>ERZ773075.1411-NODE-1411-length-12428-cov-24.2472_pt1 | contig 12428 bp, 12 predicted proteins | sample MGYA00580614_ERZ773075 | MGnify/ENA primary metagenome ERZ773075 (study PRJEB29015, sample SAMEA2738021) | human oral metagenome | biome: human oral; feature: human-associated habitat; material: dental | place: China | collected 2043 ... | reverse complement strand
GCAGCATCCCAACGTGGTGCGGATGGAGATGCTGGGCGCCAGGGTGGTGTCGGTCACCTCGGGTGGGCAGACCCTCAAGGAGGCCATCGACTCGGCCTTCTCGGTGTTCGCCACCGACTACGCCGACACCTTCTTCGCCATCGGTTCGGCCGTCGGCCCGGACCCGTACCCGTCGATGGTGCGGGACTTCCAGTCGATCATCGGCCGCGAGGCCCGCCGCCAAGCGCTGGAGAAGGAGGGTCGCCTGCCGGATGCACTGGTGGCCGCCGTCGGCGGCGGCTCGAACGCACTGGGATTGTTCACCGCCTTCCTGGAGGACGAACCGGTGAAGATGTTCGGCGTCGAACCCGCGGGCCGCAACCTCGAAGTGCCCGGCCAGCACGCCGCGACGATCACCCTCGGCACCCCGGGGACGCTGCACGGCATGCGCACGCTGCTGCTGCAGGATGAAAGCGGCAAGCCCGCAGAAGTGCACTCCATCGCCTCCGGGTTGGACTACCCGGGAGTCGGTCCGCAGCATGCCTTCCTGCGGGATGAGGGTCGTGTCGAGTACGTCACGGCCTCCGACGACGAGACCATCGCCGCCTTCCAGCTGCTGTGCCGCACCGAGGGCATCATCCCCGCCCTGGAGTCGTCGCACGCCCTGGCGCACGCCATCCGGTTGGCGCCGACGATGAGTCCTGACAAGGTGATTGTCGTGAACCTGTCGGGTCGCGGCGACAAGGACGTCGACTACGTCGCCGAATACCTGAAGAAAGGATAGAGACCACCTCGAGGGGCAGCGTCATTGCGGATGGGCCGGTTCAGGCCCGCACCGGCAGGCCCCGGCGTGGCCCTGCCGGGTTCACTCGAAGAACTCCCGCAGCTGTTGTGCCCCGGTCTCATCCATGCGTGACTTCTGCGCAATCTCGCCATCGACCAGGTAGATGGCGTGGCTGCAGCACCTGAGGACCAGTTCGATGTCATGGGTGATGACGAGCACGGTCTTCCCGTCGGCGCTCATGGCGGTGAGGTAATCCGCGACCTGGGTCATCCGTTTGTGATCGAGACCGCTCGTTGGTTCGTCCAGTATCAGGATCTCCCGTCCTGCCGCGATCGCGCTCCCGATCGCCACACGCTGCTGCTCACCACCTGACAGCGACATGGGATGGCGGCCTGATTTGTCATCAAGGTCCAGCGACCGCAGGATCTCCATAGCGCGTTTCTGCTCGGCATCAGGATCGGTGCCGTCCATGCTCAGGAGCAGTTCGCTGATCACGTCCTCGGTGAAGAGCTGATGATTGACGTCCTGCATGACCATGTAGACGAGGTCTCGTCGTTTTCGGATGTCGTGGGTGGCACCGTCGATCCCCAATACGCCGCTGCCGGTCTTCTCCAGGCCACACAGAGTCCTGGCCAGCGTGGTCTTTCCGGCACCATTTCTCCCGATCACCGCGATGATCTCACCGCGTGGCAGCGTCAACTCTGGAATAGAAAGCCTCCGGCGTCCCCTCGTGATGCATTTCAGCGACCTGAGGGACAGGCTCTCCCCGCTTCCCCTCGCCTCCGCTCGAGGCGCGAGCTTCCAGGGGTCGGGGGCTCTGAGCCCCAGATCCTCCAAAGCCTCCGGGGAGAGCGTGCGCAGCTCGTCGGGTCTGAATTCCCGCTCGATCCGGCCATCCCTGATGTAGATGAACCGGTCGGCAAGGTCAACGAGGTAGAAGATTCGGTGCTCCGCGATGACCAAGGTTTTCCCGTCGTCCCGCCAACGCTGCACCACTTGGGCGAGATCGTGGATCGCGAACAGATCGAGGTTCGACGAAGGCTCGTCTAGCACCAGCGTCTCCGGATTGATCGCATCCACGGATCCGCAGGCGATGCGTTGCTTCTCCCCTCCTGACATGGCGAAGAGATTCCGGTCGAGCAGTTCTTCCAGTCCGAATCTCGTCGCGGTTCGCGTTATCCGTTGCTCAATCTCTTCAGGAGGCACACCGAGGTTCTCACAACCGAACGCGAGCTCAACAGTTGATTCGACGTTGTAGAACTGGGTCCGTGGATCCTGGAACACCGATCCAACATGCTCGGACAACTCGTAGAGCCTCATGTCCGTGGTTCGTTTCCCGTCGTAGAGAACCTCTCCCTCCAGCTTTCCCTCGTGGAAATGTGGAATCAACCCGTTTATGAGACGGGTCATCGTGCTCTTCCCGCAGCCCGATTCACCGCACAGCACCACGGTCTCACCTTTGTCGATCTTCAGTGACACACCATCCACGCTGGGAGCGGTCTCCTCACCATAGAAGAAGGTCACGTCTCGAAACTCGATCATCTACGGATCTCCCAATCAGGTGAGGACATATGTGATTCCGAGCAGGGCGGTCACCAGCATGAGGACCGTCACGTCCGCAGGACGGAAACCGATTTTCGCGATGCTCGTGTGTTGTCCCGGACGTTCTAGGCCCCGGGTCAGGGCAGCCGCCGAGAGCTCGTTCCCGATCTTCGCCAGTGAAATGATCAGGGGAATGATCCGGTACTCCAGGAGCGCGGTCGGATTCCTCCAGAACTTCTTGGCCCCGATGCGGATTCCGCGCATCCTCATGGCGTCGTTGATGGACCGGAACTCCTCCCGCATCGTCGGCGCGAACCGGAAGATCACCGAAACTGGGATCGTGATCTTCCTGCTGACCTTCATCCTTCCGAGACCCGTCACCAGTTCGCTCGCGGTGGTCGTCGCGACGAAGTACGCGGCCATGGCGAACGCAGGGGCGAGCCGCAGCACGAAACCGATGAGCAGAACCGCGATCATGTTGATGATCATGGGAAGGTTCAGCTCCTCGTGGAAAATCTTCGCGAGCATCCCCAGGGCGAACAACACGATGTACCAGACCGCAATTTTGAGCTGACGGTTCTGGATAAGCAGAAGGATGGGGATCGCCGCCACGGCAGCGGTGAAGTAGTCGGAGCCGTTCAGCAGCTCCGTGATGGCGATCACCCCCATCACCACGAGTTTGGTGCGGGGGTCGAGTCTCAGTGGGAAACATCCACCACCCGCGGACGTGGCGTTCAAGCGATCCCGGCTCTCACGAAGTGTTTTTGCAGCATCTTGCGTCCGAGGAGAGCCCCGGCGAGGCCGCTGAGGAACAACACGGGAACTGCCGCGTACAGCATCCAGAAGGGCATGAACTGATGCACGGCGCTTACATACTCGGCCCCCATCGATTTCTCGATCTGGTTCCAGTAGTCGGCACCCGCGAACCAGAGGAGCAACGGGGCAGCGAGCATACCGAGGCAGTAGACGGCGTAACTGAACGCATGGGCGACGAATCGTTGGTAACCCCCGAGCTTCAGCACCAGATCAGCTGCTAGGCCCGCGACGCCCATGACGACAATGGCCACCCAGGTGTAGCCCATCAGGAAGAAGAAAGCCCCGGTTATGACCCCCGTGAGGGTCACCATGCCGAATTTCTTGATCTTGGTGTAGTACAGCATCATCGGGATCGCACACACCAATGGCCAGATCACCATCAGCGCGGGATATACGGGAGGAAATGCGTTCAGGGCGCCGACGATGAACATCGTGAACATCGTGATCGCCGTATACACACCGACGTTGATCAGGTCCTTTCCATTGAGTCTGTTCGTCTCAGCCATCTCCCTTTCCTTTCCTTGTTGGACTTTCTTCAGTTCGGCGTTGTGGAATTGTGGGTTGCGTCAAGGGGAAACGACATTCCTCGTACGCCGCCCCGGCTTTGACGGCCGACTCCCAGGAGCCTGGATTCATGGTTGGACGATCACCGCGTCGGCGGTCAGTGACTCCGGCGTCGACGGGCAACTGGTGAACCATTCGTCCTCGGGTACCCTCACCGCGACGACGGTATCCGCACCCGCGGGTAGGGCGGTGGCCAGCTGGGTGGCGGGTATGCTGGTGGTCAGCGAATCACTGAAGAACATCGTGACCCGGGAGAACGTCGCTCTTCTCCATCCTGTTGCGGTGGTTCGTGCCGAAGCATCGCGAGCCCCACGTCATCACCGCTCCAGAACGAATCGGCACGCCAAGCGCCTGTTCGGTCATCGACAACCTCGTCTCAGTAAGTTTTGTTAGGCAAACCTCATCGGTCGAGAAGTGTAATACATTAGTGGTATGTCGCGTAAGTGACCCCGCTTACCACAGGTCACAGCAACACTGCTTGTCAGGGCAGGGGTTGTTGGCGCGGTGCGTGTTGACACAGCCGGGTCGGATCGTTGCCGGAATTGTCTGTTCAAGCATCTCCGCCAGCCACCAGTGGCCGATGATCCATCGTTGACCGTCGACGTTCGCCCGGGTCATGCTCCCGTCCTGCCGCCCGGCCTTGGCGCGAGTCGGTTTATCCGCAGACCCCGGCCCCTCCAGCTGCTCTCGGCAGTTCGATCGTGACCTCACAGCCCGGCGGCCGGTTCCGCAGGTCGACGGTGCCCCGATGGGCCGCGACTATGGTGCGGACGATCGGCAGGCCGAGGCCGTTTCCCGATCCAGCACCGGGGGTGCGGGCCCGGTCGCCGCGCCAACCCGCGGTGAAGGACTTCTCCAGAGCCTCCGGACTCAACCCGCCGCAGTCGTCGCGGACCTGCACCCGCACGGTGTCGTCGTCGCCGCTGACGACCACGGTCACCTCGGTTCCGGGACGGGTGTAGGCGATGGCGTTTCCGATGATGTTCTGCAGCGCCCTTGACAGCAGTCCCGCGTCTCCCGTGACGTCGCTGGAATCCCCCTCGACGGAACCCGTGAGGCGCACGTCGCGGCGCAGGGCGAGCGGGGTGAGGTTGCCGACGAGGTCGGAGACCAGGTCGCTGACGGTCACCGTCTCGGAGTTCAACTCCAAGGTGCCGGACTGCAACCCGGCCAGCGCCAGGACGTCGTCGACCATGGCGGCGGTGCGTTCGGCCTCCGCGACGATGGCGCGGTGGTAGCTGGCGGGGTCCGGGGCGATGCCGTCCTCCAGCGCCTCGCCCATCGCCCTGATACCGGCGAGCGGGGTGCGCAGGTCATGGGACAGCCACGCGATGAGTTCCCGCCTGCCCTGCTCCACCTCGCGTCGGCGACGTTCCTGTTCCAGCGCCGCCGCGGCCTCCGCGATCACCCGCTGGCTGCGCAACGCCACCAGCACACCCGCCAGCAGGGCCGCGGGAACGGTGGCGGCGAGCAGCAGCAGCGGCACCCCCACCGATTCGATCAGCATCAGCCGCACCCCGACCAGCATCCCGACCCCGACGGTCACGACGACGGTGATGGGGCTCAGCAGGGCGGCCCAGCGAACGGAACACCTAGCCACGCTCAGGGTCATGGCGGTGCAGCCCAGACCCACCAGCAGGGTGACGGCGGCGACTACCAGCAGCTGCCCGGTCACTAGGCCTCCCACCGGTATCCGCGACCCCACACCGTCACCAGCCGGGTGGGATGCTGTGGGTCGGGCTCCACCTTCCCGCGCAACCGCCGCACGTGCACCGTCACCGTGGATGCGTCGCCGACGTCCCAGCCCCACACCACGCGCATCAGTTCCTCACGGGAGAAGACCTTCTCGGGATGGGTTACCAGGTGGGCGAGCAGGTCGAACTCGCGGAGCGTGAGCGTCAGCGTCTCGCCCGCGAGGGTGGCCTTCCGGGCTGTTAGGTCGAGGATGAGGTCGCCGTCGGTGATGATCTCCCGTTCGGGCCGGGGTTGCTGTCGCCGCAGCACCGCGTTGACCCTCAACACGAGTTCGCGGGGGCTGAACGGTTTGGCCAGGTAGTCGTCGGCGCCGAGTTCCAGGCCCAGCACCCGGTCGGCCTCCGAGCCCTTGGCGGTGAGCATGATCACCGGTGCGACCACCCCGCGGGAGCGGATCCGCCGGAACACCTCGAGGCCGTCGATACCGGGCAGCATGAGGTCCAGGATCACCAGGTCGCAGCCGTCGGCGAGTCCCAGGGCGCTGATCCCGTCGGATGCCTCGGTGCTGCTGTGCCCGGCTGCACGCAGGTAGTCGGAGACCACACCGCGCACGGTCGGGTCGTCGTCGACGAGCAGGATGTTTCCCATGGGCTCAGGGTAGGGCTGCTCATCCGAATGTGAATGCATTGGCGCTCACGCCTTTGTCGAAGGTCAGGGTGACGGTGGTTCCCCGGGTGGCCTCGGGCAGCCGCACCAGCCGGTACAGGCGGGCACCGGAGATCGTCACCTCCTCGCCCTGCACGTCGGCCCCACCGGGTGGACCGCCGCCCTCGACCTGGACGCGCACCTTCGCCCCTGCGGGACCGTCCATCACCAGGAACATCTCACGCCCGGCGAAGCGATAGTTCAGTTGCGCCCCGTCCCGGGCGGCGGTGATCGATTCGTCGCCGGCCGTCCAGCTCCCGGACAGGCTCCACCGATTGGTGGCACCGGGCGCTGGGTTCTGGCCGTAGTCGCGTTCCCCGGTCTCCAACCGGGTTTCGTTACCGGATGCGCGCCGGGTACCGAGGTAGGTTTCCGGTGACTGCCCCCGCGTGGGCTGCGTGGTTTCCCCGGTGACCCCGGCCTTGTCCCCGGTTTCGCCGAGCAGGTCGCGGATCTGTTTCTCCGCTTCGTCGTAGCTGCCCTCGCCGAAGTGCGTCCAGCGGATGTTGCCGTCCTTGTCGATCAGGTATTTCGCAGGCCAGTACCGGTTGTGGTAGGCGCGCCAGGTGGCGAAGTCGTTGTCCAGGGCCACCGGGTACTTGATGCCCGCGTCACGCACCGCCTTCTCGACGTTCTCCGGCACTTTTTCGAAGGTGAACTCGGGCGCATGCACGCCGATGATCTCCAGTCCGGCGGCACGGTAGCGGTCGTACCAGGCGTTCAGGTAGGGCTGGGTGCGCATGCAGTTGATACAGCTGTAGGTCCAGAAGTCAACCAGCACGACCTTGCCCCTGTGGTCGGCCAGGGTGGTGGGGTTGCTGTTGACCCAGTGGGAGATACCGGCCAGTTCCGGGGCCGGGCCGAGCTGCCGTTGTTCGGCATTGCCCGCCACCCCGGGGGCCGCGTTGCTCTGGGGGATGAGTCCTTGTTCGAAGGCCGTGAGCGCGGGAAACTTGTCGACGGCCCAGGTCTGGAGCGCCTTGTCCAGGCCCGTGGAAACGAACAGACCCACGACGATGAACAGTGCCGCGATGGCACGCTGGAACCAGCCGCGCGGGTTCGAGGCCCAGCCGAGCCGATCGACGAGCCTGCGGCCTGCCAGGGAGATGCCCAGCAGCGCCCCCGCCATGCCCGCACAGTAAATACCCAGGTAGATCATGCCTGCGACGGGACTGGCGGGCAGTACCGTCGCGATGACCCACGCGTAGGTTGGCGAGCAGCTGCTGAACACCGGCCCGAGTGCGGCGCCGGTCAGGAGTGCCCCCGCGGTTTCGCCGCGCTGGTTGCGGGCCTTCCCGAGGAGGCCGTGGGCAGCCTCCAGCTTGGTCCACCGGGCTACCCGGGCCCACAAACCGGGGAAGAGCATCGCGACCCCCAGCAGGATCACCAGCACGCCCGACCCGATGGCCCAGACGCGCGGATCGATGCTGAGGAAGGCGGTGCTGGCTTTCAGCAGTAGTGTGAAAACCAGCAGCGACACGACGAGCGAGGCCGCGATCAGGTAGGGGCGACGCCTGGAACCGTGTCCCAGGCTTCCGCCGACGATGACCGGCAGGAACGGCAACACGCACGGCGCCAGCACTGTCAGGACACCTGCGACCAGGGAGAGCAGAGCGGTGACGATCATGAACTCAGCCCTGGAGTTCCTTGAGCAGGGCATCCACCGAAGTGCTGACCCATTGGCGTGTCTTCTCGCCGTTGGTGTCTATCTGCACGAAGGTGTGTTGCGTCGTCACCCCGTAGCGTTGCCGCAGATCGGTGTGCTGGTCGTAGTCGACGCTCACCACGGTGGTCTTCGCGGGGATCTTCCCGGGATCGGAGGTCAGCGCCTCGTTGATGGCCCGGCAGTCGGGGCACCACTTGGCGTTGAAGAACAGCACTACCTTCGAGTCGGCGTACTTGTCCTTGGAGGCCTGGTACTGGTCGTAGGTGATGTAGGACTGGGACGCCGAATCACTGTGCGACGTGGCCGAGGAGGGAGACTTCGCGGAAGACATGGCATCGGAGGACGAGTTCGCTTGGGAGCAGCCGCCGAGCACGATGATGGCTGACAGGGCCAGGGGCAGGAGGTATTTCTTCATGCCCGGAAGTCTTCCGCCGCCGTGATGACGCGGAACAGGGAGAAATCCTTACGGAAGTGTGACGTCTCACAGACATCCGGTCGCCCCGGTCCCGTGGATGCGCACGCGAGCCCGTTCACCCGCGTCAACGTGTTCTTCCACGGGTTTTTACACGTCCCCACCAGGACCAGCCGAGCCGGGGCTCAGAAAGGCCTGATCGACAACGTGTCGCGAACCGCTTCCTTGAAGCTGGTTGAGCCAGCACGTGAACGAAGCGAACGGTTGTGTCGAAACCATTGCTGGCACCCGGTCGGTAGAACCCGACCACGGTCCCCAGCACGCGCAAGAGGCTTCGACACGACCAGCTCGCTGACGCTCGCAGGCCGGTTCAACCAACTTCATGTTTTCCAAGCCGGTTGAGCCGGGACGCGAGGAACGAGCGGTGGAGTGTTACACGTTTCGTGAGCAGTGACGAAAAACGTGATGCTTCGATGGACCGAGAGGCTTCGCCGTTCCTGCGACCCTCACCGGTGCCATTATCTTCATGTGAGGAAACGCCTTTCGCACCTGATTCCGTTGGTTCTGGTTTGGGGCCGCGCGAACCGCCGCGGTTTCTCACCCCAGTCCCCGGAGGAAGAGGATGGGACATGATTTTTCTGCTCCACATCCTGTTGTCGCTTCTGCTCCAGACGACCGGTCCCTTCTCGACCCCGCCGGCACCGCCCCCCGTTGACGAGACGACTCAAAACATCACCCTCCGGGTGGGGGAGGCGCAGACGATCAGCCTCGGCGAGGTCAACCTGTCGCTTGCCTACCGTTACAGGGCCAGCGGCGCCGATGACTCGGTGGTCACCAGCTCATTCGAGAACCACCCCACCGGAAAGACGAACGGCCCCGGCCCCATGCCCGGTTACGCCCCGGCAGAGGCGTTGTTGACCCTGACCGGGGTTTCCCCGGGAACCACGACCATGACGGTCAGGAACTGCGAACCCGACGGCATCACTTGCAACGACGCCACGCACACCTACACCATCACCGTCACCTGAGCGACCGTCGCGATCCGCTCGTTCTACTCGTCGTGCTGGACGACCTCGAACCCCAGCAGCTCAATGGACATTCCGCGGCGTTCGTCGTCGGCGTGGGCGCTCGTGTCGCGGCCGGCCACCCAGGCGTCGTAGTGTTCGCGGGTGTCCCAGCGGGTGACGACGAAGTAACGGTCCTCACCGAACTGGGGACGCAGCAACTCGAAACCCTCGAAACCCTCGGCCGCGTCCACCGCGCGCCTGCGGGCCGCGAACCGTTTCTCGATCTCCGGTCCCGCGCCCTCGGGGATCCTCAGCGCGGTGATGTTCACAAACGTCATGGCATCCTCCTGAACCATCAGTTGGGTGATCCTAACCCGCTCCCCCGTCGTTCCGGGCCTCGGCGGGACGGTGGGCGAGCGGAACGCTCACCCACGTCTTCTCCCCATCCTCCCCACCGTGAACGAGGGTGGTTCCAAACCTGGCGACCCGGTCCGACAGGGTCTGGGCCGATGCCCGGGGCGGCACCCAGGTGGCCGAGACCCCGCAGGCGTCGGCCATCCCGGCCAGCACCCTGTCCGGGAGCGTGACAGTCCTGCGTTCGGCTGAGTCACCGATGGTGAGCGCTCTCCGGGCCACCCGGAGGGCCTTCAGCACACGCGGCGGGGCGACCCGGTCCGCCGCGTCGACGACCACCCACCCGAGGCCCTCGGGACCGAACTCGCCGAACATCTCCGCGAACCCCTCACGGGTGGTGGCAACCACCGGAACCGCCAGGAAGAAGAGCTGCCAGGCGGCCCGTATCTTCTCGGGTTCCAGGTTCTCCGGAACCCTTCCTGCGACGACGTCGACGGCGGTCCCCAACGCGCCCACCATTCGAACGGCGGTCCCGGACAGGAAGTCCTCGTGGAGGCGCATCGCGGCAAGGAAGAGCTCGGAGCGGGCGGTCTGCAGTTCGGCCTCCAGCCACGGGGCGTTGAGTTCGCGCCTCTGACCCACCCATTCTTCGTCGGGATAGTTTTCGCCGAGTCGTCTCCGGTTCTTCTTGATCTCGCGGCGCAACTGGTCCAGTTCGGCCCCGATGCCCTCCAGCTCCGGTTCCATCTCGACCTGCTCCATCCGCAGTTTCTCGAAACGGGCCCGCAGCTCCTCGCCACGTTCGAGCCTGTGCTGGTACTCCTGCTCCGCCTTCTGAAGTTCGGCTGCCGCCACGTCGTGCTGCTTCCGCCACTCCCGGGCGGAGTTGCCGAGGGTGAACACGAACTCGGTCGCCCCGGGTTTGAAGGCGAGCGTCCTGTAGTGCTCGGTGGTGGTTTCCGAAACCTTCCGCCTGGCCTGTTCCTCCGCCTTGGCGTTGGCCGTCATCTCGGATTCAGCTGCGGCGAGTTCCTTCGCCACCTCCGGGACGCGTTCCCGCAGAAGACGTTCGCGTTCCATGAGCTCCTGATGGCTCAGCATCGCGTCACGGGCATCGATCATCATCCGGGTCAGGCGTTTCACCTTCTTCTCGGCCTGGTGGAAGTCGTGTTTGGCCAGCCACCAGCTCTGATGGGAGGCCTTGCCGTCGCGCCAGTCCCGTAACCTGCCCAGCATCCTGACGGACCCGGCCTCCCCGTCGCCGGGGCCAGGTTTGTCGAACCAGTACTCGGACCTGAACGCCTCCCGGGTTTTCCTGTCCCCCAGCCAGGCCGCGACCATGCCCCAGGCACCCCCTGCCTTCCGGTTTCCACCGGCTGTTTCCCCGTCACGAATCGCGGTCGCTATGTCGGCGAAGTAGTCCGCCGATTCCCGCCACGGCCGCCCCAGAGCCTCCCGGCCCGTGAGTTCCGCGGCGAATCCCGCGGCGGCCTCGTCGTTTTCGGAGATCACCACCGTCTCGAATCCGCAGAACTCCTCCCGTAGCTGCAGGACGACGCGCTGGAATCCTTTCGCGTCCTTCCAGCTGTGCTCCTCGGTGGTGAACGCCTCCATCGGGTGCGACAGCGACGCCAGGCGCCGGGCGCGTTCGACGATGTTGCCGGCCAGGATGTCGCGCAGCACGACGGTCCTGTCCTCGCCGGGTGCCGCGTTGATGCCCATGAGTCCCTGTCCGGGCGCCAGGTCGTCCAGGGCGCGGTTCGTCACGAACTGCTGTCTCAGGGTCGGCGACTGCTCCGGGTCGCGGGGCCAGCGTCCGGAGGGAAGCCGTTCCGGCAGGGTCAGGGCATCGATCGCATCGGGATGATCGGCGATGTCCACCCGCCCGGTCTCGTCGAGTTCATTGTCACGGGTCAGGTAGGCGCGCAGCGCGGCTCCCGGTCGTTCGTCGGTTTCCAGTTCCGCGATCACGGCATCCAGTTCCGTGCGGAAGCAGCTGTTCAGGAAGTCGGGGTCCGGGGTTTCTTCGCTGCGCCGGTCGTCCACCCACTGGCTTCTCACGACGATCCGGTCCATGGACAGTTCGCGGGCGCCCTCGATGCCCCAGGTCTTCTGGACGATGCGCAGCAGTTCCCGCAGGGAGTCGGCGTCCTGGGGCGGCGGCAGTTCCCCCTCGATGCTCGCGCGCCTGGCACGCTCGAAGGAGTTGATGATCTCCCCCAGCCGGGTCTGCGCGGCACCGAACTCGTCGACCCATTCGACCCTGGGGATCTGTCCGTGGGCGATTCTCCCGACGGCCCAGAGCGACGACGACAGCACCGCGGAGTCCGGGATGATCCGCCCGTCCTCGTCCAGTATCAGACCGATGCAGGCGCCCCTGCCCGCGGGGCGTTCGGTGTGTTCGGTTTCCTCCCCCGAGATCTTGCGTAGCCAGTCGTAGGTGTCCTTGAACCGGTACACCCCCAGAAAAACGAGATGCCGCCAGGCTCCGGGGCCTCTTCCCCCCGAGGAGGAGAGGGTTTCCCACGGCAACGAACCCGGCGGTGTCCATTCGATCACCTGCTCGCTCCCGGACCCGTCGGCCAGGGACATCGGCCTGGGCATCAATTGCGGGCTGAAAAGCTCCAGCAGCCGCCAGAACGCGAGGATCCGGCGGCGCTCGTCATCAAGAAGGCCCGGCATGCGTACCATCTTGCCGTTCCCGCTCGTCAAACGCACTCGGCTTTCTGTCCGACGGCATCTGGGATCAATCCGGCCGGGCGATCCGGCGGGCCGCACGCACCACTGATTCCCTGCGTCTGGCACGCTCCGCATCGGTGTCGGAGCCGGTCAGCATGCGGGCCACCTGCGGCACGGAGGACCACCACCCCGCGAGCGACAGGATGAGGAAGATCATGTGATCCG
>ERZ773075.1405-NODE-1405-length-12472-cov-4.35886_pt1 | contig 12472 bp, 12 predicted proteins | sample MGYA00580614_ERZ773075 | MGnify/ENA primary metagenome ERZ773075 (study PRJEB29015, sample SAMEA2738021) | human oral metagenome | biome: human oral; feature: human-associated habitat; material: dental | place: China | collected 2043 ... | reverse complement strand
GGCCCATCGACTTCGTCTGGATCGGCTGCACGGTGGCGGGTCTGCTGATGCTGCTGCCCATCTGGCATGGTGGCGGCGATGCAGCTGCGGCCCAGGCCGTGATCGAAGGCGCGGCCGGTGCCCACGCCGTGGCCGAAGGCGCGCAGGGGGTGGTGCCCGGCGTGGCCTCGGCCAGTCTGGATCCACTGGGCATGCTGTACGCGGCCGGAGCAGCGGTGTGCTGGGCGGGCTACATCATCTTTGGCAAGAAGACGCAGCACCTGCACGCCGGCACGACGGTGGCGCTGGGGGTCAGCATCGGCGCGCTGATGATGTTCCCCATCGGCGTGGTGCATGCCGGCACAGCGCTGTTCGAGCCGAAGGTGCTGCTGATCGGACTGGGGGCGGCCGTCGTGTCCAGCGCCATTCCGATGTTCCTGGAAATGAAGGCGCTGCGTGGGCTGCAGGCTGGCACCTATGGGGTGATGACGAGTCTGGAGCCGGCGCTGACTTCCCTGGTGGCCATGCTGGTGCTGGGCGAGCTGCTGACGCTGACGCAATGGTGCGCCATCGCGCTGACGGTGACGGCCGCCATGGGCAGTGCGCTGACCTCGCAGCGTGGCGGATAGAATGCAGAAAAGTTTGCATCCCTCCCCCACGCATGAAATCCTTCTTCCATTGGTTCGAGAGCCGGATCGACCCGTATCCGGATGAAACACGACTGATCGCCGAACGAAGCCTGTGGCGCTTCGTGCTCTCTTCGCTGCAGGGCGTGCGGCGCTGGCTGGTGCTGCTGTTCCTGACGGTGGCGGGCATCGGCGTGCTGGAAGCGCTGCTGTTCCAGTGGATGGGCTTTCTGGTGGACTGGATCGGCCGCTACACGCCCGAGACGCTGTGGGCCGAGAAAGGCGGCACGCTGACGATCATGGGTGTGGTGCTGGTGCTGAGCCCGCTGCTGGTGCTGCTGTCATCATCGCTGCGCTTCCAGTCACTGCAGGGCGTGCTGCCGATGCGGCTGCGCTGGCGCTTTCACCGGCTGATGTTGGCCCAGAGCCTGAGCTTCTATCAGGACGAGTTCGCGGGCCGCGTGTCGGCCAAGGTGATGCAGACGGCGCTGGCCGTGCGCGAGGTGGTGATGACCTTCGCCGACATGGCCACCTACATCGTCGTCTATTTCCTGACGAGTTCGGTGGTGCTGTGGAAGTTCGACGCCTGGCTGCTGCTGCCATTCGTGACGTGGATCGTGCTGTTTGCCGCCACGATGGTCTGGACCGTGCCCAAGCTGGCCAAGCTGGCAGCGGCGCAGGCCGATGCCCGCGCGCTGATGACCGGTCGCATCACCGACGCCTACAGCAACATCGCCACGGTCAAGCTCTTCTCACACAGTGACCGTGAATCCGGCTATGCACGTTCGGCCATGGAGGACTTCATGGTCACGGTGCATGCCCAGATGCGCTGGGTGACGACGCTGGAGGTGGTGTCGCAGACGGTGAACATGCTGCTGACCGGCGGCACGGCCGCCATCGGCCTGTGGCTCTGGCACCGTGGCCAGGCCAGTCCGGGTGCAGTGGCTGCGGCCACGGCCATGGCACTGCGCATCAACGGGCTGTCGCAATGGATCATGTGGCAGTCGGCCTCGCTCTTCGAGAACATCGGCACCATCCGCGACGGCATCAACACGCTAACCCGGCCGCACACGGTGCTGGACAAGCCCAACGCCGTTCCGCTGGTGGTGAAGCAGGGTGGCATCCGCTTCGAGCACGTGGACTTCTCGTACAGCGAGAACGCGCGGCGCGAGCATCGGCCGGTGCTGGAAGACTTCTGCCTGGACATCCGGCCCGGCGAGAAGATCGGTCTGGTGGGACGCTCGGGCGCAGGCAAGTCCACCATCGTGAACCTGCTGCTGCGCTTCTATGACGTGCAGAAAGGGGCCATCACCATCGACGGCCAGAACATTGCCGACGTGACGCAGAACTCGCTGCGGGCGCAGATCGGCATGGTGACGCAGGACACGTCGCTGCTGCACCGCACGGTGCGCGACAACATCCTGTACGGCCGCCCGGATGCCACCGACGACGAGATGCTGGACGCCGCCCGGCGTGCGCAGGCCGATGCCTTCATTGCTGCGCTGGAGGATCCGCAGGGGCACACGGGCTTCGACGTGCAGGTGGGTGAACGCGGCGTGAAGCTCTCGGGCGGGCAGCGCCAGCGCATTGCCATTGCCCGGGTGATGCTGAAGAACGCGCCAATCCTGCTGCTGGACGAGGCCACCAGCGCGCTAGACTCCGAGGTGGAGGTGGCCATTCAGGACAGTCTGAACGAGCTGATGAAGGGCAAGACGGTGATCGCCATTGCGCACCGGCTCTCGACGATTGCCGCCATGGACCGGCTGGTGGTGCTGGACAAGGGGCGCATCGTGGAAGAAGGCACACACGCCGAGCTTCTGGCCCGCGACGGACTGTATGCACGGCTGTGGGCGCACCAGAGCGGCGGCTTCCTGGCCGAGCAGGTGCCCAACGAGTGAGGTGACAAACCGAAAGGCGGAGTGAAGCCGCCGAACGGCGGGTGGCGCCCCTTCCGGAACGGCCCTGAAGGCCAGCGCCCCCGACGTCTCGCTCTACAATACGCGCCCCGTTTCAACCCCCGTATTTCATGAGCGAACATTCCAACCACGCGACCGGCCATGGCCACGCCACGCCAGCGCATTCCGACGCCCAACCCTCTCCGGCCACGCGGGCCATCAACGTACGCCTTCGGCCGCTGCCCGGGCTGATCTTTGCCAGCCGCTGGCTGCAGCTGCCGCTGTATCTGGGCCTGATCGTGGCCCAGGCGGTGTACGTGCAGCATTTCCTGATGGAGCTGTGGCACCTGGTGGAGGCTGCCTTCGGCAACCAGCACGCGCTGCAGGCGCTGGTGGAAAGCATCGGCTACCGCTCGGACAAGCCGGTGACCTCGCTGGACGAGACGGTGATCATGCTGGTGGTGCTGGCACTGATCGACGTGGTGATGATCTCGAACCTGCTGATCATGGTGATCGTGGGCGGCTTCGAGACCTTCGTGAGCCGGATGGACCTGCAGGGCCACCCCGACCAGCCGGAATGGCTGAGCCACGTCAACGCCTCGGTGCTGAAGGTGAAGCTGGCGATGTCGATCATCGGCATCAGCTCCATCCACCTGCTGAAGACCTTCATCAACGCCGACAACTACACCGACCGCACGCTGATCGCGCAGACGGCCATTCACCTGACCTTCCTGCTGTCAGCCATGGCCATTGCCTATACCGACAAGCTGATGTCGGGCGCGTACAAGCAGGACAAGCACTGACAGGCACGCACCAAACGGTGCTGGCCCGGCGGCCCGACAAGTCTCCCATGGCCTGTCGGGCCGTTTGCTTTTTCGGGCGCGGGGCCCCGGCGGCGGATCGCAGCCAGCCCGTTTCCGCCCTGCCTGCTGGCGTTTCCTGGCGGGCTGTCCCTGATTGCGGCATACTGCGGCCGGTTGACCGGCAACGCGCTGCAGACGCAGCCATCCTGCAGATGATCGAGATTATCCTGAACGGCAGTGCCCATCCCGTGGCCCCGGACAGCAGCCTGGCCGATCTGGTTCAGGCGCTGGGCTATGCGGGCAAGCGCATCGCCATCGAGCGCAACGGCGAGATCGTGCCGAAGTCGCAATACGCCCAGACCCGCCTGGCCGCAGGCGACCGGCTGGAAATCGTGGTGGCGGTGGGCGGCGGCTGAGACCCGGCATCCGGTCCGTGTTCCGCCTCGCCCTGAGGCATGCCCGCTGCAGGTCGTCCGTCCGGCCTTCGTTCATTCTTTCAGCATTCAGGAGGCTGTCATGACTTCCGTCACCGATCCCCTGGTCATCGGTTCCCGCACTTTTTCGTCACGGCTGCTGGTGGGTACCGGCAAGTATGTCGATTTCCAGCAGACGCGCGAGGCCATCGACGCCAGTGGCGCCGAGATCGTCACCGTGGCCATCCGCCGCACCAACATCGGCCAGCATGCCGGACAGCCCAGCCTGCTGGACGCGGTGCCGCCCGACCGTTTCACCATCCTGCCCAACACGGCGGGCTGCTATACGGCCGAGGACGCCGTGCGCACGCTGCGGCTGGCCCGCGAGCTGCTGGACGGCCACAACCTGGTGAAGCTGGAAGTGCTGGGCAACGAGCAGAACCTGTTCCCGAACATGCCCGAGACGCTGGCGGCAGCACGCACGCTGGTCAAGGAAGGCTTCGAGGTGATGGTCTACTGCAGTGACGACCCCATCCAGGCGAAGATGCTGGAAGACATCGGCTGCGTGGCGATCATGCCGCTGGCCTCGCTGATCGGCTCGGGCATGGGCATTCTCAATCCCTGGAACCTGAAGCTGATCCTGGAACAGGCCCAGGTGCCGGTGATCGTCGATGCCGGCGTGGGCACAGCGTCGGACGCCACGGTGGCCATGGAACTGGGCTGCTCGGCGGTGCTGATGAACACGGCCATTGCCAAGGCGCAGGACCCGATCATGATGGCGCGGGCCATGAAGGCTGGCGTGGAAGCGGGCCGCCTGGCCCGGCTGGCTGGCCGTATGCCACGCAAGTATTATGCGGCCACGCCGTCTTCGCCCACGGAAGGGCTGCTGCCCAGCGTGGCGCGCTGAGTGCCCACCGCGGGGGTCTGCAGGCCCCCTCCCTTCCGTGCCCCTCCCTGCTTTCGCCATTCCCGCGCTTTGCGCACGCTGCGCTGACGTCATCGATGAGTTCCCTGCCCACCGATCCCGCCCCTGTTCCCGCCACCGCCTCCGCCACCCCTGACGCCGATGCGCCGCACCGGCGCGGCATCCGCAGCTATGTGCTGCGCCGTTCGCACTTTTCGGCTGCCCAGCGCGATGCTTGGGAGCGGCTGATGCCGGTGTTCGGTCTGCCCTACCGTGAACAGGCGCTGGACTACCCGCAGGTGTTCGGCCGGCAGGCGCCGGTGGTGCTGGAGATCGGCTTCGGCATGGGTGACACCACGGCCGAGATTGCCGCCAACGCGCCGGACATCGATTTCATCGCCATCGACGTGCACACGCCGGGCGTGGGGGCACTCCTGAAGCTGATCGAGCAGAAGGAACTGTCCAACCTGCGGGTCATCGAGCATGACGCCCAGGAAGTGCTGCGGCAGATGATCGCCCCCGGGTCGCTGGCGGGCATCCATGTGTTCTTTCCCGATCCGTGGCCCAAGGCGCGGCACCACAAACGCCGGCTGATCCAGACGCCGTTCGTGCGCGAGCTGGTGGCAGCGCTGCAGCCCGGCGGCTACCTGCACCTGGCCACCGACTGGCAGGACTACGCCGACCAGATGGCCGAGGTGCTGGCCAGCATCGACACGCTGGCGGCCGAGCCGCCCCGACCGCTGCCCAGCCCGTCACTGCCCTGCCCGCGCCCGTCCACGCGCTTCGAGCGGCGCGGCGAACGACTGGGGCACGGGATCACCGACCTGATCCGCTACAAGCAGGCGTGATGCGGCACGACCGGCCCATGCCCAGCACTCCCCACGCATCGTCCGACCCTGTCTCGCAACCGCTGCCCGTGCCACCGCTGCCCGACCTGAAGGGCCACCGCTTTGCCCTGACCGGGGCGGCCGGCTTTCTGGGGCGGCACGTCATCCGGCTGCTGCATCGCCAGGGGGCACGGATCATTGCGCTGCGCCGGGCCGAGAGCCGGCCACTGCCGGACGCGACGGTGCAGGAAGCGGTCATTGACCTGAACGATGAAGCCGCCTGCGCCCAGACGCTGCACGATCTGAGACCGGACCATGTCATTCACCTGGCCGGCTATGCCAATACGGATCGTTCTGTGGCCTCGATCGTCCAGGCGCTGCAGGTGAATCTGGTGGGCAGCATCAATCTGGTGCTGGGGGCGATGGACCGGCTGCCCGATTGCCGCGTGGTGGTGGCGGGCTCGATGGAAGCGGCCAATCCGTGGCAGGGCCCGCTGGCACTGGGGTCGCCCTACGGGATGAGCAAGGCGATGGTGGAGGTGCTGACCGGCAGCCTGAACCGGCTCTATGGCACCAATGTGCTGAACATGCGCATCGGCATGGCCTATGGCGAGGACGACCCGAACCACCGGCGGCTGGTGCCTTCGGTGATCCTGTCGCTCCTGCAGGGACGTGCACCGGCCATTGGCAATCCGGGCCGGCTGTGCGACTGGATCCACGCCGAGGACGTGGCCGAGGCGCTGATTCGCGGCGCCCTGCTGCCCCGGGCCGAACCGGCCAGTATCGATGTGGGCAACGGCCGGCTGGGCAGCATCGCGGACGTGGTGGCCATCATCCAGCGGCTGCTGGGTACCGAGCTGCCGTTGCAGCCGGTGGAACGGCTGCAACGCAGCAACGAGCAGGCCCGCTGTGCCGACCTGCCGGCGATGACAGCCGCCCTGGGGGGCTGGCGCCCCCGCATCAGCCTGGAGGAAGGCCTGGCCCGCGCCGTGGCGGGCTACCGCCAGGAGCTGGCCGAGGCGCGGTGACGCCATGCCGGGCGGGACGGCGCCACGCCGCCCGCACCCGGGACCGGACGCCGCGGCGTTCGGGCATCAGCCCTTGAAGTAGGCTTCCAGATGTCAGCAGCAGGCCAGAACCGGACACGAACCTGTACGAACACTTCCCTGCCAGCAACAAGAGCCCCCAGACCCCGGGGGAATCAGTTATCTCGGACCTCAGATGGACCAAGACGCCTGGGAAATCAAACCATTTTCTGTACACTGGCGACACCTTGACAAACCTTGAAAGCACTACCTCTCTTTCAACCTGTACACGCGTCCGGCAGTAACTTTCTCTCCTCTCCCAACAAAAACATCGTCAACATCATCGTCAGCGACGCGGCCCAATATATACTTTACAGCAGAATCATCCCCTTCATTCTTGCCAAGTCTATAGTACAAAAACAAAACGCCCCTTTCCTTCGCCACAGAACTGAAAAACCCCATCCTCGACTCCGGTAATTCAACAGCCCCGTCCGAGGAACAGGAAAACCCATCCCCATAATCAATCCTAGTATAAACAAAATACCCAACGAATTCGCCATGAAAAACAAATCTGAAATATCTGTCTTTCGTTACGAAATTCAATGGTGACTTGCTGCACAAAACACTTATGTACGACATCACTCTCCCCAAAAGGGCCTCATGACTTGAGGCCCAGAATATTATCAAAACAGATCAACGTGGCGACCCATACCAAACATGAGATCCGTTACGGGGATTTGGGTGAAAATGAGTATAACGAGCCCCAGAACCGGCATGGAACTCACGAATCCCATTTCGACCAGCAATACGGGAGGCAATTGCTCGGCTGGGGGCCCAAACATTCGTAGCACCACGCGTAATCATGGCCTGCGCAACGCGCTGTGTAACCCAACGCTGCACGATGAATCTTGATGCAGTCATGACCCCAATTGCGACCAAGGGCGCTACCGAACCCTCAGTCTTCTCCATCTCCTGAGTCGACAGCACGGCCAGCTGCATCGGCTTGCCCGATTGATGAACGGGCGCCCGCGCCTGGCGCTGGATGCCCAGACCCCTGACGAAGTCATGACGAAAATTCTCGATGACTACGCCAGACATCTTGTTGCACTTGACTCTTGAGATCGCCCAGTGTGCGTCCATCAAAATCCGAGATAATCGAACACCCCATTCCAGCGGTTCACTCGCTCGCCATCCACATAAACGCGAAGTTTGAATGTGCAGACGCCATATATTCGAAGCGTCAGAAGTCTTTCAGAACCGTTTCGATCAACCAGAATGAAACGCAAAACGGGGAAAAACAGGGAGCCAAAGTCGGAACGGCTGAATCTTTCGCCCCCCCCTCCAAATCCAGGTAGACATCGACACCGTTCAGATCAAACCGGACATCAAAACGCGCGCCATCGACATACACGGCAAAGGCTGCCTCTTGCACAACCTGCCCTTTCCTGTCCAGCCATGCGCTGACCCAGGTATACCTTCCTGTTATCTTGCAGGAGCGGGGCTGGGACACGTCATAGACCCCATTGAAGCGAACCATGCGCAAGCGCTGCGTGCCTTTCCCTCCGCTTTCCCCGTTGCGCTCCACGGACTCATAAACGTTTTCTCCACCCGAAACCCCACTCCCGATTCCTTCGGGCATTCCCTTTTCAACACGACCATCTCGCCGGTCGGAAAATTTCCGCCTCGAAGAAATCAATACAGATATACCAAAATAAAAAATGACCACCGAACACACCAATAATGGGTAGTCAATATATGCGCGAAAACACTCCCTGCCGAAACACTCAAAAAATGATAAAAACAAAAAAACAGCGGCAACAACAATAAAAATCGACCCGACGCCCGTAAACAACCGTCTAACCCTGCGCTTCTTTGTCTTTGACGCCAAATCGATCGCCCCAGGGTAGAAAATTTCGATGAGTGCTATCAAAAAATCCATATCACGCTTCAATATGCGTGACTATAGCACATGCTAATAGCCACGCAAAAGTCAACACCTCACTCCCAAGCGGAATTGGCGTGAGAGCAGCTCATTACAAGCATGAGTCCATTTTTACGACAATGTCAACGCCCCAACCCATAAAAATGAGCATCCCAAAAACTATTAAACCTATCAATAGCAACCCCCATCCGAGGCCCATAATGAACCGCAGCAACAGCCATCGCAGGAATATATGGTGCAACCGCATAATATGCCCCAATCACTGCGGGGACAAAAGCGCCTTCCGTCTCCTTCATCTCCTGCGTCGACAGCGCGGCCAGCTGCATCGGCTTGCCCGAAACCTCGAACATGCTGTTGATATCATCCTGACTGAAGGCACTCAGCTGCGGCGACAGGGGCGTCGTCTTCACTGCAGATTCGCCAGCGTACGCCTGCGTGGAAACCATACCGACAGTGGCCAGAACAAGGGCCATGCGTTTGATCGTGCTCATATAGACTCCATATGGTCGAACACAATAACAAGCCTCGAAAGACTCCCGAGGCACCGATGACGGTGTTGCCTCACCGCCAATCCCTGGGGCTGGTACATGGTGAACATCACCATGTACCAGCCTGTTCTTTCCCCTGTCACTACCCATGACGTCAGGGAATGCTTCTGAAACTCAGTTGCTGCACCGCACCAACACTCTGCCGCCATGGTGCCCTGGAGAAATACGCTTCTGCCCTGCTCACATCCACCGATGCCGGCAGAACCGCCAGAAACTTGCCTGCCAGTTCGGGCTGATCCTTGCCATCACGGGTCTGCCACATGTCCAGAAACTGCGCGCGACTGTAGGTGCGATTCCCGAGGCTCGGATCGGCAAGCCACACCGTGTTGCCACTGATGCCACGCAGTACGCTGAACTGATCGTCCTTGCGTACCTTGATGTACACCACCACCGGCATCTTCAACCGGGCCAGCCGAGAACTAATTCCCTTGATAGAGAAGCCAATCTATAAGCTCTTCATACTCATGGCCATCGCTCTCACCTATATTTTGACCCACTACGTAGTCTGCAAGATCTCGACGGACCTCCATGCATAACGGTTCATTACCCAATAGCTTTCTTTTTATATCCACCAACTGCCTGTTATCAATAAATTGATTTCCTTGACTAATTTCTTTTGAAACCAAATCTATTATTTTTTTCCTTATCACACTGCTTCTCATGACTATCTCAAAAAAAGGAGGGCGTCAGTACCAGCAGGTTGCCGCCCCTGGCAGTATCGGCACCATCACGGTAGCTGCGGCTGAAGCGGTAGGCCCCCGTCAGTGAAAACACGACCGGATCCAGTGCCTTGTAGGTAGTGAAGCCCAGCATGGCCGACCTGAATGACTTGCTGGATGAGCGCAGGCGCTGGCTGAGGGCCACTTCGGCAAAGCAAAGAAAGGCTGGGTAATCATCCTCCTCGCGGAACTGGTGGTTGATCCCCGCCCAGGTGTCTGCAAAATGGTTCAGGCTTTCACAAGAAAACACATTGTCAATATGAAAATACAAATTGTTATTTATCAATTTATTATTTGGATTTTTATCAAATTAGCGGCATTTGACTCCAATCTCCGAATATCATGCTTTGCTCGTCCAGAGCACAGATTGAGGCACTGATCTGCCAGAGAGCGGCCCTGCCCCAAACGAAAACGGCTTCTGCAGGACGGAGCCCGCCCGCAGAAGCCGCATGGTCCTGGGGTTATGCCCCCACGGATTGGGGCAATTGTCCCCTGCAGCGCCAGCGTCAGCCCTGCACCTTGAAGTACGCCTCCAGATCGTCGCTGCCGCCGATGTGACGGCCGCCGATGAAGACCTGCGGCACGGTGGTGCGACCGGTGATGGCGCGCACGGCCACGGTGCTGGCGTCACGGCCCAGCACGATCTCCTCGTAGGACAGGCCCTTTTCCTTCAGCAGGGCCTTGGCCTTGGCGCAGAACGGGCAGCCCGGCTTGGTGAAGATGGCCACCGACGGCGGCTGCTGGTAGTTGGGGTCCAGGTACTTCAGCATGGTGTCGGCATCCGACACCTCGAACGGGTCACCCGGCTTGTCCGGCTCGATGAACATCTTCTTGACGGTGCCGTCCTCGACCAGCATCGAATAGCGCCACGAGCGCTTGCCGAAGCCGAGGTCGTCCTTGTCCACCAGCATGCCCATGCCGGCGGTGAACTCGCCGTTGCCATCGGGGATGACGCCGATGTTCTCGGCTTCCTGGTCGGCCTTCCAGGCGTTCATCACGAAGGTGTCGTTGACCGAGATGCACAGGATGCTGTCGATGCCCAGTTTCTTGAACACCGGGGCCAGCTCGTTGTAGCGCGGCAGGTGGGAGGACGAGCAGGTGGGCGTGAAGGCGCCCGGCAGCGAGAACACCACCACGCGCTTGCCGGCGAACAGATCGTCGGTCGTCACGTCCACCCAGGCATCGCCCGAACGGGTATGAAAGACGACGGCAGGAACCTTCCTGCCTTCATGATTGGGGAGCTGCATGTAACGGGCCTCCATGGAAAAAGAGGCCCGGATTTTACCAATGCACCCAGAGGCCATGGGCCAGAAGGCCAATGATGAGGATGCAGGCGATGTTGAGCAACAACCCCACGCGCACCATCTCGCCCAGCCGGATCTTGCCGGTGGCATAGACGATGGCGTTGGGCGGGGTGGCGATGGGCAGCATGAAGGCGCATGACGCCCCGCAGGCGATGATGGACGCCAGCGCGATGTCAGGCAGCTGCAGCGTGCGCGCCACCGTGATGAAGATGGGCATGAGCAGCGCCGCCGTGGCCGTGTTGGAGGTGAACTCGGTCAGGAACACCACGAAGGCGGTGAGCGACAGCATGATGATGACCGGATGCTGATCTCCCACAGCAGCCACGATGCTGTCGGCCAGGATCTTGCTGGCCCCGGTATCCTTCATGACGATGGACAGCACCAGGCCGCCGCCGAAGAGCATCAGCACGCCCCATTCGGTGTGCTCCTGGATCTGCTTCCAGCTGGCCGAACCGCCCACGCACATCACCACCACGGCCATCATGGCAATGACCGAATCGATGTTCTTGATGGGCTCGGGCAGCGCCAGCAGCTGCTGCAGCGGTCCGACCACCAGCTTGCCCAGGATGAGCAGCACCGCCGTGGCGGCGAAGACGACCAGCGTGAACATCCGCCGGCCATCCAGCGGGATGTCCTCGATGTCGACGTTGAACGGCACGTTGAAGTCGGGTCGCAGCACCACCCACAGCGACAGCACCATGGCGGGCATCATCAGCGCCACCACCGGCATGCCGTACTTCAGCCAGTCGGCAAAGCTGATGTCGATCATCGTGGCCAGCAGCGCGTTGGGCGTGCTGCCCACCAGGGTGCCGATGCCACCGATGCTGGCGCTGAAGGCGATGCCCAGCAGCACGAAGGCATAGAGCTTGCGGTTCTTCTTCGCGTCCACCTGCCGCAGGATGCCCAGGGTGAGCGGCAGCATCATGGCGGCCACGGCGGTGTTGTTGACGAAGAGCGACAGGAAGGCCGTGACGGCGAACAGGTAGAAGATGGTGAGCTTCAGGCTGCCACCGGCCAGCCGGATGACGTGCCCGGCAATCCACAGGTCCAGCTTCTGGATGTGCAGCACGGCCGCGATGACGAAGCCGCCAAAGAACATGAAGATGACCGGCTCGGCAAAGGGCGCGAAGGCCGCCTTGGTGGACAGCACCCCCAGCCCGATGGCAAAGAGCGGGATCATCAGCGAGGTGACGGTGATGTGGAAGGCCTCGGTCAGCCACAGCACACCCACGAACACCAGCAGCGCCAGCCCCCGGTTCTCGGTGGGCGAGAACGGCAGCCAGCGCAGCAGCAGGAAGAAGAGGACAAGATCGGCGGCCAGGATCAGCCAGCCGCGCCGATTGGCGACGACCGAGTCGGACACGATGAGAACTCCCGAAGGAAGACGAGAAAGGCCGGAAGTATGTCATGCGTCACCGGGTAGGGACTTTCCCGAATGCGCCAGACCGCCATCAGGGCGCCCACCCATCCGCCCAAAAGAAAGGACC
>ERZ773075.1402-NODE-1402-length-12484-cov-3.11031_pt1 | contig 12484 bp, 10 predicted proteins | sample MGYA00580614_ERZ773075 | MGnify/ENA primary metagenome ERZ773075 (study PRJEB29015, sample SAMEA2738021) | human oral metagenome | biome: human oral; feature: human-associated habitat; material: dental | place: China | collected 2043 ... | reverse complement strand
ATAATCGTGCGCGGTGCACCAGCATACGCGGGAATAATATCCACCTGAATACCCGCGAGCGGGTGCGGAAGAATCGGATCCGGGCGAGTTGGCTCTTCCGGACCATTGGTCGCAAACGCCAAATTATCCGACGTATGCCACTTTACCGCACCTCGGGCCGGAATCACCGCATGATTAAACACAATAAGACAGCCAATATCGCGCGCGGAATCATCCGCAGCAACCACAATCGCATCAAATAAATTCTCTGGACCATCCGCCTCCGGGTGATTCGACGGCTTCTGCGCGCCCGTGAACACCACCGGGCGAGAATCGCTATGGAACGTATCCACAGCAATCGCCGTCTCCTCCATCGAATCCGTACCATGCGTGACGACGACCCCCGTGGTCTCCGGATCATCCAACGCTTCCTGCACCGCCGCCACAATCTCATCCACGTCAGCAAACGTCATGCTCGACGAATCAAGGCGAGTAAGCTCCCGAACCTCACACACAATCGACGAATCCGCGAAACGCTCCGCCACCGGGCGCACCAAATCCTCGCCGCTCACCGTCGGAATGAGAGCACCATCCGGGCCCGCTGTACATGCAATCGTGCCGCCTGTGGTGAACACAACAATCTTCTTAGTCATGCACCCAAGCGTGCCACAACACCCAGGCCAGCGAACAAACAGGGGGATGGCTCAGCGGCAAGTGTTCAGCAGGGTTACAGTGAAATACATCTGATTTACTTAAAGATCTCATAAGAGAACTACCCCGTGTACCATGAAAAGCAGACCGTGATGCTAGGCGTGACGCTAGGCGAACGCACCACAACAACCAAGGAGAACTGTTGAAGTCTTTCACCACAAAAACCATGGCCATCGTCACCGCAGCTGCAGCAGCGCTCACCCTCAGCGCCTGCTCCAACGATGACAAAGACAGCAGCGGCTCCAAAGAAACCACCTCTGCGGCACGGACCACCGCCGCAGCTGCCACGCTTCCCACCGCAGCAGACCTCAACACGGTGCTGACCACCGCAACAGACCCGGCTGCTCCCGTCGAAGCCAAAATCCGCACCGTCCAAGGTGGCCAGTCCGCGCCGGAACTCTTTGAAACCATGACCCGCTCCAAGCAGGAATCCGGCGCAAACTTCCAGGTTGTTGACCCCATCCTCCCCGGATACACCCCCAACTCCGTCCTCGCCACCGTGAGCTTCAGCGTGCCAGGCAACGAAAACCGCAAAGCAGACAACGTTGAATTCATCTTTGAAGACAACGTATGGAAACTCTCCCAGACCTGGGCCTGCACCCTGATCACCAACACTGTTGCCCCCGAGCAAGTACCGCCCATGTGTGCCAACGACACGGCTGCGCCGCAGCCTTCCGGCGCTGCACCTGCGCCTGCGCCTGGCGCCGCCCCGGCCCCAGCAGCTCCCGCACCCGCCCCTGGTGCCGCTCCCGCTCCGGCGGCTCCGGCACCCGCTTCTGGTGCAGCCCCGGCCCCAGCAGCCCCCGCGCCTGCTGCGCGATAACATATGCAAATGTGAGTGTGTGAGTTTCTACCCGCGCCTTGATGGCGCGGGTTTTTGCTGTTTGGGTTAAGACAAAGATTGTGGTGTCCATGCCAGGGGATACTCACATATCCCTTTTGGACATGAATGCGAGGTCGGGATTGAAGCTCTGGAAGGGCGTGCTTCCGTGGGGTCTTCATTTCTCTCGTTCTCGTGGAATGCCGAGTTCAGGGATGTGGAGATTCTTATCGCCGATGTCTCTATCTGCCTCGGTGTCACTGTTGTTGGGGTAGCGCCAAGCCTTGTAGACGAGCAGATCTGGTGATTCTATGCCGCCGATATCTCGCAGACGCAAAGTGCTTGCTCGGACGGTGTTCCAAATAATATGACTCGGTGTCGGCCAAGGAAGTTCTTGCTGCCACAGTATCTCTTCTTCGAATGGGGTGAAACCAAGCTGCTTCAATTCGTCACGTTGCTGAGGCGTGAAGATTGCCATGTCTTTTGGGACGTTTTCACCGCAAATTTCTGCTATGAGGTTCGTATTGCCTCCATAAAGCGCATTGATTCCGGCGAACTGCACGAAAGGAACCCCGGTTCTTCCGTGTTCACTTGGCAAACCGATGATCAAGACTGTACGAGCAGTGAAATTGGCAATGGTGGAGAAAAGATTTGCTTCAAAGTCTTGCCAGATCATAGAGACCTCATAGTAGAGAGGGTGTCGTCTAGTAGAAGATTGCGCCTTGGGGTGTGAGAAAATTCGTGTAGACCTTGTTGTCGCTTCTGGTAACTTCCGCAATCCCGCCGGGTTGCAGTTCCCAGGCTGCCATAGGATTTTTCCCCTGTTTAGTGCGGATAGGAGTGCCCCAGGCAGCTGAAGCTGCGCCGTAATAGTGGAAGAAGGAATCGTTCAGGGAAGCGAGTAGCTCCACACCTTGCAAAGTGGGTTTGGCCAGAGTGAATAAGATTGTACACACATCTTCTGCTTTGTTATCGATGACCACCACATCCCGCGTGCCACAGGCGAAATCACCTGTGTATCTGTATTGATATCCGGTGAAATGCCATCCCAGTTCTGGAGCCAGCGTAGTGAAGGCATCGAGAGTCATTGGCCATGCCAGATGGGATAGCCGCTCCATCCACATCACATAATCCTCTGCCGATAATTCATTCATCAGTTTTCTGAACCCTTAGATGTGGAGTGGCTGCGGTTCTAGTATCACCTTGTTATCAAGGCTGGCGTCGATAAGCGATAAGTTACTTCACTTCCGGCACGTCCGCGACGTAGCTTTCCACGTCAGTGCCACCGAAGTTGCTGGCAAAGATGATGCGGCTGAGGTCGCGGGAGGCGGTTGCTTGGGGTTCGAGGAAGTAGGCGGCGTCACCGGTGGCTTTGCTATCGTTGGCTCGGATGTGAGCGACGTTCAGGGAACGGCCATTCGGTGCGAGTTCCTGGAGCCACACTTTGCGGTATTCGGGCCGCAGAGTCGGGGCGGGGGAGGTGGCGTTGTAGTCTGCGGAGTCGGCATAGGTGGAGATCACTACCCAGCCGGGCTTATCGAAAGCCTGTCCGCTGACGTGCAGGGCGTATGCCTCGCCCGAGGCGGGGTAGAGGGAGTGCAGGTCGATGCGTTCTTTGGAGTCAATATCCACAGCGACGAGCTGTCCGCTGCCGTAGTCGGCGTAGACAAAGTAGTCCTGCTTGTTGGGGCCGAATGCCAGGTCGGAGTGCTCGGAACCGGTGGCGAGTTCCACAGACTTTTTGAAATCCAAGGTGTAGGCGCGGGTGCCACCTTGGCCGTTCAGCCAGGACGGCACAGCGTATTTTCCGCTGGCGGAGGTGCTGATGTGGTCGGGGAATGCGCCGGGGACAGGGAAATCTTTGGCATCCAGCGTGCCTACGATTTTCTTTTCACGAATATCCAGGGTCAGCAGACCGTATATTTTCTTTTCCTTCGTGGATTCGCTGTAGCTGGTGGCCATGAGGGAGAGGTAGCGGCCGTCGGCACTGGTGGTGCCTTCTCCCTTGGTCCAGTAGGAGGTCGCATCCGGCCACGGGGTTTTGCCTGTGAAGTCGAACACCACGTCTTTTTTCTTGGTGGCGGTGTTGTAGGTCCACCAGGTGGTGCCGCCGTTGCGGTCGGTGAAGTAGATGAGGCTCGGATCGGTGGGGTGCCAGATGGGTTCGCAGTCGCCTGCGAGCGTTTCAATAGCACCCAGGTTGCGGAAGGTTTTCCCGTCGTAGAGGTACCAGGCTCCGCGACCGTCTTGCGCGAGATAACGGGAGTTGTCAGCGTTGAACGCCTGCCTACGGGAGTATTCGTGGCGCATGCGGCCGCCTTCGCCATCGGACGCGGCCGTGGCGCGGTGAACGTGGGTTCCGTAGGCGGGGTCGGTGAACTCGCCACCGGGCTGAGGTTTATCCACTGACTCAATGGCATCGGCAGACAAGGGGGTGAGGCCCGCGCTCTGCTGCTTCTGCTGCTGCGTTTTCTGCTCTGGACTGCGCTCTGCCGTGCGTTCTGTTGTCCGTTCGGTGCTTCTTTCCGACGTCCTTTCTGTCCTCTCCACCCTTTCTGCAGTCGCCGCGTTTTGGCCCATCGCCAGGGTCAATGCAGCCATTGCGCACACGGTGCTCACTCGAATCCGGTGTTGGTTCACAACCTCATCCTTTAACTCTCGACCCAACAGTTAGTGGATAGGCTACTCTGTAAATGGCCAGCGTATCAATACTTTTTGTAAGATGAGGATACCTCACCAAAACCTCACCGAAATTGCCAGACTACCTATAGTAGATAGTTAGATAACGCAAGGGAAGTGTTAAGGATTGCCGAATGTGAGGGCAGTGGAGGAGTCCTGGGTCACTCGGGTCGGGGAGTCATCCTGACCGTGTATCACGCGTGTGGTGAACTCCACGTTCCCCGCCGGAGGCAACGCCTGGGAGAGGTCGAGACGCAAGTGACCCGCCGAGGCGGTGCGGGAACTCAGCACTTTCAGCTCGCCGCCGCCATCAATGGGAATCGCGCCCACGGTGGGGCGCTGTTCCACCGAAACATCCAGTTCAACGGTCGAATCCTTCATGGAAGTCAGCGTGTACGTCAGTGTTTGCAGCATGGCGGATTCCCCAGCCACCCGGCTATCCACTGTCCACTGCGCGCCAACGCCCACAGCATCAGTGGGGAAAACCACCGGCAGGGACAGCATGCGCATGGCCTGGCGTTCCACCACGGCGCGCGCCTCATCTGTAGCTCCCGTCGGTGCGCCGAAACGCACCATACTCACCTGGCCGGATTTGGTGCGATCCCACGCCATGGTGAATCCCGATGCCGAGGACATGTCCTCTTTGCCCGCGTTGAGGTCGTTGAAGGTGAGCACCACATCTTCCTCCTCGCCCTGTCCGGCTGCTACTGACACTGTGGAGGAAAACGTCGAATCCACAGCGCCTGACGGCGACTCGGGTGACTCGGAGAGTGTCGCGGCGTCGTCACCCGACAGCGTCTGCTGCCTAAACCCGCTGGTCACCGTCACGGGGACGGACTGCTCAGGCGCGCCGGAAAACGCCAACACCTGCTGTTCACCCGAACCGGGGTTGGTGAGGGTGATGCGGGGGGCGTCGACAGGTAGCGAAATGGTCTGCTGGGCCGCGGCCGGATCCTCCGATGAGGAATTCGATCCACACGACGCCACCAGCAACGACGCGGCAACAACGCAGCATACAACTGACATGGTTCTTCGCACGACGATCAGACTACCCTCCCAGGTACAGTTTCAAATAGGAATAGCGGCCATTTTAGGGGAAGATGGACTACGTGACACGACCGAAACGGAGCTTTAGGCTCGCGATGCTGGCCATCGCCATCACCGTGGGCATCATCGATCAGATAACAAAAATAATCGTCCTCGCGCGGCTAGAACCGGGCGTGGCGTACCCCATCATTGGTGACTGGTTCCGCTTCTTTCTCATCTTCAACTCCGGTGCCGCCTTCTCCTTCGGGCAGGGCATGACCTGGATTTTTACCCTGATACAGCTTGGCTACATCATTGCCATCGCCTTCTATGCGCCGCGCATACGCACCCTGACCACCGCCGTGAGCCTCGCGCTGGTTGCCGGTGGGGCTTTGGGGAACCTCATTGACCGGCTCTTCCGGGCGCCAGCGTTTTTTGTGGGGCACGTGGTGGACTTCATCTCTGTTGGGTCCTTCGCCATTTTCAACATTGCCGACAGCGCCATCACCGTCGGCGTCGCGCTGTTCGTTGTGTCCGCCTTCCTGGATGCGCGGCGACAGGGGGCTGCTACGGAAAGTGAGGTGGCGCGATGAGTAACCGTGAGAGTCGGCACCTCATGGTTCCTGAAGGGCTCGACGGCATGCGGGTCGATGCCGCGCTGGCGAAACTCCTGGGTATTTCCCGAACCGTCGCCGCTGAACTCGCGCAAGCTGGTGACGTGCTTGTCGACGGCGCGGTCGTCGACAAATCTGACCGGCTCACCGCAGACACCTGGCTCGACGTCACCCTGCCGGCAGCCCCCGAACCGCTGCTGCCCAAAGCCGAACCTGTAGAAGGCATGGACATCCTCTACTCCGACGACGACATCATCGTGGTGAACAAACCCGTCGGCGTTGCCGCGCACCCCACCGTCGGCTGGGAAGGACCATCCGTGATCGGTGGACTCGCCGCCGCTGGGTACCGCATCTCCACCTCGGGGCCGCCCGAACGCAAAGGCATAGTCCAACGGCTCGACGTGGGTACGTCCGGGGTGATGGTGGTCGCCGCCTCCGAACGCGCCTACACCGTGCTCAAACGCGCCTTCCGGGACCGCAGCGTCACCAAAACCTACCACGCACTCGTGCAAGGGCACCCCGATCCGCTGCAAGGAACCATCGAAGCGCCCATCGGGCGGCACCCCTCAGCAGGTTGGCGATTCGCCGTGACCACCGACGGCAAGCACTCCGTCACCCACTACAACACCCTCGAAGCCTTCCGCGAGGCAACGCTGCTGGAAATACACCTGGAAACCGGCCGCACCCACCAAATCCGCGTCCACTTCTCCGCGTTGCATCACCCCTGCTGCGGCGACCCCATGTACGGCTCCGACCAGGCGTTGTCCGCGCGCCTCGGGCTCGACCGGCAATGGCTGCACGCCGTCAGCCTCGGATTCACGCACCCAGCCGACGGCCGCTACGTTGAATTCCACGCCCCCTATCCCGACGACCTGCAAGGCGCCCTGGATGTCCTTAGACAAGGTTGACAGGTTTCGCGCCGGGGTTGCCGTGCTCGCAGGGGCGGGGCTTATTGGACTCGTCGGGATCATGGCTTGGCAATCCGGTGACCCCACGTCCTCCGCGCCCACGCACTTCAACGGCGACAGCGTGGGCCGCAACAACGGCGAAAGCATAGAAGCCTACATCGCCCGCTGCCGCAACACGCGTATCGACGCCGCGGACTCCTTCGCCCTGGTTACCTTCACGCAGCCATTGGGGGCTAGGGAGGCGGCCGAGATTGTTGGGTCAGCTGGCTCTGGTGGGGCTGGAGTTGGGCGTGTGAGTGCAGTGGTGCCTTATGAAAACGCGCCTGTTGCCCTGCCGGAACCCGTTGCGGGGGCGACGCGCGAAGATGTGTTCCGACGCTGGGCCGGCGACGCACCCATCGCTGGGCTGATCGTGTACACCGGCGGGTCGGCCAAGGAAAAAATACGTTCTGACCAGAGGGTTATGTGTGTTGAATCTTTGCCCGCAGATGCCGCGTGGGGGAAGTTTGGGATTAAGCCGGTGTTGTAGGGGGTTTTCATAAACCTCATCATTTTCTGACATCACCCCTCACAAAAGCCCAGTTCAAAAGGTGCTACCTGTCAGGGATTGAGGCGGCGAGGTTGCCGCGGCGTCGTTAAGCGTGGTTAAGCGGTGGAACGGCGTGCCACAACAATGTCGGTGAGGTAAATGGCGACCGAGATCCAAATGATCACGAAGCCCACCCAGCGGATCGGCGTCAGCTGCTCATCTACCACGAACACCGCCCACAACATCTGCATCGTCGGTGTCATATACTGCAACATTCCGACCGTGGACAGGGGAATCAGCTTGGCACCCAGGCCGAACAGCAGCAGCGGAACCGCAGTCACAAGGCCGGCACTGATCAGCAGTGCCGTGTGCCCCGCGCCGAAACCCGTGAACGTGCTTTGGTGTTGGGTCGTCAGAAACACCAGGTACAGCAGCGCGATAGGGAAAAGCACCATCGTCTCCGCAGCGAGACTCGCCGCCGCCGAGACGTTCACGCGCTTTTTGATCAGGCCGTAAAAGCCGAAACTAAACGCCAGCCCCAAACCCAACAGCGGCGGCTGACCGCTGGCAATGGTGAGCATGATAACCGCACAGGCGGCAATGGTCACGCTGATTTTCTGCAGGTTACGCAGCCGTTCGCCAAGAAACACCATGCCCAGCAGCACATTCACCAGCGGGTTAATAAAGTAGCCGAACGCCGCATCCGACACGTGCCCCGAATTTACCGCCACCACATACAGCAGCCAGTTCACCGCAATAATTATCGACGCCGCGCCAATACTCAACCACGTACGACGATCCGCCGCCCGCAGCTCCCGGATCGCCTTCGTCGCGACAATCAAGATGAGCATGAACACGGCGGTCCACACCACACGATGCGCCAAAATCTCCAGCGGGGCTGCCGGCTTCAACAACGGGAAAAACGCGGCGAACGAACCCCAGATCAAGTAGGCCAGCACAGTGTAAAGCATGAGAATAGGATACTCGTGGCAGGGGAGGGGTGCGAAAGAGTAAGTATGAGCCACACTACTGCTGAACTATGAAAGTAGTGAATACACCGAAGCGATACATCGTTTGCAGGATTACTAGTCATCAAATAATTGACAAAAATAGCATCGTATCAAAAGAACAAGACCGTACTGGAAAAGCTAACGCGAAATCTCACACCAAAATGTGGGTAAGATAACATAATATCCCTAGTCAACTCAAGCAAATCCTGCTATGTTTAAAACAAGTATCGCGCTGTAGCGGATTAAACATCAACAAGCAAGCCCCGGGTATCTAGATAGGGGGCTTATCAACAACCGCAAGATGCAAAAATTGGATTTTCTCACCTTTTATGGCATGAAATCTATCAAAAAGGAAACAGTGCGTTGACAGGAAAAGAAAACGAAAATAAAAAATCGTACAATCTAAAACAAGATCTTATTGCGGATGATTCTGCATACAGACCACCTAAAGATACCATTGGACACAAAAAAATAGTAGAACAGCTCGCTGAACTAGTTATGGAGGTAGAAACTCCTACTAACATAGCTCTGTATGGCCCTTGGGGATCCGGGAAAACGACAATCGGGGCATTACTCAAGGAAAAGCTGGAATGTCGCAAAAAATCTGCCGCTTTTATCAGGGTGGATACCTTTAAATATGTTGATCTTTCTCTACGGCGAAATTTCATCAAGAAAATCGCAAAAGAACTAAATAATAATAATTTTATTGAAAAAATAAAAGGTAACAGTTCCAAAAAAAAGCTTGATATAACATCAAAAACCGTTAACAATATACGTCTGTCATGGTTGACAGTGCCTATAGGTATTTTAATTCTATTATCATATTTTATGCACGATAAGATACCAGCAGTACTCCAGAATATTCCTATGGGGGTATTGCTCACACTTGCAGGTCTTAAAGTAACCGAAAATATATCTAGTCCAAAAGAAGAAGACGAATTTGAAGAGATATTTGAACAGATTATTAAAAAATCTAGGTTTAAACGCCTGGTAATATTTGTCGACGAGTTAGATCGTTGTTCGGCAAAAGATATGGTTAAAACCCTCGATTCTATTCGTACATTTTTTGATATAGAAAAATGCGTAATCATTATCGCAGCGGATAGAAATGTATTAGAAACTGCATTGGAGCAAGAAAGTCAACAAGCCACTCCGATAGATGAAGAGAATCCATACTATAGCACAGGAGGTGCGTATCTTGATAAAGTATTTAGATATCAAATTAATATTCCACCATTCTGGGAAAATCAAGGTGTAGAGTACGCAATTAGCCTGATAAAAGAAGAAAAAACAGGGCTATGGGGTGAACTTCAAAAATCAGAAAGAGACACAATTTTAGATATATTAATACCAGGCTACGTTGTTAGTCCAAGAAGAGTCAAAAGCCTCCTTAACTCTTTTGCGTTACTTTATAGGCTCGCCGAAAATGAAGGACTTATTTCTGACAATAATAATGATATTAAAGTTGTGGCTCGGTTAGCATGCCTAAAAGTTGAATTTCCAAATTTTGCGCGCGATATGCTCAAAAATTCCGAACTTCCCAATCATGTATTAATGCTCAAGGAAAATCCAAATGAGCAAATTGAAAAAATTGATGATAATGCTGTACGTGTTGCGCGGGAATATGCAGAAAATAGACGAAGCGCAGTAAAAATAATTTCAAAGACATCACTTGAAAATGATAATAAAATTATTGATGAATTTTATGGAAAAAGATTAATCAGCTATCTATCTAATACAAGAAATATTGGTTGCCCAACCTTTAGCTTATTATATTTAGATTCGACATTTAAAGATAGCTTTGGACTACGCGCCTTAGTGACTGAAAATTTTTTTAATCTTGCCAAAAATAATGAAATAGGTAATTTTATTTCAGAGCTTCAGAAGTTGAATGAAGAAGACTCTGCGGGGGTATCACGTCATATTATATCTAGATTGTCTGATGAAAAATCGCGAAGCAATGACAATATAGTAAGCACTATCCTCACATTTCAAGATAAATTACTTTATTCTAAGAAAGTCGATATAATGTATCGCGATTTATTTGTTGAAAAAGTTCTTATCTTGGCTGCTCAAGATAATTCCGAAACTCTAAATCGTGATAACGTCTGCAAAATGTGGAAAGTGTGCGATAATGTTAGTACATGGCAATCATATATTCTACGTTCTTACATAATTGAGCGATGCAACTTATTAAATGATATGCAGCTAGATGATATTGATTTTTTATTTGACGATATTGACTTTATGTTTAGTATAGCGCCTGAATCTGCGTTGGGCATTATTGTAAAAATGCTATATACTCAAGATAGAAATCATGTAATTCGTAAAATATTCAAGGCGAATTATGATCTTTTAGTTGAGATATTGCCTCAAATAATAGACGATATATTGACTGCTGAAGATTCGGCATTTATTCGTAACATTTTACGGGAGATAGCTGTAGTTAGTCTTAGTTGTGGTCGCGACATTATTGAAGTTATTGTATTACGTCTAATTCAAATCGAATTTCAAATAAGTAAAGACGCGATAGAAAGCATATTATTTTCGAAAAATAAGTTTAATAATTCGAAAGTTTTGAGCTATGTCTTTAAAAATGTTCTTAAAGTTCCTTTTTACTCACAATTCGCGTGGCTGCAGCATATTGACTCAAAGTCTGTTAATGAAGATCATGTGGATATTTTGATAAAATTATACGTCAATTTTATGACAGACTTGAGGCAAATTAATAGGCCTGACTTTGCGGACATGGAACAATCGATTTACTCGTTCATAGATGGGATGAAGAATGATAAAAAGGATGAAGTAAGGAAGCAAATTATTGATCAGATCGGGTTGAATATTAAGATCAAAAATGAGTTGACAAATGCTAATGTAATTAAACAATATGAAACAGTGCTAGGGAAACGGGGAATAATGGACAGGTCGGAGCAAGTAGAAGCTTTTATGAAACGTGTTCTCGGTGCAATTGAAAGTACTGTGGAAGGTATAATGCCTGCTATGGAACTCGAAAAGTTTCTGGGAGAAATTTTTGAGGAAGGTGAATTTGATAGCGTGAAGAGTGATATTTCTGGTATCCAGATTGAGACCTTATTATACAGCTTGATGAGGTGTAAAGTTCTTGATCCATCGTTGCGTTTCGCATTTATCTCTATTGTTTCTGAGGCGATCTCTAACGATTCCGTTTCTAGTGGGGAACAAGGGGGATTACCTTCGATTGATCGTATTAATAATCTACTGGAGCACTATGGTGGACTTGCGGTAAAGCCCTCTGTTGAGTGGGTGAGGTTGTATAATGACCCTTTGACCGCAGCAAGGATCTTCTACACTTTGTTTGTTGAGGGCCTTCTTAGTGGTAGTGGTTTTGCCGAGTCCCTTTATCGTCATTGGCGTTTTGAAGAGATGTCAGCTTTTTGGACGGAGTGCTTTAAATACGTTGGCTTCCACTTTCAGAACAAGGAATTAATTAGAGCCTTTGCTTTAAATAAAGTATCTGGAGATGATAAAGAGGCTCTTGTAAACTGGTTTACGTACATGTTTGATTGCTGTAAAGATATTCGACAACGTGAGTTTATCGTAAAACTCTGGGAAAGCGCTAATATTGGCGCTGAGACGGATCGCATTAAAAGTGAAATTATCATTCCTTTGTTAGAACAAAACCTAGATGTGGAAGGTGATAATTTTTCGTCGATTTTATTGGGGATCACGGCAGTGGACAAGCTTTTGCCAAAAGGGTTTGTTCGTAATGACTCAGATTTACGGAATTATCTTAGTAGAGTGCTGGATAAAACTCCAGAATTGTGGATGCCGATCGGACGGATAATGCAACCGGTTTAATGATGATAAGTGAGCTGCTTATAGACAGAATACTAGATATTTCCTGCTTGGTTTGTGCGATGATGCGCGCGAGGAGGAGTTCTTGATATAGCGGGATAGGCTGTCTTATGTGTTGTGTTTATGCTGGTCATAGTTCTTGTGGGGTCTAGTTACCGACTACTAGTAGCAGGCTTGTGGTTCTTTTTGTGTAGTGGTGTATGTGATGGTTATTTTTTGCATATGTCCTGAAAATTAGATGTGCTTAGGTGGTCTAGCCTGATGCAAACTGCCGTTTTTTACTGTATATTTATCAGGTATGGCGATTGCGCCGATGCGCAGTTCGGCGAAACCTATGGCTAGAGGTTGTGCATAATGGGATCTAAGACTACGCC
>ERZ773075.1401-NODE-1401-length-12491-cov-19.9004_pt1 | contig 12491 bp, 8 predicted proteins | sample MGYA00580614_ERZ773075 | MGnify/ENA primary metagenome ERZ773075 (study PRJEB29015, sample SAMEA2738021) | human oral metagenome | biome: human oral; feature: human-associated habitat; material: dental | place: China | collected 2043 ... | reverse complement strand
CGCGGGCGACGTCGGGGGCCGGATAGCGCACGAAGCGCCCGCCGGTGAAGGACCGGTAGTCGGGACGCGCGGCGGACGACGCGGGCCGGCGGGGCGCGTACTGGGCGGGCGCGGGACGGCGGGGCGACGTCGGAGGCGCTGGAAGCACAGGGTGAGTCTGAGGGGCCGAAAGGGTTGAAGGCGCTGAAGGCGCCATATGGGGCGGGGCGGCGGTCGGGGTCGGAGCGCTGGATGTCATGCGTCCAGACTCACGCGGCCCGGGGGCGCAACGCCTCCTTCGGGAGGACGTTTGCGGTTTCCATCCGAGGATGGACGCCGTCGGCCGGGCTCCATCGAAAGGACGACGTCGTCGAGCGGCCCGGCCCGGGATGGAGGCGCGGGACCCGGCGAGCACGTAGGCTAATGGCGCCGTCCGCCCGGAACCGGCATTCTCGGGGCGCGGGCCGGCGGCCCCGCTGATGACCGGGCCGCCGGCCCGGCGTCGGCCCCGCCGATGGCCCGACCACCGGCCCGGCGTCGGCCCCGCCGATGGCCCGACCAGATGACCCGACACCCGACCCGACAAGGAGCCGCAGTGGCGCGCCGACCGATCCCGTCCCGTCTGACCCTCAAGCGCCTCGAGCAGGTCATGGCTTCGTCAACCGTGCGCTACGCCGTCCGATCCGACAAGACCATTGTCTTCAACACCGAGAGCGGCGACGTCACGATCTCCGTCCGCGACGGCCTCCTGCGGGCCGCCGTGACCTGGCACCCCCGGGTGCCGCTGCGCCTGGCCGATGACCTGGCGCAGCTCCTCGACGACTGGAACCGGCGAGCCACCGGGCTCACCGCCGCGGGTGACCGGGCGACGTTCGGCGACCTGATCATCGTCGGCGCGCACAGCGGCCACCCCGTGGGAGCCGGGATCGACAACGACCAGCTCCGGCACATCATGACCGATGAGATCACCCTGTGCATGGAGTTCCTCGCCTTCATGGAGCAGACCTTCCCCGACACCCGCTTCGAGTCCGTGAAGAAGTCCGGACAGGGGCCCGCGCGGGAGCTCGATGCGAGCCCGCGCGACGAGGAGAACCCGTCCGCGTTCTTCCCCGAGAAGCTGACCCGGTTCAGCCTCGAGACGGGCGACGGGCCCCGCCCGTCCCCGGTCACGAACATCCGCCTCTTGCGAATCCTGGCCGGCACGGGGTGGATGGTGCAGCCGCAGGCGGCCAGGGAGGACGGCTACATCACCAGAACCGATGCCGGTGTGCTCGTGGGCTTCTCCCTCGCCGATGGCCACCTCAGGGTGGAGGTCCCCTGGAATTCGCGGGTGGAGAAGCGTGAGGTGCAGCCGCAGTCCCTGCGGGCCACGCTGCGCGCCGTCACCGGGTGGAACGTCGACAGCCGGCTCCTGACCATGATCGTCGAGCCCGACGACGACGCCCCGGGTGACTTGCAAGTCGAGCGCCCGGTCCGGGTGGTCGCCTACGGGATCTGGTGCCTGGCCGCGGGTGTGAGCGACCGCCAGTTCACCGAGCTCGTGGTCGAGGCCGCCGGGGAGGCCGAGAAGTTCATCCGGTACTGCAGGAGCAGCTTCATGAAGGAGGAGGACGACGGCGCGGGCGCCTGAGCCGGCCGGGAGGGTGGCGTCACAACTCCTGCGCCCACGCGGCCGCCGACGCCCTGATCGCCTCGATGGCGGCGAGCACCCCGGTCATGGTCTTCGCGACCGGGCGCAGCTCCCGGGAGAAGGCGGCGAGCGCCTTGATCTGCGCGGCCGCCTCGCCGATGGCGGGCATCTCCAAGGAGGTGCTCAGCCCGGTCAGGGACAACCTCAGCTTCGCCGAGAGGTCGGCGCTGCCCACCGCGTCCGTCGCCCGGACCATGGCGGCGATATCCGCGTCGAGTCCGCGCCACGCGTCCGAGAAGGACGACGTCGCCTTCTCCAGCGCGCGTCGCCTCGGTTCGAGGCCCTTCGCAATCCGCTTGATCTGGGTGGGCGTGGGCACCGATCCTTGCGGAACGAGCGCGAACTCCCTCCTCATGACGGTGTTGAAGGCGTCCATGGCCTCGCCGAAGGCGTTGGCGCGCTGTTCGAGGGCGGGCAGGTGCTCCGACTCGATCGTATGGGTCAGTTCGATGAGACCCGGGGCCTGTTCCTCCTCGTCCTCCCACTCGTCCCCGGCATCGCCTGAGCCCCCGGGCGCGGCCGAATCCGCGGACGCGGAGTCCGCCTCCCTTCGGTCGATCCGCCGAATGAGCTCGTCGGCGACCTTCCGGGCGACCCGCTTGAACTGGCGGCCGCCCGGCTCCAGGTCCTCGAAGGACGTCTCGGGCTCAAGCCACTGGTACTGGTTGATCGTGTCGCGGATCAGCCGCGCCGTCGGATCCGTGCGCAGATCCATCCGGTTCCAGTTCGGCGCATCGACGAGGAGGGTGAGAAGGCCGTTGTAGCCCGCGGCCTGCGTCTTGGTCCGGAACTGGATGAACTCCTCGCGGCACGCCTGGGAGGCCACGTACCGGTTGGTGACCATGGCGAGGAGGAAGGTGGTGCGCTCGACCTCCTGCTGCAGGCGATCGTTCCAGTCGTCGCCCCAGTGGAGGGTGTCCTTGTCGAGAATGAGTTCGATGGGGACGCCCTTGTAGTCGCAGACCTCCTTCACGGCATGGGCGAACGCGGTCAGCATGCCGTCGTGGTAGTCGTCGTCGGCGTGGACGTAGCTGAGGAAGACGGAGGGCCTGGGCAGGACGGCGGGCGTGGTGGGCGCGGCCGAGTTCGTGGGCGCGGCGGACGGGGCGTCGGACATGGCTGTTGTCTCCTGACTGGGGTCGGCACTTCGGATGGAGGGAGGAGGGGCGGTGCCGGGCGAGGGGCGGCCGACGCCGTCGGGATGGATCGCGCTCAGCGCCTCGCGGGAGGTCAGGCACGACAGCGGGAGCGCCCACACGTCGTCGGCGACCTCCTCGAACCCGGCGCCCGTGTACGCCACGAAGCCCCGGTGCAGGCCGCCGAACTCGCGCATCGCCCGCAGGCCCCTCAGATCGCGCGGGCCGATGCTGGAGGCGAGCTTGACCTCGACTCCCAGGCGCCGGCCCCGGCCGTCGACCAGAACGAGATCGACCTCCCGGCCGGTTCGGCTGTCCCTCCAGTAGAACGCCTCGGTGGTGAGCGCGGCCCAGCCCTGCGCGGCGAGGAACTGGTTGACGACCCAGGTCTCGAGAGTCTGCCCCAGCAGTTCCGGGGAGCTAGCGATGTCATGGCCCGCGCGGATGAGGCTCTCGCACGTGCTCGCGGTGTCGACCGCGTGCCCCTTGGGGGCGCTTCTGCTCGCCCGGGTGATCCCCCCGTGCAGATTGGGCAGCAGGGTGATGAGGAACCTGCGCTCCAGGATGTCGAGGTAGCGGCCGACGGTACGCGGGTCGAGATCGAGCTCCTGCGCGATCCGGGTTCGATTGATCTGGCCCCCGGGCGTGTGAAGGACCGAGTCGAGGACCCTGCGGGCGATGCCCGTGTTCAGGTCCTCCGTGGGCAGCACCCGGTCTCCGAGAATGGCCAGGGTGTCCGCCTGCACCCGGTTCTGCCAGGCGGCGCGCGAGAGGGGCAGGAGGGGGAGTGCGAGGGCGGGAAGCCCCCCGGTCTGGAGCCTGGCCCGCAGGTCGTCGGTCCCGGTCGACGGCGCCCCGGCGGTGGTGAGGTCGGCGTCGAAGAGGATGTCGATGAGGCTCGGTGTCTCGGAGTCGGATGGTCCCTGCGCCTCCAGGCCGGTGAACGGGTGCAGGGCGAGCCGCGTCGCCCGCCCGGCCAGGGGATCGGTTCCGGCCATCGTCCCGCGTCCCACCGAGGCCGAGCCCGTCAGCAGGAAGTGGTGTCCGGGCGGGAGCCCGTCGACGATCTCCTTGACGGCCACGCTGACGGCGGGCACCATCTGGGCCTCGTCGATGACGGCCGGACGCCTGAGTGAGCGCACCCATCGGAACGCGTCCTCCTGGGCGCGCCCCGCCGCGGCGGGGTCGGTGAGCGACTGGTAGGAGGCGTAGACGCCCGACTCCACGAGGTGGCGGGCCAGGCTCGACTTCCCGACGGCCCGCCTCCCCTCCAGGATCGCGACCCGGTGCGAGGCGCGCTCCGCGAAGGTCGCTTCGATGGCTCGACGGCGGTAGTGAGGCATGGGGTAATCATACATTGGGTCTGCGGATCCGACATTCGATGCAGGAATTTTCCGACATCGGATGCATGATTTTCAGGGCACCAGCCTGCGGCGGACCTCGCGCTGGAGCCCGGACCGGTGTCTACACTGGTCCCACTACGACAGGGGAGCGCCCCGTCGCCGCGGGCCCGGCCCGTCGTCGGCACCGGCGCTGAGAGTGCGGGCGACCGCAGACCCTCGAACCTGCTCCGGTTCGCACCGGCGAAGGAAGTCGAGATCTCCCCGGGCGCCCGGCCGCAGGCCGCCGCGCCCGGGCCCTCCTGCACACCCGTCCAGGAGAAGCATGAACACCCACCTCACCCGCCGGGCGCTCCTCGGCTCCACCGCCCTGAGCGCCGTCGGCCTCGCCCTGGCCGCCTGCGGCCCGAGCGGAGGGAACTCCTCCGCCTCCGGCTCGAGCGGCCCCGCCGTCACCGTCATCACCCACGACTCCTTCTCCGTGCCCGACGACCTCATCGCCGCCTTCCAGAAGGACACGGGCTACACCCTCCAGATCACGCCCTCCGGGAACAGCGGCGAACTCGTCAACAAGCTGGTGCTGACCAAGGACGCCCCGCTCGGCGACGCCGTCTTCGGCGTCGACAACTCCTTCGCCTCCCGCGTCCTGACCGAGAAGGTCATCGACACCACCGCCGCCGTCGACCTGCCCCAGGGCGCCGACCAGTACGTCGTCGACAACACCCCGGCCCTGGCCCCCATCGACTTCGGGGAGGTCTGCGTCAACGTCGACACCGCCTGGTTCACCGAGCACGGCCAGACCCCTCCGGCCGCCTTCGAGGACCTGACCAAGCCCGAGTACAAGAACCTCTTCGTCGCCATCAACCCCTCGACGTCGTCGACCGGGCTGGCCTTCCTCCTGGCCACCGTCGGCCACTTCGGCGCCGACGGCTTCGTCCAGTACTGGAAGGACCTGGCGGCCAACGGCGCCAAGATCGACGCGGGCTGGTCCGACGCCTACCAGACCGACTTCTCCGGCGGCGGCGAGGGCGGCGCCTACCCGATCGTCGTGTCCTACGCCTCCTCCCCGGCCGCCACTCTCACCGCGGACGGCTCCGCCTCCACCACCGCCGCCCTCCTGACGACCTCCACGCGCCAGGTCGAGTACGCCGGGGTGCTGGCCGGCGCCGCCAACCCCGAGGGCGCCAGGGCCTTCATCACCTGGATGCTCTCGGCGGCGGTGCAGACCTCCATCCCGGAGAACATGTACATGTACCCCGTCAACCCCGAGGCGACCCTGAGCGAGACCATGCGGAAGTTCGGCGCGGTGAGCGACAAGCCGATCGTCGTGCCGGCCGACCAGATCGCCGCCAACCGCGAGGCCTGGCTGGCGGTCTGGTCCGAGGCCGTCGGCGCGTGAGGCGCAACGGGCGCGGGCCGCGCGCGGGCCGGGCCGAGCGGCTGGGCTGGGCCCTGGCCGTCGCGGCTCCCCTCGCTTTCCTCGGGCTCTTCTTCGCCTGGCCGGTGGCCACCCTCATCGGCCGGGGCCTGGCGCCCGACGGCGCCCTGGACCCGAGCGGCTTCGCCGAGGTCCTCGCCCGCCCGCGCACCTGGCGGATCATCCGCGCCACCCTCGTCCAGGCCGGGCTCGCCACGGCGATCTGCGTGGCGGCGGGCGTGCCCGGGGCGCACGTGCTCTACCGGCGCCGCTTCCCCGGGCGCGACCTGCTGCGCGGCCTCGTGCTGGTGCCCTTCGTCCTGCCCAGCGTCGTCGTCGGCGTCGCCTTCCACGCCCTGGTCACCACCGGCGGCCCGCTGGGCGGCGGAGTGCTGGGCCGCAGCCTGGACGGGACGACGGCGATCGTGGTGGCGGCCCTCGTCTTCTTCAACTACGGGCTCGTGGTGCGCACGGTGGGGACCATGTGGTCGCGGCTCGACCCGCGCGCCGTCGAGGCGGCCCGCGCGCTGGGGGCGGGCCCGTGGCGGGCCTGGCGCACCGTCACCCTGCCCAGCCTGGCCCCGGCGATCGCCTCGGCGGCCTCGCTGACCTTCCTGTTCTGCGCCACCGCCTACGGGGTGGTCCTGGTCCTGGGCGGGCCGGGCATCGGCACCATCGAGACCGAGATCTACGTCCTGACCGCCCAGTACCTGGACCTGCGGGCCGCCGCCGTCCTGTCCGTCCTCCAGCTGGCGGTCATCGCCGCGGCCCTGTGGGTGAGCGAACGGGCGCGGGCCGCCTCGCAGGCGGCGCTGCGCCTGCGCCTGGACGTGCCGGCCCCCCGCCTGCGCGCGGGCGATCTGCCCGCGCTGGCCCTCACCCTCGCGGTCGCCCTGGGGCTGCTCGTGGGGCCCGTCGCGGTCCTCGTGGCGCGCTCGCTGCGCCGGGCGGGCCGGTGGACCCTGGCCAACTACGCGGACCTGGGCACCACCGGCGGGCGCAACGCCCTGCTGGTCACCGTGTGGGAGGCGGCCGGCAACTCGCTGCGGGTGGCCGTGGTGGCGGCGGGCCTGGCCCTGGTGATCGGGACCGCGGTCTCCCTCGTGGTCTCGCGGCGCCCCCGCTCGCGCCGCCTGCGCTGGGGCGTGGCGGCCCTCGACTCGGCCTTCATGCTGCCGCTGGGGGTGAGTGCGGTGACGGTCGGCTTCGGCTTCCTCATCACCCTCGCCCGACCGCCCCTGGCCCTGACCCGCAGCTGGTGGATCCTGCCCCTGGCCCAGGCGGTGGTGGCGGTGCCGCTGGTGGTGCGCACGCTCCTGCCGGCGCTGCGGGCCATCGACCCGCGCCAGCGGGAGGCGGCCGCGGCGCTCGGAGCCGGTCCGGGGCGCGTCCTGGCCACGGTGGACGGCCCGCACCTGCTGCGCGCGGGCGGCCTGGCGGCGGGGTTCGCCCTGGCCACGAGCCTGGGGGAGTTCGGGGCGACCTCCTTCCTGGCCCGACCCCGCACCCCCACGCTGCCGGTGGTCCTCTACCGGCTCATCGGCTCCCCCGGGGCCCAGAACCAGGGGATGGGCCTGGCCGCCGGCGTCGTCCTGGCGGCGGGGACGGCCGCCCTCATGCTGGTGTGCGAATGGGCCCAGACCGCCCGCCTGCGCCGTCGGAGAAAGGACTCCCATGCCTGAACCCGTCGTGGACGATCCCGGTCCCGGGCCCGCCACCCCGCCCGACGCCGGGGCCGCCGCCGCGTACGGCGCCGCGCCTGCTGTCGTCGGAGCCGTCGCCCCGCCCGACGCCGCCCCCGAGCCCGACGCCGCCGGATCGGGCGGGCTGCGGATGGAGGGCTTGAGCGTCGTCTACCCCGCCGGGCGCGGCTCGGACCCGGTCAGGGCCGTCGACGACGTCGACCTGACGCTGCCGCGCGGACGGATCCTGGCGCTGCTGGGGCCCTCCGGCTGCGGCAAGTCCTCCCTCCTGCGAGCGGTGGCCGGGCTGGAGGAGATCGCCGCCGGCACCATCGCCTGGGACGGGGCCGACGTCGTGGGCGTGCCCGTCCACAAGCGCGGCTTCGGCCTCATGTTCCAGGACGGCCAGCTCTTCCCCTTCCGCGACGTCGCCGGCAATGTCGCCTACGGGCTGGTCCGCCTGCCGAGGGCGCGGCGGCGCGAGCGGGTCGCCGAGATGCTCGAGCTGGTCGGCCTGCCCGGCTACGGGGGGCGGGACGTGACGACCCTGTCCGGGGGGCAGGCGCAGCGGGTCGCCCTGGCCCGCTCGCTCGCGCCGCGCCCGCGCCTGCTGCTGCTCGACGAGCCGCTGTCCGCCCTGGATCGCGCCATGCGCGAGCAGCTGGCGGTGGATCTGCGGCGGATCCTGGTGGAGCAGGGCACGACGGCGCTCTACGTCACCCACGACCACGAGGAGGCGGGGACCGTCGCCGATCGCATCGGCGTCATGGACGCCGGGCGTCTGCTGCGCGTGGACACGCCGGAGGGGCTGCGCTCGACTCCGGGCAGTGAGGCGGTGGCGCGCTTCCTCGGCCTGGAGACCGGGGGCCGGGGGCGGTAGGCCCCGGGCCGTGGCTCCCCCGCCCCCGCGCCGCCCCTTCGCCGAGACCGGTCGGGGCGGACCGGCGGGGGCGAGTGTGTGAGATTGTCCGCGGACTTCGCACCGTGGGGCGGATTGGTTCGGAGGCGACGTTCTGAGGTATGGTGATGGGGCCTTGAACTCTTCAGGGCGTTCATTCTTCCTCACCTCACGATGGGATGAATATATGGGGATCATTGGCATGCCGGGCTCGACCGGCTCGAACTCGCGCGACGGCTCTCCTGCGGATCCGGTCGGTGACCTCGATCGGGCGGAGGAGAAGTACCGCCGGGCCATCGAGGCCGACCCCGACGATGCCGATGCCCTCGGCGACTACGCCAATTTCCTCGCGGATTACCGGGGCGACTACGATCGGGCGGAGGAGATGTACCGCCGGGCCATCGAGGCCGACCCTGACGATTCCGGCGGCCTCGGTGACTACGCCAATTTCCTCGCGGACGACCGGGGCGATCTCGATCGGGCCGAGGAGGTGTACCGCCGGGCCATGGAGGCCGACCCCGGCAATAGCGTCAATCTTGGTAACTACGCCAGTTTCCTCGCGGACGACCGGGGCGATCTCGATCGGGCCGAGGAGATGTTCGAGCGCGCCATCGCCGTCGATCCGGACGACGCCGCCAATCTGACCTCTTACGCAACTCTCCTGAATGATCGCGGTGACTTCGATCGGGCGGAGGAGATGTACCGCCGGGCTGTCGACGCCGACCCCGGCAACGCTATTGTTCTCGGCAACTACGCCGTGTTCCTCATGACCATCCGGGGTGCTCGCAGTCGGATCAAGAAGTTGTTCGACCGCGCCATTGCGGCCGATCCCGACAGCGCCGCTATTCTCAGTGGTTACGCCAATTTCCTCGCGAACATCTGCCATGATCATGATGAGGCGGAGGAGATGTACCGCCGGGCCGTCGCGGCCGACCCCGGCGATGGCGACGTTCTCAGCGACTACGCCGACTTCCTCACGGATACTCGGAAAGATCACGTTCGGGCCGAGGAGATGCACCGCCGGGCCGTCGACGCCGATCCCGACAACACCACTATCCTTGGCGGCTACGCCAACTTCCTCACCAATGTCCTGGGCGATCACGATCGGGCGGAGGAGATGTATCGGCGGGCTGTCGAGGCCGATCCCGATGACGCCCTTGTTCTCAGTAACTACGCCGATTTCCTCGCGGATGCCCGGGAAGATTTCGATCGGGCCGAGGAGATGCACCGCCGGGCCGTCGAGGCCGACCCCGACGATGACTACGTCCTCGGTAACTACGCCGACTTCCTCGTGAGCGCTCGAGGAGATCGCCGCCGGGCCAAGGAGGTCCGCCGCCGAGCCAAGGAGGCCCGTCGTCGGGATAAGGAGGCCCGCCGTCAGGCCAAGGCGGCTCTCAAACGACGCTGACGGTTTCGGAGCGGCGCCCTCGTCCTGACCCTTCCTTCTGCGTCTGACGCTTTTCTCTCTGGAACCAGTCAGGAGGAGCTCGCGCCTGTTCCGAATGCTCCGACGGCGGTCCTGTCCGGCATCCGACGGACCGGTCCAGTGTCCTGGGCCGACGTCCCCGGCGCGGCCCATGCGGTTCAGGTCGGGCGCACCCTGCACCGTCAACAGACGCGGCGACCCAGAGGTCGGAATGGGCGCGGCGGGGCGATCTTCTGCGAGGTTCGGGCGGGCGGGGTCTTACGACCTGCATCGTTTCGCACCGGCCCGGCTTGCGGCTCCATCGTCGCCCGCCTTGTTGCCGGATCCGCCCGCCCAACCCGGATCCCGCTGGTCGCCCGGCCTTCGAGAATGCCGCCCGGTCCGACCGGGTCAGGGCTGATCGGGGGATCGGATCCGGGTTCGCAACGACCCCGACCCCGGTGCGGGCCGGGGCCGGTTGTCCGAGTCTTGTCTCCCGGACGCGATTGCCCCCGACCCCGGCCCGGGCGCCCGCCGGCGCACCCGCCCGCCCGGGCACTGCTCCCCGCGCCGGGGGCGGCGTCGGGCTGGACGGCGCCCCGGACCGCCTGGCAGTCTCACTTCGAGACCGGCAGGCGGGGCATCCCGGCCCGACGCGAAGGAGACTCGATGAGTGCACAACCCAAGGTGACGATCCCCCGGGTGGAGTCATGGCTGACGAGCAACGAGTTGGAGTACGAGCTCGACTCCGACAGCTCCATCCTCACCGGCTTCGGGAACTGCTCGATCAACATCGTCGACCTCGACCACGACCTGCTCGTCGTCTTCAGCACCTGGCGCGGCGAGTTCGCCGCCGGGACCGAGACCGCCCTGGCGGACTACATCAACGAGCACAACAGCTCCACCTACGCCCCGCACGCCGCCTTCTTCACCTCCGACGGCGTCGCCCGGCTCCGGGGCGATATGATCGCCTTCACCACGGAGGGCATGAGCGACGCCCAGCTCGACGGGTTCCTGGACTCCGCCTTCACCACAATCCTGAGTTTCTACGACGCGGTCGAGAAGGACTTCCCGGACCTCGTCACCTGGTCGGAGGAGGACTGACATGGCCTGGTGGAACAACCCTGCGGGCGGTCGGACGCCCGAGGTCTCGCTCGAGCGCGTCGCCGCCTGGTTCGACGCCAACGGCTTCGCCTACGAGCTGACGGAGGACAACCCCGGCATCGCGGCCGGCTTCGGCCGCTACGGCTACGTCATCGAGGTCCTCGACGACATTATGGCGGTCCACGCCCGCTTCTGGACGGACCTGCCGGACGATGAAGCCACGACCACCGGCGTGCGCGGCCTGCTCAGCCAGTTCAACCGGTCGCGGGTGGTGCCGACCCTGGCCTCCTTCGTCAACGACGACGGCCACCAGATGGCCGCCCAGATCCCCGTGTTCATCGCGCAGGGCCTCAACGACGACCAGCTCGACGACGCCCTGGGCACCTGCCTCGAAGTCATCGAGGACTGCTTCGACGATCTCGCCGAGGCGCTGGGCATTGATGACGCCGACGGCGCTGATGGTACCGATGACGCCGACGGCGGCACCCACGGCGAGGATGACGACGACGGCAATGAGTGAGAGTCCCGGCTTCACATCGCGCTCACCGCGCGCCGGGACGCCCGCAATCCGGAAGGATATGCATCGTGACCACTCGTGACGACATCCTTGAACGCCTCGCCCTGACCTCCTCCTACCCGTGGGGGCCGATCCGCTCCTCGCTGACGGCCGAGGCCGTCGCCTGGGCGGACGCCCTGGGGGACGAGGGGCTGGCGATCGACACGCGCCTGGCGCTGTCCGAGGCCTACCGCAGGGGGAACGAGGAGTGGAGGGCCCTGGCGCCCTTCGCCTGGGTGCTGACGCGCCACGAGACCCGCCCCGACCTGTTCGACGCGGACCGCCTGGGGGCCGCGGACCTGACATGCACGCGGGTCGTGCCGGTAGCCGCCGATGATCCGGGCACGCCCGCCGCCCGGCTGCGCGAACTCGTCTCCGGCATGGAGGAGCTCCACCGCGCCCGGGGCGGCTCCATGCGCGCCGTTCACGCCGTCCGCCACCACGTGGCCCGCATGCTGGGCCGGGAGGAGGAGGCGCAGGCCGAGCTGGCCGCCTGGCGCGACGCCCCCCGCGACTCCGCCCCCGAGTGCGAGGACTGCGAGTCGATGCCTCTGGCGGTCTGGGCGAGCCTGCACGAGGACTGGTCGACGGCGGTCGCCGCCGCGGTGCCGGCTCTTCGGGGCGATATCGACGACGCCGCCCGGCCCCACCGGCTGTGCGGCGCCGTGCTCGTCGCGCTGCTCGCCTCCGGCCGTCCGCGCGCCGCCTGGCGGGCCCACGTGAGCTCCTGCCGGAGCCTGCGCACCGACGCCCGGGCCCTGGACTGCCTGCCCGACCACCTGGAGTACCTGGCCCTGTCCGGGCGGGCGGGCCGCGGACTGAGGATCCTGCGCGAGTTCGGCCATCGCATCGGCGGGGCCGGGTCCGCCCGCACCCTCATGGGCCTCCTCCTGGGCACGGCCCTGGTCCTGCGCGAGGCCGTGCGCGCCGGGCGGGGGGAGGAGCCCCTGGGCTTCGCCGTGCCCGCCGACTCCGTGTGGTGCCCGGGCCCCGGCATCCCCGCCTCCACGCCCCTGCGCGAGGCCCGGGATCTGGCGGCGCGCTGGGCGCGCGCCGTCGCCGCCCGCTACGACCGGCGCAACGGCAACGCGGTCATCTCCGACCGCCTGGAGCGGCGCCTGAACCGCGAGCCGCTCACCGGCGACGAGGAGGTCGCCGCCCGCGGCGCCCTCGCCGCCGCCGGCGTCGAGCTCATGGAGCCCGGCGAGGAGCTGCCCGAGGCCCTGAGCGCCGCCGCCCCCGGGCCCCCCGGGCTCGACGGCGTCGCCGGTCCCGATGCCGCCG
>ERZ773075.1399-NODE-1399-length-12519-cov-68.3038_pt1 | contig 12519 bp, 8 predicted proteins | sample MGYA00580614_ERZ773075 | MGnify/ENA primary metagenome ERZ773075 (study PRJEB29015, sample SAMEA2738021) | human oral metagenome | biome: human oral; feature: human-associated habitat; material: dental | place: China | collected 2043 ... | reverse complement strand
GACATCATCGTCTCCGACGTCCTCATGCCCAGGATGGACGGGCGCGAGCTGGTGCGGCGGGTGAGGGCCGGTGGGGCCTGGACTCCCATCATCCTGCTCACTCAGGTCGACGCCTCCTACGAACGGATCTCGGCGCTCGACGACGGTGCCGACGACTACCTGTCCAAGCCCTTCGACCCCGCCGAGCTCGCCTCCCGGATCCGTGCCGTCCTGCGCCGCACCCGGGGCATGGCCCAGCCGCTGACCTCAGCCTCCAGGCTCGTGGCCGGCGAGCTCGTCCTGGAGCGGACCTCTCGACGGGTCACCCTGGCCGGACGCGAGGTGGCGCTGACGCCGAAGGCCACCGTGCTCCTGGACTACCTCATGAGTCACCCCGGTGAGCTCCATACGCGCGAGGACCTGCTGGCCTCCCTGTGGGGCATCGACTTCGCCACCTCCACACGCGCCGTCGACCATCGCATCCGCGAGATCCGTCAGGCGCTGGGTGACGACGCCGCCAACCCCACCTACATCGAGACGGTCCCCTCCGTCGGCTACCGCTTCCGGGCCGGGGTCCGGGCATGAGCCAGTCACCGTCGGAGACTCCGGCGCCGAACCTGCCGCCCTCGCTCCCGCCCCAGGCGGCTCCGCATGACGGCCGCACCCGGTACCTGCCTCCCACCGTGGATGCGGGTGGGCCCCAGACCGTGGAGATCCGTCAGCCCTATGCGGGCCCGTCGCATCCTCCGGCCACTTCCGTGACGGTTCCTGCGCCCACGGCTCAGCCGACGATGGGCTGGCCGGTGGTCACTCGGCCCACCACGGGGCAGCCCGCCATGGGTGCCGACCGCCCCGTGGAGCCGCCCTCCGGTCCCACCCCCGAGGCCGCCCCGGTCGCCCCGACCTCCGCCACGGAGAGGTCCTCCGGCAGGATGTGGATCGGGTGGTTGCTCGCGCTGCTCGTCATCGCCGTCGTGGTGGCCGTCGCCTATGTCGTCTACGGCCTGTCGCCCCTGTTCATCACGACGACCGTGCCGCTCGCCGTCGCGGAGGTCGGTGTCGTGCTGGTGCTGCTGGCGCTGCTCGTCACCGCGGGGCGTCACCGGTCACGGCGGGCGGTCGAGCGGGCCCGTCGTGAGGCCCAGCAGGAGGCCTGGGCCCGCCACCAGCAGTTCCTGCGCCGCCTGGACCACGAGCTGAAGAACCCGCTGACGGCGGTGCGTGCCGCTGTCGCCGACCTACCGCAGGCCCACCCCCAGGAGCTGCAGACTCGGGTTGACGTCGTCGACGCCCAGGCCCGCCGGATGGGGCGCCTGGTGACGGATCTGCGCAAGCTGGCCGACCTGGAGACGGCCGCACTGTCACTGGAGGACGTCGACATCGCCGAGACCGTCCAGGACGCCGCCCAGGCCGTCAGCGAGGAGAACTCCACCCGAGATGGGGCGCCCACGATTCGCCTGGACCTGCCACGGGTGCCCTGGCCGCTGTCGCACGTGCGTGGCGACGGCGATCTGCTCTACTCGGCCATCTACAACGTCATCTCCAACGCCGCGAAGTACACCGGGCCGGGCGGGGCCGTGGAGGTGCGCGGTCGGGAGGATACCGGCACCGTCACCATCGAGGTGGCCGACACCGGTATCGGGGTGCCGCAGGCTGATCTTCCGGCGGTGTGGAGCGAGCTGGCCCGCGCCGGCAACGCCCGGGGGCTGCCGGGCTCTGGGCTCGGGCTGGCGCTCGTGGCGACGATCGTGCGCCGTCATGGTGGGAGCGTTCGCATGGCCTCCCGTGAGGGTGTGGGGACCCGGGTGTGGTTGAGCCTGCCCGTTGCCGGCCCATTGGATACGCCGTGACCGCGCACGGCGGGTCGGCGGCCGGCCCCGAGCAACCCCGCCATCACTCCGCTGGGGTCCTGTCGCAGGACTGCGACAGGGCGGGAACTCCGTGGCGACAACGTGCCGGTAACGTTCAGGTCATGACAAAAGCACTCGTCTCCCTGCCCTCCCTTGCTCTCATCACCACCCTCGCGCTGAGCGGCTGCTCGCTGTCCATCGGCGGCTCGTCGTCGCAGGCCCAGAGCCAGGAGACCCAGGCCAGTCAGGCCGGCTCGGGCTCCGGCAGCTCCACGGGAAGCGCCAACGGCTCGGCCTCCGCCCGGGCGACGGGAACGGCCGCCTCCACGGGCCAGGCCGTGGCCGGCTACGAGCCCGGCCAGATCCCGCCGATCCCCATGTTCGCGCTGCCCGATCTCAGCCTGCTCACCCAGTCCACGGGCGCCTTCGCCCCGGACCTCACGCGCTCCATCACCTCCCAGCCCGGTGTCACGGTCAGGCCGGCCCGCTGTGACGCGAGCGGCTCGCTCGTCTCCGGGTCCACGGTGCTCGGCGGTGACGGCTCGATGACCACGAGCTCAGGATCAACCGCGGTCACCAACAACGGCGACGGATCCGGGACCTTCTCCGATGGCAAGGTCTCCATCACCAACAACGGTGACGGCTCAGGCACCTACAGCGACGGCAAGGTCTCCATCGTCGTCAACGGCGACGGTTCAGGCACCTACAGCGACGATCACCTCTCCGTCGTCGTCAACGGCGACGGTTCGGGGACCTACAGCGACTCCACCACCGGGGAGTCCATCGTCCTGAGTGGTGACGGCTCGGGCACCTACAGCCGTGGAGAGGTCTCCATCGTCAACAACGGTGACGGCTCGGGCACCTACTCCGACTCCACCACCTCCATCGTCAACGACGGAACGGGCAGCGCCATCGTCAACGGCAGGACCGTCTCCGCCAAGCCGGTCCCCAAGGCCGGCAAGGTCGGCACCTTCCCCTCCATCGACGCCGCCAAGCCGGTGCAGTCCTGCGGCACCGTCATCACCCTGGAGGACAGCGTCCTGTTCGACTTCGGCTCCTCCGACCTGCGCTCCGAGGCCTCGACCACGCTCACCAACCTGGCCACCGTCCTCAAGGACTCCAAGGCCCCCAAGGTCCAGGTCCAGGGGCACACCGACTCCGTCTCCGACGACGCCTCCAACCAGACCCTCTCCGAGCAGCGGGCCAAGGCGGTCACCGACGCACTCACCTCCAACGGCGTCACCGCCGCCATCGAGTCCGTCGGCTACGGAGAGACCAGGCCCGTCGCCCCCAACGAGAGCTCCGACGGCTCCGACAACCCCGCCGGGCGGCGCCTCAACCGCCGCGTCGAGGTCTTCGTCCCGGCCTTCTGACCCGCCTGATCATCAGGCCGCCCGTCCACCACGTCCACCTGACCGCCCTCACCACATCTGAATACCGGAGAAGAACCATGTTCCTGACCACTCGTCCCCTCAGTCCCCGCCGTGCAGCCGCCGTCGTCCTCGTGTCCCTGTCCCTGACCGGCATCAGCGCCTGCTCCGTATCCATCGGCGGCGGATCCACCGACCAGGACGCAGCCGCCACCGCGAGCCAGGAGGCCCCCTCAACCGAGCAGGCCGCACCCGCCTCACAGTCCGCGACGCCGGCGAACAGCTCTCAGATCCCGTCGGCGCAGGCCTCCGCCCCGAGCACCCAGGAGCAGACTGCCCCGGCAGCATCCGCCGGGGCCGGCGCGACCGGAGCCGGTGCGCAGCCCGCGGCCGGTGAGCGCCCCGGCGCCCAGGCGACCATCACCGACAGCAAGTGGCTGGAGGGACTCGAGGACGTGGACCGAACTGTCTCGGCATCCCCCTCCATGATCCTGGACAAGGCCAATGAAGACGTTCGTATCGAGGGGGATGTCGATGCCCTCAGCGTCTCCGCGAGCAACGTGGAGGTCTTCGCCGACTATGTCAGCGTGCTGACCATCTCCGGCAGTAACGTCACTGTCTATGTCAAGGATGTCGACCGCGTCGTCATCAAGGGAAGCGGCGTGGATGTGGTCTGGGCCGGCAGCACCCCGAAGGTGGAGGACTTCGGAACCAACACCGAGACCCGTTCCCAGAGCACCAAGAGCAGCCGCGGCTGACTGAGGCCGTCGCAGCCTCACCGTCCCATCCTCACCGTGCGGCCCGCCCGGTTCCCGAGCCCGGCGGGCCGCACGGCCGCTACGCTGGAGACGTGACTCAGCCGCCCCCCGCCACGGCCCACCCCGGTCTGTTCATCTCCTTCGAGGGAGGCGACGGCGTCGGCAAGACGACGCAGATCCGCATCCTCGCCGACCTCCTGACCGCCGCCGACGTCGATCACGTCCTCACCCGTGAGCCGGGCGGCACCGGGCTCGGCCTTGAGATCCGTCGCCTTCTCCTGCACGGCGGGTACGTCGCCCCGCGCGCCGAGGCTCTCCTGTACGCCGCTGATCGAGCCCACCACATCGCCACCCGCGTGCGGCCCGCCCTCAAGCGCGGTGCCGTCGTTCTGGCCGACCGCTACCTCGACTCCTCGGTCGCCTACCAGGGGGCGGCCCGTTCGCTGGGGCCCCAGGAGGTGCGCGATCTGTCCCTATGGGCCACCGAGGGCCTCCTGCCGGACCTGACCATCCTGCTCGACGGCGACCCCGACCTGGCCGAGCAGCGCGCCACCGGCCGCGGTGCCAAGGACCGTCTGGAGCAGGAGGGGGATACGTTCCGCACCTCCCTGCGCCGGCAGTTCCTCGCCCTGGCCGAGGCCGAGCCCGGGCGCTTCGTCGTCATCGACGCCGATCGTTCCGTCGACCAGGTGGCCGACGACGTCATCGGGGCCGCCGTCGAGGCCGTACGTCGCCACGGAGTGCGCCACGAGCGAGGCGGGGCCCACCAGGGGGCCCTCGTCGACCTGGAGGCCTTCGTGGAGGCCGCCGCCCGCCGCAGCGCCGGGGAACCGCTCAAGGGAGCGGGCTCATGAGTGTGTGGGAGGACGTCGTCGGTCAGGAGGCCGCCGTGGCCGCCTTCACCGCCGCAGCCCAGGCCGCCCGTGAGGTGGCCGAGCAACGCGAGGCGAGCGCCGCCGCCGGAACCGCCCCGGTGGCTGCGGGCATCGCGGGCGGAGTGGATGGTGCCGATGGCATGGGACGCGGGGGAGCGGGCTCTCCAGGGCCCGTCGGGCTCGCCATGACCCACGCCTGGCTCGTGACCGGTCCTCCCGGATCGGGCCGCTCGAATGCCGCCCGCGCCTTCGCCGCCGCCCTGCAGTGCACCGGTCCCGTGCCCGGCTGCGGACAGTGCAAGCCCTGCCGCGACGTCATGGCCGGCTCCCACCCCGACGTCGTGCGCCTGACCACCGAGAAGCTCATCATCACGATGGACGAGGTCAAGACTCTCATCGGTGAGGCCCAGCGCCGGCCCTGGACCGGCCGCTGGCGGGTCATCCTCGTCGAGGACGCCGACCGCATGGCCGAGCGCACCACCAACGTCCTGCTCAAGTCCATCGAGGAGCCCCCGCCCCAGACCGTCTGGCTGCTGTGCACCCCCAGCGCCGACGACGTCCTGCCCACCATCCGCTCCCGCTGCCGCCTGGTGACGTTGCGGATCCCGCAGGCTGACGCCGTCGCCGAGCTCCTCGTGCGCCGCGACGGCGCCGACCCCGCGCTGGCCGCCCGGGCCGCTCGGGCCAGCCAGTCGCATATCGGACTCGCCCGGCACCTGGCCACCGACGTCGACGCCTGGGACCGGCGCCGCCGCCTCCTGCTCGCCCCGGTCTCGTTGCGCAGCGTCGGCGACGCCGTCCTGGCCGCCGCCTCCCTGGTCGATGCCGCCGAGTCCGAGGCCAAGGAGGCCACCGCCGAGCGCGACGCCCGAGAGAAGGCCGAGCTCACCCGCGCACTCGGCCTGGAGAGCGACGGGAAGATCCCGGCGGCCCTGCGCGCCCAGATCCGCCAGCTCGAGGAGGACCAGAAGCGTCGCGCCAAGCGCGCTCGCACCGACGTCCTGGACCGGGCCATGATCGACCTGCTGTCCTTCTACCGCGATGTGCTCACCACCCAGATGGGCAGCGACGTCGAGCGTGTCAACCTCGACCTGGCCGACGCCGTCGACCAGGCGGCCCGCACCACGACCCCCGAGCAGTCCCTGGCCCGGATCGCCGCCATCGAGGAGTGTCGCAGCCGCCTGCGCTCCAACGCCGCTCCGCTGCTGGCCGTCGAGGCCCTCATGGTCCAGCTGCGCCCCCAGGCCGAAGGAGGGTGACCCCCATGTCCTACCCGGGTTACCAGGGGATGCCCCACCCTCCACCCCGTCCGGGGGCTCCGTACGGACCGGCTGCACCGTATGCACCAGATACCCCAGCTGCTCAGCGCCCTCTGCCCTCTCCGGGTACGCCTGGCAGCGGTCCTCATGACAGCTTCTACGGACAGCCTCGCTACCCGGTACAGGCTCTCCCGCAGCAGGCGCCGCCGCAGTCCGTGACCCGTGCGCCGGGAATGCTCGCGCGCCTCGGCGGCGGGGGCATGATGGTTCTTGGGCTGGTTCTCGTGGGCGGCGTCGTGCTCTTTTTTGTCAATGGTGAGCTGATCGCCGGCTGTTGCTTCCTGATCGGTGCATCGGTCACCCTCGTGATCGGATGCTGGCTCTTCCGTATGCGCACAGTTTTCGACGCCTCGGGAATCCATTCCTGCTGGGGTCTGGGGACTCGGCATCTTCCCTGGCCGGCCTCACGAGCCGACTTCGAGGTGAAGGATCAGGCGGCCAAGAAAACCGGGTATCGCGCGCAGATGAGGCTCGTGACCGTCAGTGTGTCATCCAACTGGCGCAGTTTCCCTTTGTTCGGCTACCTCGTCTGGGGTGTAGGACTTCCGGGTGCGCGAGCACGTGCCCATGCCGATCTCGACGCGATCTGGTCATGGGCGGTGGCTCAGGGGTACGTTTCGCCCCCTGCCGGTCGGGCGCTCACTGGTGGTCCTCAACCTGGTTGGTCTCGGGACTCGACTCAGGAGCCCACTTGGGCGGATGCGGAAGACAGAGCGGTCACTTCGAGGACCGACTACCGCCAGGCCTATGCTCCCGATCGAGTCGTCCTGCGACGCCGCGAAGAGTCTCCCTGGAGACTCCTGAACTGGGCCGTGAGTGCGCCTCTCATCTGCCTTTACGGCGCCTCCATCATCAGTCGCAGTGATCCGACTAAGTATTCCGGCTCCAGGAGCGAGATCCTTGGTCAAGGTGCTCTGACTGCTGCGATCGGGATTCTCGTCATTCTCATCGGGATCACTGTTCTGGTGGTCTCCGTCTGGGCGATCAGAACCAGAAGAACCACGTTGGTGGTTACCAGGTCCGGCTTCGAGCTCGGTAACGGCGTCTCCCGGAAGCAGTTCGCCTGGCCGACGTCGCGCAGCTCCCTCTTCGCCGCCGCCAACGTGGGGTGGCTGGGTCGGGACATCGCGGTCTTCGTCCTCGACGAGGCCGGCAATGCCGTCGAGGTCCCCGGCATGCGATGGAGCGCGGCGGACGACCTGGCGATGACGAACGCCGTACGAGTGGTCCATGACCTGTGGTCCTGGGGCGAGTCCCGAGGAGTGGCTCGCGACGACGGCGCCTACCGTCCCGCCAGGAAGGCCTCGGTGGAGCGGGGGCGCGCCTCCCTGGCACGCCGGCTGGCCTATAACCGCACCGGTATCCAGTGAGAAGACTGGGGCTGCACCACGGCGGTACGGCGCCAAGACCAGGACAGTCGCCAAAGGACGTGCAAGGGTCGTCGTATGACGGCTCCGGATACGGTGGTCCCGTTCCGCCCCCGCGGACAGTCTTCGACCAGTCCGGCATCCACAGCCGCACGGTGCAGCTGGGGGAATGATCGCCCAGGCGATCACCGAGGACAGGGCGTACCAGTCCATGGGGGTCGAACTCGACCGGATCTGGATGGGGGCCATGTCCTGGGGCCTGGTGCGTCCCGAGAATCCTCAGGGCAATGGAGCCGGTGGGGGATGGAGCGCCGTTCCGGCTCATCCCCGAGAGGGATCACAAACCATACGAACGGTTTATACGATGCTGTCCATGGAGACGAGAATAAGAAAACACAGACCTTGGAACGATGTCGTTTCTGCGGTGATGAGCAGGGGAGGGCGAGACGGATGCGCTCGAGGGGCCGGGCGCCGTCGGATGGCTGCTGGGGTGCTGGCGGCTACTGCGGGCGTGTGTCTGGGTGTGGGGGTCGGTGCGGTTCCTGCTGTGGCGGGGCCGGCTCCGGCTGTTGCTGCGCAGGCGGCGGTTCCCAAGGGCCTGGAGTCCTTCTACAACCAGACGGTGGAGTGGTACGACTGCGGTAAAACCGGTGGGATGGAGAAGTCCGCGGAGGCGACGGCCTTCAAGTGCGCGAAGGTCAAGGTGCCGCTGGACTACTCCAAGCCCGATGGTCAGACCATTGAGATCGCCATGAAGAAGCACGTGGCCACCGGCTCGGTGCGCCAGGGCAGCCTCTTCATGAACCCTGGAGGCCCGGGCATGTCGGGGGTGAATCAAGTCGAGACGATGGCGGACATGAACTTCGCCGGTGTGCAGGAGGCCTACGACATCATCGGCTTCGACCCCCGCGGCGTCGGGTCGTCTACCGCCATCACCTGCACCTCCGCCGCTGAGACACCCGCAGTTGCCGAGGCCGCGCCTGCTGACGTAGCAGCCGATGACACGACCTTCGAGCAGCGGGCACCTCAGAACGCTGCGTGGGTGAAGCAGCTGGAGGCCAACTGTGCCGCGAACACCGCGCCGGCCGAGCTCCTCGACCATGTGGACACGGTCTCAGTGACCAAGGACCTTGATGTGCTGCGGGCGCTGTCCGGGAATGACAAGCTCAATTACGTGGGCTTCTCCTACGGCACCTATTTGGGGGCCCACTATGCCGAGCTCTTCCCGGCCAACACCGGCCGGATGGTGTTCGACGGCGCCATGGACCCCAGCCTGAGCTACAGCGAGCGTTCTCGAGGGCAGGCCCTGGGGTACGAGCGCGCGCTGCGCAACTACGTCGAATGGTGCCATGCGGGCCAGAGCTGCCCGCTCACCGGTGATACCGATGCCGGGGTCAAACAAGTCGGAGACCTCATTTCGTCGGCAAATCAGACACCCGTTCCCTCCTCAGATCCGAATCGCCCAGTCAAGGGATCAGAGATCCTGCAAGTGATGGTGGAGCACTTCCGTTACTCCGACGTCGCATGGCCCACGCTTACCGAGATGCTGAATCAGACCATTAATCAGCATGACGCCTCAGGTTTCAGGACGCTTCTGGACCAGATCTCCACACAGGCCTCGGTCGTTGTGGGGCCCATGTACGGTACCAACTGCCTGGACTATCGGGTGGAAGGCGACATGGCCACCTGGGCGACGCAGAGCAAGGAGCTGGAGAGAATCGCTCCTCGTTTCGGTCGCATCTATGAGGGCGCGGATCTCGGCTGCCAGTCCTGGGGGCACAACACGACCCGGCCCTCCACGGCCATCCACGCCAAGGGGGCTGCGCCGATCCTCGTCGTCGGGACAACCGGAGACCCGGCCACCCCCTACGAGTGGGCCATGGCCCTGGCCGGTCAGCTCGAGTCCGGCCAGCTCCTCACCTGGGAGGGCAACGGGCACACCGCCTACGCGAACCCCGCCCACGGCCCCTGCGTCACCAGCGCCGTCGACACCTACCTGCTCACCGGCGCCATGCCCAAGAAGGGCCTGACCTGTCACGGGCAGGAGTGAGCCAGGGAGAGGCCGCTGGCCTATCGCGGAGCGTACAGCCCATCCAGACTGTTCGGACTGTCCGCTGACAACCTCATCACCGCGGTTGGGAACGCCGGTCTCGAGCGTTCCCAACCGCGGTTCTCTCAGAACCCTTCGTCATCACCACGCGCACGTCGTTGCCGTTTTGTAATATAACGTTTATGAAAAATAGTGTGAACCATGGTGGTGATCGGAAGCATCCTGTGCCGTCATCGCGCCGGGTAGCTGCTGGGGTGCTGGCGGCTACTGCGGGCGTGTGTCTGGGTGTGGGGGTCGGTGCGGTTCCTGCTGTGGCGGGGCCGGCTCCGGCTGTTGCTGCGCAGGCGGCGGTTCCCAAGGGCCTGGAGTCCTTCTACAACCAGACGGTGGAGTGGTACGACTGCGGTAAAACCGGTGGGATGGAGAAGTCCGCGGAGGCGACGGCCTTCAAGTGCGCGAAGGTCAAGGTGCCGCTGGACTACTCCAAGCCCGATGGTCAGACCATTGAGATCGCCATGAAGAAGCACGTGGCCACCGGCTCGGTGCGCCAGGGCAGCCTCTTCGCCAACCCGGGTGGCCCCGGCTACTCCGGAGTGGAGATGGTGGAGGACAACGAGAAGCAGTTCTCACCCGATCTCAACACGTCCTACGACATCATCGGCTTCGACCCCCGCGGCATCGGAGACTCGACCCCCATCACCTGCACCGGCGCCGGTGAGACGCCGGCCGGAGGGGCGGCCCGGGGAGCGATGGGAGCAGAGGACCCTCTGTCCGACTCCATCAGAGCAGATGCCGCCGGCGTCGACCCCGCGCCCCCGGAGGACACCGAGGTCCCCGCCGCCGGTGCAGCGGAGGGCGGTGCCGACTTCAAGACGCTCATCGACGAGATCACCAAGAACTACAGACAGAAGGAGGCCGACTGCGCCTCCGCCACCAAGCCTGCAGGGCTGCTCGACCATGTGGACACGGTCTCGGTGGCCCGGGACCTTGATGTGCTGCGGGCGCTGTCCGGGGATGAGAAGCTCAACTACCTGGGCTTCTCCTACGGCACATACCTGGGAGCCCACTATGCCGAGCTCTTCCCGGCCAACACCGGCCGGATGGTGTTCGACGGCGCCGTGGACCCCACCCTCTCCCTGGGAGAGCGAGGGGCGGGCCAGGCCAGGGGTTTTGAGAGCTCGCTGCGCACCTACGTCGAGCAGTGCCAGGCCGGTCTGGCCGTCCAGAAGGGCCAGAGCTGCCCCCTCTCCGGTGACACCGACGCCGGGGTCCAGCAGGTCCGTGACCTCATCACCTTCGCCAACCAGTCGCCGCTGAAGACGACCGACCCGAACGTGACAGTGAACGGCAGCACGATCCGCGTCGCCGTCAACCGACTCATGTACTCCTCGGAGTACTGGAGCCTCCTCACCTACGCGCTCGACCAGGCCATGAACCAGCAGGACGGCACCTACATCCAAGCGCTCTACGGGTCGGCCACAGCCGGTGGCGGCTCGGGCGCCCCGACTTTCTACGCCGTCAACTGCCTCGACATCCCCGTCCAGGGCGATATGTCCACCTGGGAGCAGCAGTACCGGCAGAATCTCCAGAGCTCGCCGACCTTCGGTGCCTCGCTGAGCAACCAGGACGCGCGCTGCCAGGCGTGGGGCCACAACGGCACCCGCAAGCCGGCCCCCATCCACGCCAAGGGAGCCGCCCCCATCCTGGTGGTGGGCACCACCGGTGACCCGGCCACCCCCTACGCCTGGTCCCAGGCCGTGGCCGACCAGCTCGAGTCCGGCCGGCTCCTGACCTGGGAGGGCAATGGTCACACCGCCTACGGACGCTCGGGCCCCTGCGTGCACCGCGCCGTCGACGACTACCTCCTCAACGGGACCATGCCGAAGGAAGACTCGACCTGTAAGGGGAGCGAGTGATACCGGCCCGTGCGTCGACCGGGCGGCGCGATGGGTACTTGTCCCCACTCCGCCTCCAGGAGGAGGAGCCCCATGGCCCGGCGTCATAAGGTGCATCCCGTGACTACTGAGACTTCTCATCGGCCCCGTGCCAAGCGCTTCGCCGCGGCGATCGCTGCGCTGGTGGTGTGCGCCGGCCTGACCGCCTGCCAGGATGACCCGGACATCAAGGCCTCACCGGCCACGGCGTCGGCGTCGGCGACGATCCCGGCCGGGCTGGAGAGCTTCTACACCCAGAAGGCCTCCTGGTACAACTGCGCCAAGAAGGGGATGGATGAGGTGAAGTCCGGGGAGGACACCGGCTTCACCTGCGCCAAGATCAAGGTGCCACTGGACTACGACAACCCCGGTGGCGAGACGATCGAGATCGCGGTGAAGAAGCGGGCGGCGAACGATGACTCGGTCGGGTCCCTGTTCATCAACCCGGGCGGGCCGGGGGGCTCGGGCATCGAGCTGGTCGAGAACGTCGGCTCCTACTTCTCCAAGAACCTGCTGGGCTCCTACGACGTCGTCGGCTTCGACCCGCGCGGCGTGGGCGCCTCGACGCCGATCGACTGCCTGACCGATGCCGAGCTCGACGCCGAGCGGGCCGGTGCGAACGACCCGGTGACGCCATCGGCCACCGCCACCATTGAGCGGGCTCAGAAGATGAACGCCTCATGCGAGTCGAAGACCGGCACCCCGGGGCTTCTGGATCATATCGACACCATCAGCGCCGCCCGGGACCTCGACATCCTGCGTGCGGTCGATGGCCAGCAGACGCTCACCTACCTGGGCTTCTCCTACGGCACCTACCTGGGGGCCACCTACGCCGAGCTCTTCCCGGCCAACACCGGCCGGCTGGTCCTCGACGGCGCCGTCGACCCGTCCCTGAGCGCCGAGGATATGAGCCTGGGCCAGGCCAAGGGCTTCGAGGCCTCGCTGCGCGCCTACGTGGAGAGCTGCCAGAGCTCCAAGCTGGGCTGCCCCCTGAGCGGGGACGTCGACTCCGGAGTC
>ERZ773075.1397-NODE-1397-length-12529-cov-7.26006_pt1 | contig 12529 bp, 8 predicted proteins | sample MGYA00580614_ERZ773075 | MGnify/ENA primary metagenome ERZ773075 (study PRJEB29015, sample SAMEA2738021) | human oral metagenome | biome: human oral; feature: human-associated habitat; material: dental | place: China | collected 2043 ... | reverse complement strand
ACGCCCGCACGGCTGAGCAGCAGGGCCGCCAACCCCGCGTACACCAGCACCGACACCGCACTGCCGACGCGGAGCCCGCGCGGTAGAACGCGGTGCTGGCCGCCCCACACGAAACGACCTAAGGGGAGGCCCGACGCGGTGAGGATCTGCAGGACGGCAAGCGCCGTCAGCAGTGTGAGCGCGACGACAAGAGCGATGGCGGTCATGCGGTTTCCTCTCGTTGAGCCACCGAATCTGCCAACGCACGTGCCGGGTCGTAACCACTCACGGAACGGGCTGACAGCAGCCCGAGAATCGCGTGCTTCAACTCCATGCCACATAGTCTACCACACACATATATGACTATACACCTATGGTTTTGGAATCTACGAGCACACTGGTGCTGCGGTCACCTGTCCAGGGATGGCCCACCATAGCGTGGGCCGCGGTCTTGAGTCAGGGCGCGCGAGGATTGGAATTGGCGGTGACGTTCCTCGACAGCACGGTCGGTGGTATCGCGCTGCGTCTGCTCAATGGCACGGGACTGTTTGATGCGTCAAAGGGGGGGCATGTGACTGGGCGCATCAAAGATATGATGATTGTGAGGGGGAAGAACTGTTTCCCGGATGATATTGAGAAGTCTTTGCGAAGGGACTTGCCAATCCTGCGTGGGCGGCGGTTTGTTGTGTTCCAAAATGCGGAGGACCTTATCTATTGCTTTGTGGAGGAGGCGATTGAGGCTGGCGGTAGCGTGGGTGTTCCAGGTCTTGCTCGGGACGGTGATGATGAGGTTGGCAGCATATAGCGGTCCGGAATCGCGCGTAGCGTGGCGTAAAGCCACGGCCCGTCAGGCATAAGACTCAGCATGGAAAGGAATAGATCTTGGGTGAGAAAACCGAAAAAGAGATCCTCGAATCTTTCATCAAATGGTATTCAGAAACAATAGATCCGTCAGCAGGATTCGACCTAAATGAATGGAGGGTCGCCCCTTACAAGAGCGCCTTCATTGTAGTCCCCAGCGGGGGAGGATACGGGAACTACATGCACGTCATAAAAGGAGAAAACTGCATCGGATTCTCGCCAGCTCTAGCCACCCTCGAGTCAATCTATCAGAAACTGCTCGACCTCGAAAATAAGGAGGATGGGTAATGGCGACACCAGAGAAAGCGATGCGGCCCGGCACCGCAGCCAAGCGCGGCACCTTGAATGACTTAAAGAAAGCAGTCGAGGATTATCCGGAAGTCAATTGGAGAAGCTTCCTTTTCTGGGCCATCGGAAACGCGGAACCGACATCGCGTGTCGAGATTGTCAACTGGATGCTCGATCATGGCGCCGACGCGGCTCAGATTACTCATCACGGCAACCTCAATGCGCTGCATATACTGTTCAGTGAGCCTAAGCATGACTACAGCATGGAGGCAAAGGTGCTGCTACGACTTCTCGAAGGCGGAGCAGACATCAACCTCAAGGCGCAAAAGTGGGGGTACCCCTCTTGATACTCATCAACAACCTGAATATCAAAGATAATGACCTCGGACCATTCTATGATGTAATTTTCTCTTGGCCAGGAATCGACTGGGAAGCCGGGGCAGGAAAAGCTTTCGGCAAACCCGTCACACTGAGGCAGGTCGTCGACCTCGCCGAAAATAGGTGGCCCGAGATGTGTTGACGAATGCATAAATACCTCGAACACAGCCCATCTCAACGGCCCAATGTGCTGTAACTTTCAATATTTTTAGTGGTTCAAGGCCTGCGCAACGCAAAAAGGCATATTCGCGAGGTGTAGGTGAAGATATGTCCCGCGACAAATGGATCTGTCCAGATGCCGTAGAACCCATCCCAACACCCTTAGCGTCAAGGCCACGGAAGCCCGGCACCATCGACACCACATATTGTGAACGCTTCACCATACCGATAACCTAAAAGAAAGACAAATGATCGAAGCATCATCCCGAACACACCTCGAGGAACACGAGAAGTTGATGAACGCATTTACACGTGACAGTTAGTGACCCTAAAATACTCTCCGAATGAGTTTGCTTTATATGATTTTTCGAGGAATTAGATCGCCTTTATGGAGTAACGGCCTAGGATGTGAATATGTGTGACGCAAATACTGTGTTAGCGATGGTTCCCCTACTCTCTTTCGTCCCGCTATCGTTGTTCTTTATTTTCTACAATCAGGGTCGAAGTCTGAAGAAGGCGGATCGTGAGCGTCTTTATTTTCGAATGGTATATAACTTATCGATTGAACGCATGCTTGAGGAGAGTCCGATCGATAGGAATAAAGTAGTTGCTTTCAAGTCAAGAAAAAAAGGTAGGATTTGGGCTATTCGTTATGTTAGGAAATGGGAACCTGTGCCATTAGAGGTAGCAGCTCAGTTTGTCGACGCAATCTGGTGATTTGCGGGTTTCAGGGCTTCTAAGTAATACGAGCATGAGTTTTGCGGCAATTTGTCGTGGCTGGAGCCAAGTGAGTTTGATGGGATTCCCTCGATTTGCCCTCCTGAGTTGCACGGTTTTTAGTGCTCTGTTGGGATATTGAGGGCGGCGAGGATGTCTGGAGTGCGTGGTGTTTCTCGGACAGGGGAAGCCAGTACACGTCTCAGAGGTTCCTGAACCACCTCAGATTCTGTGGGATTCGTCCGTCGGTGGGGCGTACGGGGGCAGGCTGGGACAGCGCGTGGGCGGAGTCGTTCAATGCCACGCTCAAGAATGAGAGGGTCCATCGGATGATGTGCCTCATGAAGGATAAGGCGGTCAGGGATATTGCCTCGTGGATAGAGCTGAGATACAGTTGTGTTCGTCTTCACTTAAGCCTAGGATATTGCACTCCCGGTGAGGTCGAACGCGAGCTCCTGGGATTGACGAAGGCGGCCTGAAGTAAGAAAACAAGCATCGTCCGAAAAACACCCAGCAGTCCACGTGCAGGGAACAACAAAAACTTTCACCACCCCAAGATAATGTCTCGAGGTCGTATATGACGAACAGCTCCCCTGATAACCTTTCGCCCGCAGAGCTTCTGAACAACGCCGTCGAAGGTATGCGCCTTCTGCCTCCTGTCGGTGCCGTCACCTTCCGGGGCAGCACTACTCCCCGCTCGGCGGAACCGAGCATCTGCACCACCAGAGGAATCACCGCCACCAGCCGTGACCTCACCGTAGCCACCATTGGGTTGACCAGTCCGGGCATCGCAGCGTTCATCGTCCACACCGGACGAGATCTCACTCCTCTCTCCGCGACCCCTGAGGCCCAGGAGATAGCGCTCCTGCCCGGAACAGTCCTCCTCACCGGCCGCTTCGTCGATATTGCCGGGTGCACCGTCGAAGTCGTTGAGCAGCTTGTCCCCACTGACAACAACCAGTGGACCTCGACCACTACCGAACAAGACTTTGCTGCGTTCGTTGACACCATCGCCGCCGCCATTACCAACAGCCGTGGGCGCCCATGCCCCGTTGACCCCACGTACTGCGAACGCTTCACCGCCCCGATCCTCTGACGAGGACGGAGCCCACAGTGCGACCAGATCGTCTTGAACGGCTCTGGGGCGTCGGGTGCGGGGCGGCTGAGGAGCAGTCTGGTTCTGGTAGGTGGCGAGTAGGGGAGTGTTGACGATAATGTTGTGCGCCCTGTGGAAAAAATTCAGCAGCGCGACCCTCTCGAAATGGCGCTCGCCCTCATGAGCGGGCGGGGTTAGCCTGGCGGCGTGACGAATGCGCTGGCACACACGGTGTCTCTCCGATAATCTGGTGCCTACCAGCCACCAACAGAGAGAAACCTACCCGTGAAGTACTTTGCATACATAGTAGTGGGAAGGACTGGATATGACGGATTCGATGTCCCCCAAACTCCGCAGTCTTTCGCCGATGATACCGAGCAGCGCCTTACTGAGCCCGACTTTTTGGAGGGTTACAAACGTTATGCCCTCGTGGTGTGGGCGCTGCCTGAGGGTGTGGATCATGTGGATGATGTTCCACGTGACTCTGTTGCGCTCTCCAACTATATGCAGTGCGGCGGTTCCACGCAGGCGATGACGGTTGAGGTGCGTGTGACCCAGGAAGACGGGTCTTATGAGCATTATGTGGTTGCGCGCAAACCCGTGGCAGACTCGGATGTGTGGACCACTATCACGTATAACAATACGCCCTTACAGGTGCACCCCGAGGAGGTTTTCACCGGCGAGCAGGCGGCACCTGTTTTCCGCGCCTATATTGAGGACGGCGTAATCCCGCCGCGCGAGTTGCTGCGTACACTGGACATTTAGACTTTCGACTCGGCCCAGTGGGGACCCGGGCAGAAGGCACATACAGCAAACCCCCTGAAGATTACTCTCAGGGGGTTTAGGGTTGGTCGGGATGATCTGGGAATAGAAACTTGAACTTAGAAAGATAAATAGGTCAATATAACCTAACGAAGGCCAGCCACCTTACATTGATCAGACTAGACCAAGCTGTGATAGGTACCAGCAGTGTTGTGCACTGTATGATCATTTACATGCTGCGTTGTCCGTTACTGAAGGTAGCGGTGACACTTTGAGGGCATCGCACATTGCTGTGTAATGAGGTTCATCAATTTCCTGAATAACAGAAAAAATGCTCTCAATAATCTTCGGTGTTTCGAGCAGTTGAATGTGTTTATTTGGGTCACATTGCTCGTTATGTGAATATTCGTGCAGGAATCTCACCAAGTAATTACGTTTGGCGCTGTCTTCCAGATTATCAAGCATATCTTTCATCTGACCCTCGAAGTTACCTATCTTCTTTGGGCATCGGAAACTCAGAAACCCCTCAAGCAGTCTCCGGCATACATTGGGCAATATAGCTGCGTCATACTCATTTAGGACACCACATGTAACGTTATGCCATTTCTCTAATTCGGTAGCAGCACGCCAAAATAGGTAATGGTACTCTGAGCGCAGCAATGCATACTTCCATGGCTCATCCCAGCGCACAAAATATGGAACACGAGTTTTTTCATCGGAAGGATCAGAGATCGTGTTTGTGCGAAGCTCCCAGGTATCGTAACTGATGAGATTCGTTTTGGTTTTCTCGAGGCGTTTCAGTCCATCAAGACGATTCACCCAACGCCGAAAAAAATCAAAGTTGTGAGTGAGTACGATTAGCTGTCCAACACCGTCCTGTTTCTTGCCGATACACTTGTCCCAGATGTACGCAAATGCTCCCGTTGCTGCGTCATCGTCAATACTAGATACCGGATCGTCAAAGACGACGATGCGCTCGCGTAACTTGGCTCCATTTGATTCTATATCCCTGAGGAAATAAAGCAGTGCAATCGACCGTTGCTCGCCTTCGCTGAGATGCACTGCTTTCTCCCCATTGCGCTGGATCAAGTACCCACCATTATCAGATAGTCCAAATGTTAGCTCATCTCGCCCAAAGTAGCGATGCAAGTCGGTCGTGAGCAATTGGGCATAGTGAACACGATCCTGCTGGCTGTTCTTCAGGCGCTGTAAATCTTCCGTATTGTCATCGCGTTCTTGAGTGGCTTTAGCGAGACTACCCTGTAGTCTCTGAATATCGTCAACAGTTGTTGTGTATTCGGTGCGCACGTCTTCAATGTAGTACTGAACAACGTCATCACAAATTTTATTCTTGAGTTCTTCGTAGTTGTCAATATCGCTGTTGTGTTCGTTGATGATTGTGCTGAGAGGCGCAGTATCGATGTCAACAGACGGTATGTTTTCTGCGTTCATCTCGTCGAGCCTCAAGGGTTGGAATAGGTTCTCTCTTTTGCGGGTAAGCTCTTGGCGAAGGAACGCAAGGTACTTCTCTATTACGCTAACATCACCGCGCATGCTGTTGGCATGATCTACCCAGCGTTTTGTCCGCACCTCGTCAAGAGATTTTGGTGGCTCCAAGTGGTTTGTAAACTGCTGGCATTGCTCCTCGTATCTAACAATCTGCGCATCGAGCGTGTCGATTGTCTGTTGCACTCGTCTCAGCGACTCATCAAAGTGCCGATTCAGTCGGTTGACACGTTCCTCTGTGTAAACACCTTCGCAGAAAAGACACCGGTCTCCTGCACGATGTAGCTGTATACCAGCCTGAACCCAGCTAGCAGCTTCATGATTGTTTTTGAGCTCTTCAATTGCCTGTGATGTGACTGTTTGTGCAAGGACATCGCTAACTTGAGTAACCGCCTCAGGTAGTGGGATATTTAAGCTTGGAACTTTGGTGATTCTCTCCGTAGCGGGCGATGCGATGCGTTTAATCTGCTGATCAAGGTCAAAATCCGCCATGCTTTGAGGAGGTAACTGTAGTGCTTTATCTAGCGCGCTCCTGAACTGTTTTCGTGTGTATCGACGCCCGTTGTAGCGATCATCAACACCTTGTAGCTTCTTTGATACCTTAGCTGCGCCTGTTGTTCCGATGTCATCGCGCTTTTTCGTCGCATTTTTAAGCTGCTTATCGAGTTGAGGAATAGTCGAATTATTTGCTTCATCAATTGCTTCCTCGAGCTCCTCGCGGCGCTTCTGATTATCGATGCTTTCTTTACCAAGGTAGAGCAGCGACTCAGTTTCACCACTATCGAACCGGAGATTCTTCTCGACGTAATCAGCGTTGAATATACATAGGCGTGTCGCAAATGCTTCGTCAGGATTCTTAATGTCTCGGGGATTCTGATCATCGTCGTCTTTGACTGACAGTGACGTACCGCTGCTCCAGTCTCCATCTGCAAGCTCGACTAGGAGAGACGCGAGTGTTGATTTGCCACTGCCATTACCGCCGTAGATGACGTTAAAGCGAGAAAAATCTGTATTATTTGGCTGACGCCAGTTTTGGTAAATTCTGTAGTTCTTGATCTTGTTAATACGGAGAATTTGCACTTGTACTCCTTTGTCTTGGTGAGAACTAGCTGTTATACATCAGCTATTTTAGGTCACTCCTTTAGAGCGCCAAGACTAACTATACAAAATAAGTGTAATTTATACAAGAGATTGAGAGTTATTAGAAGTAGGTCCACTCCTACACGCAACAAAACAACATCCTCTCACTTGTTGGTGAGGTGGAAACTGAAACCGCTGATCGACCGTCACGCCGTCTAGGGAATCCTGCACAATTCGCTACTCTTCTGTTGGCTGTTTTAGGTGACATGCTTTTCTGAAAACAGCCCAAATATTTAAGCTCCACAGGCTCACCTCACCTAAGTGCTCCCGCCCTGCTCCCTATACACCAGAACCATATAAGGGCCCGGCCAAATGCTTCGACCCCAACCGATCCTCAGCCACACCATAAAAAGAACGCAGAATAGATTAGAAATGTTCTGATGCATAATAAACCCCCTGAAGATTACTCTCAGGGGGTTTAGGGTTGGTCGGGATGACAGGATTTGAACCTGCGACCTCGTCGTCCCGAACGACGCGCGCTACCAAGCTGCGCCACATCCCGGGGTTACTTCTCGGTGCAGCACCGTAAGCAACTCAATAAGGATAGCCCATACCCTCGTCAAGCGCAAACAAAACAGCAACCCCAGGACGTGAGACAGCGTGAGGCTACTTCATGCCGCGAAACCGGTACACAAACGCCGCCATTGCGTCGCGGTGAATCGGCTCCACCGGGCGGAACGTCCCATCACCCCAGCCGCGCGTAATACCCTTCGACGCCAGCCACGTAATCTCCCGATAGAACGGGTCGGACGGGCGGACATCCCTAAACGGTGACTGCTGCGGGGCGTTAAACCGTGGCGAGTTGGCGTAACGGTAGAAGAACGCCGCCATCGCCTCACGGCTCACCGGCTCGTGCGGGCGGAACGTCCCATCACCCCAGCCGCGCGTAATACCCTTCGACGCCAGCCACGTAATCTCCCGATAGAACGGGTGAGACGGGTCCACATCCTTAAACGGAGACACCACCGGAGGCGTGAAATCGGGTGCCCCCGCCATACGGTAGAAGTAGGCGGCTATCGCCCCACGCTCAATATTCTCCCCCGGGCGGTAGGTGCCATCCGGCCAGCCCCTGGTGATGCGCTCACCAGCCAGCCACTCAATCTCGGCGTAGAACGGGTGGGCTGGGCCCACATCCCTAAACCGGTGAGAAGCCGGTGGGGCGGGGGCGGGGTTTGACGGTCCAGCCGAGCCGCTCCTCGCCTCAAGAACCTGCGCCCTCTGAACCCGGGCGGAGGCCACCTGCGAGGTGTTCTGCGCCGCAGACGCTGAGGGGTTATGCAGATGCAGCAGCAGCATCTTCGCGGAGGCGCCGTTGCGCAGGTGAGCCGTCACGGGCGCATCGGTGAATCCACGAACAGGGGACGGGCCGGTGCCCTGCCCGCCGTCAAACCACATGTTAGGGGTGTACGGGTTAAAACTCACCCAGTCGGTCGCGGAGACCGTCTGCCCCAGCAGCGGCAGGCTCGTGAGCACCCGGTACTGAAGAGGCTCAGAACCCTGCCGTGTCAGCCCCAGTGAAGAAGCGGCAACCGGTATGACCGCAACATTCGTATCGAACGTATTGGTGTCAATATCGCCCCACACGCCATTGACCGGCAGCGCATCCACCTCACGGCTGGCACCCGCGCGGCGGGAGGAGAGCACCGCCACCGGGTAGTCCAGACCTATCTGCCGTTTCACCTGAACCGAGTAATCCGCGTAGCCGTCGCTGTCCGTGTCAATCTCAACCTCAATGCCGTAGGCCGGGGTGAGCGCATCCCAGTTGCCTCTTGTGGCCACGCCGAAAGAAATGACACCCCGGCCCTGGGAACTGCCCGAGGCACCCAACGCCGGAAGGTTAGACGAGGCGCCCACGTACTGCACCGCCATTGCCCGCGCAGATGAGCTGCTGGGGGCCGGGCCAGACTCCTCATACCCCAGTTCGAAGGCGCCCAGCTGCGAAACGTACCCGTTACGCCGTACCGGTGTGCCCTCCGGCTTAATCCGGGCCGTCTGGGAGGTGCCAAACGTCAAGGAAGCCGAAGGGACCATGAGTTCCGACACCAGTTTTGGTGCGGCGTGCAGCGGCACCACCACGGTGGAGGAGCTATCGGTGAGCGTCACATTGCCGCTGACTGAGCTAAGGTACTGGCGGTACCGGCCACCTTGGTCCCGGGCCGTGCCCGCATCAAGAGTCTTCGCCAGCTTCTCGGGGTCAACCGTCACCGACACCCTAAACGTGGCCTTGGCGCCAGCGGCAACACTCACGCTTTCGGGGGTTTTGACCTGCACCCCGGCCGTGGTGGTGCGCGCATCAAAACCAACCCGGAACGTGCGCTGCTGCCCGCCTGCGTTCTCCACGGTCACCTCTTTCGTGACTGTTTTCGCCCCGGTGCCGGGGGTCACCTCAATCACCCCAAAAGATAGAGAGACCTGCTGGGGGTTCTGGGTGTTGTATGCGGTGGTTCGCTCATTGACGGCCGCCTGCGCATCCACCCGGCCAGCACCCACACGGTCCACACCCAGCCGTTCGCCCGAGATGGTGCGTACCTCCTGAGAGGCGGTGTTCATGATGCGCGCCTTCACCTGCTGCTGAGACAGAAACGGCTCTTTGCTCAGGATCTGCGCCGCAATACCGGCCACATGCGGGGTTGCCATGGAAGTACCACTCAGACGGAACGGCTGGTTGCCGCTACCCGCACCTGCTGAATAAATATTCGTTCCGGGGGCGGCGACATCGGGTTTCACGAACCCGTCAGAACCGTGTACCCCACGGGCGGATGAGGCAGCCAGCGTATCCGGGCCCTTCGCGGTAAGAGCCGTATTACGCCAGGCCGCCCCCAGCTCAACCTCCAGGGTTCCCGCCTTCACCGCCGGGTATAGTGTCTGGGCTGTTGCACGGCTTATCAGCACCCCCGGTATGGTGGTGCTTCCCGCGATGGGGCGGTCATCATTCTCCGGGGCCACCATGAGCACGCCTTTACCGTTAGCGGCGGCAACATTCGCGAACCGGCGGGCGGAATCGCACGACGCATCGGAGCCGGAAGCCTCCCAGTGAAGCATCACCCAGCGGCCGCCGAAATTCGTGCCCGTGAACGGTGCGCAGCCGGTCTTATTCGACTCGGGGGCCGCCGTGACGGTGCCGCTCACGCGCGCATTATTGGAGGCAAACGTATACAACGTGGAGTAGCTGCCCGCATAGACCCCAGCAACAGCGGAGGGCCCCTTCACCTCAAACCTGTCAGAGCGGGTGAGGGCACTCTCCGAATTCGCCACAGTTAACGCCGAGGGGTTGTTCGCGGGCGCACCCATAATCGAGTACACGTCCCCCTGACTCAGATTCGCCTGCGCGTTACCGGCGGCAACCACCGCCAGCACCCCCTTATCAATCAGGCGCTGCAGCATCGCGTTTTCGGGGTCATCCGCCGTTGAGTAGTCGCTGCCGAGGGAAAGGTTCACAACGTTCGCACCATCCGAGAAGTCCCCGTCATTATTGGGGTCCAGGGCCCTATCAAGCGCCTGGCCAGTCATGGAGGAGCTGCCGCTGCACCCAAAGATACGCAGCGGCATCAGGCGCGCCTCGGGTGCGGAACCCGGCCCGATGTGCAGCCGCTGCACATCCGCAGATGAAAGCTTGGAATATTCGCCCCGGAACGTCTTGCCGTCCGCACCCACACCGTACCCTGCGGCGGTGCCCGCCACATGCGTGCCGTGCCCAGACTCGCTGCAATCCATGGGGTTACTATCGGGTGCGGGGGCGTTATACCCGTTGTAGGCATCGCCGACCAGGTCGTAGCCGCCCACCACTTTCTGCGGGTCGTAGGAGCCTGCGGGCATCGTGGGGGAGGACTTCGCTTTATCGTAGGCCGCCTTGGTGCCTGGGCCGCCAAAATCGGCGTGCGTATAGTCCAGGCCGGTGTCAACCACCGCGATCGTCACGCCCCGTCCGGTCGCCCCCGTGCCGCGCCACGCCTCAAGCGCACCTGTGCCCACCACGGAGATTGCGTTCATACGCTCCTTCGGCACGATACGGGAGATACGCACCACCTCCGGGTGCCCGGCGAGGCCCCTGATCGCCTGCGCATCACCGGTGAGCGCCACACCCCGCTGCAGGTTATGCGTAGTGTACAGCACCTGCGAATTAGAGGAAGCCGCTAATGACTGTGCGTTTGTCACCACCTGCGACTGCACGTGGTGCGCCGCAGCAACACTCTGCGCGGTGGGGGACGCCTGGCTCATCGGGCTCACCCGGCGCCCACCCCCATCAAGAGCTAACCCGTAGGCACCCTGGCCAGCCAGCTCCACATAAGCGGTGACGGTTCCGGTGGCCTCTTTCATGGAGGCGGTGACCGCCTCACCCTGCCTAGCCCCCTCCACAGTGCCCTGAGTGGCGGGGCCCGCGGAGGCGGGGGCGGGCTGTGCCGGGGCCGCTAGGGTGGCCGGTGTGCCCAGCAGGGCGGTGCATACGCTGAGCGCGGCCACGCCCAACATGCGCGCACGGTGCGCGCCGTGTGGTTTGAACATCATGGTCCTTGTGAATAGGTATGAACTGGGTGAATGATTGGGGGCCAGTATGCTGTTGCGAAAATTCTACGGTGAATACCCCCGATAGAGAAGATTACTCCGCCCGCCTCCAAAATGCATCCGCGCGCCCGGTACCACCGATAATGCATAAATATGTGATGCGCGGTGGGGGAGTGAGGGGCAATGTGCCGCACACGCTCTTCGGTACGCCCCAGCTGGGAGACTATTGCTCGTTATTGAGTTCGTCCCATGAGGCGCGCATCGTCGCAAACCGCCCGCCAGCGGCCGTTAGCGCCTGCGGGGAGCCGTCCTCAACCACCTCGCCAGCATCAATCACCAGCACCCTGTCGGCGGCTAGCACCGTCGATAACCGGTGGGCAATAATAAACGCGGTACGCCCCGACAGCAACGTATTCAGCGCCCGCTGCACCGCCCGCTCACTCGGAATGTCCAAGGAGGCGGTGGCCTCATCAAGAATCACCACATTCGGGTCCGCCAAAAACACGCGCGCAAACGACACCAGCTGCCGTTGACCCGCCGACAGGTTCGTTCCGGCGCGGCCCAGCATCGTCTGGTACCCCTGCGGAAGGGCACTGATAAACTCGTGCGCGCCCACCGCCTGCGCCGCCGCAACAACCTGCTCATCGGTGGCGTTCGGGTTACCCAAACGAATGTTCCCGGCGATCGTGTCAGAAAACAGGAACACCTCCTGAGTGAGCATCACCACTTCCTGCCGTAGCTGAGCGTCTGAGAGCCTGCGAATATCAACACCATCAAGCAGTACCCGCCCATCACTCACATCATAGAACCGCGACAGAAGCTTAGCGATCGTAGACTTGCCCGCGCCCGTAGCGCCCACCAGCGCCACCCGCTGCCCCGCCGGTACGCTCAACGATGTGCGCTGCAGCGCCGGAGTGCCCTCCACATAGGCGAACTGGGCGTTTTGAAACTCGACCGCCCCGCGCGCGGCACCCTCAAGAACCTGCCGCTGCACGGGGTGCTCAGCCTCACGCACCTGCGGACGCTCCGCCAAAAAACCGGAAATCTTCTCTAGTGCCGAGAACGCCGACTGGAACAGGTTATAGAACTCGGAGAGCGTCATAATCGGCTCAAACACCCGGTTCGCATAAATAATGAGCG
>ERZ773075.1396-NODE-1396-length-12575-cov-2.83123_pt1 | contig 12575 bp, 8 predicted proteins | sample MGYA00580614_ERZ773075 | MGnify/ENA primary metagenome ERZ773075 (study PRJEB29015, sample SAMEA2738021) | human oral metagenome | biome: human oral; feature: human-associated habitat; material: dental | place: China | collected 2043 ... | reverse complement strand
CGTTTCAGGCGGCGTGGCGGCAGGCTGTGCAGGCATGATTGTGGAAAACGGCATTCTGACCACGCCCGTATTGGGCTACGATTTGCGCCTGCCCCAAAGCGAAGCGCTGTATCGGCGTTTGTCGGTATTCATTGCCCGCTATTGTGCCGAACGCGGTCTGCGCCAGCATTTGAGCAGCGGCGCACCCTTGTTTAAAAAAACGCGCGGCGCAGTGCCTGCTTTGGAATACACGGCGGTGTATGTACGCCATCTGCCGCTGCGGCGGCGGGCGGTGTGGTATCTGTTGGGCAGACTGAGCAACGGTTTGTACCGCAATATTTTGGAAAAATACGGTTTGTAAACAGCTTGGAAATTCTTCAGGCTGCCTGAAAACGAAAGTGGAGCAAATGGCAAAGGTTTTGATCACCGGCGCAACCGGTTTTCTCGGCGGCTATGCCGTGCGCGAGCTGCTGGCGGCGGGCTATACGGTGCACGGTTTCGGGCGCGATGCGGCCAAGGCGGCGCAACTGGAGCTCGAATGCGGCATCAAAGTGCATCTGGGCGATTTGTCCGATGCCGATGCCGTTTCCGACGCACTGGCGGGCGCGGATTACTGCATCCACTCGGGCGCGTTGTCGAGCGTGTGGGGACGCTGGGACGATTTTTACCGCGCCAATGTGCTGGGCACGCAAAACGTACTTTCAGGCTGCCTCAAACACGGCATCCGGCGGCTGGTGTTTGTTTCCTCGCCCAGCATTTACGCCGCGCCGCGCGAGCAGCTCGATATCCGCGAAGAAGACGCGCCGGCCGACAACCGGCTCAACCACTACATCCGCAGCAAAATCCTGGCTGAGCGCTCAGTACGCTCGGGCGGCGTACCGAGCGTGATTATCCGCCCGCGCGGGCTGTTCGGCGTCGGCGACACCAGCATCATTCCGCGCCTGCTGGCACGCAACCGCAGCACCGGCATTCCGCTGGTCAACGGCGGCCGCCACCTGACCGACCTGACCTGCGTGGAAAACGCCGCCTACGCGCTGCGGCTGGCGCTGGAAAGCGAAGCGGCCGCCGGCCAAACCTACAACATTACCAACGGCGAGCCGCAGCCTTTTGCCGATTTGCTGGCGCAATTTTTTCAGGCTGCCGGCCAAAATATGCGCACCCGTGCCGTATCGCGGCGCGGCCTGTGGCTGGCGGCCAATGTGCTTGAAAGCGCGTTCAGGCTGCTTAATATCGGCAAAGAGCCGCCGCTTACCCGCTACACCGCCTGCCTGCTCACCTACGGCCAAACCCTAAACATCAATAAAGCACGCCGCGAGCTGGGCTACAAGACGCGCATCAGCATCGCACAAGGAATCGAACACTATGTCCGCCACTGCCCCCTTGATTGAATCCGTCCGCTATTTCGCCTGCGGCCACTGCGTCAACCACTTACAACGCATTTTCCGCCACCACCCCAAGCAAAAACGCGTGTTCCAGGCAGGCGTGTTTTTAATCAAACACCGCGTTCACGGCCATATCCTGTACGACACCGGCTACGGCACCGCGCTCAACCGCTTCTATTGGAAATACCTGATCTACCGCGCAATCAACCCCACCTATGTCCGCGCCGAAGACACCATTGCCGCGCGTTTGGCCGCCGAGGGCATCGCGGCGCAAGAGATTGACACCGTTATTGTTTCCCACCTACACCCCGACCACATCGGCGGCCTCAAATCTTTTCCCCATGCCCGCCTGCTGCTCACGCAGGGCTGCTGGGACACCTACCGCGAAAACAAGCTGCGCTCGCTGATTTTTCCCGAATTTCTGCCCGACGATTTCGAGCAGCGCGCCCAAATCGTGCCGATAAACGGCGTTCAGACGGCCTTTCCCTACGCGCCCAGCGCCGATTTGTTGGGCGACGGCTCGCTGTTTCTGGCCGCGCTCGACGGCCACGCCAAAGGGCAGGGCTGCCTGTTTGTACCCGAATACAAAATCTTTCTCGCCGCCGACGTGTGCTGGGGGCAGGACGTGCTCGCGCTGACCGACCAGATGCGCCGCATCCCGCGCCTGATTCAAGACGACTTTACCGCCTACCGCGCCAACACCGCCCTGCTGCAAACCATCCAATCAGACGGCATCCGCGTGCTGGTGAGCCACGACACGCCCGAATACATCGGCGGTATCTTATGAACAGGCTGTGGCTGTTTCTCTCTACCTTTGTCCGCACCCGCTGGTTTCCCCGCCGAACCCGCGCCGCCGTAACCGCCTGGCAGCAGGACGCGCTCAAAAGGCAGCTCGAATTTTTCAGACGGCATGCGCCGTATTTTCGCAACGGCATCGACTTTGCCCGCTTTCAGATGGACAAAACCCTGATGATGGATAACTTTGACGCGCTCAACACCGTAGGCATCGGCAAAGAAGCGGCGGTAAAAGTCGCCCTCGAAGCCGAGCGCAGCCGCGATTTTTCGCCCGCAATCGGGCACGTGTCCGTGGGTTTGTCTTCCGGTACATCGGGGCATCGCGGCCTGTTTCTGACCACGCCCGAAGAGCAGGCGATGTGGGCGGCGGCGGTGCTCGCCAAAATGCTGCCGCAGGGCAGGCTGTTCGGCCAGCGCATCGCCTTTTTCCTGCGCGCCGACAACAATCTGTATCAAACGCTGGATTCGCGCTTTTTGGCGTTTCGCTTTTTCGATATGCAAACGCCGCTGCCGCAGCATCTGGACGCGCTGCAACAGATGCGCCCCACCATTTTGGTTGCGCCCGCTTCGGTGCTGGCCCGTTTGGCGGGCTTCCAAAATCAAGGCCGTCTGAATCTCAATCTGCAAAAAGTCATCTCGGTAGCCGAAGTTTTGGAAACGCGCGATGCCGCACACATCGCCGTCGCGTTCAGACGGCCTTTTGTCGATCAAATCTACCAGGCCACCGAAGGCTTTCTCGCCGCCACCTGCCGCTGCGGCACGCTGCACCTGAACGAAGACATCGTAATGGTTGAACCAGAATGGCTGGACAACACCCGCTTCATCCCCGTGATTACCGATCTCAAACGCCGCTCGCAGGCTTTTGTGCGCTACCGTCTCAACGACATCCTGCACATCCGCCGCGAACCCTGCCCGTGCGGCTCGCCCCATCTGGCGCTGGAAAAAATCGAAGGCCGCACCGACGACATCTTTGTCTTTACCGACCGCGCGGGCGAAACCGTAGAAATCTATCCCGACTTTATCCGCCGCTGCATTTTGTTTGTTGACGGCATCCGCGAATACCGCGTCTGCCAAACCGACAGCCATACCGTCGAAATCGCCCTTTCAGACGGCCACGGGCAGCAGCAAAATGCCATCGTTTGCCGGTTTGAAAACCTGATGACGCAATACGGCATCGAGGGCGTGCAATATCGCTTTATCCCCTACACGCAGCCTGAAAACCGCAAACTCAAACGCATCGAGAGAAAAATATGAACAAACTGGAAATCATCGGCTGGGGCAGCAGCCTGTCTGCACGGCGCGTACAGTTCGGCGCACAAACCCGCTACCGCGCCGCCGACGGCGAAACCCAGCTCGGCATGATGTGCGATGCCGCCCGCAAGGCGCTGGCCAAAGCCGGCATCGCCGCCGCCGATTTGGACTGCATCGTCTCCGCCGCCGCCGTGGGCGTACAGCCCATCCCCTGCACCGCCGCCCTGATTCACGAACAAATCGCCCAAGGCACAAGCATCCCCGCGTGGGACGTCAACTCCACCTGCACCAGCTTCATCACCGCGCTCGACCCCCTGTCGTACCCAATCGCCGCAGGCCGCTACCGCACCGCACTGATTGTCGCCGGCGATCTCGCCTCCTGCGTACTCAATCCCGCCCAGCGCGAGAGTTTCGAGCTGTTTGGCGACGGCGCGGCCGCCGTTGTCATCCGCCATACCGAAGCTGAAAAAGGCGTGATTGCCGCCGTGCAGCAAACCTGGTCGCAGGGCGCACACAGCACCGAAATCCGCGGCGGCCTTACCGCCCTGCCGCCGCAGCGTTACACCCAAAGCGACCCCGCCGAATTTTTGTTTGACATGAAAGGGCGCGAAGTGCTCAAACTCTCCCGTCAAAAAATCCCCGCCCTGTTTGCCGAATTTTGGGCGCAAACCCGGTTAAGCCCGGCCGACATCGACCTCGTAATCCCCCATCAGGCCAGCAAAGCCCTGCCATTGATGATGAAAACGCTGGGTTTCAAAACAGGGCAATACATCGATACCGTCGCCCAATACGGCAATATGGTTTCCGCCTCCGTTCCCTTCGCCCTGTGCCAGGCGCTCGACGAAGGCCGTCTGAAAACAGGAAACAAAATCCTGCTCACCGGCACCGCCGCCGGGCTGACGTGCAATATTTTGTGTTTGCAGATTTAAGGGCAGCCTGAAAGCCGCAAAACGGTTTTCAAGCTGCTTTTATTTTTCAGGCTGCCTTTGGGGTTTTGCAAAGGTTTCAGGCTGCCTTTGCCAACAGCCATTCCACCAGCGGCGGTACGCCGGCGCAGGCGGTTTGGGGGATGATTTCGACGCGGCAGCTGCTCAGGTTGGGCTTGGGGTCGATCAGGTAGATGTCCGCATCGGCGCGGGCGTAGGCGAGCAGGCCGGCGGCGGGATAGACTTTGAGCGACGTGCCAACCACGATCAGCAGATCGGCCGCTTCCACCCATTGCGCGGCCTGCCCGATCAGCGGCACTTCTTCGCCGAACCAAACGATATGCGGGCGCAGCGGCCGGCCTTTGCTGTCGCAGTCTTCCAGCCGCTGGTCGCCCTGCCAGCCGATGATTTCGCCCTCGTCGATGCTGCTGCGCAGTTTGTTCAGTTCGCCGTGCAGATGCAGCACTTGGCGGCTGCCGGCACGCTCGTGCAAATCGTCGACGTTTTGGGTAACGATGCGGGTGTCGTAGCCCTGCTGCAGGCGGGCAATGGCCAGATGGGCGGCATTGGGCGCGGCGGCCGCGGCTTTGCGGCGGCGCTCGTTGTAAAAATCAATCACGGTTTGCGGGCTGCGGGCAAAGGCTGCGGGGATGCAGACGTCTTCAATGCGGTGCCCTTCCCACAGGCCGTCGCTGTCGCGGAAAGTCTGCAGCCCGCTCTCGGCGCTGATGCCGGCGCCGCTCAGTATCACGCATTTTTTCATATATTTTTCCTTGGGATAATCGGATTGAAAGGCAGCCTGAAAACCATCAAACCGGTTTTCAGGCTGCCTTATTCTGCATTTAAGCACGCAAGCGCTTATTTTTTCTTTTTCTGCGGCGGCAAGTCGGTGCATACGCCCAATGCCACTTCCGCGCTCATGCCGATGGATTCGCCGAGCGTCGGGTGCGGGTGGATGGTTTTGCCGATGTCGGCGGCGTCGCAGCCCATTTCGATAGCCAGACAGATTTCGCCGATCATGTCGCCGGCGTGCGTGCCGACGATGGCGCCGCCGATAATCAGGCCGGTTTCGGCGTCGAAAATCAGCTTGGTGAAGCCTTCGTCGCGGCCGTTGGCGATGGCGCGGCCGGAAGCTGCCCACGGGAACACGGATTTGGTGATTTTGATGCCGTCGCGTTTGGCAATCTCTTCGGTTACGCCCACCCAGGCCACTTCGGGGTCGGTGTAGGCGACGCCGGGAATCACGCGCGCGTCGAAGTAGGCTTTGTGGCCGGCGCAGTTTTCGGCGGCAACGTGGCCTTCGTGCACGGCTTTGTGCGCCAGCATGGGCTGACCGACCACGTCGCCGATGGCGTAGATGTGCGGCACGTTGGTGCGCATTTGTTTGTCGACTTCGATAAAGCCGCGTTCGGTAACGGCCACGCCGGCTTTTTCCGCGCCGCAGAGCTTGCCGTTGGGCGCGCGGCCTGCGGCCACCAGTACCAAATCATAGCGTTGCGGCTCTTTGGGCGCTTTTTCGCCTTCAAAGCTCACATAGATGCCGTCTTTTTTGGCTTCCACAGCCACGGTTTTGGTGTTGGTCATGATGTTGTCGAAGCGGTGGGCGTTCATTTTTTCCCATACTTTGACCAGGTCGCGGTCGGCGCCCTGCATCAGGCCGTCCATCATTTCCACTACGTCCAAGCGTGCGCCCAGCGTGCTGTAAACCGTGCCCATTTCCAGGCCGATGATGCCGCCGCCGATAATCAGCATTTTTTGCGGCACTTGGCGCAGTTCGAGCGCGCCGGTGCTATCGACGATGCGCGGATCTTGCGGGATAAACGGCAGGTTCACCACGCGGCTGCCCACGGCGATGATGGCGTTTTTAAAGGCGATGGTTTTCTTGGCGCCGGTTTCGGTAAGCGCGCCGTCGTATTGGCTGCCTTCGGTCAGCTTCACTTCCAGATGGTTGGCGCCGACAAATTCGCCTTTGCCCTGAATCAGATCGACTTTGCGCGCTTTGGCCATACCTGCCAGGCCGCCGGTGAGTTTGCCGATGACTTTTTCTTTGTAGCCGCGCAGCATGTCGATGTCGATTTCCGGCGCGGGGTATTTGATGCCGTTGGTGGCCAGATGTTTCACTTCGTCAATCACCGCCGCGTTGTGCAGCAGGGCTTTGGACGGGATACAGCCTACGTTCAGGCACACGCCGCCGAGGGTTTTGTATTGCTCGATGATGGCGGTTTTCAAGCCTTCGTCGGCTGCGGCAAACGCGGCGGAATAGCCGCCCGGGCCGCCGCCCAGTACCACCACATCGTATTCGGCATCGGCATTGCCACTGAATGCGGCAGCCTGCGGCGCGGGGGCTGCGGCTTTCGGGGCTTCAGGCTGCGCGGCAGGCGCAGGAGCGGCTGCGGCTTTGGGTGCTTCAGCGGCAGCGCCGGCGGCTTCGATCACGGCAATCAGACCACCTTCGGAGATTTTGTCGCCCACTTTGACTTTCACTTCTTTCCCCACACCGGCGGCTTCGGCCGGTACGTCCATGGTGGCTTTGTCGGTTTCCAAAGTAATCAGGGTGTCGTCGATGGCAACCGTATCGCCGACTTTGATTTCCACGGCGATGATGTCCACGTTTTCATGTCCGCCGATATCGGGGACTTTTAATTCGATTAAGCTCATGTTTATTTAACCTTTCTGCTGATGCAAGAGCAAGTTTGTGTTCCGTCGGGATGCAGCATGCGCGTTTCAGACGGCATCATGCTGCAAAACCTTATTTTCGGTTTTCAGACGGCCTTTCCTACCGGGGAGGCCGTCTGAAAACGCTTTACAGCGTAATGCGGCGGAAGTCCTGCAACAGTTTGGCGAGGAACACGGTGAAGCGCATACCGGCGGCGCCGTCGATGACGCGGTGGTCGAAGGAGAGCGACAGCGGGCACATCAGGCGCGGCTCGAAGGATGAGCCGTTCCAAACCGGTTTCATCTGCGATTTGCACACGCCCAAGATGGCGACTTCGGGGGCGTTCACAATCGGGGTGAAGCCGGTGCCGCCGATGCCGCCGAGGCTGGAAATGGTGAAGCACGCGCCCTGCATTTCCTGCGGTTTGAGCTTGCCTTCGCGGGCTTTTTTGCTCAACTCGGTCAGCTCTTGGCTGATTTCTTTCAGGCCTTTTTTGTCCACATCTTTAATTACCGGTACAACCAGGCCGTTGGGCGTGTCGGCGGCAAAGCCGATGTGGAAGTATTTTTTCAGCACCAGATTATCGCCGTCGAGCGAGGAATTGAACTCGGGGAAGGCTTTGAGCGCGGCCACGGAAGCCTTGATGATAAAGGCCAGCGGCGAGAGTTTCACGCCTTCGCGCTCCCACTCTTTGTTGAGCTGTTTGCGGAATTCTTCCAGTTCGGTCATATCGGCTTCGTCGTGAACGGTAACATGCGGGATCATCACCCAGTTGCGCGACAGGTTTTGGCCGGAGATTTTTTTGATGCGGGAGAGTTCTTTGACTTCGATTTCGCCGAACTTGGCAAAATCCACTTTCGGCCACGGCAGCAGATCCAAGCCGCCACCCAAAGATGTGCCGGCGGCAGCCGGTTTGGCCGCGCCGCCCTGCATGGCGGATTTGACGAAGGCTTTGATGTCGTCTTTGGTGATGCGGCCTTTGGCACCGCTGCCTTTGACCAGACTCAGATCGACGCCCAACTCGCGCGCCAGTTTGCGGGCTGAGGGGCCGGCGTGGGCCTTGGCGAAACCGGCTTCGTTGACGGGAGTGCTGCCGAAGGCCGCCACAGGTGCGGACGCGGCAGCAGGGGCGGAAACAGGCGCGGGAGCTGCGGCAGGAGCAGGCGCAGTGGCTTTCGGTGCTTCGGAGGTCGTCTGAACGGGGGCGGCGGCAGCAGAGCCTGCGGTTTCCACTTCGATGATGGCTGTGCCTTCGGATACTTTGTCGCCTACTTTCAGGTAAACGGCTTTCACGACACCGGCGGCGGTGGAAGGTACGTCCATCGTTGCTTTGTCGGTTTCCAATGTAATCAGTGTGTCGTCTTCGGCCACGGTGTCGCCGACTTTGATTTCCACGGCAATCACGTCCACATCGCTGTGGCCGCCGATGTCGGGCACGTTGACTTTGACGGTTGCGCCGCCCGCAGCGGGTGCGGGAGCGGCAGCAGGAGCGGCTTGCGCCGCCGGAGCTTGTGCGGGCGCAGGGGCTGCGTCTGCGGCAGCCGCGTCAGTTTCGACGGTCAGAATCACGCCGCCTTCGGAGATTTTGTCGCCCACTTTGACGCGCACTTCTTTCACCACGCCTGCAGCATCGGCCGGTACGTCCATGGTGGCTTTGTCGGTTTCGAGGGTAATCAGGGTGTCGTCCACGGCGATGGTGTCGCCTGCTTTGACTTCGACGGCGATGATGTCCACGTTTTCGTGGCCGCCAATATCGGGTACTTTGATTTCTACGATGCTCATCGAGCGTTCCTTTTTTCTTGGTGATGCCGTCTGAAAAGGCTTTCAGACGGCCTGTTGTTCTACGGGATGTTTCATCCCGAAACCGTGTTCCGCTGCGGTGTTTCAGACGGCCTCACTGTATGGAGGCCGTCTGAAAGCAGCCGTTTAGCGTTTCCAGCTGGGCGCTGTGTCGGTTTTGATGCCGTATTTCTCAATCGCCTGCTGTACGGTTTCTTTGCCGATTTTGCCTTGGTCGGCCAGTGCGCTCAGGGCAGTAACGGCTACGTTGTAGCGGTCTACCTCGAAGAAGGAGCGCAGGTTGGCGCGGCTATCGGAGCGGCCGAAACCGTCGGTGCCCAGGACGTGGTAGTCGTTGGGGATGTAGGCGCGGATGCGGTCGGCGAAGCTGCGCACGTAGTCGGTGGCGGCAACTACCGGGCCTTCGCGGCCTTGCAGCTGGGCGGTTACGAAGGGAACTTTCTGCTCGCCCATCGGGTGCAGGCGGTTGTGGCGTTCGACTTCGATGGCGTCGCGGTGCAGCAGGTTGAAAGACGGGCAGGACCAGATGTCTGCTTCGACGCCGAAGTCGTTTTTCAGCAGCTCGGCGGCGGCAATCACTTCCTGCAGGATGGTACCGGAGCCCATCAGCTGTACGCGTTTGTCGCCTTTGCCGCCTTCGCGCAGCAGGTACATGCCTTTGAGAATCTGCTCTTCGATGCCTTCGCGCTGCGGCAGGGCGGGATGGGTGTAGTTTTCGTTCATCAGGGTGATATAGAAGAAGACGTCTTCGTTATCGACGTACATTCTCTGCAAACCGCTGTGGACGATTACGGCCACTTCGTAAGAGAAAGTGGGATCGTAGCTGACGCAGTTGGGAATCAGGTCGGCCTGAATCTGGCTGTGGCCGTCTTCGTGTTGCAGGCCTTCGCCGTTGAGCGTGGTACGGCCTGCGGTGCCGCCCAAGAGGAAGCCGCGCGCGTGCATGTCGCCCGCTGCCCAGGCCAAGTCGCCGACGCGCTGGAAGCCGAACATGGAGTAGTAGATGTAGAAGGGAATCATGGCGAAGCGGTTGTTGGCGTAGCTGCTGGCGGCGGCAATCCAGTCGGCCATCGCGCCCGGTTCGTTGATGCCTTCCTGCAGGATTTGGCCGTCAACCGATTCTTTGTAGAACATCAGCTGGTCTTTGTCCTGCGGGGTGTACTGCTGGCCTTTGGGGTTCCAGATGCCGTATTGGCGGAACATGCCTTCCATGCCGAAGGTGCGGCTTTCGTCGGGAACGATGGGAACGATGCGCCGACCGATCTGTTTGTCTTTCAACAGGGTGGCGAGGATGCGCACGAAGGCCATGGTGGTGGAGAATTCGCGGTCACCGCTCGATTGCAGTTGGGCGTCGAAGTCGCTCAAGGCGGGAATCGGCAGGGCTTCGTTGTTGGGGTTGCGCTGGGGCAGGTAGCCGCCCAGGGCGTTGCGGCGCTCGCGCAGGTATTTCATTTCTTCGCTGTCTTCGGGGAAGCGGAAGTAGGGCAGATCGCCGCTGTCAATCTGCTCATCGGTTACCGGAATGCCGAAGCGGTCGCGGAACTGTTTGAGCGATTTGACGTCCATTTTTTTGGCTTGGTGGGCAACGTTTTGACCTTCGCCGGACGCGCCCATGCCGTAGCCTTTGATGGTTTTGGCGAGGATGACGGTGGGGCGGCCGCCGGCGTTGTTCACGGCTTCGTAATAGGCGGCATAGACTTTGTGCGGGTCGTGGCCGCCGCGGTTCAGTGCCCAAACTTCTTCGTCGGACATGTTGGCAACCAGCGCTTTGAGCTCGGGCGTGTTGAAGAAGTGCTCGCGCACATAGGCGCCGTCTTTGGATTTGTAGGTCTGATAGTCGCCGTCGAGACATTCGTTCATGCGGTTTTTCAGGGCGTTGTTGGTATCGCGTGCCAAGAGGGCATCCCAGCGGCTGCCCCAAATCACTTTCAGCACGTTCCAACCGGCGCCGCGGAAGTTGCCTTCCAATTCCTGGATGATTTTGCCGTTGCCGCGCACCGGGCCGTCGAGGCGTTGCAGGTTGCAGTTGATGACGAAAATCAGGTTGTCTAAGCCTTCTCGGGCGGCCAGTGCGATGGCGCCCTGGCTTTCGGGTTCGTCCATTTCGCCGTCGCCGCAGAAGCACCAAACTTTGCGGCCTTTGGTTTTGGCCAAGCCGCGCGATTCAAGGTATTTCAGGAAACGCGCCTGGTAAATCGCCATCAGCGGGCCAAGACCCATGGATACGGTGGGGAACTGCCAGAAATCGGGCAGCAGATGCGGGTGCGGGTAGGAAGGCAGGCCGTTGCCGCCGACTTCCTGGCGGAAATTGTTGAGCTGCTCTTCGCTCAGGCGGCCTTCGACATAGGCACGGGCGTAAAAGCCGGGCGCGGAGTGGCCTTGGATGTAGATCAGATCGCCTTCTTCGCCGGCGGCTTCGTTTTTGGCGCGCCAAAAGTGGTTGAAGCCGACGTCGTACAAAGTGGCGGCAGACTGGAATGATGCAATGTGGCCGCCCAGTTCCAAATCTTTTTTACCCGCACGCAGCACCATGGCGGCGGCGTTCCAGCGGATGATCGAACGGATGCGGTGTTCCAGCTCGTGATTGCCGGGCGACTTCTGCTCCCTGCCCACAGGGATGGTGTTCAGATAGGCTGTGGTCGCGTCAAACGGCATGTGGATGCCGCGGCGGCGGGTGTATTTCACCAGATTTTCCAGCAGGAAGTGGGCGCGGTCGGTGCCTTCGTTTTCGAGCACGGAGCTGAGCGCATCCAGCCATTCCTGCGTTTCAATCGGATCGATGTCGTTGATTTGGTTGGACATAGATTATCCCTTCAGTTGAGAGTTATGGAACACGGCAAAAGCCGCACCGTTTTGGTTCTGCCGGAAGGAGGCCGTCTGAAAAAACGGAAAAGGCCGCCCTCCGCTGATAGACACGCCCTGCCCAGATGTTGCTCCGAAGCGCTTTTTCGGGCGTATTTTAGCCGCGAAATGCTATCAGTTATCCCCCGTGCTTGCAAATCGTCGGGCAGTTTTTTTGCGCGGAATCAAAAAACCGTCGGCCTTTCCGGCGGGCGGTTTTTCGCTTGTGAAAAATAAAAGCGACAATGCCGTCTGAAAAATGTTCGGATAAAACCAAAAACGACAGAAAAAGAAAAATACTCGCAGCGGATAAGAACGGTTTTCAGACGGCCGTAAACAGGTTAAAAACAGTAAAGGCGATACAGGGGCTTTGTCCCGCACGGGCAGACGCGGCTCAGAAATTTTTTGCGTCTTCCCCTTCCCTGCGCTGCCGTTTGAGCAGAATCAGAACCGCGCCGTCGTTGTTTTTGTGCGGCTCGGCATAGGCAAGCACGTCGGGATGCATCATCAGCCAGCGGCGCACGAGGTTTTTCAGTTTCGGCTGATAGCCCGCCGAACCCAGCCCGCTGCCGTGGACGATTTCGCCGCACACGCCGCGCCGCTGCACAAAAATGATAAATTCGTTCAACACCTGCTGCGCTTCTTCCTGTGTGTAGCCGTGCAAATCGACATCGGCGACAACCGTGTAATAACCGCTTTGCAAGCGTTTGATGTCGGCTGCAGCTGGAGATTCGGGCACGTCCAGCCATTGCCCGTCGCCGACGTAAAAATAGTTTTCCGCCTCCTCTTCCCGTACATCGCGGCTGCGCGGGCGGATGGGCGACAAATCGCGCGGCGGCTCGTAGCGCTGCGTGCTTTTCAGGGGCTTCACATCGCCCATCAGGACGGCGAAATCGGGTTCTTCCCGCGCCTGCCGCACCGTTTCGCGCTGCCGCTCCTGCGCGG
>ERZ773075.1395-NODE-1395-length-12586-cov-66.6613_pt1 | contig 12586 bp, 15 predicted proteins | sample MGYA00580614_ERZ773075 | MGnify/ENA primary metagenome ERZ773075 (study PRJEB29015, sample SAMEA2738021) | human oral metagenome | biome: human oral; feature: human-associated habitat; material: dental | place: China | collected 2043 ... | reverse complement strand
CTCGGGGTCCGCGGTGAGGTTCCCGACAATGGTGATGATGGTGTCTCCGGCCATGAGACTGGTCCTTTCTTGAGGCTGATTGGTTGTCCGGTCGTTTAGAGGAAGTCGTAGATGGTGGTTTGTTGGCCGTCGTTAGGGTCGGTGAATTTGTTGAGGGCACCGTGATGGTCTTCGCGGGCACAGGAGCAGCGAGCGTCGTGCTGAACGCCGGCCTCCCAGAGTTGCCAGCTTTCAGCGCCGCCAAGGGTGGGGACCTGTTCGTCGGCGGTGGTGATCCAGCCAGCGGGAGCGTTGCTGAGACTGGCTGTCCACTGGGCATTGCGTGGGTCGTTGTGGGCGCATGCTGCGTGGTGGCCGGATGCGCAGTAGCCGCATGGTCCGTACTCGCAGGGACACATGACTAGTACTGCTGGTGTGGATTTGTAGGTCTTGCACATGGTCGGGGTCCATGCGTGTCGGCGTACCCATGCGGCCTCGAGGTCAGTCATGCTGCGCATGGTGTCTCCTCGGGTGTCGGGGTCTCGACCTGGACGGCGACGACGTCGGCGATGAGCTGCAGAAGGCTCTGGTAGTCCTCAAGGAACGCGTTGGTTGACAGGTCGGTGAGGTCGGGGTTGTTCGCCCTGTTGCTGAGGTCGGTGACCTGCTCCTCGACTGCGAGGGTGAGCAGCACCTGCTGGTGGAGGGTCAGTGAGATGGTCTTGAGCGTCATGGTTGTCTCCTGTCTCGGGGTGGTCGTGCTAGGTGTGCTGGCATTGCCGCAATTGCCAGCAATAGCGGCAATGCCAGCAATCGGGAGGAGACGGTCCTCTTGGGAGGGGGTGGTTCTGCGTCATTGCAGGGGTTCCGCCGGGGCAGACCGGGGGCTTCATCGGAGCGCCCCCTTGCTGCCGTCATTGCTGGCAATGCCAGCAATAGCGCTATTGCTGGCAATAGTGGCGTATCGGGCGAGCACGTCGGCGTACTCGAGCCAGACGATGACGCTACTGCGGACTTTTAATCCGAAGGTCGTGGGTTCGAGCCCCACAGGGGGTACCAGCCACAGCCTCCGCCCCACCAGGGACCGGAGCCTTCTTCATGGCCGGACGCCACTCAGCCGGCACCCACTCTTCACCGTTGCGAATAGGAGCGAACTCATCCACCTTACGGTCGAATAGCACGGCCATGATGGAGAGCTCTTCAGCAGTCCAGCTGACCTGACCGCGGAGTTTGCGACTGATGACAGATCGCGTGACGCCGAACTGATCAGCCAAGTCCTTACGCGTCATTCGATGCTCGAAGAGCAGCTGATTGACAGTCATCCCCAACGCCTCGTTGTAGGCGGCACGGCTTGGGCTCGTGGTTCTCATGGCATGAGCATAGGGCACAACGTGCATTACATGCAACACGAAGACGAAGACGACCGTCTTGCTGGCAGGAAGGACGATGACTTTCTTACCCCTAAGGAGGTCTCGGCCATTCTCCCTCGGACGAGCGTGGACTCTGTCCGGCGCCAGATCCGGAACGGCCGACTCCCGGCCAGCAAGACGTTTGGGGGCCATTACCTAGTTCCTCGGTGGGCTGTCGAGGAGGAGCTGCGAAAGATGATCCGTCTGCCTCGACCGCAACGCTCATCCGAGCTTCCTAATTCTTCAGCGTCGTCGGTGTCTGGGATTGAGGACGGGGTCCTTCCTGGTCAGGGGGCGTTGCTGTGATGACTGATAGCGGGGGTGGCCTCTGGCGGGGTGCTGGGTCCCGTCAGGGGGTGGTTGCCTCAGTTGAGGAATGCGACGCGAGTGGTTTGTCGGTGACCTGGACGCGGGTTGGTCATCGGCGGGTGTACTCCCACGCGGATGGGGGTGTCGGGTGTGTCTGTGAGGAGATGAAGGGCCCAGGTGGTGCCTTCGTTGGTGGGGTAGGCGTAGGTTCGTCGGTTTGTCTTGATCTGTATGACGAGCGTAATGTCCGGTGGGAGGAGGATGTAGTCGGCTGCCTCGTTGAGGTTGCGGGACGCCTGGTTCATTGGGACGGCGAGGACCAGGTGTGCGCCGTGGTCGTGCGCCCAGGTGTTGAGGTGGTGCTTGATGGCCAGGGCGGTTCCGGTTCTGCGGTGGGTGGGTTCTACGGCGATGTCGTGGGTCATAGCGACGTTTTGGAGGATCGTCTTGGCGTCGTCGTGGAGTCCGAGTCGTTTCGGGTGGTCTGCTTCCTGTTCGGCGGGGCCGATGAAGGCGGCTCCTATGAGGTGGCTGTCGCGCCAAGCTCCTATCAGTTCCCGGTGCAGGTGGTTGTGCCGGTTGGGGATGGTTTCTGGGAGCGGAACGAAGTTTGGGTACGGGACTTGTTCGGTGAGGAGGGTGCGGATTGCCTGTACTTCTTCCTGCGTCGCGGCGGGTCGGATGTCAAGTCCGGTGGCTCCTGTCCTGCGGGTGGGGGTGACGTCGGTGTCGCTGGTGGGCCAGCGGAGGAGATTTCTGAGGGTTTTGAGGATGTTGTGAGCCATGGTGGCTCTCCTTTCTCGGAGCACGGCGGGCAGTCCGTCGTTGCTTCCTTGGGGTGCGGCGGACGGTCCGTCGTCGCCCTGGTGGGGCCGGTAGGTGGTTTCTGCTGGTCCTGGTGGCTGGGTGGCGGTGGTGCGTCGCCTGGCCGGGGTGGGAGGGCGCCCGGGCTGGCGTCCTCCCACCAGCCCCCAATTATTCCTGTGACCTATGACAAGAATCGTAGTCAGCCATGTCGCCCATCTGGCCCTGGCCGTCATCACCCTTGCGATTGCCCTGAGCAACTGGAGCAGCTGAGTTGTCTGTTCGCTAAGGGAGCCTCACCCGGTTGCACCCGAGTGACTCCCCACGCTGCTGAGCAGCGTGGCTCTGCAGCGTCCGCACCTCGACCAGACGCATCAAGAATGCCCGCGAAGGAGGATCAGTGCCTCACGTGGAGCTGTCTGCGAAGCAAGGTGGACCGTTGTGCGCATGGAAAGCGGGTTGTCGATACGGGCCGGCGGCAGTCTCCCCACCGCCCTACCGATACATGCTTCCAGGCCGTGTGACGGTTACTGAAATCAGGTGAGGTCAGATGGCGCCGATCCACGTGCGGTAAACATCCTAAAGACGGCACTCGTGTCAACCAGGTCTCAAACGACCCCAGCCCGGGTAGCCGGATGCGAGCACAGATCACGCGACCACAGCGGCATATCCGGGGCATATCCGGGTCTCACGGCCAAGCCTCACGTTTCGCAGGCTGCTCCGAAGACTCACCGTCCGCCCTCCGAGGAAGCCTCGTCTTATTCTCCGTCCGCGGCAGCGTCGAGCACGCGCCCGACGTAGCGGCCGAATGTCTCGGCGATGCTGCCGTGGTCGTCGTCGGGCCAATCGCTCCAGGTGCGGCGGAAGCCCGCCGCACGGTAGTAGTCCAGGCTGTTGCGGGCACGCCCAATGCCGTCGAACTCGTCGGGATTGTGATCGGGTACATCACGCGTTCCGGTCACCCAGTTCAGCGAGAGTCGCTCTTCAGCGACGTCGGAGAAAGTCGTCCGCTCCTCGGGCGCATCACCACCCCCGAAGAGGATGAAACCCCCATTCACCATGTGCTCGGCATACGCGGGGAAGAACCACTGACTGATGAACTCCGAGCCGCCGGAGTAACCCACGAGCCACAATTGATCCAGATTGGCTCCGCACTCGACCGACACATAGTCGAGAACCTCCTCCAGGTAGCGGACTTTCGCGTCCTGGCCGTCCAGCCACCAGGCGTCATCATCGCCGGGCGCGCGCACCGAGACGACGTCGTACCCGCGGGCACCAGCAGCCTCGACGACTCCTCCGACGCCGGCCAGACCGCCACGTCCCCTCTCACCCTGGCCGCCCTGATCGTGGAACGGCTGTCCGTCGCCGTCGAGGTAGGTGACCAGGCCGACCGGCGCATCGATGGCCGCGTAAAAGATGCAGCTGGAGGTCTCGTCGTCGGAGTCGGTGTAGGAGAACGAGATAGGGGCCGACAGATCACCCGACGTCGGACGAAGGCTCGGGGAGGCTCCGGGCCTTCGTGACCGAGAGCTGGAGGGCGCAGTCGATTGGCTCGCCCCGCGGAGAGTGCATCCGCCCAGAAGCAGGCCCGCCATCGCTCCAGTCAGAGCGCGTCGCGAAAGGTGCACCGACATCATCTCCACTCGCTTTTCCCGGTCGCCGTCAGCCGCTCGACCGTAGCACCGGTACCCCGCTCCTGCACGGCCAGGAGCCCGGTGGAGGATCTCCCAGGCCTACTTCCGACCGGTGACGGCCAGGTAGATGGAGATCGCGATCATGGCCGCAACGATCGACAGCCCCCACCTGATCCAGTCAATACCCGGCGTCACAGCGACGCCGAAGAAGCCGGCCACGATCCTACCGACGATGGCACCGACCATCCCCAGCACGATAGTCCACAGCAGCGAGATGTTCTGTTTCCCCCTCAGGAGCAGCAGGGCCAGACCACCGACAATGGCTCCGGGGACGATCATTCCAGCGAGCGCAAGGATGTTGAACACGAGGCATCTCCTTCGGATTGGGTGGCATGTCGATGATCACAGCGATCATTGTTTCAGGATAGCGAGCGATCCTCCTGCCCTTCACGACGACGGTGGAGAGCTTCCCTGAGCCGGTCACCACACCTTCCTCCGTCATGGGTACCCGCCCCGGCTCGGTTTGATTCCCGGTCACTCCCGTCAGCCCCGCCCCTCTGTATCAGCCCTGCCCGCCAGAAGGGCGCCCGTGCCGGGACTGAACCGATCGCGAGGCGCCGCCGCCCCGTTGAGAGCCACTTCTGCTCCCGCTGCGTCCACCGCGGCCTGCATGACTGCCCTGCCTGGTGCCACCCTTACCGGCGGATCGGCCGGCGCCCCGCCCGCCACGGCTGCCACGTCGCTTGGCCCCATGTCCGCGCCCGCCACGGGCGGACTCGACATGGCCGGGTTCACCGCGACCGTGGCCGTGCCCCGGCCGCCCGGTGGAGGCCCGCCCGCTGGGGCTGCCGCCCTTGACGGCCACGCCCTCGGGCATGTCCTTCAGCGCGACGGCCTCGGCGACCCGCCCCACGAGTGCGGCCACGGCGTCGTCATCGGGCCGGATGCGCTCGATGTCCGCGCGGATCCGCGCCTTCTTGAGCAGGACCTGAACATCGTGCTTCTGCTCGGGCAGGACGAGGGTGATGACGCTCCCGGCGGCCCCGGCGCGGGCGGTGCGCCCGGAGCGGTGCAGGTAGGCCTTGTGCTCGGCGGGCGGGTCGACGTGGACGACGAGCTCGACGCCGGAGACGTCGATGCCCCGGGCGGCGATGTCGGTGGCGACCATGACGTGCACCTGTCCGGTGGAGAAGGCCCGCATGGCGCGCTCGCGCGCGTTCTGGCTCATGTTGCCCTGCAGCTCGACGGCGGGGATCCCGGCCTGGACGAGCTTGCGGGCCAGGCGCCGGGCGAGGTGCTTGGTGCGGGTGAACAGGATGCGCTGCCCCTCCCCGGAGGCCAGGCGCCGCACGACGCCGTCCTTGGCGGTCTTGTCCGCGACCATCCACACGCGGTGGGTCATGGCGTCCACGGGCGAGGTCGAGGGGTCCACGGAGTGCTGCAGCGGGTTGTGGAGGAACTCCTTGACCAGCGCGTCCACGCCGTTGTCGAGGGTGGCGGAGAACAGCATGCGCTGGCCGCGCTGCGGGGTGGCGCGCAGGATGCGGCGGACATTGGGCAGGAAGCCGAGGTCGGCCATGTGGTCGGCCTCGTCCAGGACGGTGATCTCGACCTCGTCGAGGCTGACGAGTCCCTGCCCCATGAGGTCCAGGAGCCGGCCGGGGCAGGCGACGACGACGTCGACCCCCGCCTTGAGGGCCTTCTCCTGGGGCTTGGCGGAGACCCCGCCGAAGATGGTGGTCACGTCCATGTCGACGACGCGGGCCAGGGGCTCGATGACCTCGGCGATCTGGAGGGCGAGCTCGCGGGTGGGGGCCAGGACCAGGCCGATGGGGTGGCCGGGGCGGGCCTTGTCCTGCTGCGCCAGACGCTGGACCAGCGGCAGACTGAAGGCCAGGGTCTTGCCCGAGCCGGTGCGGCCGCGGCCGAGCACATCACGCCCGGCGAGAGTGTCGGGCAGGGTGGCGGCCTGGATGGGGAAGGGCGCGGTGAAGCCGCGGGCGTCGAGGTCGGCGACGAGGTCTGAGTCCACGCCGAGGGAGGCGAAGGTGGCCTCCCCGGCGGCCGGGGCCTTCCCGGAGGCGAAGTGGTGGGAGGCGGAGGTGCGGTGTGCAGCCACGAGGGTCCTGTCGGTTGGGACCGGGAGCACGCCGCCGCGCAGATCGCCGGCAGCGTGCGCGTCGGTGCGTGAGGTGCCGGCGTTCGCGGCTCGACGGCGCAGGGCGTCGGGTGGGTCGACGCGCGCCGGGACCGGGGCACCAGCCAGGCCGGGCGGCGCCCGGACCAGGGAGTCATCCTGCCCGAGATCCCGCCCTACCCCAAGGACGCCGCTCACACGCATCCCGGCCCGGCTACCTGCCCAGGCGGCGCTCCCGGCCGGCGAAGTCGCGCAGCGCCCGCAGGAAGTCCACGCGTCGGAAGGCCGGCCAGTTGACCTCGCAGAAGTAGTACTCGGAATGCACCGACTGCCACAGGAGGAACCCGGAGAGCCGCTGCTCGCCCGAGGTGCGGATGACCAGGTCGGGGTCGGGCTGGCCCTTGGTGTAAAGGTGGTCGGTGATGTCCTCCTCGCTGAGCGAGGCGGCCACCTCCTCCAGGCTCGCACCGGCGGCGGCCCGCTCGCGCAGCAGCTCGCGCACGGCGTCGGCGATCTCCTGGCGGCCCCCGTAGCCGACGGCGATGTTCACCTGCATGCGCCGATCCTGAGCGGTGGCCTCGCCCGCCTTCCCGTCCGGCTCAGGGGCATCGGCGGCCGGTAGTCGGGACCTGGCGACGGCCGCGCGCAGGCGCTCGGCCAGCGGCTCGGGCAGGAGGTCGACGGCGCCCACGAGCCGCAGGCTCCAGCGGCCGGTCTCGGCGAGCTCGTCGACGGCGTGGGCGATGATGTCGAGCAGGGGCGAGAGCTCTGCCGGGTCCCGGGAGAGGTTGTCTGTGCTCAGCAGCCACAGGGTGACGACCCGGACCCCCATCTGCTCCGCCCACCCGAGGAACTCCTCGATCTTGTCCGCGCCGCGCTTGTGCCCCTGGGCTGCCCCGAACCCCATGGACTTGGCCCAGCGCCGGTTACCGTCGAGGATGACACCCACGTGGCGGGGCACCGTGGCCGGGTCGATGCGCGCAGCCAGCCGGCGCTCGTAGATGTCGTAGAGGAAGTTGTCGCCTGCCATGCCGTTTCCTCGGGGCTCCTCAGCGGGGTTGTAGGGACGGGGACCCGACGGCGCGGGGCCACCGCCAACGGTATCGCGCGTCATCCCTCCCGCGCTGGGTCAGACGGCTAACAGCCGGGTCAAATCCGGCCGTCAGGTTCGCTCAGGGTTAACAGGCCACAACAGGGGCGTATCAGGACCGTTCGACTGTGCCGGCCCACACAGCAGCGGCCGAGGAGCCAACTGGAGAGGGACGCCGTGCCACCCGCATCACATCGCCCTTCAGATAGCTACCACCACAACCTACGCTCGCGTAACCTACGGAGTCGTAAGGTCCAGAACTGACCCCGCCCTTAGCCCGAGCCACCCAGAAGGACGCCCACGCCCATGTCTTCGACATCGTCACCGACGCCGCCGACACCGGCTCCGCGCCGCACTGCGTCCACGTCCGCCAGGGAGGTCATCGCCGCCGTCAAGCCGAAGCTGCGCGGCTGGATCCACGCCGGCACGGCGCCACTGGCCCTGGCGGCCTGCATCGTGCTGACCGTCCTGGCTCCGGGGGCGGGCCTGAAGTGGGCCTGCGCCATCTACCTGACCTGCTCACTGCTGCTGTTCGCCAACTCCGGCGTCTACCACATCGGCACCGGCTACTGGTCCGCGAAGGTGGCGGCCACTCTGCGGCGGATCGACCACGCGAACATCTACCTGCTCATCGCCGGCACCTACACGCCCCTGTCGGCGGCGCTGCTGCCCACACGCACGGCCGCCCTGGTCCTGGGCATCGTGTGGGCGGGCGCCGCGATCGGCACGGCCACGAACCTGCTGTGGATGAACGCTCCGCGCTGGTTCACCACCTCCCTCTACATCATCCTGGGTTGGGTGGCGATCTGGTTCCTACCGCAGTTCTGGCGGACGGGCGGCCCGGCGATCGTGTGGCTGCTGGTGGCCGGCGGCGTGACCTACACACTGGGTGCGGTCGTCTACGCCCGCAAGACGCCCGACCCCGCGCCGCACTGGTTCGGCTTCCATGAGATCTTCCACGTGTGCACCGTGGCGGCGTGGGCCTGCCAGTGCGTGGCCTGCTTCTTGGCGATCCTGAGGTAGGTGCACCGGGACCCTGCAACACGCGGCGAGAGCGTCACAGCGCGCCCCACACCGTTGGACAGACTTTCTCCTACCGACTTTCCTGACAAAAATCGCCCGACGTTGATCAAGCAGGTTAGCGGCGTTTTGGCCATCTCGGACAGCATTGTCACGCCATAATTCCCCAGCACCTCACGACCTGCAATCAGAGTTCTTTCAGGTTATGGCGTAGACTCGCGCATCAAACCCGGTTGGCCCCACGAGGAGCCGCCGGGTGTCGTCGTCGCAAGGTGGCCCAGCCGGTCATCGAGCGACCAGCACCAGTCATCGAAGGAGGACCCATGTCGGAGCAGTCACAGGGCACCTGGCTCACCCAGGAGGCCTACGACCGCCTGTCCGCCGAGCTCGAGCACCGCAAGACGACCGAGCGCAAGGAGATCGCCCAGCGCGTGGAGGCGGCCCGCCAGGAGGGTGACCTGCGGGAGAACGCCGGCTACCACGCGGCCCGCGAGGAGGCAGGGCTCAACGAGGCACGCATCATCCAGCTCGAGGAGACCCTGGAGAACGCCCAGATCGGCGAGGCGGCCGACGACGGCTCGGTCTCGGCCGGAACGATCGTCACCGCGAAGGTGGCCGGCAAGGAGCAGGTCTTCGCCCTGGGCGGGCAGGAGATCACCGCGGACGTGCCCGACGGCGTCAAGGTCTTCTCCCCCGACGCCCCGCTGGGTCAGGCCCTCATGGGGCACCGCGCGGGCGACACCGTCTCCTACGAGGCCCCCACCGGCCGGGAGATCAAGGCCGAGATCGTCAAGGTCGAGCGGGTCTGATTCCCTTTCCGCCGAGCCGGGCATTTCTCGCGTAGCCCCACCGAGATTCTGTGGGAAGCCAGGAGAAATGCCCGGCTCGATGTCTCGCCCCTCCTCTTCCTCGCGGTCAGTGAAGCGCGGGCGGGAATAGAGGCGGGGCGCAGTACCGTGTCCTCATGTTCAACGCCCTTCGTCACTCGCTCAGCGGATCGGCGCCGGCCGGCCGCGAGACGCCGGTCCTGCCCACCCCCGGAGACCACCCGGTGCTAGGAAAGCCCCTGGACGGGCCGTGGCCCGAGAGCAGTCGGGTCATCTACCTGGCGGGCGGCTGCTTCTGGGGCGTGGAGCGGATCCTGTGGCGCCAGGACGGCGTCGTCTCGACGTCGGTCGGCTACATGGGCGGTCAGACGCCCAATCCCACATACCAGGAAGTGTGCACCGGGGCGACCGGTCACGCTGAGACGGTGCGCGTCGTCTACGATCCAGCCGTCTGCGGTGAGGGCGGGGAGACCCTGCTGCGGGCCTTCTGGGAGAACCACGACTCCACGCACCTCAACCGCCACGGCAACGACGTCGGCACCCAGTACCGCTCGGCGGTGTGGACGACGACGCCCGCCCAGCACGAGGCGGCCGTGCGGATCCGCGAGGCCTTCCAGGGCGAGCTGACCCGCCTGGGCCTGGGCACCTGCGTGACCACCATCGAGGACGCCGCCGACGCGCCGACTCAGTTCGGCGGCCCCTACTACCTGGCTGAGGACTACCACCAGGCCTACCTGCACAAGAACCCGAACGGCTACTGCAACCACGGCCCCAACGGGGTGACCTGCCCGGTCGGCATCACGGACCTGCCCGCCCAGACCGATGTCCTGGCCCCCGGAGACGCGCAGCCCTGAGACGGTAGCCCCGAGGCGGTCCAGGCCGTCCGCACTCAGACGAGCATTCCACGAGCCTTGGGGCGCACTGGCCAGAGAGCGACCGCACTGCACGAGCACCCAAGCGCCGGGGAGTACACCCATGTCTCCCCCATTGATACCCACCCCTTGTGCAGTACAGGCCGGAGGCAGACCAGGCACGGATCGGCCATCTCACCCTGCGCCGCGCTACCGCCACCGGCATTCAGCAGCATCTCGTGCGCTGCCTTTATGGAAGCTATTTATTTCAGCCTTTGAAGCGTAAATCACCAGGATTCTCACACATTTCCTTGGCAGGCTCATTGCCGGTGGCGAACCCACGCACTTGCGCCCAGAAGCGCTCGCGGCCGCCTGACCCGTTTCCCTGCGCACCCACAGGAGGCTCAACCCGATGAGCACCCGGCAGACCAGCATCCCGTCCCCGGACCAGACGCCGGAGGGGACGCAGTCGGAGACCCACTGGTCTGAGGACGCGGACTTCCAGTGGCGCGCCGCGACCGAGCTGCTCATCGCCCTGGGGGTCCCGCGCTCCACCGCCCGCCTCACCGGTGACCTGCGCGACTCCATGGCCCGTCTGGAGGCGGTCGACGCCGGCCTGCCGCGTGATGGCGAGCCCCTGCCGGAGGCGGACCGCCTCGCCCGCAACAACGCCGTCGACGACGTCGCCCGAGCGATCCTGCCGCTGGCTCACGCCACCCTGGAGCGGATCCGGGCCGAGGAGTTGCGCACCGAGGTCGTCGGAGTCGACTACGACGCCCTGTGCAACGCCGTCGCGCAGCTTGAGGCCACCTACCGTGCCGGCTGGTGGCGTTCGGCCGAACGGGAGGGCGCCGACTTCTTCCTGCGCGAGGTCGAGGCCCTCGATCGTCTCAATGTCCCGCCAGTCCGGGCCACCTGGCGCGACGCCGGCAGGATCGTCGGCGTCCTGCGCAGGATGCCCGATGCGACGCTCCGACGCGTGGCCCCGACAAGCAATCCCATAGCGCTGCGCTTCATGGTGCTGTTCACCCTTCAGGCCGGCTACCGCGACGGCCTGTTCGACAAGACCATCTCGATTTCCCGCGTCATCCACACCAGGACCAGCGAGTACCGCAACGAGTACCGAATCGGCTCAACCGACTAGCGCAAGCACCATGCGCTCACTCATCAACAAAAACTTCAAAAACGACCCGGAGCCGCGTCGTTTTTGAAGTTTTTGTTGAAGTTGAGGGACTCACCAGCGTCGGCCAGTGGGCCTGACTCCGGCAGCGTCCAATCGCCGCAGCATCTGCGCCCCGGCATCGCCCCAGGCCTGCGCCCACGTCCAGCGAGCCACCGTCAGACCCGAGGCCCGCAGCGCGTCCTCCCGGAGCTTCTCACGCCACACGACCTCCTCCGGGTCCCGTCCGAAGGAGGCCGAACGGTACTTGACTCGGCCATCGAACTCCCCGGCCACCCCATGGTCCGACCAGTAGTAGTCCAGGATGTAGAGATCCTGCCCGACCCGCACACTCACCTGCAGCTCCGGCTTGGGAAGGCGATGCTCCCACATGCGAACACGGGACATGGACTCGCCCGGCGACTCGGAGCGACCATCGGCCAGACACACGGCCTGCCGAGCGCGGGGACCACCGCGCGCCGCAGCAGACAGACGCTCCAGAGCCTCCTCCATGGCTTCCACGGAACACAGCCCGTTGTGCAGAGCCGCATCCATGGCGACGACCCCCGCCATCACTCCGCTCCACCGAGCCAGGTCAATGAGCGAGTCCGGCAGCGCCACAGCGAGATGCCCACCCACCCTGACGACCTCAGTACCGCGGCGCCGAACGTGGCGCCACAGCAAGGAGGTCCGCACGCGCCCGGGACGACCGTCCACCACCTCCACCCGGCGCAGGACCGTCCCCACCAGCGGCAGCCCGTAGGCGGCGACAGCGGAAGCACCTGCCAGCACCAGGTCCTTTCCGTACTTCCGGTGCGCCGCCTCGAGCAGCAGCCCGTAACGCTCCGTCCACGAGGCCTCCTGCCAGGCCGAGCGGGGCGCATAGACGCCTGCGGCGACTCGCAGCCAGTCGTGACTGAGGTCCGGACGCGCACACGCAGCGTCGTCGAGACCGGTCTCGTTCCACAGGAGAGGGAGCAGGGCCCCGCCGTCGGCCAAGGACAGGGAGGAGTTCGAGGTGGTCATGCCCATATGCTGCTCGCAGCACCCCGGCACTCGCCTGACGCACTTGCCCTCCTGTGGAAACAGGAGGCCGACGACGCCGATGTGGACACCCGCATCGTTGACCACTTCGACCAAATCTTCACAGACGACGCGGCTCCGGGTCGTCTGTGAAGATTTGGTCGAAGTGTGGGAGGAGGAGGGAGGGGAGGCCGGCCGTCAGTGCTCGCCTCGTCAGTCCTCGCGCCGCCGGCCGGCCAGCTCGAGCTTGCGGTAGCGGCTGACGGCCGCCCCGACGTCGACCATGCGCGGGCGCACGAGGAAGGCGGGGCGCTCGCGCTCGTCGGTCAGGGCGTCCAGGCCCT
>ERZ773075.1394-NODE-1394-length-12591-cov-4.39542_pt1 | contig 12591 bp, 10 predicted proteins | sample MGYA00580614_ERZ773075 | MGnify/ENA primary metagenome ERZ773075 (study PRJEB29015, sample SAMEA2738021) | human oral metagenome | biome: human oral; feature: human-associated habitat; material: dental | place: China | collected 2043 ... | reverse complement strand
CCCGACGTCAAGATGAACTACCTGGCCTCCCCGCCGCTGGTCATCGCCTACGCCTTGGCGGGCACCATGGACTTCGACTTCAGTACCCAGCCGCTCGGGCAGGATGCGCAGGGGCATGATGTGTTCCTCGCCGATATCTGGCCCGATCCCGCTGAGGTGCAGGCGACTATTGACGCCACCGTCGACCGGGAGATGTTCGTCTCCGACTATGCCGATGTCTTCGCCGGGGACGAGCGCTGGCAGGGGCTGCCCACTCCGCAGGGCAAGACCTTCTCCTGGGACGATGCTTCCACCTACGTGCGCAAGCCCACCTTCTTCGATGGCCTGACCATGGAGCTCACCCCGGTGACGGATGTGGTTGGTGCTCGTGTCCTGGCTCTATTGGGCGACTCGGTGACGACCGACCACATCTCTCCGGCCGGTGCGATCAAGGCGGACTCTCCGGCCGGCCGCTACCTCGCCGAGCACGGGGTGGCGCGCCGCGACTTCAACTCCTACGGCTCGCGCCGAGGCAATCATGAAGTCATGATCCGGGGGACCTTCGCCAACATCAGGCTTCGCAACCAGCTGCTCGACGGCGTGGAGGGCGGTTACACCCGCAACTTCCTCACGGGGGAGCAGGAGTCGATCTTCGACGCCTCTCAGGCGTACCAGGAGGCTGATATCCCGCTGGTGGTGCTCGGCGGTAAGGAATACGGTTCGGGCTCCTCGCGCGACTGGGCCGCCAAGGGCACGGCGCTGCTGGGGGTCAAGGCTGTCATCACCGAGTCCTTCGAGCGTATTCACCGCTCCAACCTCATCGGTATGGGCGTTGTCCCGCTGCAGTTCCCGGCCGGCGAATCGGCGGCGAGCCTCGGACTTGATGGCAGCGAAGTCTTCTCCATCACGGGGCTGACCGCGCTGAATGACGGTGTCACGCCATCGACGGTGTCGGTGACGGCGGTCAAGGAGGATGGCGCGAGCATCACGTTCGATGCCGTCGTGCGTATCGACACCCCCGGCGAGGCGGACTACTTCCGAAACGGCGGCATCCTCCAGTACGTGCTGCGTCAACTGGTGACCCGCGGTTGAGCCTCTGATCGTTTCAGCAACCGGCACCTGTGGTGCGTGGGCGTCTCCGTAATGACCGCCTGGTCGGGGCTGTCAATTGAAAAGCATTCACTCATATTTGATTACCCTCCGTCGAATCCAGCTAACGACCCTCTTCCAAGGCGATATGGGGTGTTGGCGTGTTAATGGTGCGTCGTTCAGGAAGGAGATGGTATCGGTAGTTCGCCTGTAGTGCGGACCTGTATGTATTGCGGCGGGGGGGCAGGGTGTGTGCGGAGAAGATTCTGCTGGCGTGGGGGTGTGCCCGGGCGATGGCGTGCTGGTCTCCTTTTCGGCTGCCGTATTCTCCGATTGTGATTCCAGTGGAGATAGAGGATACAAGTGCATCTGAGGAGTCGTGATGTCGGCTGAGGATGTGGTGTGTTGATGTTCGTTCTTCGCTGGTTCGATGACTCTTGCGAGGTCGTTCAGTAAAATCCAGACCAGCCTTGTTCTCTTATGGTTGTGCCTATTTGTGACGGGGGCCATTTTTAGTGCTCGTTCGCCGCTGATGACCTGTTTCAGGAAGGTTACCATCGAGAGTGTCGTGTAAACCAATTCCTTCTTGTCGTCGTCGTACTTCGCGATCGGTCCCCGTACATAGAGGTGAGCTGTGTGATTCTGTGAAGCGTCCTCCCATGGTCTCTGCCTCTCTTTCGTATCGTTCCTGTTTAGTACATCCACGTAGAGTCCTCCCCTCTGGAAGACCTCTCTGTCGAACGTCTTGTGTAAGGTTGAAGGTGCTCTCTCGGGCAGCACTGATGGGAATAGCCAGATCGTGCGTGCAGCGCCAGCAGATTCGCGTTGTCGAGTCCGGGTGCGAAAATCGGTGTCCCACCTCTGATATTCAATTGCGAGGTTGTGGTTGGGCAGGAAGATGTCTGCTTTCGTGGGTTGGTGCTCGAGCACTGCTCCGCTGTCCAGTTCCTTCTTTGCGATGCTGAATAAGCGCTTTTTTATCCATTGGTGCTCGTCTCCCTCTGGTCCACCGCCTCTGTTTGGTTCGGGTTGCTCCTGTTTAATATCGCCACGTCCGATGGATCTATCGGCCTGGCTGTGGTGGCAGTCGATGGAGCCGGGGCGGACGGCGAAGAAGCGCCGTCCGGTCAGCTTTATGTACTTGGCCGTGAGCAGGGTGTCGCATGACTCGACCGGGCACTTCACGTGGAGATCAGGGTTCTTGTAGATCAATTCCCAGTCGGCTGGGTTGTTCACGCAGACCTCTACTGGGCCGTTCGCGTCAGGAGGATTCATCAGGATTCCTCGAATCTTTGTCTTCCGAGGCTCGCTCGCTGCATGCTTATGTTTGCGGGATGATCTATAGGTGCGAGCTCTGTTGGTAGTGCGCGGCTTCGTGCTGGGTTGTTTCTTGCTCGGTGGGTACTCAGTCATGACTCATGAGTACCAGTGACCTCTGACACGTAATCGCCCTCAAGCTCTCTCGACCCGAAGGCGATCCCTCGTCGTCGCGGGTCGGCGCAGGTCGGCGCATGGTCTGCGGACTCCCTGATGTCTGCGCATCTTTGCGGTTCGCGGCCTGTTTCGCCCTGGCCGCTCGGACGAGAGTGGAACTGGTGGACCTCCATGGTGGGCGGTCAGATCGGCGCAGGCGGGCGGGATGGGTTGACACAGCTGGTTATGAATAATAGCTTTTGGCTATGCCTATTAGCCGATTAGATATCCCCGGTGGGTTCATCGCCTACGGGGTCCATGAGCCGAGTGCCGATGGGGCTGGCCCTAAGGGCGCCAGTGCTCCGCTTGCAGGGGACGCCCCGGGCGGCGCATGGTCCGAGGGGGCGGCACCTGCGGCGGGTCCGGGGGCCGATGCGATCGCCGGTGTCCGTGCGCCCCTGGTGGTCTGCTCCCCGGCCATGGGGGATACGAGGGACGTGTACAACCCGCTCGCTCAGGCGCTGTGCGCAGCAGGATTCCGCGTCGTCACTGCGGACCTGCGCGGACACGGGGACAGCTCCGCGGCCTTCGACCGCTACGGCGATGATGCCACCGCCGATGATCTCATCGCCCTCATCGAGGGGCTCGACGCCGGTCCTGCCGTCCTGGTGGGTGCGTCCATGTCCGGCGCGTCCGCCGTCATCGCCGCCGGGCGCCGACCCGACCTGGTCGCCGGGCTGGTGCTCATCTGCCCCTTCCTGCGCGGATCGGGGAGTCGGATCAAGGACGCCCTGCTGCGAGCGGTGCTGGGCCTGGCCCTGCTGCGCCCCTGGGGGCCCGTCCTCTGGAGGCGCTACTCGGCCTCCCTGTGGCCCGGCCTGCCCGATGCCGATGGCAGGGCCGCCCGTCTGACCGCGCTGCTGCGAAGGCCGGGGCGCTGGCGCGTCTTCCGGGCCACGACGCGCACCGATCACCGCGTTGTCGAGCCCTGGTTCGAAACGCTGGCATGCCCCGCCCTCGTGATCATGGGGGAGGAGGACCCCGACTGGAAGGAACCCGCCGCCGAGGCCGCCTGGGCCGCTGCGGCCGTGAGCCGATCGGGTGAGCCTGCTCCGATCCTCATGGTCCCCGGTGCCGGGCACGCCCCCATGCTGGAGCGCCCGGGCGCTATCGGGCCCCGTATCGTCGACTTCGCCCGCAGTGCCTGCGCACCGACCAACGCCAGCGGGGCAGTGGAGGGCAGTGGAGAGGGGAGACGCACATGCCCAGAGCCGGGCTCAGTGCCGAGCGCGTGATCGAGCAGGCCTGCCTGATCGCTGACGAGCAGGGCGCCCAGGCGCTCACGCTCAGCCGTCTGGCGGTGAGCCTCGGGGTGGCGCCGCCCAGTCTGTACAAGCACGTGGATGGCCTGGATGACGTCGTCCAGCAGGTGGCGGCGCACGCCACTGGATCTCTTGCCGACGCCCTGGCCGCCTCGGTCATGGGCCTCTCGGGCCGTGATGCCCTGGCGGCCCTGGCCCGGGCCTACCGCGCCTTCGCCCACGACCACCCCGGCCTCTACCCCATGACCCAGGGACCGATCGGTGATGTCGACGCCTTGGGGTCGGCTCAGGCGCGGCGAACCGTGGAGGTCGTCACGGCCGCACTGGCCGGTTACGGCCTGCCTGACGCCAGGGTCGTCGACGCCGTGAGGATGACCCGGGCGGCGCTGCACGGCTTCGTAGACATCGAGTTGCGTGGGGGCTTCGCCATGGCCGAGCCCGTGGAGGAGAGCTTCCAGGTGCTCATCGAATCCCTCGATGCCGCCCTGACAGCCCTGGGTGATGGGTGATCAGGCCGGTGTCATCCCCAGGCCCTCGATGACCTCGGCCGTCGGCAGGGCGGCCAGCAACGCCCCGGGCACGAGCAGCTTGGAGCTGCGCACGCCCGAGCCGATGAGTACCGTGCCGCGCGCCGCCACACCGGCATCGATGAGGAGGCGCCATGTGCCCGGCACGCCCACCGGCGTGATGCCGCCGTATTCCATGCCGCTCATCTCCACGGCCTGTTCCATGGGCAGGAAGGAGGCCTTTCGCACGTCGATGAGCCTCTTGACGACGTGGTTGACGTCGGCGAATTCGCTGGCCCGCACGACGCAGGCGGCGACCCTTTGCTCGCCGGTGCGCTTGCCCGCCACCAGTACGCAGTTCCCGGTGGCCGCCGGGTCCAGCCGGTAGTGCTCGTTGAGGGCGTCGGTGTCGGAGTACTGCGGATCGATCCGGACCACCTGGGCCCGGCGGGCCAGCCCAGCCCCCTGTGGGCTGGAGGCCTCCAGCGCTTCCAGGGCCGCGGCGACGGGGGCGCCGAGGAGGTCGGTGCGCTCCAGCGCCGACTGCCAGCCCAGCTCCTCATCCAGGGCTTGGGCGGGGTCGCGCAGCTCGCTCATCATGCATCCTTCCGATTCCGGGACCGGCGGTGCGCGAACGGGCGCCGCGCATCATTGCCAGTCTATGAGGGACGGCGCGCCCCATCGGCCCCGGTCCGATCAGCGGGCAGCCAGGCGTTGGGCGACCTTCTCCTTCAGGAGTGCCTTGACCCGGGGCCAGTCGTCCGCCGTCACGCAGAACATGGCCGTGTCCCGGGTGCGGCCCTCCTCGCCCGGCGCCAGCGAGGGCTGCCAGGCGTGCAGGACCCCCTCGAAGCGGGCGCCCGTGGCAGTGATGGCGCGTCGGGCCGCCTCGTTGCGGGCGTCGGTCTTGATGTCCAGGCGCGCCACACCCCAGTCCTCGAAGGCCTGCGCCATGAGCAGGAGCTTGGCCGCCGGGTTGATCGCGGTGCCGCGTACCGCGGGGGACAGCCACGATGACCCGACCTCGACGGCGTAGAGGTGACCGCCCGTCATCCACCGCGGTGTCAGGTACGCGGTGTGCCCGACGGCGCGGCCAGTGGCGGCCTCCACCTGGGCGAAGGGCGCGTAGGAGCCGGAGTCCCGGCGCGCGAGCGAACCGGTCACGTATGTCTCGACCTCCCCGGGGGCGGGTACGGCCGCGAAGGGGGTCGTCCCGGCCCCTGCTGCCTCGTACAGGTCGGGGACGTGCTCGGGCGCCAGCGGCTCGAGCCGCACGACATCGCCCACCAGGGGGCCCGAGGAGAGGGAGGGCATGGAGGGCTCGGAAACGGAAGAAGGGAGTGCGACTGCCATAGGAGCATCCTCTCACCGCTGCGAAGCCGTCCGCCGGAGTCAGCAAAGGGCCACAACCGGCAGGGCCATAGAGTTCCTCGTTTGCAATGAAGGATGCGAGGATTATTTATAAGCTAACCTCAACTGGCTTCGACCTGCAGAAACAACAGGTGCGAGCCGCGCTACGAATAAGAGATTGCGCCGGTAGGGCCGGTGGGGGTCATGGTTTGCGGGTGGGGCGGGTTGGCCATCGGTGGCTGGTCCAGGATGAGCGGATCAAGGAGCGTATGAGGATGATGGTGTTGGCCAGTGCGATGTATGCCTGCAGTACTGCGGTGCTTCGCTGTGTGCACACGGCGAGCTTCTTGAAGCCTCGGTTATGCCAGGAGTTGGTGCGCTCGACCAGCCATCTTGCTCCGGCTTGCAAGGGTTCTCCCTTGCGGGAGATGACGTGGTCGCATCCCAGCACCTCGAGCAGGCGGCGGGTTGCGGCCGAGTCGTAGCCTGATCCAGGTGGATGGTGATGCGCTCGGGGGTATCGAAGCCGAATCGGCCGAGTCCTGTTTCCAGCGCCCCGGCCAGCAGGGGCGAGTCGTGGCGGTTGGCCGGGGCGATCACAACCCCTATGGGCATGCCATGGCCTTCGACTGCCAGCGAGCGCTTGGTTCCCTGCTTTCCCCTGTCCACCGGGGATCGGCCCGCGACCTGCCCTGCACAGGGCGCCTTGACGATGCAGCCGTCCACGCATATGCGGGTCAGGCCCGGAGCCCACCATCTTGTTGTATGCGGCCAGTGCAGCGTTCTCCAGGGCGCTGAAGATGCCTGCGGTGATCCACTCGTCCCTGCGCCGCCGGATGGTGGTGGCCGAGCAGGAGTCGTCTGCGATCCTGTTGTAAGAGGCGCCCAGGACTAGATGATTGATTCCTGGGGGTGAGTTAGTGGTCGTAGGGGGTCAGGGAGCGTAGGACGGGGTTGCCGATGAGGTCGTTGTGCCAGATGGCGGCTGTCAGGGCCAGGATGCGTTGGGTGATGCGGGCGGTGGTGCCGGTGGGGGTGCGTCCTTGGTGGCGCTCGAGGTCGAGTTAGTCCTTGAGGGTGTCGAAGACGGACTCGATGATCTGGCGGATCTTTGTCAGTGCGGGGGTGCCGGGTCTGGGCTTTTCTTTGCGGGTGGCGGGGCGCAGCACGGTGATGCCGGCCTGGGCCAGATCGGTCTCCAGGGCCGTGCTGCGGTAGCCCTTGTCCACGGCCAGGACCTGGCCTGGCTGGGCGGGCAGGTCCTGGAGGGCGTGGAGCAGGGTCTGGCGCTCGTCGGCTCCTGCGCCGGTCAGGGCCCAGGCCACCGGCAGGCCGTGGGGTGTGGCGACCAGGTGCAGGCGCAGGCCCCAGAAGAAGCGAGAGTGGGAGGCGCAGTACCCGTACTGGGCCCACCCGGCCAGCTCGGATCGCTTGACGGTGGGGCGGGAGCGGGCGCACTCGATGGGGGTGGAGTCGGCCAGCCACAGGGTGTCGTCCCAGATGCTGGTGGATCGTCCCAGGGCGGTGATGAGCCAGGACATGGTGCCGCTCAGGGCGCGCAGGCGCTTGTTCCATCCGGACTGGCCCGGGATACGGGGAAACATGGCCCCAAGGTGCTTGCGGGCGTGACGCAGCCAGTGCCGCTCGCTGGTGTAGCCCAGCAGGGCCTGCATGACGGCCAGGGTGATGATCTCGGCATCGCTGGTGCGGGCAACCAGACCCACGCGTGGTCTGGGCGGGGCGAGGTGAGGGTAGGCGATGAGCAGATCGTCGACGGTGACGTACAGTGCGGTGGCGAGGGCCTCCAGGTCGGTGTCCATGAGTCGTGCCTCCAAGGTGCGACAAACAGGTTCTAGCAGCACCGATCCTGCGAGGCCCTCACCCCTACCACCGAGCTCCCACGCCGCACCACACCCCTTGGAATCAATCATCTAGGATCTCGATGAGCTTGTTGAACACGATCCTGTCAGCCACCCGAGGGCGGTGGCAGCCCAGAGGATGGTGATCGACCACCGGCGGGATCAGTGCGGCGAACTGGTCCCACAGTGGGTCCATGATGGATGATGGCAACGCGGACATGAGCGGCCTCCACGTACGAAGCGAGCGTAGACAACTCAACTTCTACAAGCCCTCATGCTCGCACCCCACCAACGACGCAATCTCTAAACCTTGTTGTGTGATTTATATTACGAAACTAATAATGGATTATCGCTCTGTTTTTGCGTTCCGCTGCTACACTTCAAGCATGACTCAGGCAATCGCATTCTTCAACAACAAGGGTGGAGTAGGCAAAACAACGTTAGCTTGCAATTTTGCGGCACATATCGCGAATACTGGACGTTCTGTAGTTGTGGTAGATTGCGACCCTCAAGCAAATGCCACACAGCTTCTTCTGGATGAGACGGTGTGGTCGGAAATATATGAAGATATGGATAGCTCTATGCAGCGTACAGTACTGCGTGTACTCCGGCATATTCGAGCTGGCGATTCAGGAATAGATGGGGATGTGGAACTCCATCCGTCCCCGAGGTTTAATGTACATGTTCTTGCTGGTCACCCTTCATTATCTAACATCGAGGATCGTCTAAGCACGTCGTGGAGCGAGTTTAGATCCGCGGAATTAGGGGGTGTGCGACGATCGTTGTGGGCTCGGTCGCTCGTTAAATGTATCGATGCCGATGTGATCATTTTCGATTTGGGTCCCAGTCTCGGAGCTCTCAACAGAAGCGTCCTCATGGGAAGCACATTCTTTGTAACCCCTGTTGCCGCAGATCTTTTTAGTCTTTATGCGCTCGAGAATATTGGAGCTTGGATAGATGTATGGTCGGGATCTTATGAATCGGATCGCAAGCGCATAAATGCGACAAGCAGTGAACTGGAGGAATATGATATTCCTGCATCACTGCCGATAATCCATGGATGGGCTGGTTACAGCGTGCAACAGTACGTAGCAAAAACTAATGCCGGTCAGATTCGTCAAGTTCAAGCTTACGATAGGTATCGTTCGGAAATCCCGGAGCGGGCAGAAGGGTTGCATAAATTTAAGGCTTCTAACGCAAATGCGGTTGATTTAGGAATGGTGCCAAATATGTTCTCAATGGTGCCTCTAGCACAAAATGCGCACTCTCCAATAAATGATTTGACAACTGCCGATGGTGTTCGTGGAGCTCAGGTAAATCAACAAAAACGTTACGTCGATCAACTCAACGAAGTTTTTAGTAAACTGCAAGCAAACTTGTCGCTATGAATACATCTACTCAATGGCCGTCGGCCGTAATTAGTCAAGCACAGCAGCATAATCTTGTACTTGTCGTCGGAGCTGGAATATCGGCGGAATCTACTAATGGCAATGGAGCGAAACCGCCCACTTGGGCAAATTTATTGAATTCCTTAGCTCGACAAATTATGATGAGCGAATGTTTGGATAATTTTGATGCCCTAATCAGTCAAAATCGACTCCTGGATGCTGCAGAATTACTAAGGTTTGATGCAGCAGAAAGGTCTCGCACGCAAGATCTCTACACAGCCATTAAGGAAGCTGTTGATGGTCCAAAAAATCACCTATTTCGTGGGAATCGCTGGCATGATGCGATGATGGCTATGGAACCGAGTATAATCGTCACCACTAACTTTGATAAAATCATAGAACGAACGACCATGGGGGGATTCCAAGTCCATCGATATACATCAACTCAAATAGCGGCAGATATACGTCGAAATTATCCGACTTTGATAAAAATTCACGGCTGTCTCGATCAGGTTGAAGAAATAGTTCTCAGCAGACATGACTACACTTTGGCGCGCCAGAGAGGTGTACATGCATTCGACACCCTCCATGCATTATTCCTTACCCGTCCTGTGTTATTTTTAGGTTACAGTCTCGATGACCCGGATCTTCAACTCATACTGGAAAATGTGCGCGGAGGCAGGGAAGAAGTTCCGCCACACTATATTTTGATTTCTGACGATATCCACAGCTATAGGAAACGAGTATTTAGGGATAGTTATGGTGTAGTACCGATTTGCTATCCGGCAGGTAACTACGATGAAGCTTTCGAAAGATTTAAAGAACTTTCCGACATAGTCACAAATACCCCTCCGATGGGGCAGTTTAATTCCTAACTAAGAGGTTTATTCGCAGAGTCACTCATGGTCGGCATTTCAGTAGGTCGAGGCCAGTTGGAACCATGCTGCGAATAACCCTCTAACTTGCTCGTTTACTCGAAGAGGATTATGGTCAGCATAAAACAGAATCGTATTCAGAGAAGGTTGATCCTTTCTCGTTGGGGTTGGTTGTTGAAGATGAGGATGACAAGTGCTGCGGAGGTGATGGTGGTTATCACGGAGGGGCCAGGCTGACTTGCTTTGTAGGCTTTGAGGCCTTTGGAGGAGGACGTTGGCTCTCTCGGCTGGGGCTCGCAGTCCGGCCTGAATGGTGTTGTATGCCGCGTCATCGGGATAGGGCCTGGAGTCCTTGATGGGTCGGCCCCGGCTCCGGTGTAGCCCTTGTCAGCCCATCGGCTGCGGCCTTGTACAAGGCGGGCAGCACATGATGCCTGGAAGGTTATTTAGGGGTTGGTGTAGGTGTATAGGGCTAGTGTGGCTGTGATGGTTTCTTTGAAGGTGTGCAGGGGGCGCCTGTAGTCGTGGGCCGGGATTTTCCATGCTTTGATGTGTGCGATGGTTCTTTCCACGACATACTGGATTTCATTTAGAGATTTGTTCGCTTGTTTATGACCCTCAGTGAGTTTGCTGTTGGGTGGTTTCTTGTAGGGGGTTATGACTCCGGTTCCGATGTAGCCCTTATCGGCGATGCAGCTGGAGGGGTCGATCTCCTTCAGGAGACCGGAAGTGGCGATCGCCTTGGTGTCATGGGTAGCCCCTGGTAGGAGGTCGGATGCACACCGCAGGTGCCCGGCCAGGCTGACCAGTACTTGCAGGTTGAGGCCGGTGCGCTTGTGCTTGCTCGACCACAGGTCCATCTGGTTCTTCTAGCCCCCGGCACGGCAGGAGGGTCCCATCGATGATGTACACACCCCCATGAGGGACCTCCTCAACGGTGGTCAGCATGTGCTCCAGAGCCCCGGCGATGATCCGGGTGACCACAGTGATCGTCCGTGAGATCGTGGGCTGGGACACCCCCATGATGTCGGCAATCGCCTCCTGGGAAGTGTTGGTGGCAGATACATCAACGTCACCCGCACCGCCTCCAGTGGGCTAAGAATGCTTGGCGCCAAGACGATCTCGGAATCTTGCACCACTACTTCCACCAGCCTGGCGATCTGCGTTCTGTCCAAGCCTGTGATACCCTTACCCATGACGGCTCGTTCCTGAGAGGCTTTTGTTTGCAATCTGATTCTCTCAGACCAACGAGCCGTCACCTATTCAACACACCGAACCACTAATCCCCCATACACGCCCCTGAATAACCTTCAGTGTGTCAGTCCTTCCAAAAGGGCTTACACAGAACAGCTAACAGGCCCAGGGGAAGACCGTCGCTCTTTTCGGGAACTCGATCTCCATCTTCGTTTCGCGCAGTTCGGCCCTCAGCCACCTGTTCTCCACTGCCGACTCAGTGCCCTCCCGGGCGTCCGCCGATTTGGGATGGTCTTTTCTCCATTTATTGACCCAGTCCCCGCACCGTCTGGGGAACCAGGTCGTAGGACTTCGCGACTTCTGCGGCCGGGCTTGTCCTTACAGCCCCCGGTGATGCAAGAGGTTCCCATCGATGATGTGCATGTTGGCGTGGGGGATCTCCTCTGTGATTGGCATCTCAGCAGGTCAAGACCAGATGGAGCGGAGTCGTGAATAATCCCCGATGCATAAGCAAAGGGAATAGGGGCGCGCCCCGTCTGGTTGCCGTATTGACCAAGACGGCTGCAGCGGCTGCAGGGCGGCCTGCGCGTCACCGCAGCAAGAACCGGCGGTGCCCGTGCGCATAGCGGTGCGCGCCGTCGGTCATGACACCGGCCTCAACACCGAGACACCGAGGAGAACCACACATGACTCACGCCACTACTGCTTCCGTCCCTCCCGATTCCACGCCGGGTGCAGGCGCCCCGGTCGAGGACGTCGACCTGCTCGTCGTCGGAGGCGGCAAGGCAGGCAAGTCCCTTGCCATGCTGCGCGCCAAGGCCGGTGACGAGGTCCTCATGGTCGAGAGGGACAAGGTCGGTGGGACCTGCATCAACGTCGCCTGCATCCCCACCAAGACCCTCATCTCCTCGGCCCGCATCCTCCACGACGTCCAGGGCTCGCGCGCCCACGGCGTCACCCTGCCCGAGGCCGACGGCGGCGCCCCCGCCCTGGAGCGGGCGCGCATCGACCTGGCCGACCTGCGCACGCGCAAGGAGGGCGTCGTCGGCGCCATGATCGCCGCCCACGAGAAGATGTTCCCCGCCTCCGGCATGGACTTCGTCAAGGGCACCGCCCGCTTCGTCGGCGAGCGCACCGTGGAGATCGCGTTGAATGACGGCACCACCCGGCGCGTGCGCGGGGCCAAGGTGCTCATCAACACCGGCACCGCGCCGTCCACCCCCGCGATCGAGGGCCTGGCCGACGTCCCCTACTGGACCAGCGAGGACCTGCTCGCCCTGCCCGAGCTGCCCACGAGCCTGGTGGTGCTCGGCGGCGGGGTCATCGGCGTCGAGATGGCCTCCCTCATGGGCCTGCTCGGCGTCCCGGTCACCATCGTCCACGCCGGGGAGCACATCCTGGACCGCGAGGACGCCGACGTCGCCGCCGAGGTCGCCTCCGGCCTGGAGGCCCTGGGCGTCACGATCCTCACCGGTGCCCGCGCCTCGCGCGTCAGCCCCGCCCCGGGCGGCGGCGTCGCGGTGAGCACCCAGGACGGTCGCGAGGCGAACGGCTCCCACCTGCTCGTGGCGCTCGGGCGCGCCCCGGTGACCGCCGGGCTGGGCCTGGAGGCCGCC
>ERZ773075.1393-NODE-1393-length-12596-cov-10.4722_pt1 | contig 12596 bp, 7 predicted proteins | sample MGYA00580614_ERZ773075 | MGnify/ENA primary metagenome ERZ773075 (study PRJEB29015, sample SAMEA2738021) | human oral metagenome | biome: human oral; feature: human-associated habitat; material: dental | place: China | collected 2043 ... | reverse complement strand
GCGAGCAGCGGGGCGACGTTCCCCGCCAGGCGCGTGCGAGCCTGCGAGATTGCGTCCATCCGGCGAATCGACTGCTCGGCCGAGGTGCTCGCGGCGACTTCGGCGATCCGGTCGGCGAAGTCGCGGTTGACGAGGGCGACGTCGGCCCCCAGCTGGACCGTGAGGACGTCCCTGTAGAGCGAGAGAAGGTCGACGAGGGCGCGGTCGAGCCTGTCGCGCTGGGCGCGGGTGGCGCGGCGCTTTTGATCCTCGCGCAGGGCGGTTATCTGCGCGGACACAGCGGGAGGGACCCGCCCCCCTTCCTCGACGCCGAGGGATCGGCGCAGCTCGGCCTCCTCCTGCGCGAACTGGGCGGCCAAGGCGTCGCTGACGGCTTTGGCCCCGGACTTCTTTTTGGCGGGCTTCTTTCCCGACTTCGCGGCCGAGCCGGAGTTCCGGCCGCGCCCGTTGCCGCGAGTGCCCGAATCGACGCCGTCGCGTCCGCCTGCCTCGCCGTCGCGATCGGCCTGCCGCCCGGCTTCCCCGGCGCGCGGACCCGCGTCGAAACTCGCGGCGGGGCCGAGGAGCGCCTCGGCGGCCTCGGGACTGTAGTTGAGAACGCGGTGAGCGGCCAGCACGGCGTCGCCCGCGCCGCGGATCGAAAGCGTCTCGGTGAGAATGTAGGCGCGTTCGCGGGCGGCCTGTGCGTCGGTGGCGAGGGCTCTCGCGCGGCCGACGTGCGATTGGGCCGCGAGCGCAGCGTCGAGCGCCCGTTCCGGGGGGACGCCGTCGCGGCGAACGAGCAGGTCGGCGACGTCCTGCGGGCTTGGCACGGCCAGGCTGACTTCGCGGCAGCGCGAGCGGATCGTCGTCATGACGTCTTCGGGCGAGGGCGTGCACAGCATCCACACGGTGAACGGCGGAGGCTCCTCGATCGCTTTGAGCAGCACGTTCGTGGTGCGCTCGAGCATCCTGTCGGCGTCTTCGACGACGACGACGCGCCACGGGCCGCTGCCCGGGGAGACATACGACCTGCCGACAAGCTCGCGCGTGCGCTCGACAGTGATGAAGACTCCGCGGGTCGCCACCGATTCGACGTCGGGGTGCTTGCCCTCCATGACCGTGTGGCAGGCGTGGCATTGGCCGCACCCGGGTTCCGGCCCGGTGCATTCGAGGGCTGCGGCGAAGGCCCTGGCCGCCACGGACCTGCCCGAGCCCGGCGGCCCGGTGACGAGCCAGGCTTGGGCCATGGCCGAATCGGCCCCGGCGGCGGTCTTCCCGGCGAGCTCGCGGGCGGCCGCGGCGGCTTTTTCAAGCTGAGCGCGCACGGCCCGCTGCCCCACCAGCTCGTCGAAGACGCTCACGGCTCGCCGCCCCCGGGCCGGCGTCCGTCGTCGCCCAGCGCCTGGGCCACGCGTGCACGGACCGTTTCGGCGATCTGCTCGCGCGGCGCCGTGGCGTCCACGGTGAACCAGCGTTCGGGTTCGGCCGCGGCGAATCGGAGGTAGGCCCTGCGGACGTCCTCGTGGAACCGCGCGCCCGCCGCCTCGATCCTGTCGAAAGAGCCGCCGAGCCGGGAGGCCAGCGCCTCGGCGGGAAGGTCGAGGAAGACGGTCAGGTCGGGCATGAGCCCTTCCGTGCCCCACAGCGACAGTCCGCGTACCTCGTCCTCACCGAGCGTCCTTCCCGCGCCCTGGTAGGCGGCGGAGGAATCGATGTATCTGTCGGCGAGAACGATCGCGCCCCTTTCCAAGGCCGGGCGCACGACCGTCGCGACGTTGTGCGCCCTGTCCGCCGCGTACAGCAAGGCCTCTGCCCGCGGCGAGACGTCGCCGCCGTGCAAGAGCAGCTTTCGGATATGGCGCCCGAGCTCGGTTCCGCCGGGGTCTCTGGTTGTGACGACGTCGAAGCCGCGCCCGCGCAGCCATTCGGCGAGCAACTGCATCTGGGTGGTCTTGCCCGATCCGTCGCCGCCCTCGAAGGTGATGAACATCGGCTACTTCTTGCTCTTGGCGGCGGTCGCCGCAGACGGCCTGGCTGCAGATTTCTTAGCGGCGGTTTTCACAGCGCCGGATTTCGAAGCGGATGCTTTTGCGTCCGCGGACTTCGCCGAAGCCTTCCCCGCGCCCGCCGCCTTGCCGGAGGCGGTTGTGCCCGAAGCAGCCTTGGAGGCCTTGCTCGAAGAGGCCTTCGAAGCCGCCTTGCCGGAAGCGGCCTTCGACGCCGACTTGGACGCGGTTTTCGAGGCCGACTTTGACGCGGCCTTGGCCGAGGCCTTTTTCCTGGCAGGCTTCTTCGCCGGGCCCTTGGCTCGCCGGTCGGCGAGCAGCTCGTAGGCGCGCTCGGGCGTGATCGTCAGCGGATCGTCCTCGCGGCGAAGGGAGGCGTTGGTCGTGCCGTCGGTGACGTACGGGCCGAAGCGGCCGTCCTTAAGCAGAACTGTGACGCCCGCGACGGGGTCGGTTCCCAGCTCGCGCAGGGGCTCCTTCGCGGTGGCGCCGCGCCGCTGCTTGGGCTGGGCAAAGAGCTCTTTGGCCTGGTCGAGGGTGACCGTGAAAATCTCGTCCTCGCTGGCCAGCGACCGCGAATCCTTGCCGCGGGTCAGGTACGGCCCGTAGCGGCCGTTGTGGGCAAAGATCGTCTCGTCGCCGTCGTCGCCCACGGCGCGCGGAAGCGAAAGCAGCTTGAGCGCGTCCTCGAGCGTGACCGATTCGAGCGCCATCGAGGACAAAAGCGAGGCCGTGCGCGGTTTCGGCGGCTTCTTCGACGGGCGGCCGGTAGGCGTGAGCGCCACTTCGCCCTCTTTCGGCACGTCGGTGACGTACGGGCCGAAACGCCCCGCTTTGGCCAACACTTTCCGGCCGGTTTCGGGGTCCACTCCCAGCTCGCGCCCGTCGAAGCTGCTTTTGTCGAGCAGCTCGCGGGCCTTGGCCGGGGTCAGCTCGTCGGGGGCGATGGAATCGGGGACGGAGGCGTTGCGGGCTTCCGCCCCCTCGCGCTCCTCCTGGACGTACGGCCCGTAGCGGCCCACGCGCAGAACCACGCCCTCGCCGAGGTCGATCGAGTTGACGGCCTTCGCGTCGATGTCCCCCAGGCTCTCGACCTGGCCTTCGAGGCCGAGCCGCCCCTCCTGGCCCTTCCAAAAGCGGGTGAGGTATTCGATCCGCCGCTCCTCGCCGGCTGCGATGCGGTCCAGCTCGGTTTCCATGTCGGCCGTGAAGTCGTAATCGACCAGCTCGGGAAGGTTCTCCTCCAGCAGGCGCACAACCGAAAAGGCCGTCCACGTGGGCACGAGCGCCTGGCCTCGGCGGTCGACGTACCCGCGGTCGGTGATGGTCGAGATCGTCGCGGCGTATGTGGACGGGCGCCCGATCCCCAGCTCCTCCATGCGCTTGACGAGCGAAGCCTCGGTGTAGCGCGGCGGCGGCAGGGTCTCGTGGCCGTCTGCGGCCGCCTCGAGCGTGCGCAGGGCCTCCCCCTCCTTGACCTCCGGCAGGCGCGCGTTCTCGCGGTCCTCGTAGCGCTTCGCGTCGGCCGACTCCTGGTAGACGGCCATGAAGCCGGGGAAGGTGATGATCGTTCCCGACGCCGCAAACGTCGCCTCGCGCGCTCCGGCGGCCCCGGCGACGCCGACGGCGACGCGCACGGAGGCGGTCTGGCCGCGGGCGTCGGCCATCTGCGAGGCCACCGTGCGTTTCCAGATGAGCTCGTAGAGCGCGAACTGGCTGGCCGTCAGATCGCCCTTGACCTGGGCGGGCGTGCGGAAATGGTCGCCGGCGGGCCGGATCGCCTCGTGGGCCTCCTGCGCGCCCTTGGACTTCGTCGCGTACAGCCTGGGCTTGTCCGGCAGCGACTCCTGCCCGTACATCTCCCGAATCTGGCTTCTGGCAGCCGAAACAGCCTGCTCGGAAAGGTTGGTCGAGTCGGTTCGCATGTACGTGATGTAGCCGTTTTCGTAGAGCGACTGGGCCGTGCGCATGGCGTCGCGCGAGCTCATGCGGAGCTTGCGGGAGGCCTCCTGCTGGAGGGTCGACGTCGTGAACGGCGCGGCCGGCCGGCGGGTGTACGGCTTCGTCTCGACGGAGGCGACCGTCGCGTCCGCGCCTTCGAGTGCCGCGGCGAGCTGTTCGGCGTCGTCCTTGCCGAGGGCCCGCACACCTTCCTTGGCGGCCTTGGCGGTGAGCTTTCCGGCGTCGTCGAAGTCCCTGCCCGCCGCGACGCGCACGGAGTCGAGTGCTGCGAGCTTGGCCGAAAAGTCTTGCTTCTCCTTGGCGAAAACCGCCGTCACGTCCCAGTAGGAGGCGGCGACAAAGGCCATGCGCTCGCGCTCGCGCGAGACGACCAGCCGCGTGGCCACCGACTGCACTCGCCCGGCCGAGAGCCCGGGCGAGACCTTGCGCCACAGGAGGGGCGAGACCTCGTAGCCCACGAGGCGGTCGAGGATGCGGCGCGATTCCTGGGCGTCCACCAGCTGCGCATCGAGCTGGCGGGGATTGTCGAGAGCCCTGGCGATGGCCTCCGGCGTGATCTCGTGGAACACCATCCGCTTGACCGGGACCTTCGGCTTGAGCACCTCGTTCAGATGCCAGGCGATGGCCTCGCCTTCGCGGTCCTCGTCGGTTGCGAGCAGCAGTTCGTCGGCCTCTTTGAGCAGCTTTTTCAGCTCGGCGACCTTCTTCTTCTTGTCTGGGTCGATCACGTAGTAGGGCTCGAAGCCCGCTTCGATGTCCACGGAGAACTTCGCGTAGGGGCCCTTTTTCATCGATGCGGGCAGCTCGGAGGGCTGGGGGAGGTCGCGAATATGGCCGACGGAGGCCTCTACGGAATAGTCCGATCCGAGATAGCCGCTGATGGTGCGAGCCTTCGCTGGAGACTCCACGATCACAAGTTTGCTCACGCTGTTTCCTTCAGGACGACGGAGGGGTTGCTGGCGCCACCATAACCCCATTTGCCGACACCCCGCCATTTGTGCCACGCCGTCAATGACGGGATACACTGTTGCCGCAGTTTGAGACACACACGAGGAGAGTTCTCTGATATGCGCGAAAACTCGCCGAAATCCGGCGCGACGCACGAAGGCGTGATCGTCGTTGCCCTGGGGACGCCCACAGAGGCGAGCACCCGTGCGATCGCCGAGTTCTTGGGCGAGTTCCTTTCGGACAAGCGCGTCGTGGACCTGCCGGATTTCCTGTGGCAGCCGGTGCTGCGCGGCCCGATTCTCAAACGCCGCCCGGGCAAGGTGCTGGAACAGTACGAAGACATCTGGGCGGACGGCTCTCCCCTGCGGGTGATCACGGAGGGGCAGGTCGCGAGGCTCGCCGAGCTTCTGCCCGATTGCGAGGTGCGCGTGGGATACCAGTACGGCAGCCCGAGCTTCGTCGAGACGTTCGCCGACATGGCCTCGCGCCTGGACGAGATCACGGTGCTTCCCACGTATCCGCAGTTCGCGCCGGCCACGGTGGGGTCGGTGGCGGACAGGCTCGACGCCGCGTTGAAGGTTTCCCGCGAGCGTTTCGGGCGCGTGCCGCGGGTTCGCGCGGCGAGGTCGTGGCCGGAGCTGCCCGGGTACGTCGATTGGCACGTCACGCGCATAGCGAACGCCTTGGAGGAGGACGACGCCGACATGCTCCTCTTCTCCTGGCACGGGCTGCCTGACAGGCGCCCCCACCAGCCCGCCCGATACGCCGCCGAATGCGACGCCACGGCCCGCGCGATCGCGGCGCGCCTCGCGGACCTCGGCGTGAACGTCCCGTGGCGCTCGACGTTCCAGTCGAAGTTCGGGCCCGACCGCTGGCTGCGGCCCGCGACTATCGACACGATGGCCCGCCTCCCGCACGAGGGCGTGCGCCGCGTGGTCGTCGCCAATCCGGGCTTCATGGCCGACTGCCTGGAGACGATCTACGAGATGGACGTCCTCAACGCCGACGCCTTCTACAAGGCCGGAGGCCAGACTTTCCGCCGGATCGGATGCCCCGACGCCGACGCCGGCGCGGCCATCCTGGCCGAGCTGCGCGGGGCGCTGCGGCCCTTTGCAGGAGCGCCAAGGGCCGTTTAAGCGCCGGAAGACGGCGGAAATGTTGACGGGACCTCGGGAATTGCCGCAGACGTGACAATTTAGAAGCCACGAAGTCGAGACCGCGATTCCGGGATCGTGACGTCAAGCTCTAGATCATGCGACCGCCGAAGGCCTTCCGGAGACCAAGATTCCGAGGCCGACAAGCTCGCGGACGGCGGGGAGCACCTCGGTGCGCACGTTTTCGACGGGCTCGCCGAGGAGTTGGGCGACGGCGTCGCACAGGGCGCCGAGGGTCAGTTCGCCGTCGCACGCGCCGACAACGCCGGCAACCGCGCTCGTCACTTGAACCTCGACCGCGAATCCGGCCACTTGGGCGAGTTTGAGCATGAACGGCTCGGGCTGCCCCGGCGCGTGGAGGCGGTGTTCGACGCCGCGGCAGACGAGGCGGGCGGTGAGGAGCGCGGAGTCGCCGGCGCGCAGCAGGTCGCGGTGAGCCCAGACGCCCTCGACGTACCCGTGCAGGTCGATCGGCGCGGGGCCGGAAAGCTCTTCGAAGCGCCGCCACGGACGGCGTTTCGCCGAATCCTCAGCGTTCGAACAGGCCGCGTTCGAACAGGCGGCGTCCCAATCCCCCGCGTTCGAATCCCCCGCGTCCCAGTCCCCCGATTCTCGCTCCGGCGCGCGCAGGGAAATGTATCCCATGCCGACGCCGACCACGCCCCTGCGCGCGAAGTCGTCAAGCCAGGCGGCGTAGGCCTTTTCGTAGCCGCGGTCGCGCGGCGTCTGGCCGCCGTCGCGCAGCCACATTTCCGCGTAGTCGGGCGGCGCGAGGACCTCGCGCTGGATCACCCAAGCGTCAAGGTCATCGCGAATCCAGGCCGCCGGGCCGCGAGCCCAATCGGGAACGGCGTCAAACGGCCGATCCGGAGCCGCGTCGCACAACAGATCCGAAGCAGAGCCAAACGGCCGATCCCGAGCTGCGTCGGATGCTTTGATCTCCCAGTTGCCCAGCATCCACGCTCGGCCTCCGGGCGCCAGCACGTCGCCGAGCTCGCCGACGAGTTCCGCAAGCAGCGAGTCGCCTTTGCGTCCGCCGTCGCGATACGTGCGAACGCCGTCCGCGCGGGCGGCTTCCGGCGTGATGACGAACGGCGGATTCGAGACGACGACGTCGTACCGCTCGCGCGCGGCGCTCAAAGAATCCAAGGAATCCAGGGCATCCGCAGGGTCAGACCTCGGACCGCGCACGGGCTCCAGCAGCGAACCGCGCCGGAAGTCGATCTCCGCCCCCGCGAGGGCCGCGTTGAATCGCGCGTAGCCGAGCGCGCGGGCGGAAACGTCGGTGGCCGTCACCCGCGCGCCGCATAGGGCGGCGAGAATGGCGTGGTATCCGCAGCCCGTTCCGACGTCGAGCACCCGCTCGTCCGCGCCGTAGGCCGCCAGCGCCGCGAGCGTCCGCGTGGCTCCCCCGACGGGCATGACGTGGTCCGGTCCCGGAATTGCGCCCGCCAGCTCGCCCCAGTCGGAGGCGATGAGGACGTCGTCGCGTCGCCGAGCGTCTGCAGCAGCCGCGCGATGAAGCGAAGGCGAAGAAACGCAATCAGGCGCAAGAGTACGGCCGAGCGAAGAAGCCGAAACAGACCCCTGCGCAGGCGTACGGCCAAGCGAAGAAGCCGAAACTGGCTCCTGCGCAGGCGTACGGCCGAGCGAAGGCTGCGAAACTGGCTCTGGCGCAGACAAAGATTCGGGTGCCGACCCAGATTCCGTCGCAGATCTAAAGACTTGCAGATGCCCGGGAATCGGCGTGGGAACGATCTGAAAGAGAGCGCGCCCGTCTTTGACGACCGCGCCCACGCGTCCGCGCACCCAAGTCGCGGGAAGGGCCGCCGCAATTTCCTCCTCGCCGAGCCGGTCGCCGAGCATGAAAAGCCTGGTGAGATTGGCGAGCCGGACATCGTCCGCATTGACGGCGTTCTGGCCTTCAAACTCTGCCGCGCCGACAGCCTTCCGACCTTCGGGACCAGCGATGTCAGCAGCCTTCCGATCTTCAAAACCAGCGATGTCGACAGCCTTCCGACCTTCAAAGCCGACGACGCCGCCGGGCCTCCCGCCTTCCGCGATCGCCCGCGCTCGGGCCAATGCGGGAACGCGCTGTTCGCGACGCACGGCGGCGAGAGCCTCGGGGCCGAGCAGCTGCTCAACCGCGGCGAGGGTGTACGCGCGCAGGTCTTTCCGCAGAGTCGCGGCGGCGTCAAGGGGCGCGGCTGCAGCACCCTCGGAGGGCGCGGCGGCCCCGTCGAAGGCGGGGGAACTGACGGCATCGGCATCCATGCATCAAGCGTATGCGAGCCCTCCGACAGTTGTGCGAGGGCGAACCGGACGCCCGCGAATGCGCGAAACGGCGCACCGACGACGAGGCCGCGGCATTTAGCGGATTCAGAAGTTAACGGCTCGGCATTGCGGATTCGGCAGTTGGCGGACTCGGCAGTGGCCCGCGCACGCCCCGGTGACCAAGTTCCCACCGCAGACGGGCATGCACCGCCGTCGAACGGGCATATGCTTATACATCATGCCTTCAGAACCCCCTGTTTTACATGGGCGTGCCCGCGCGCGCCTTCTTTTCGTCCTCATCAGCGGATTGTTTCTCTCGCTCATCACGGTGAGCATCATCAATGTCGCCCTGCCGTCCATCAAAAGGGCGCTGGACGCCTCGCCCAGCCAGATGCAGTGGGCTCTTTCGGGGTACTCGCTGGCCATCGGCGTCGTCCTGGTCGCGGCGGGGCGCGCGGGCGACATTCTGGGGCGCGGCCGCCTTTTTGCAGCGGGGGTGCTGATTTTCACGATCGCGTCGACGGCGGCGGCCTTGGCTGTGAACGCCCTCATGCTTGACGTCGCACGCGCCGTCATGGGCTTCGGCGCGGGGATTTACACGCCGCAGACGGGAGGCTTGATCCAGCAGCATTATCGCGGCAAGGAGAGGGCGAAGGCTTTCGGAATCTTCGGGGCGACGGTGGGCGTCGCGGTGGCGATCGGGCCAACCGTGGGCGGGGTGTTCCTGGAACTGCTGCCTGAGTCTGCCGGCTGGCGGGCGACCCTCGGATTCAACGTGCCCGTGGCTGCGGCCGTGTTCCTGCTGGCGCTCAAGTGGATTCCCCGAGAGCCGATCGACGCCGCAAGCCGCGGCCGTCTGTGGCGCAGGCTCGACCCGGTCGGCGCGGTTTTGCTCGCGGTCGCGATCGTGGGGGTCATGCTGCCGTTCGTGACGGCGGCGACGATGCCGTGGGCGTGGTGGTTTCTGCCGGTCGGCTTCGCCTTGGTGGGTCTGTGGTGGCTGTGGGAGCACAGGCTGCATGCGCGCGGCGGGGAGCCGATGGTGGACCCGCGGCTTCTGCGGATTCGATCGTTCACCTTGGGCGCGGCCACGATTACGGCGTTTTTCGCGGGTTCGACGACGATGGGCGTGATCCTCGCCGACTTCGTGCAGCGCGGGATGGGCGAAACCGCCTTGGTTTCGGGCATGCTGGCCCTTCCGACGGCGGCGGCGCAGGTGGTTTCGGCGCCTCTGGCGGGGCGGCTCGTGTGGCGGTGGGGCCGCAGGATCGTGATCGTCGGCATCTTCCTGAACGTGGTGGGCCTTGCGGCGATCGCGGCCGCCGCGGTGTTCGTGAGCCGCGGGGCGAGCGTGTGGTGGTTTGCGATCGGCGCGGCGATCGTCGGTTTCGGCATCGGCTGGGTGACTTCGCCCAATCAGGCGCTTTCGCTGCGCGACGTGCCCGTGGAGAGCGGCGGGACGGCGTCGGGAATCATGCAGACGGGCCAGCGCATCGCCACGGCGATCGGGACCGCGGCGTGCACGGGCCTGTTCTACAGCCTTGCCGGGCAAAGCTACGTCACGGCGATGGTCGCCGGGTGCGCTTTGCTCGCGGCGTTCATCAGCGTGGCCCTCGCGATTGCCTACTGGGACGCGCGGCACCCGAGCGTGCAGACCTCGGCCCGCCAAAAGGAGGCGGTGCGCGAGGCGCTGGAGTCCACGCGGAAATAGCCTGGGCCTTCGGGCGACGGGAACTCCGCATTCTCTCAATCAAAGAGGGTGCGCCTCGAGTCTTTGAGGCGCACCCCTTTTTGTCCGACGTCGCAAAAGTCCCCTCGCGTTCCATCGGGCGGAGGCCAATACGCCGTCTGGAGCTCCACGCTTTCCAACCTTGCTCGTGGATCGTCGCCTTCGTTGCCTACAAGCCGTCTCAATGCACCTTCTGGTGCTCAGCGCTTTCCGACCCGACGGCCTCGTGATCTCGACCGAGCGAGCCCAGGGTCTCAATGCACCTTCTGGCGCTCAGTGCTTTCCGACTCGGCTACCGGAATAGTGAGCACACTGCTGAAATGAAAAGTCTCAATGCACCTTCTGGCGCTCAGTGCTTTCCGACTCGGCTACCGGAATAGTGAGCACACTGCTGAAATGAAAAGTCTCAATGCACCTTCTGGTGCTCAATGCTTTACGACGGATAGTGGCGATGTCGTCAAGCTCGTTGTTGCGGGTCTCAATGCACCTTCTGGTGCTCAGTGCTTTCCGACAACAGAAAGGAAAACCCAATGCACGCCATCACCCCATGTCTCAATGCACCTTCTGGTGCTCAGTGCTTTCCGACGAAAGCCTATCCGATGGACGTCTTCGCCTCTGCCATCGTCAGGTCTCAATGCACCTTCTGGTGCTGGATGATTATCGACTAACATCTCCGCAAGCCGCGCCGCAGCGCCGTTTATTCGACGGCAATCGCCACGGACGATTCACGCGCCCCGACTCGTCGGCAAACACTATGTCTATTAGACCATGCTCTTGCAGGATTCCGCCACTAAACGGCCATGCGTCACCGACGGTCCATGCCCCGTTGTCCGCGCCGGTTTTCACAGGCCCACGTCAGCAAGCCTCCTGTTGCCGGAACTTTCCCAGCATTCGAGCGTGCACAGTCGCCCCATCGCAAATAACCAGCAAACGCACACAAACAAGGTTTCCGCGCATCGAAGCAAAGTCAATACACCGAAACACACAACAAGCACCACAAGGCAAGCATTCAACAGCCAGACACCCAACCGTCCCAACGACGGACTACCACCTTCCCGATCCCGCCTTTCCTAGATCTTGTCCGTGTGTCATGGATGCAGGACGGCTTTGGACTAAGAGTTCAGCAGCGGTCGTCTCCTTGCCAGCCATAGGGAACTGGCAGCCACAGAGCGAAGAGCGTATGCGACTGATGCGACGGCCGATCTCGGAAGCGCACGTCGAAGGGGACATCCAAAGCGCCGCCCTAAGCAGCGCTATCACGGAGAGCTTTCACACAAGAGTGGCAAAACTCCAAATCATGAACCGCAAGGGCTCACAGGCGAAGGACGCCGGGTTTCCCGTGTCAGGTCGGCGTCGGACGACTCGGCCGACGGCGTTGTCGGCCTAAAGCCGGCGGCTCTCATGAATCAAAGTTGCCCCGAATTTCTTGCACAATCCGGTGCACCCGGCGTCATCACTACGAGCCCGACGGTCTGCCACACAGAAACCGGCAACTAACCTCGCACACCATGAACACCATCATCCTCAACCCCGACGTGCAGGATTCAGCGCGTCCAAAACGCGGCCCCCCCTTTCCGACCCACAGCAAAAGTTAGGCCCCTGATCTGTATCGACGGTCGGGACCCCTCCGCCTTCTAGGATCCTTCCGCCTTCTAACAAGAGTCACATTCCTCCAATCTGTTCGGGGATCGTTCAAGATGCTTTACCGAGGATCAATGCGCCGTTTGCCGCTCCACACTGCCCGTCGAGATCCAATGCGAGTGCGGGTGATCCAACGTCGAGTTGCCCCAGTCTATTTGAATCGCTTGCGGATCGTTCACGATAGCAGCCACCTTGTATGTGATAGTGCCGCCCGGCCGAAGATCTGAGGTTGGGTCTTGCGCGCCGATGTCCGAGTCAGTGTAGGTGGTAGCTTCAACGCCGCCACTTGTGATCCATTCACCGAAGGAGGCGGTATCCACGGTCTTGCCGGTGCCATTTCGGACAATAATCGTGATGAGAACGGGGCTGCCGTTGACATCGGAATCAAGGCTTCCCTCGGGCAATGACTCGATTTTCTGGACGGTGACGTCGAGCCCGTCGGAGTAGCGGTGCGTTTCACCTATTTTATGAGCGTTTTCGGCTTCCTGGGTGGCCACGACGTCACCGTCCGAGGCCGACGTCGGAGGAGTGCTCTCGCTGCTTCGTGTCGTGCCGCATGCGCTCATGAAGGTGAGTGCCGCCAATGCCGCTATTAGTTTCGCAAGGTTCCGCATGCGTGGATTGTACTCCGTGTGCAGGGAATCGGTTTCGCCTCAATCTCAACGCACCTTCTGGCGCTCAGGCACCAGCGCTCTCCGACATTACAAGGGGCACGGGATGCTCGACCTGAAAGAGTCTTAATGCACCTTCTGGCGCTCAGTGCCTTCCGACCGTGCACGGGATGATCGTACAAGAGGGCAACGACAAGTCTTAATGCACCTTCTGGTGCTCAATGCTTTCCGACCCGAAGAAGAGGGCCAGGAGACGATCTTGCGCATCCGGTCTCAATGCACCTTCTGG
>ERZ773075.1392-NODE-1392-length-12610-cov-77.3106_pt1 | contig 12610 bp, 9 predicted proteins | sample MGYA00580614_ERZ773075 | MGnify/ENA primary metagenome ERZ773075 (study PRJEB29015, sample SAMEA2738021) | human oral metagenome | biome: human oral; feature: human-associated habitat; material: dental | place: China | collected 2043 ... | reverse complement strand
GCAGGTGCTCCTGTGCGGCCCGCAGACTCGTGTCATCCACGCTCCTGCCGACGACGCTGACCCCACCGTCGGTTTGAGGCTGGAAGCGGGCACCGCTCGCAGGATCCTGCCCGTTGCACTCAGCGAGCTGAGGGACCGAGTAGTGGAGCTGCGCACCGCGTTGGGTTCGGAGGCGGTTGCCCTGTACGACCTGATGATGCGAGCGAGCAACACTTCCCGGCCCGACCTCGTGCTCTCTGAGCTGCTTGTCGACCAGGCGCAGCCGTGGGTGGTGACGACGCGCCGACTCGCCCGGGCCGGAGTGTCAGCCCGGGAGGCCGCCCGGGCTCTGGACTGGTCGGAGCGCACGCTGCGCAGACGAATGCTGGAGGCCTTCGGCTACGGGTACACCACTCTGGCACGCATTGAGCGAGTATTCCGAGCACGCTCGCTTCTCCAGCGAGGACTTTCGCCGGCCTATGTCTCAGCGATGACGGGTTATGCTGATCAGCCGCATCTGACTCGCGAGTTCGCGCACTTGGTCGGGGTGACGCCGGCTCAGTTCTCCAAGGCCGCGAAGAGGTCGACGCTATTGCCATCGGGATCGAGCACCGTGGCGTAACGCTGCCCCCAAGGGGCGTCCCATGGCTCGGTACGGCCTTCATATCCTGCTCCGGTGAGCCTGGCGTAGGTGGCGTCCACGGCGTTCACCGTCCCCTGGTCAAAGGCCAAGGCGATGCGGTGACCTCCCGAGGGCAACTCATAACCGGGATCAAGACGGCGAATGAGGTCGATGGTGTCCCATGCGAGAACGGTGCCGTCTTCGAGCCTGGTATCGACATGCGGCTCGTCGCTCCTTTCAGGAACAGGCGCTCCAAGCAGACGGTAGAAGGCGAGCGAGGCGGCCATATCGCGGGTCACGATGCCGATGAATCCAAGTCGTAGTGCCATAGCGACACCATATGCCGCCTACGACATCCCGTCTTGAACAGAACGGCCACGTCCAGCGGGAGTCCGCTCCATGAATGACCAGTCCACACACGCTCAATCCGCGACACCTCAGCTCACCGAGTGCGAGAGAGCATCACGCAACCGAAACAAGTACCCGCCGCGGTCGGGCTCGGGTAGGCCTTCAGCTCCGTCACTCAGGCCAATGAGTATCCTGGAGCATCTCAGCCAAGATCGTCTCAAGCCTCACTACACGAGTCGTCGCCGCGGCCCAAACGAGTTGACTATCCACGCTCCCATACTCATGAGCAATAATATTACGCATTCCAATAATTCGATGAATGTCAGGAATTTGGTTAACCGTTTGTGGATCAGATTTCCGCACGCTATTCAGCGCCTCACCGAGGATCTCGATCTGCCGTTCGACAGCGGATCAACATCAGGTCTGACAGGTACTCCTCTTCACTCACACCCTGCGTGAATCGTCGCAGGGCTCGCACCGCCTGAAGAGCATCCCAGATGTGAGCATAGGACTCAGGCCGCATAGACATCCTCAGCACCCCTCAGCACCGAGGACTTGAAGTAAGGATTCTTGACCGACTCTGCAACGACCAGGTCAATCTTCCTGCCGAAGATCCTCGTCAACTCATCCTGCAGACCGAAGAAATCAGCAAATCGATCATTACGACCCGCTTGGAAATCAACAAGAAAGTCAATGTCGCTGGTATGGGGATCGAAATGATCGGTAAGTACCGACCCGAAAACACGCAATCGAGCAACACCGAACCGGGCGCATGCCTCCGCCAGCGCCTTGGTATCGATCGTCACTTTATCCGCCACAGAACTATTCTCTCAGAACCGCAGAACTATGACCAGAGTATCCAGCACGCCGGCTGCAGAGGCGGCAGGCGGTCCGAGCACTGCTGGCTCCGCCGGCGGGGTTTACCGCACCGCACGCAGGTAGCGGTCGCGGCCGGTGAGGTCCTGGCCGGTCTCGGCCTGCTTGAACCCGGCCCCGAGCGCGGCCGCGCGCAGCAACGCCCCCTGCTCGTGGTCGTGCTCCATGACGAGCACCCCACCGGTGCGCAGCAAGGCGACCGAGCGTACGAGAACATCGATCGGGATATCCAGTCCCTCGGGCCCCCCGCCGTAGAGTGCCACGGTGGGCTCGTGCTGGGCCGTTTCAGCGTCCTCCACGGCGCCGGCCGGAACGTAGGGCGGGTTGGAGACGACGACGTCGATCTGTCCGTTGAGGTCGTGGAGGACCAGAGGATCGGTGGCGTCGGCGTGGATCACCTCGACGCGTCCGGGCACCAACCGCTCGCAGTTCTCGCGGGCCAGGGCGGCGGCCGTCCCACTGATCTCGACGGCAACCACTCGGGCGCCAGGCACCTCCTTGGCGACGCAGGCGGCGATCGCACCCGAGCCGGTGCACAGGTCAGCGGTGAGGACCACTCCCCCGCCGCCGGCCATCACCTCTCGGGCGGCCTCGATGGCGGCTCCGGCCACCACCTCGGTCTCCGGGCGCACGATGAACACGCCGGGGCGGCTGATGAGCTCGGCCCCCCGCAGCCACATGCGCCCGATAATGTGCTGAAGGGGCTCGCGGCACTCGCGGCGCAGCACCAGCGCGTCATAAGCGGCCGGGAAGTCTCCGTCGGCGCCGTCGGCCAGCAGCAGTGCCCGCCCCAGCAGGTGCTCGGCGAGGATCCGGGCATCGACCTGGGGGCTGGTCACGCCGGCCGCAGCCAGCCGCCCGGCCGCCTGGCGCACCAGCGCCCGCAGCCCGTAGCGGTCCACCGCGCCCGCCGGCGCACCGCCGCACAACTCAGGAGCCACTGCCCTCACCCACCTGGGATAATCGTTCAGCCTCGTCCATGGCGATGGCCGAGGCGATCACCGGGCCGAGGTCACCGTCAAGAACGGCATCGAGGTTGTAAGCCTTGAAGCCGGTGCGGTGGTCGGCGATCCGGTTCTCAGGGAAATTGTAGGTGCGGATTCGCTCGGAACGGTCCACAGTGCGCACCTGACTGCGACGGGCCTGCGAGGCCTCGGCGGCGGCGGCGGCCGCTCGCTCGGCCAGGAGCCGGGCCCGCAGGACCCGCATGGCCGCTTCCTTGTTCTGCAGCTGGGACTTCTCGTTCTGCATCGACACGACGATCCCGGAGGGCAGGTGGGTAATGCGCACGGCCGAGTCAGTGGTGTTGACGCTCTGGCCCCCCGGCCCCGAGGAGCGGAAGACGTCGATGCGCAGGTCTGCGGCGTCGATCTGGAACTCTCCGGGGTCGTCGGCCTCCGGCATGACCAAGACGCCGGCCGCGGAGGTGTGGATACGCCCTTGCGACTCGGTGACCGGGACGCGCTGGACGCGGTGGACGCCGCCCTCGTACTTCAGGTGCGCCCACACCCCGTCCTGGGGCTCTACGGGCCCTCGGGTCTTGATGGCCAGCCTCACGTCCTTGTAGCCACCCAGGTCGGATTCGGTGGCGTCGAGGACCTCCACCGCCCACCCCTGTCTCTCGGCATAGCGGGAGTACATCCGAGCCAGGTCGGAGGCGAACAGCGCCGACTCCTCACCGCCCTCACCGGCCTTGACCTCGATGATGACGTCGCGGGCGTCGTCGGGGTCCCGGGGCACGAGGACCTCGCGCAAGCGCTCACCGGCCTCGATCGCAGCGGCCTCAAGCGCCGGGACCTCGGCGGCGAAGTCCTCGTCCTCCGCGGCCAGCTCGCGGGCGTCGGCCAGGTCTGCGCTGGCCGACTGCCAGGCCCGGTAGGCTGACACGACCCCGCCCAACTCAGCGTAGCGGCGCCCCAGCCGACGCATGGCACCGGGATCAGAGGCCGCGGGCCCAGCCATCTCGGCCTCGATATCCGCGTACTCGGCCAGGAGCGGCTCGGCGGCGGAGAAGTCCTCACTCATGGACTCGGGTTCCTTCATGGGCTGGGAATCGTGCTGACGCGCACCTGCGATACACGCCGCGATATGCGAACGACGCCGACGGCGGCTCTGGGAGCCGGCCGCCGACGTCGTCAGACGCGGTTACTTGCCGCGCTTGCCGTACCGGGCCTCGAAGCGGGCGACTCGGCCACCGGTGTCGAGGATCTTCTGCTTGCCGGTGTAGAAGGGGTGGCAGGCCGAGCACACGTCCACGCGGATCTCACCGGAGGTGACGGTGGAGCGGGTCTCGAAGGTGTTGCCACAGGTGCACGTGACCGTGGTGGCCACGTAGTCGGGGTGGATGCCCTGCTTCATAGGTTTCTCCTTAAGCGTCAGAGGGTCCCGGGTCCCACACGGAAGCACGGGTGAACCGGAGGCCAGCAGAAGATTGTGCCACCGACCATCGTGGCCGCACAACGGTTGTGGCACGTGACAACCGGCACCTCCCGGAAGCCGAGTTCGTCGGATCCAGCCGGTCCGAGTCGGTTCCGCGGGCGCTACTCGTCCTCACCATCGGCCAAGGAGGTGCCGGCCGGGGTGGTCTTGGACAGGACCATGAGGAACTCGGCGTTGGACTGGGTGTCCTTGAGCTTGGACAGCACCAGCTCGAGAGCCTGCTGCTGCTCCAGCCCGGCGAAGAGCCGGCGCAGGCGCCACATGATCTTGAGCTGGGCGGGGTCGATGAGCAGCTCCTCGCGGCGGGTGCCGGAGGCCGCCACGTCCACGGCCGGGAAGATGCGCTTGTCGGCGAGCTGGCGCGACAGCCGCAGCTCCATGTTTCCGGTGCCCTTGAACTCCTCGAAGATGACCTCGTCCATCTTGGAGCCGGTCTCCACCAGGGCCGTGGCCAGGATGGTCAGGCTGCCGCCGTTCTCCACGTTGCGGGCGGCGCCGAAGAAGCGCTTGGGCGGGTAGAGGGCGGAGGCGTCCACACCACCGGAGAGGATTCGGCCGCTGGCAGGCGCCGCCAGGTTGTAGGCGCGCCCGAGGCGGGTGATGGAGTCCAGCAGCACGACGACGTCCTGGCCCAGCTCCACGAGGCGCTTGGCGCGCTCGATGGCCAGCTCGGCCACGATCGTGTGGTCGGAGGCGGGGCGGTCGAAGGTGGAGGCGATGACCTCGCCCTTGACCGTGCGCTGCATGTCGGTGACCTCCTCGGGGCGCTCGTCGACGAGCACGACCATGAGGTGGGCCTCGGGGTTGTTGACGCTGATGGCGTTGGCGATCTGCTGCAGAACGATCGTCTTACCCGCCTTGGGCGGGGAGACGATGAGCCCGCGCTGCCCCTTGCCGATGGGCGAGACCAGGTCGATGATCCGCGGGGTGACGGCCTTGGGCGTGGTCTCCAGGCGCAGCTGCTCCTGGGGGGAGAGGGGGGTGAGCTTGGCGAACTCAGGCCGGCGCTTGGAGCGCTCGGCGTCCATGCCGTTGACGGTCTCGACGCTGACCATGGGGTTGTACTTGACCCGGCCGGCGCGGTTCTGACGGCGGTTGTTGCGCCCGCCCTGGTGGGGCGTGGAGGACTCCGAGCCCTCACGGACCCAGCCGGTCACGGCGTCGCCGGCACGCAGCCCGTTGTCCTTGATGAGCTGGTTGGAGACGTAGACGTCCTTGGGACCGGGCAGGTAGCCGGAGGTGCGCAGGTAGGCGTGCTGGTTGTCGGTGACGTCCAGGATGCCGGCCACCGGCAGGAGGACCTCGTCCTCACGCGACTGGTTGCGGCCACCGCGTCCGCCACTGCCGTCGCGGGTGTCTCTGCCCTCGCGGCCGGAGTCGCGGTCGTCCCGGTCGAAGCGGTCGCGTCCGCGCTTGCGACCCCGACGACGGCGCCCCCCGCGCTCGTCGTCGTAGCCGTCGGACTCGTCATTGCCGTCGCGTCCACGGCGGGGGCGTTCCTGGGACTCGACGACGGAGGTGCCGGTGGCGTCGGCCAGGTCGCGCATGAGGGCGGCCTTGGCGTCGGCATGGTCCTCGGGCGAGTCGGTGCGGGACTCGCGCGAGGAACGCTCCTGGTTCTCGGGGGCCCCGGCGGAGGCCTGAGCGCGCCTGCGGCCACGGCGAGCCTGGTCGCGCGAGGAGCGCTCACCGCGCTCGGAGCGGCCGTAGGAGTCACCGTCGCCGGCCTCGGCGGATTCAGAGCGATCGCTGCGCTCGCGCCGTCGGCCGCGAGCGGGCCGCTCCTCGCCGGCGGCATCGCCGCCGGACCGGTCGGGAAGGTCGATACCGAGGTCGAGAACCGGTGAGGACTGGCGCTCCTCGGGAGCACCGGAGGCCGCGGTGACCCGACGACGACGCGAGCGCGCCGGAGCACTCGTCTCCGCGGGCTCCGAGGACGTACGGGAGGAAGAAGAGGAGTCGGTGGCGTCGGTCTTGCCTGCATCGGCTGCGCCGTCCGACGCGCTCGGAGAGTCGGGAGTGGAGGCTGAGGAGCCACGCGCCTGACGGATGGCGGCGACGAGCTCGCTCTTTCGCATACGGGAAATGCCCTTGAGGCCCATGGAGCCGGCAAGCGACTGAAGCTCGGCCAGACGCATGGTGGAAAGCGAGGGCTGGGCGCTGGAGGTCTCGGTCACGAGTGTCCTAACGGTGTGATGACGCTCCGCGGGAGGAGACGTTCAACTGGGGAGACTCCCCCGGAATCGTTCACGGGGAGGGCCATGCACTGCCGGTTCATGCTGAGGCATGAGCCTCAGATCCGGGGGTGATGAGGTCAGCGGCGTGGTGCAATCCGCGCGGCCGACGGCGTCAGCATAGCAGCCCCTTCGCGCTGCGCCTAACGGAACGGTAGTGAGCAATACCGAATATGCCGAATATGCCGAATATGCCGCCGTTATTCTCCGACCACCGTTCTTGGCTTCCCACCCGTCCCTGGTGGGGCCGGTCACGACCACACAGCCCGCCCCACCGGGGACTGACGGCAAGGCGGCTCAGGGCGGAGGACCATCCCCGCCCCAACCGCGGTGACCTCCCGGGAGCTCTGCCGTGGGCGCGAGTCGGCCAACGGGTCGACCGGCGCCTGATGTGGGAAGCGTTCGATGAGCGGGCCCAGCCCTCCCCGACCCGCCCGAGCCACGCGCTCGCCGAGCGGGCTCCCGACCGGCCTGAGGAGGCCGACGTCCGCCGGAACGCACCGAAGTCCTCATTGTCCAAGAAGACGGCAGTCGGCGCAGGCAGAGCCTTCATGCAGGTGGCCGGGGCCGCCATCTCAGCGGTGTTCTTGATGCGCTGATGCTCGCTCGAACCCAGCCAGTGATTCAGGAGGTCAGCACCGCACCACGGGTGTCGATGCCGGGACTGAGCACGCTCCAGCCGTGGTTCTCCAAGGTGAAGCGGGTCTGCTCGGCCAGGGTGGACAGGACCAGCACCGTGGGCCCCGCCCCGGAGATGACCGCCGGGTATCCCTGCTCGCGCAGGGAATCCATGACCGCCATGGAGGCCGGAAGAACCCCGCGCCGGTACTCCTGGTGGAGTCGGTCCTCGGTACCGGCCATGAGCAGGTCGGGGCGCCCGGCGAGCGCCAGCATGAGCACAGCCGCCCGGGAGGTGTTGAACAGGGCGTCCTCACGCGGAACGGAGACGGGCAGGACCTGGCGGGCCTCCTTGGTGGACAGACGTGTGGTCGACGGCGGAATGAGCAGGCTCACCCCGAGTGAGGCGTCCACCGGCATGGGCGCCATGCGCGGGTGCCCGCCACGCTCGACCCAGGCGACAGTCGCTCCTCCGAAGACGGCGGGGGCGACATTGTCAGGGTGCCCCTCGAAGTCAGTGGCCAGGGAGAAGATGCGGTCGTCACTCAAGGCATCGGGCTCAGCGATGAGGCCACGCGCCAGCATGAGCCCGGCCACCGCAGCACTGGCCGAGGATCCCATGCCTCCACCATGAGGGATCCGATTGACGCAGCGCATCTCGAAGCCGGCCTGCGGGGCGCCAACGGCGTCCAGGCCGGCCCGCAGCGCCTGCACGACGAGATTGTCGTCGTCGGTGGGCACCGTCTCCGCACCGACACCCTCGACGATGACGCGGGTCACGCCGGTGATCGGACGTACCGAGACCTCGTCGTAGTAGCGGAAGGCCATGCCGAAGGAGTCGAAACCCGGTCCCATGTTCGCCGTCGTGGCCGGAACACGGACGGCGGCGCGTTCATAGACGATGCGCATCTCACTCGCCCTCGACGCGTTGGATGGAGACGATCTCGGCGACCCGGTCCGACGATCGCAGCCCCTCCACGGCGGCGTCGAGGTGGAAGACGGGCGCCGGGTGGGTCACGAAGGTGACGACGGCCTGGTCCTCGCTGCCGTCGGCGGTGACGTAGGCGCTCTGGCGCACCGAGTTGATGGAGACCCCGTTCTCGGCGAAGACGGAGGCCATAGCGGCCAGGGAGCCGACGGCGTCGTCGGCGCGCAGCTGGATCTGGTAGCGGGTGACGGCCGCCTCGGGGCCGAGGACCGGCAGGTGGGCGTAGGAGGACTCGCGGGGGGCCTGGCCGCCGTGGACCCGGTGAGCGGCGGCGGCGACGACGTCGGACAGGACCGCGGAGGCGGTCGGGGCTCCCCCGGCTCCCTGTCCGTAGAACATGAGGCGCCCAGCGCTCTCGCCCTCGACGAGGACGGCGTTGTAGGCGCCGTGGACGCTGGCCAGCGGGTGGTCGTTGGGCACGAGGGCGGGGTGGACGCGCACGGAGACGCCGTGGGCGTGCTCGTCCTCGCGGCGCTGGGCGATGGCGAGCAGCTTGAGCTCGCAGCCCGAGGCGTGGGCCTCGCGGATGTCGTCGGCAGTGATCGCACGGATGCCCTCGACGGAGACGTCGTCGAGGCCCACGCGGGTGTGGAAGGCGAGGGAGGCGATGATGGCGGCCTTGGCGGCGGCGTCCAGGCCGTCGACGTCGGCGGTGGGGTCGGCCTCGGCGTAGCCGAGCTCCTGGGCGGTGGTCAGGGCGGTCTCGAAGGACAGGCCCTTGGTGCTCATCTCGTCGAGGATGTAGTTGGTGGTGCCGTTGACGATGCCGAGCACGCTGGTGACACGGTCGCCGGCCATCGACTCGCGCAACGCGTAGACGACCGGGATGGCGCCGGCGACGGCCGCCTCGTAGTAGAAGTCGGTGCCGGCCGCCGCCGCGGCCGCGTAGAGCTCGGGGCCATGGGCGGCGATGAGGGCCTTGTTGCCGGTGATGACGCTGGCTCCGGCCTTGAAGGCGGCCAGGATGAGGGTGCGGGCCGGCTCGATGCCGCCGATGAGCTCGATGACCAGGTCATTCCCGGTGGCGACGGCGGTGGCGTCATCGGTAAGAAGGTCTCGGGGCACCGAGACGTCGCGTGGCGCGTTGACATCGCGCACGGCAACACCCGTGATCTCAAGGCGTGCGCCGGAGCGGGCGGCGAAGTCCTCGGCCTGCTCGGTGAGCAGGCGGATGACCTGGCTGCCAACGGTCCCGGCGCCGAGGACGCCGACGGATAGGGTGCGCTGGGCGGGTGAGAGCTCCTGAGCCACGGGATGACCACCTTGCTGTGTTGCGTGCCGTGCGCGGGCACTTCGACTGGGTGATGCGATGGGTCCGGGTACGGCAGGAACAGGTGACCTGCGGTCCACTCATGCAGACCATCGCTGCGGGCCAGCATAAGGGCCATCGACCTCGGAACGCTTGCGCATCCGCCTGCAGGAATGTCGTAAGCCTATTCACGCCTTGGCCCAACGAGAATCCGATCATCAGGGCTACGGTGCCTCGGAGGCACTGAAGTCTCTCAGCGCCGCCAGAGGATCTGTTTGAGCAGCCGGCCGAACACCCGCCCCAGACCCGTGGATGTCGGGGTGGCCAGGTCGTCGGATCGTCCCCAGGCCGGCGGAGGCTGCTCCAGGGAGGAGACGAAGGAGGTCAGTGGGGACGGTGAAGACGATGTGGTTGCGCTCATGGCTCCAGACTAGAAACCAGTCCGTCACTATGGTGACCCCCGGGAGAAGGATTGGTGGGGAGGGATTCTCCTCCTTGAGGCTGAGCCGTTTAGGCGGTCGTCTCATACCTGAGTTGGCTCATTTGTTGTCGTTGGTGGATGTTGTTGAGGGGCATGGGGGTGCCCCTGCAACCCCGCCAAGCCGATCACCCCACCATAAGCCACGTCAGGGCATCCTCCCGGATCCCACCATAGGTGGAACATGGACAAGATCGCGGGGACCGAGGCACGACAGTGGCCCCGTCCCGGTTCATCCGGGACGGGGCCACTGTTGTGCCTCCATGAGGTATCAGACTCGAGACGCGGTCAACCGCGTTCAGGAGGTCTTGTGACGGCGGGCCATCAGTAGGGCGCCGCCTCCAACGCCCGCACCTGCGAGGAGCAGGAGCGCCACGGTGTTAGCACCGGTGTGGGCCAGCGGGGGGTTGCTGGTCGGCTTCTTCGGGGTGGCTGTGGGCGGAACCGGCGCACCCGGGGTGCTCGGTGGAGCGGCGGGCGGAGCCGCGGTGGCCGGCGGGTTCGACTCGCTCGGCGGCAACTGGGTGGCGGGCGGAGTCGTGGTGGTCGTCGTGTTGGTCAGGGAGACCTTGACGAGTTCCTGGTCGCGGATGGTGAAGGTGTTGACCTTCTGACCGTCCACGGAGAAGACCGGCTCACCCCAGCCGTAACCCGAGGCGGCGGGCTGAGCCTTTGACGTGTCCTCACTCAGGGTGATCTTGGTACCCACGGGGAAGGTCCCGTCGAAGACAGTCGTCTCACCCGGCTTGACAGTGATGGAGGATGTTCCGGTGCGGCCCTCGCCGGTGGGCTTCTGGCCCTCGGGAGCCTTCCAGCCGGTGAAGGAGTTGGCGGCATCCGGCAGTTCGTAGGCCACATCAACGACGAAGGATGAGCCTGCGGCCTGTGCGGCGGCCTCACCCTCGACGACCTTGGTCAGGTTGAAGCCGCCGAAGCCGGGCTCCATCTGGACCGAGATGTCGAAGTACTGGGTGTAGGACTGCTGCTTGGTACTGGTCAGATCCGTACCCTTGAGATTGACGGAGTTCTCGTAGGAGGCGCCTTGGGTGGCGGCGACGGCCTTACCGTTGGCGTCCACGAAGGAGACCGGGTACTCAATGGTGAAGTTGGTGCCGTTCTGGAACGGACCGGTGACCTCGTAGGTGGCCGTGCGGCCGTCCTGGGAGTAACTGGCCTTGAGGTCGAAGTCACCGTGCTCAGTGGTGGAGTCCTGTCCGGCGGCGTTGGTCAGTGGGATCGCCCCGCCGTCCCCGGGACGCAGGAAAAGGACAGTGCGGCTGGCGTCGGCCTGCTCGAAGTTCATGCCGCCACCGAGGGTGTCGGTGAAGACAATGGTCTGCCTGGAGCCGTCAAATGTCTTGCCGAGCTTGTCACCAGTGGTCTGGTTGGCCCCGAAGTTCACGCCCCAGGTCAACCCCTTGTAGTTGTTGTAGAAGGTGGAGGCCCACTTGGTGAGCTCCCAGTTGCCCTCCTTGGGACCACCGATTCCACCGCCACCAGGAAGGGGGACTGCGGTGGTCACACCATTGGCAGTCAGATTGACGCTCGCGGCATCAGTGGTTTGGGCGATCGAGACCAGAGCGGAACCGTTGCCCTTGAAGTTGTGGAAGCCTTCGGCCTTCAACTCGTCAACCTTCGAGTTGAAGGTGCAGGTGACATCCTTGGTGGTAAGGGTGCAGGTGCCGACCTCAACATCCTTCCCGCCGTGGTTGACGGTCATCGGATGGGTGTCGTTGTTCCGCAGGTTGGTGAAGTACTCACCCAGACCGATGGTGAAGGAGTCACCTGACTTGAGGTTGGCGTCGACACCATTCCAGTCGAAGCTCAGGCGGGCGAGGTCGTAGTGCTCGAGTTTTCCGTCCTGCTCAACGTTGTTGCCGTCCACACGCGTCAGGGACAGGTTGGAAACACTGATGCTCTTGTTCTCGTCGGCGCTGGCCTGGGACGAGATCTGAGACATGATCGCGACAAGGAGGAGAGCAAGGATGGCAGCGAAGCCCCTCACCGCCCCTCCCGAGAGGGCCGGCCGAGAGGCGGCGCCCGTGGACATTGTGTTCATGGGATCTCCGGATTCCTGGCATAGATGACAAAGGTCTGCCTCGTGAACCATCACCGGACACATCCGCCCCGTCCAAGGAGGCGGAAAGAGCGTCCCGTGATGACCAGGGCCACTGTGTCACAAACCGACTGTTTGGGAACAGTGAACAGACAAAACTCGCACTAGGTCACAATTTCAACACAACTGTGATCTAGACTCCAGGCAACCCACACCACTACCGTTTATGTGCATCACACAAGATTCATGAGCTGGACCCGTGATGGTACTGCACCTCCCCTATCAGGCAGACCTCATTGTGGTTGTTCCAGTCCTCCAAACAGGTGGCCTTCAGGTTGACTGAGGCGCTGCTCCGCTCAGAGCTCTCCCAGGTCAGCGCGTTTTTGGCTCAGGCGCTTGAGATTCTCTTCAGAGGTTGACACATCCTGCCGAGCCTGCGGGGTTCCCAGCAGATGCTCCAGCTCCCGCCGGACCTCCAGCGACTCCTGGTAAGCCGCCTCCGCCACGCCCCACTCACCACGAACCTCAGCAACCCGTCCCACATTGTTCAAAGAGACCGACAGGTCACGGCGGGCCTCCGGAGTCCCCAACAACTCCTCCAACCCCCGCCGGACCTCCAGCGACTCCCGGTAAGCCGCCTCCGCCACGCCCCACTCACCACGAACCTCAGCAACCCGTCCCACATTGTTCAAAGAGACCGACAGGTCACGGCGGGCCTCCGGA
>ERZ773075.1391-NODE-1391-length-12615-cov-3.65207_pt1 | contig 12615 bp, 8 predicted proteins | sample MGYA00580614_ERZ773075 | MGnify/ENA primary metagenome ERZ773075 (study PRJEB29015, sample SAMEA2738021) | human oral metagenome | biome: human oral; feature: human-associated habitat; material: dental | place: China | collected 2043 ... | reverse complement strand
AAGGATGGCGGCGATGCGATCGCGCGCAAATTGCCGTACTGCTTCGTCGCCACCAGCGTCCCGAAGGGCGGTGATGGCGAGTGCGGCCAACGAGTCGTAATCGTGACCAAAGTGGGCACGACCTTTGTCTGTAAGCCGGAAGGATTTTGCTGGTCTGCCGCGGCCACGGCCACCACCTGGATGAGGGCGTGTGGGGATGATTTCCGCCAGTTCGTCTTCAACCAGGTTGTCAAGGTGTCGTCGCACACCTGCGGCAGACAGGCCCAAGTGGTCACCAATATCGGAGGCGCTGAGGGGACTGTGCTTGAGCAGGAGGAGCATGATCTGTCGCCGAGTTTCACCGTCGGTAGACCGTGCTTCGGGCTGTGCTGCCATGCGTTTTACCTCCTTACGCAGATGTCGTCTCAAGGCTCCTATGCCGTGAACCGACAACCTATATTACACAACACTAGTGTTCTTTAATTTAATTCGCTGGCCAATGCTAAGCCCCCTGCATCAATCCCCACCCGTGGAGCGTGGCATGACAAGGACACCAGTACCATCTGCGGTACTACGGAGTTGTCGTGACCGCACTTCATCCCACGTACAATGAGTGCGTGAAACGTCCCAGGAAACAACCAGTGTTGGAGCTTTGGCGCTCGTTTGTCCAAGAGTTACCTCATCTTGGGACGGCCGGGTCACGCGCTGCGCACTTGCACGACACCGCCTCGGGCATCACCACGGCAACCACGACGGACGTCGATAAGAGTAAGCGAGTCAAGCACCACCAGTTGACGCATGACGAAATGCGCAGGTTCATCGTGCTCCGCCTCATGGGCACATTCGGCGCGTTGATGTTGGCATTTGGGGCGCTGGGCGCGGGCGCCCTACCAGTATTGGAAAACCCGTTCACGTTTTTTCCTGGCGGCAGTTTGATGACGCGGATGATGCAAACTGCGTCAGTGGTTGTGCTGGTGGGCGTGGGTTTTATGGTGCTGTCGTGGGTTCTGATGGCACCGTTTGTGGGAGCCTCGATAACTATTCGGCGTAATACCCCGGCACGGGTTCCCATGTCGATGCTGCGCCGTACCTTTGCGGCGTGGGTGACCCCGATTGCGTTGTCTGCGCCGCTTTTTACACAGGATATTTATTCTTATATCGCCCAGGGGTCTATTGTCGCGCACGGCTTGGACCCTTATAGTGCGGGTCCTATTGATGTGTTGGGGCCTGAGCATCCGTTGGTGCGGTCTGTGCCGTTTATTTGGGCTCATTCACCGTCGCCCTATGGGCCGGTGGCGTTGGGTATTGCGGCGGTGATTAGCGTGATCACTAACGATAGTGTTGTGTGGGGCGTGTACGCTCATCGCGCCGTCTCAATCGTTTTCGTGGTTGCTACCGCGTGGGCTGTGACAAATTTGGCGCGTCGTTGTAAGGTCACCCCGCAAGCTGCGTTATGGCTGGCCATCCTGAATCCGTTGAGTATTTTGCACTTAATTGGCGGGATTCATAACGAGGCTATTCTTCTAGGCTGTGCGTTGGTGGGTTTGGAGCTGGGTTTGCGTGCTCTGGACGGTTATGTCCCTCACGACAGTCTGACTGGTCAGATTGTTACTTACCGCGGGTACAAAAAATGGGGTCTTTTTGCCCTGGGCGGTGTGCTGATCACTATGGCGGGTCTAGTCAAGGTCACTGGTTTTCTGGCGCTGGGTTTCCTGGGGATGTATGTGGCGCGGCACTGGTATTTGCGGTGGAGCCACGACGCCCGCTTCGGTGTGCTCAATAGTGCTCGAAGTTTGACGGATCGACGCGCTCTTTGTGCGCTTGCAGTAGCAATCGTGGTGCAAGTGGCTATTGCTGTGGCCACTGTCGCGGCGGTGACTGCGCTATCGGGGATTAATTTGGGGTGGGTCACTGGTCAGGGTGGTGCGGCCACGATTCGCAGTTGGATGTCCATTACCACTGACATTGGTGTACTTGGTGGGTTTATGGGAATGCTGCTGGGTTTGGGCGATCACACGGATGCCACCATCATGCTTACTCGCGCGGTCGGTGTGAGCATTTCGGGGTTTGTGATGATTCGCATGTTGTTTGCCACGTTTTTGGGCCGCATTCACCCGGTAGGCGCGTTGGGGGTGTCCACGTTTGTGCTGGTGGTGTTGTTTCCTGTGGTGCACCCGTGGTACATGTTGTGGGCGATTCTTCCACTGGCTGCCTGGGCGAACAGGCCCGTGTTTAGAATTTCGGCAGTGGCGTATTCCTCGTTGATGAGTTTTTTTGTTCTTCCTCGCGGATTGGCGTTACCGGGGGCGACGGTGGTGTCTATTTACCTTGCATCAGCCATAAGTTTCATTATTCTTCTAGCCGTTGGATGGAGCCTACTGCGCCGACGTGGCATCGTTGGCCTAAACTAGCTTTTCGTGACTACTGCTTCATCCGCACCGCGCGCCGACGATTCGTCCACGGCACCCGCATTGGAGATCACCAATGTGACGAAAGTGTTTGGGCAACTGGTTGCAGTTAACGATATTTCTTTACGCGTCGAACAGGCCGACGTGGTGGCGTTGCTGGGCCCGAACGGTGCAGGTAAAACCACTACGATTGAAATGTGTGAGGGTTTTATTCACCCCACATCTGGCAACATCCGTGTTCTTGGCACAGACCCAACGGCCCAGCCTGATGACGTCAGGCGGCGTATCTGCATCATGCTTCAAGGCGGTGGCGCGTACCCGGGTATTCGGGTGCGCGAAATGTTGAACTTGGTGGCCTCGTACAGTGCCAATCCCATGGACACTGAGTGGTTGCTGGATATGGTCGGGTTGTCAAAGCACTCCCGCACCTCTTATCGACGGCTGTCCGGTGGTCAGCAGCAGCGTTTATCGCTGGCTTGCGCCTTGGTGGGGCGCCCCGAGCTGGTATTTCTTGACGAACCAACGGCAGGCATGGATGCCCAATCACGCCACATGGTGTGGGATCTTATGTGCGCCCTCCGAAACGACGGTGTCAGCGTGGTGCTGACCACTCACTTCATTGACGAAGCCGAGGCGCTGGCCAACCATGTCTACATCATGGATAAGGGCACCATTGTTGCCTCCGGCACTCCCACCGAGCTGACATCTGCAGGGGGTTACGATAGCGGCCGTATCAACTTTGAAACTGCCTCCGCACTTGATGTGCCGCTTTTCGACGCTGCGATCAACAACGCTGTCAGCGCAGCACCCACGTTGCGTACCCACGTCAATCGGCCGCTGGTGTATCGCATTGATGCTGCGGTCACACCGCAGTTGCTGCGAGCTATTGCTAGTGCTGCGGAGGAGCAAAACGTGCTTATCAAAGACTTGAGCGTTGACCACCGTAGTCTCGAAGACGTGTTCCTAGACATCACCGGCCGCGAAATGAGGACCTAGTTTCATGCACAACACATTCCCCGCTGGAACATTTACCCCTGATACCCGCCGCGCCTCTGCTGTGGGCATGGTGTTGTCGCAAGCATCAATCGAATCTCGACTGTTTCTCCGGCACGGCGAGCAGCAGCTACTGAGCATTGTGATCCCGCTGGGCATGCTCATTGGGTTATCCACTCTCCCACTACTGGATAGTGAGAACCCGGTTAACCTGGTATTTCCTCTGACTTTGGGGGTATCCATCATGAGTGCGGGGTTCACCGGTCAGGCCATTTCCGTGGCATTCGATCGGCGCTATGGCGCACTCAAACGCATCGGCGCATCAGGGGTGCCGCCATGGACCATCATCTTCGGCAAAGTCGTGGCTGTCATCGCGGTGTGTTGCTTCCAAGCGCTGATTCTGGGGATCACTGCAGGCATACTTGGTTGGCGACCCACATTCATCGGTTTCGGACTCGCTGCCATTGTCTTTGTGATAGGCGTTGCGGCGTTTACCGCACTGGGCCTGCTGGTGGGCGGAACTCTTAACTCCGAGCTTGTGCTGGCATTGGCTAACCTGTTGTGGTTTATCATGGTCGCGGCAGCCAGCTACGCACTCATTCGCTCCGGTGATGCCATCCCCCACTGGCTGTTGGCCGTTCCTTCTGTTGCGCTTGCCGATGCCATGTCGCAAGCGTTTTTAGGCCACCTACCGCTGCTTAACCTGGGGATTTTGGTGGTGTGGTGTGCAGGTGGCGCAGCTGCGGCAACCCGACTGTTCAAGTTCACCTCGTAATTTTTAGGCTGCTGGTGTGCTCAGACTACACTTAACCGGGTGAGTACAAGCACACCCATAGATCAGCATGAAACTGGGAAGAACAGCTGGCTGGACCGCTTTTCTTTCGGCGTCCGTATTCAACGCTTCTGGGCGCTGTTGTTGCTGTTCGCGCAAGGCGGTATTACGGTCACTGGCTCCATTGTTCGTGTGACAGGTTCAGGCTTGGGGTGTACCTCCTGGCCGGATTGTCAGCAAGGCTCCCTGGTGCCCATCTCCGGTGCTGCACCAGCTATCCATCAAGCCATTGAGTTCGGCAACCGTATGCTGGCCGTTATTTTGGCCGTGCTTGCACTCATTGTGTTCCTGATGATGCTCGCTGCTAAGCGCCGCCGCGAGATTGTTGTGTTGGCTTTTATTCAGGGTCTTGGGGTGATTCTCCAGGCGGTGATCGGCGGAATCTCAGTACACCTGGAGTTGCGTTGGTGGGCGGTTGCCCTGCACTTTTTGCCATCCATGCTGCTCGTGTGGCTGGGTGCGATCTTGTATCAGCGGATTAGCGAACCGGATGATGGCGACATGACGCATGGTTTTCCCAGCCCACTGCGCTATTTGGCGGTCGGTTCTGCTGTGGCGTTGGCGGTTGTGCTCATGACGGGCACCATGGTCACTGGCGCTGGTGTTCACTCGGGTGACGACGGTGTGGGCATGGAGGGCCGCCTCAATGTGGATATCGCAGAGATGGCCCACATTCACGCCCACTTCATGTATCTCTACCTGGGGCTTACTGTCGGTTTAGTTGCGGCGCTGGTAACGGTGAAAGCTTCCTCACGAGCACTGAAGTTCAGCTGGTGGCTGATTGCAATGATCGTAGTCCAGGCTGCTGTGGGCATTATTCAATACAACTTCGGCATCCCACGCTGGACTGTTCCCGTGCATGTCGCTTTATCTGGTGTGGTCACGGGATTCACTGGTTTGGTCTACGCCCAAGCGTTTGTGCGTCAGTACACTTGAGAGGCATGCGTGCTATCTACATCACCCACACAGGCGGACCAGACGTTTTAACCCACACCGACATTGACGCCCCAACTCCCAAGGACAACGAGGTTGTTGTTCAGGTGGATATTGCGGGCGTCAATTTTATTGATGTCTACTTCCGCGAAGGCATCTACCATTCCCCCACTCCGTTTGTTCCTGGATTTGAAGGAACCGGCCGGGTCATCTACGACCCACAGGGCGAGATTGCTGAGGGAACAGTGGTGGCATGGTGCGATGCGTTTGGCTCCTACGCTGAACAGGTGTGCGTGCCCCGCGATCGCATGGTTGCGGTGCCAGAATCCTTAGAACCACACGTCGCTGCCTCAATGCTGCTCCAAGGCATTACTGCACACTACCTCACCCATGGAGTCTATGACCTTTCAGAAGGCGATTCGTGCCTCATTACGGCCGGGGCAGGTGGTGTCGGTTTGCTGGCCACGCAGATGGCGGCGTCGGCAGGCGCAACGGTATACAGCGTCGTTTCTTCAGAAGAAAAAGTTGCGTTGGCCTATGAAGCTGGAGCAACTGAGGTGTTTTTCTATTCGGACAACCTGGCTGAAGACGTCCGGCGTAGAAACGGTGGCGTAGGTGTTGACGTGGTCTACGACGGCGTCGGTAAAGCAACATTCAACGAATCACTGGAGGCTGTACGACCCCGAGGAACCGTGTGCCTCTTCGGTGCCGCCTCAGGGCCAGTAGACCCCATCGACCCGCAAGTGTTGAACACGCATGGCTCCATCTTTTTGACGCGGCCGTCGATAGGTGCCTGGACCGCACGCGAAGGTGAATTCGCCATGCGCGCGCAAGCCGTCACCCGTGCGGTGACGTCCGGCGAGCTGAATGTACGCGTCGGCGCGGTCTACCCGCTTGCCGACGCCGCTGCAGCCCACCGCGACCTTGAAGCCCGCGTCACGACGGGTTCAGTGGTGCTGCAGGTTTCCTAAAACAGCTGAGGCACCCAGCCGTACTGCTCCCCAAGCGTGCTCAGCCCCAGCATCGCGTCTACCGACAGCGCGACAAACACAAGCGCCAAATAGTTATTAGAGAGGATAAACAACCTCAGAGGCTTGACTTCCAGACCTTTTTTCACTCCCGAATGCAGCCTGTAGGCGACGCCCAAGAACCATGCCCCTGCAGCGGCAGCCACGATCGCATATAACCAGCCAGTCGCGGGAAGAAGCAGCAGAGTCGTGATCACCGTCGCCCAGGTATAGGCAATGATCTGCCGAGTGACCTGAATCGGGGTCCTCACCACCGGCATCATGGGCACACCTGCGGCCTCATAATCATCCTTGTACTTCATGGCCAAAGCCCAGGTGTGCGGCGGTGTCCAGAAGAACACAATCAGAAACAGCACGATAGCCTGCCACCACTGATGCGGAACATAAGACGGCATGTTATCCGTGATCACAGCCCACCCCACAATGACGGGCATACAACCAGCAGCACCACCCCACACAATATTCTGCGGAGTTCGGCGCTTCAGCCACTTTGTGTAGACGAAAATATAAAAGGCAATGGTCGCCATGACAAACAACGCTGCGCTTAACGAGCCACACAGCAGCCACAACCACAAGAAACTCGCCACCGTCAAGGTCCACGCAAAAATAGTGGCGTTGCGGTTACTCACGGCCGACTTGGCCAAGGGCCGACGTTCGGTGCGCTTCATCACCTTGTCAATGTCAGAATCGGCGACCATGTTAAATGTATTGGCCGCAGCAGCACCCATCCAACCACCAACAACCGTCAACAGAATCAAACCAATGTGGTTTTCACCGCGGTCCGCCTGCAGCATTGCTGGAATGGTGGCAACCAGGAGTAGCTCAATAACCCTCGGCTTTGTCAGCGCAAAATAGGCCTTGATTGTCTCCAAGGGTCGTCCTCCAACAGCTTTCACTCAAACAAGCACCTGGCCGATACCAAGTACGTGACACATACGTGTCTAAAAATAGTCGGATGCACGCCCAGTTAAGTTCCATCCACGAGTAAAGATACATCAGGGCAGCATGACCGAACCATGGTATCCCGTGCACAGCCTAATGCCATAAATGCACCCCCTATCATGCCTCACTCTCATCACCCCGGTGTCACAGAACTGCTGAGTAACTTCATCTGACCTATACGTCATGTACAACCAACCTGTGACTCAAAAAACCACTAAGCTATGTAGCGATGCGTATCCGCGGCGGCTCTACGAAGCTGCACATTTTGTGAATCGAGGAACATAATAGTGAGCTTGTCTCCAGAATTGTTGGCACTAACCACCCGCAACTACCCCTCGGATTGGAGCGACCTAGACACTCAAGCGGTTGATACCGTTCGTGTCCTCGCTGCTGATGCGGTTCAAAAAGTCGGCTCGGGCCACCCCGGAACGGCCATGAGCCTGGCGCCTTTGGCCTACACGCTCTACCAGCGAATCATGAATGTTGACCCGAACGACCCTCACTGGGCGGGTCGTGATCGTTTTGTCCTTTCCTGTGGACACTCATCGCTTACCCAGTACATCCAGCTATACCTAGCCGGATTCGGCCTGGAAATGGACGACCTCAAGTCGCTACGCACCTGGGGCGCAAAAACCCCGGGCCACCCGGAATACCGCCACACCGACGGCGTGGAAATCACCACTGGTCCCCTCGGTCAGGGCTTGGCATCGGCGGTAGGCATGGCCATGGCATCGCGCCGGGAACGGGGCTTATTTGACCCGAATACTCCTCAGGGAGAGTCCCCGTTTGATCACTACATTTACGTCATTTGCTCAGATGGTGACATTGAAGAAGGTGTCACCTCAGAGGCATGTTCCCTGGCTGGCACACAGCAGCTGGGCAACCTCATTGTGTTCTGGGACGACAACCACATTTCCATCGAAGAAGACACCCAAATCGCGTTTACCGAAGATGTGGTGGCACGGTACAAGGCGTATGGTTGGCAGACCCTTGAGGTTGAGGGTGGTGAGGACGTTGCCGCCATCGAACGCGCGGTAAAGGAAGCACAAGCCAACACCTCACAGCCGACGCTGATTCGTGTTCGAACGATCATTGGTTACCCCGCTCCCACCATGATGAACACGGGTGCTGTTCACGGTGCTGCACTGGGTGCGGAAGAAGTTGCTGCCACCAAGCGCGAGCTAGGATTCGACCCTGAGGTGAATTTCTTCATCGCCGATGATGTGATCAACCACACCCGCAAAGCTGCAGAACGTGGTGCCGAGAAGCACGCTGAATGGCAGAAGAAGTTTGACGCATGGGCTGCGGCTAACCCCGAACACAACGCGCTGTTCGAGAGGCTGTCCCGCCGTGAACTGCCCGAAGGCTGGGCTGATGATCTGCCCGTGTGGGAGCCGGACGCCAAGGGCGTGGCCACCCGCAAGGCATCAGAAGCAACGCTGCAGGCATTGGGCGCAAGGCTGCCAGAACTGTGGGGTGGATCAGCAGATCTGGCTGGTTCCAACAACACGGTGATCAAGGGTGAGCCATCGTTCGGTCCCGAAGACATCACCACAGAAACCTGGAGTACCAACCCATACGGCCGTAACCTACACTTTGGCATTCGAGAGCACGGCATGGGTGCCATCATGAACGGCATTTCTCTGCACGGCGGCACACGCCCCTACGGCGGCACATTCTTGATTTTCTCTGATTACATGCGCCCTGCCGTCCGCCTAGCTGCCCTGATGGGCACCGATGCCTACTACGTCTGGACTCACGACTCCATCGGCCTAGGCGAAGACGGCCCCACTCACCAGCCAGTTGAACAATTAGCCTCCCTGCGCGCCATTCCCAACATGTCTGTGTTGCGCCCCGCCGATGCAAACGAAACCGCGGCCGCATGGAAAGCCGCGTTGCTGTACAAGGAAGGACCCAAGGGTCTGGCACTGACCCGCCAAAATGTTCCGGTGTTGGAAGGCACAAAAGAGAAGGCCGAGGAAGGTGTTCGTCGTGGTGCATATGTACTGGTAGAAGGTTCCAAGGAAACTCCCGATGTGATTCTCATGGCCACCGGCTCGGAAGTACAACTTGCCGTTGAGGCTGCTCAGCAGCTGGAATCCAAAGGCATTGCTGCACGTGTTGTTTCGGTTCCCTGCCTGGATTGGTTTGAGGAGCAAGACAAGGAGTACCAGGAGAAGGTTCTTCCGTCGGAGGTAACTGCCCGAGTGTCTGTTGAGGCCGGTATTGCTATGCCGTGGTATCGCTGGCTCGGTTCCCGCGGTCGCGCAGTATCGCTGGAACATTTTGGCGCATCTGCCGATTATCAGAAGCTGTACAACGAGTTCGGAATTACCACGGATGCCGTCGTCGCGGCAGCACACGATTCTTTGGCTAGCTAAAGGAGCTTGCAACCCATGACCTACATTGATGACCTCGCCGCTCTGGGCACCTCCACTTGGCTTGATGACCTCTCCCGTGACCGCCTAGACAGCGGTAACCTCGCCGAGATCATCAACTCCAAGTCCATTGTTGGAGTGACCACAAACCCGGCTATTTTCGCCGCTGCCATGTCGCAAGGTTCTGCCTATGACGCACAGCTTGCTGAGTTGAAGGCCGCAGGTGCAACTGCCGACACGGCTGTCTACGACATGGCCATTGAGGATGTACGCCGCGCTTGTGACCTGTTCGCCCCCATCTTCGAGGCAACCAATGGTGCCGATGGTCGCGTGTCCATTGAGGTTGACCCCCGCATTTCCGAGGACACCGCCGCAACACTCCAGCAGGCACGTGACTTGTGGAATCGCGTCGGCCGCCCCAACGTGATGATCAAAATCCCAGCAACCCCAGGTTCCTTGCCTGCCATCACTGACGCGCTAGCCGAAGGCATTAGCGTCAACGTCACGCTGATCTTCTCTGTTGAGCGTTACCGCGAGGTCGTTTCAGCCTACGTTGATGGCATCCAGCGCGCCGCAGACAACGGCCTTGACGTGTCAAAGATTCACTCCGTTGCCTCGTTCTTTGTCTCCCGGTTGGACTCGGAGGTAGATAAGCGCCTGGACGCAATAGGAACCGACGAGGCGCGCGCCGCTCGTGGAAAGGCTGGCGTTGCTAATGCACAACGTGCATATGGTGCGTTCCAAGAGCTTTTCGACGCCGCGAAGCTACCTGAAGGTGCCAACCTACAGCGCCCACTGTGGGCGTCGACGGGCGCGAAAAATCCGGATTATCCTGCAACGTTGTACGTGAGCGAGCTTGCCGGACCGCATACCGTCAACACCATGCCGGAAGGCACCATTGATGCCGTGTTGGAACTAGGCAACCTACATGGTAATACCTTGAATGATCCCGCCGCTGCCGATAAACAGTGGTCGCAGCTTACAGCCCTCGGCATTGACTTCGATGACGTGTTTGAGGTGTTGGAGCGCGAGGGCGTCGAAAAGTTCGTGGATAGTTGGACCGAGCTGCTTGATTCCTTGAATGCTCGTCTTGCTTGATACGCACCAACCCACGTTGTCCCATCGGAAAGGCTAAGAAGTTTTCTCGTGAGTAACTCACCCGCAGGCACACCCGTCGACGCAGAGTGGCACAATCCCCTTCGGGATGGCCAAGACAAGCGACTCCCCCGCATCGCCGGACCGTCGGGCATGGTGATTTTCGGAGTCACCGGTGATCTTGCACGCAAAAAACTGTTACCAGCTATCTACGACCTGGCCAATCGCGGCCTCCTGCCCGCAGGGTTTGCCCTGGTGGGTTATGGTCGTCGTGACTGGTCGAAGCAGGATTTTGAAGACTACGTCTGCAAGGCCGTCAAAGCTGGTGCCCGAACCGAGTTTCGGGAAAACGTGTGGAAGCGCCTGGCCGAGGGCATGCACTTTGTCACCGGCAACTTCGACGATGATGCCGCGTTTGACCAGCTAGAAAACGCTCTCACATCCCTGGATAGGGAACGCGGCACCGGCGGAAACTGGGCTTTCTACTTGTCGGTTCCACCGGACTACTTCGCCGATGTGTGTCACCAGCTGCAGCGTTCCGGCATGGCACAGCCTGGGCCGGGAAGTTGGCGACGCGTGATCATTGAGAAACCCTTTGGGCATGATCTCGACTCAGCCCATGAACTCAACCGCCTGGTCAACTCGGTCTTCCCAGAAGATGCTGTGTTCCGCATTGACCACTACCTGGGCAAAGAAACAGTGCAAAACATCATGGCGCTGCGCTTTGCTAACCAGCTGTTTGACCCACTATGGAATGCGCACTACATTGACCACGTCCAAATCACCATGGCAGAAGATATTGGCCTGGGTGGCCGGGCAGGCTACTACGATGGCATCGGTGCTGCGCGTGACGTGATCCAAAACCACCTGCTGCAACTGCTGGCGTTGGTGGCTATGGAGGAACCCGTGTCCTTCAATCCGCAAGAGCTGCAGACCGAAAAAGTCAAGGTGTTGCGTTCCACTACGCCGGTGTATCCCCTCTCTAAAACCACCGCTCGCGGGCAGTACACCGCCGGTTGGCAAGGGAGCGAATACGTCAAGGGTCTGCGGGAGGAAGAGGGCTTCGATGCAGAATCCAACACCGAAACGTACGCGGCGTGCACCCTGGAGGTAAACACCCGCCGCTGGGCTGGAGTGCCGTTCTACCTGCGCACTGGTAAGCGCCTTGGGCGTCGTGTCACGGAAATTGCCTTGGTGTTTAAGCGAGCTCCACACCAACCTTTTGGTGACGCGGTTGCTTCCGAGTTGGGGCAAAACGCTGTGGTCATTCGGGTACAGCCGGACGAGGGCGTCCTCATGCGTTTTGGTTCGAAGGTCCCTGGTTCCACCATGGAAGTTCGCGATGTCAACATGGACTTTTCCTACTCTGAGGCTTTTACTGAGGAATCTCCCGAAGCGTACGAACGCCTCATTCTGGACGTGTTGCTTGGGGAATCCAGTCTGTTCCCCACCAACGAAGAGGTGGAACTCAGCTGGAAGATTCTCGACCCGATCCTGGAGTACTGGGCTGACCATGGCCGCCCTGATGATTACGAGGCGGGTACCTGGGGTCCGGCCAGTGCCGACAAGATGCTGGGCCGCCAGGGCCGTACGTGGCGACGCCCCTAGTTAACACTGTTGACAGAGTTGACAGATACGAAAGGTCACTATGATCATTAAGCTCTCTGACACTAATACCCGGGAGATCGCTAAGCAGCTTGTGAGCGTTCGTGATTCCGGCGGACAGGTCACCACGGGGCGTGTGCTCACCCTCATTGTCGTAGCCTCTGAAGACGACGACCTTGAGTCCATCATCAAAGCAACCCATGATGCCTCCCGCGAACACCCATCCCGCGTGCTCATCATGGTTGCCGGTGACCCTCAGGGTGAGCCTCGCGTCGACGCGGAGATTCGCTTCGGCGGCGATGCTGGAGCATCCGAAATTATATTGATGGCGTTACATGGCGAGGTGGCTAAGCACATGGAGGCTGTGGTCACTCCTCTGTTGCTTCCCGACACCCCCATCGTGGCGTGGTGGCCATCTAAAG
>ERZ773075.1389-NODE-1389-length-12631-cov-57.4076_pt1 | contig 12631 bp, 7 predicted proteins | sample MGYA00580614_ERZ773075 | MGnify/ENA primary metagenome ERZ773075 (study PRJEB29015, sample SAMEA2738021) | human oral metagenome | biome: human oral; feature: human-associated habitat; material: dental | place: China | collected 2043 ... | reverse complement strand
CGACTCGTGGAACGACATCTCCATGCACGAGGCCGCCGACCACGCCGTCGCCATGCCGTGGTCCCCCGCCGAGGTCGCGGCCGTGTGCGAGTGCACGGTGGGATCCATGGCCGAGCTCGTCGATCGCGTTCTCGGCGCTTCCGGCGACACCCAGGAGGAATAATGATGACCGCCGGTCGTTACGTCAAAGCCGTCCTGTGGGATATGGACGGCACGCTCATGGACTCCCAGCCGCTATGGGACGAGGCCTTCTGCCGCTGCTGCCGGGAGCGGGGAGGGACCGTCACCGAGGAGCATGTCGCGGGCATCGCGGGGGCGTCCATCGAGCGCACCCGCGGGCTCATCGCCGCGACCGGCGCCGCGCCCTCGCCCGAGGACCCGGCTGCCGCCGAGATCTTCTCCCGGATGACCGCGGAGGTCGAGGCGGCGGTCCGCGCCGACCCCCCGATCCTGCCCGGCGCCCGGAGGATCACCTCGATGCTCAGCGAGGTCGGGTTGGCGCAGGTCATCGTCACGCAGTCCCCGCGGCGCATCGTCGAATCGGTCGCCCGCGCGCTCGGCGACGTGTTCGTCGCCCTCGTCACCGGCGACGACGGCCTGTCCGGCAAGCCCGCGCCCGCGCCCTACGCGGCGGCGGTCGAGCTCCTCGGCCTGAGGCCCGAGCAGTGCGTCGTGGTCGAGGACTCCGCCACGGGGGCGGCCTCGGCGCGCTCCAATGATCTGCTGGTCGTGCAGGTGGGCGGCGGCGCCAAGCACTTCCCCGGGGATCCGGGCCTGATCGTGGTGAGGGATCTGGCCTCCATCACGCCGCACCTGCTGCTGTGGGACGACTCAGTGCTCCCCTCCGTGCAGCTCTCCGCGGCCGGCTCCGGGCGCGCCTCCGCGGACGCCTCAGCCTCCGACTCCGGGCCGGCCGGTGCGGCTAGCGCGGTCGGTGCGGCCAGCGCGGTCGGTGCCACCGGCGCTGCTGACGCGACTGGCGCTGCCGGTGCTGCCGGTGCGGCCGACGTCGTGAGTGGTGAGCGCACCTATGCCGCGGATGAGCTCTTCTTCTCCACGACCGACGCCTCGGGCAGGATCCGCCGGGCCAATTCGATCTTCATGCGCTTGTCCGGATACCCGCGCGGCGCCCTGGTGGGACGCGCCCACAACGTCGTGCGCCACCCCGACATGCCGGCGGGCCTGTTCCGCTCGATATGGGAGGACATCAGCGCCGGCGGCGCCGCCAGCGCCTACATCACCAACCGCTCGTCCGATGGCAGCCGCTACCGCGTCTTCGCCACGATCGTCCCCTCGGGCGACGGCTTCCTGTCCGTGCGCACGCTGCCCATGAGAACCGGTCTGCGCGACACCATCGAGGCCGTCTACGCCCGTGTGCGGATGGTCGAGGCCGCTTCCGCGGCCGGCGGCTCCTCCCGTCGCGAGGTGGCCGCCGCTGGTCAGGCCGCCCTGGTCGAGGAGCTGCGGGCACTCGGCTACCGCGATTCGACCGACTTCACCCGCAGGACTCTTCCCGACGAGGTCGCGGCCCTCGTGGCCGCCGGCGTCGCCATCCCCGAGCGGGATGTCGACGGCCCGCTCGCCCGCGTCCTCGCCGAGATGAACGGCGTCGAGGCCGCCACCGCCGACCTGGTCGCCCTGCTGGACGAGTGCGGCCGCCTGGTCGCGCTGCTGGGCAGACGCTCCGCTGACATCGACGCCCTGTCCGCCCGCCTGGGGCGGCTGCGCGACTGCCTGCGCGAGGTGGCGGCCGACGTCGGGAGTCTCGGATCGGGCCGGGAGAACAACGTCTCCGAGCGTTACCGGGAGGTCGATGCTCTCATCCTGGAATGCGTCGAGCAGCTCCACCCCCTGGCGGGTCAGGTCGCCGAGCTGCGCGGCGACGTGGACTCGGTGCGCTTCGGCATCGCCCTGCTGCGGTTGCACAATCTGGCCTCGGGCTTCTTCGCCCTGCAGATCATCGACGGCGAGGACGAGCTGGAGGCCAACGACGCCGTCGGCTCCCTCGATGAGCTGGCCGGGGCCCTGCGCGATGGCGCCGAGCGCCTCACCGAGCGCCTGTCCCTGTACCACGCCCGTGCCGAGCTGGTCGGCGGCGAACTCGACGACGTCGCCGGGGCCCTGACCGCCATCCGGCATCCGCTGCTCGACCTGCTGGATGCGGCCTCCGAGGCGGGGACCGTCGCCGGGGCCTCCGTGCGCGCCGCTCGTCCGCTGGTTCGCGACGGCTTCCCGGAGGCCCGGGACCTGGCCGATCTCGCCGGTGCCGTGCGCGACCTCGACGTGCCCTATGCGGCCGCGGATGTCGAGGCCCGTCTTGTGCTGGTCGAGGCGGCCCTGGCCGAGCTCGTCTGAGTCGGCGAAGGGGCGGTGCGGGAGGGCGGGCGGCGAACCAGCTCGACCAGGACCTCGGCGTGGTCGGTGTGGGGGAACATGTCGAACAGCCGGGCCCGACGGGCCCGCAGTGAGGGCATCGCCTCCAGGTCGGCTGCCAGACTCACCGGATTGCACGAGGAGTACAGCACTCGGGCCGCACTGGAGTTCTCGATCCGTCTCGCCAGCCCGGTCCCGATCCCGCGTCGCGGTGGATTGACCACCAGCAGATCCGGCACGGCGCTGCCGCCGGGGTCCAGGACTCGTGCGTCGCCGACCTCGAAGCGGACCTCCTCGGACGGAAGTCCCATGAGCGCCGCGGACTCCCGCGCCCCGCGGATCGCGGGCGCCGACACCTCCACGCCCAGCACGCGACGACCCGGGCCGGCCAGCGCCAGCGCGAAGCCCCCGACGCCGCAGAACAGGTCCCACACCTCGGCGCCGCCGCTCAGGTCACGTGCCCAGTGCGTCGCGGTCGCGTAGAGAGCCTCGGCCACACCTGTGTTGGTCTGGAAGAAGGAACGGGTGGGGAGGAGGAGGGGCAGCTCGATTCCCGGGGAACGCGTGGTCCCGGTGCCGACGAGGACTCCGGCGGCCCCTCGGCCCGATGCGGATCCGGCGGCCTCGCCGGCCCGCCAGCGCAGCGCGCTGTCGTCTGGCAGGCTACGACCGCCGGCGGCCGCGCCCACCGCGGCCTCGCCGCTCCGGGCCCCGATGCCGGTGGTGTCGCTGGCCCGGGCCTCGGCGCTGGCCCGGGCCCCGGCGGCGGCGCCTCCGTCCGGCTCCGGCAGCCGCAGGCGCATGAGCAGGCGATCTCCCCAGGGGATGTCCTCGGTGAGGATGAGCTCCTCCTCTCCCTCGATGATCGCCTGGTGAACCGGTTGAATGTTGACGCTCATGACGGCGAGGGTCGGCAGCGCCTCCCTCAGCCCCGGCAGGGCGCTGCGCAGGCGCTCGACGTGCCGGTGCGACCGCAGGACCCAGCGCACCATGAGGTCGCCGTCGGGGGAGGCGGTGACGAGGATATGCTTGAGCTCGCCGCGCCGGGCTCGGACGTCGTAGGGCCCGAGGCCCAGCCGGCTCACGGTCCGGGCGAGGGCGGGCAGAGCCGCCTCGATCTCGGACACGTGCAGGGGGCATTCGCGCAGGTCGATGCCGCCGTCGGGACCGAGAACGCCGAGGATCGGGGAGGCCGCCCGGCCCGAGACGACCATCTTCGCCTTGTTGCGGAATCGGTTCGGGGCACTCGCCACGGGGGCCAGCCAGGCCCCGTCGGGCACGGGGCGGGCGGCGGAGGCGAGGAGCGCCGCAACGCGCTGCTGCTTGCGGTGGAGCTGGAGATCCAGCGGCACGTCCTGATGCGGGCAGGACCGGCAGGTCCCGCTGCTGTGCAGTGGGCAGAAGGCGGCCGACGTCGGTGGATGATGGGTGCCGGCGCGCATGGGGACAATTGTGGGCCCTCCCCGGCAGTGGGCGTGACGCGGGCGCGGTGCCGCCATGGAGGAGAGACGAGCGGGCGCGGGGCCCGCAACGGGAGCAGTAGTGGACGGGAAAAAAGAAATGGAGAGACAAGCGGACGCGGGAGAGACACGGGACTGAGTTGATATGACCTGACCCGTGGAGCCGGGACGCGTTTCCCGGCCCCACGGGCCTTCGTCACCGAGGGGCTCGACTCCCGGGTTCCCAATTCCGGGAGGAGCGCTCCTCCTTCGCCGAAGCGGCGCCTCGGGCTCCCTTAGACCCTCGGTCGCCTCGGAAAGCGCCCGGTCATCGGGTTCCCCAACCCTCACGACCGCTCCCGTCCGGCGGTGACTCATATATAACCGGATGAACCTGGACGAACACCACTAAGGCGCCTGAAAGAAGCCTAGGAAATGTGAAACGTCTGCGTAACGCCCCGTTCAGCGCGTCAGGGCCCGCAGGATCGTCGTGACGGTGGCACTGATGAGGAGGACGGGCCCCGGCGCGGATTCGACGACGCCCGCCACTGCATGGGCTCTCACATGCTGCACTGTTTCGTCGGAGCCCGGCGCAGCGACGCCCCGCCGGCGCGTGGGCGCCCGTCACAGGGCGTGGCGGTCGCGCGGGGCCTCGGGCTCGCCGGAAGAGGGGCGGTGAGTCACGGTGGCGGAGTGCGTGAGTGGGAGGGCCTCCGATCGTCCGGCTCCTCGAAGCGCGCTCCGAGGGCGCCGCCGACTACGGTCGGTGGGGCATTCGACTCCCCGGCTCTCTCGGGCACACTTGCCCCATGACCGACCCCGTCCTCGACTCGCCGCCCATGAGGGCGCCTATCCTGCCGCGCACCGGCATCGGCACCGACGTTCACGCCTTCACCGACCCGGACTCGACCGAGCCCCTGCACCTGGCCTGTCTGACCTGGCCCGGCGAGCGCGGTCTGGAGGGGCACTCCGATGGCGACGTCGTCGCCCACGCCTGCTGCGACGCCCTCTTCTCCGCCGCGGGACTGGGGGACCTCGGCTCCAACTTCGGGACTGCCGAGCCGCGGTGGAGGGGAGCGGCCGGTGGTGTGCTCCTGGCCGAGGCGGCGAGGCGGGTGCGTGCGGCCGGATACGAGATCGGCAATATCGCCGTCCAACTCGTCGGGGCGCGTCCCCGTGTCGCGGGCCGGGTCGGCGAGGCCTCCGCCGCCCTGTCGGCCGCCGTCGGGGCCGACGTCGCCTTCTCCGCCACCACCACCGATCACCTGGGATTCCTGGGGCGCGAGGAGGGGCTGCTGGCGATCGCCACCGCCCTGGTCTACTCGGTCCCGGCGCTCTGAGCCCACCCGCGTGGCGAGCGTCTGCTCCGCCTCCGCGGGACTCGGTGTCCGGGTCGCGCGCCAGAACGACGCCGTCCAGCCTGCTCCGCCTCCGCGGGAAACTCGATCCTGGCGCTCCGAGCCCGCTCCTGCCGGAATCGTGGGGCATCCGACGGGCGCCATGAGGCTGCTGCGGCTGCTGATCCGATCGTATCGACCGGATCAGCAGGGGACGCCCGATGGGTGCCGGGGAGGCCGTCGCGCCTTCTGCTCCGGGCTCGGAGCGCGTCCACGCGATCGGACTTTGTTGCGCGCGGTCGTACCCGGACCCATGAGGTCGTACCCTTGTCCGCGCGGTCGTACCTTAAGGCCTCTCTAACATACGACCGCGCGGGCCCATGTACGACCGCGCGGCTTCATGTACGACTTCGCGAGTTCATGTACGACCGCGCGGGGTCGCGCGCGGCGGGGCCCGCGCGAAGCCCGGTCCTGCGCGGGGCGCCTTCCTCTGCGATCTGAACGGGGGTCCACGATCTGAACGGGGGCGTGCGCACGTGCCCGACGAGGCTGACGTTGTGGGACGAGTCGGACGACGACGCCGTCCGACTCGCGCAGAAAAGCCCGTCTCGTGGAGGGGCGCGCAACGGGATACGGAGTATGCGGTGAGCGTCCGCCGTCCGACTCGCACCGAGATGCCGGATTCGACGCTTGGCGCCTCCGCCCGGGAGGACCCGATACGCTGAGCCGGTGAGTACCGATCGCGCCGAGCGCCCTGCATTGAACCTGCGCCTGTACGACTCCGCCGCCCGCGCCGTCGTCCCCCTGGCGCCCACAGTCGTCCCCGGGACGGTCACGATCTACCTGTGCGGCGCCACCGTCCAGGGCGCGCCTCACATCGGGCACATGCGCTCGGCCATCGTCTTCGACGTGCTGCGGCGCTGGCTCGAACGGTGCGGCCAGAGGGTCCTCCTCATCCGCAACGTCACCGACATCGACGACAAGATCCTCGCCAAGTCCGCCGCCGCCGAGCCCCCCGTGCCCTGGTGGGCATGGGCCCAGCTCCATGAGCGCGAGTTCGACGCCGCCTACCGGGCACTGGGCGTGGCTCCGCCCACGTACGAGCCGCGCGCCACCGGCCACATCCCGGAGATGATCGATCTGGTCGGCCGCCTGCTGGACTCCGGGCACGCCTACGTCGGGGAGCGCGGCAACGTCTACTACGACGTGCGCTCCCTGCCCGACTACGGCTCGCTGACCAACCAGCGCGTCGAGGACCTGGCCACCACCGAGGACGAGTCCCAGCTGGACGACGACGTCGAGGCCGACAAGCGCGACCCGCGCGACTTCGCCCTGTGGAAGGCCGCCAAGCCCACCGAGCCGGCCGACGCCGCCTGGGACGCCCCCTGGGGCCGGGGCCGGCCCGGCTGGCACCTGGAGTGCTCGGCCATGTCGCGCCGCTACCTGGGCGAGACCTTCGACATCCACGGCGGCGGCATCGACCTGCGCTTCCCCCACCACGAGAACGAGCAGGCCCAGTCCCACGGCGCGGGCTGGGGCTTCGCCCGCCACTGGGTCCACAACGCCTGGGTCACCATCAAGGGCGAGAAGATGAGCAAGTCGCTGGGCAACTCCCTGACCGTGGCCGAGCTGCTCAAGACGTACGACCCCGCCGTCCTGCGCCTGGCCCTGGGCACCATCCACCACCGCTCCACCGTGGAGTTCTCCGACGAGACCCTCGCCGAGGCCGCCGCCCTGTGGGAGCGCCTGAGCGGCGCCGTCCTGCGCGCCCGGGAGGTGGTCGATGATCCCGGTCGTGCTGACGCCTCCGGCGCCTCCGACGCCGCAGCCGTCGCGGTGGACGCCTCCGCCGAGGAGGTCCGCGCCCGGGCCCTGCCGGCCGAGTACGCGGCCGCCATGGATGATGACCTGGGCCTGGCCGGGGCCATGGCTGTCGTCCACGCCACCCTGAAGCGGCTCAACACCGCGCTCGCTGCTCCCTCCCCGGAGCGCAGCGCCGTCGTCGATGCCGCGCTGGACCTGCGCTCCCAGCTCGACGTCCTGGGCCTGGACCCCCTCGCCGAGCCCTGGCGCTCCCGGGTCCTCGGCGGCTCGGGCGTCGGGAGCGACTCCGCCATGGACGCGCTCGACCACCTCGTCGCCGCCCTGCTCGACCAGCGGGCCGAGGCCCGCGCCGCCAGGGACTGGACCCGTGCCGACGCCCTGCGCGACGAGCTGACCGCGGCCGGCGTCGTCGTCGAGGACTCTCCCGCCGGCGCCCGCTGGCACCTCGCCTGAGCGCAGCTGAAAGGACCACCCATGCCCGGAAACGAGCAGTACCCCGGAGCCAGGCGCCGTACCTCCAAGAAGGGCCCCACCAAGGGCTCCGGCGGCAAGCGCCGTCGGGGGCTGGAGGGGCGCGGCCCCACGCCCAAGGCGGAGGACCGCGTCGGCCACCCCAGGGCGCGGGCGAAGGCGCGCGCCGAGGCTCGCGCCGCCCAGCCCACGCATGCCAAGCGGTTGGAGCAGGCCAGGGCCCGCATCGGCGTGCCCGCGGACCATGAGATCGTGTGCGGTCGCAACGCGGTCGCCGAGGCCGCCCGCGCGGGCGTCCCGATCACGCGGGTGTTCATGATCGCCTCCGCGGCCTCCTCCGGTGCCGACGAGCGCCTCAGCGCCGTCGTCCGGCGTGCGACCCTCCTGGGCGCTCCAGTGGTGGAGGTCACCAAGCTCGATCTGGAGGCCCTCACCGACGCCGCCCACCAGGGCGTGGCCATCGAGGTGCCCGCCTACGAGTACGCCGATGCCCTCGACCTGCTGGAGCACGCCCGCGGCGCTGGCCGCACGCCGCTGCTGGTCGCGCTGGACCATGTCACCGATCCGCACAATCTCGGGGCGGTCCTGCGCAGCGCAGGGGCCTTCGGGGCCGACGGCGTCCTCATTCCCGAGCGGCGGTCGGCCGGGGTCAACGTCACCGTGTGGAAGGTCTCGGCCGGGGCGGCGGCCCGGGTTCCGGTGGCCCGCGAGACGAATCTCGTGCGCACCCTGACGACCCTGAAGAAGAGGGGCTGTTTCGTCGTCGGACTCGATGGCGGCGGGGACACGGTGCTCGAGGACCTCACGCTCGCCGACGCCCCGCTCGTCGTGGTCACCGGGGCCGAGGGCGCGGGCCTGACCCGCCTCGTGCGCGAGACCTGCGACGTCGTCGCCTCCATTCCGATCTCCCGCGCCGTCGAGTCGCTCAACGCTGCGGTGGCCACCGGCGTCGGCCTCTACGAGATCGGCCGCCTGCGCCGCGCCGCCCGGGCCATGTCCGAGGAGGCGCAGCGGGCGTCGGGGCGGGCCGCCGCAGAGGCGTGAGGCCGTGATCAGAGCGTCAGGGCCACCGGGGCGCACCGGCTCGACGCCGGTCGAGCGCCCAGGGCTGACCAGTGTGCCCGTTGCTGACACAATGGGCGCCGGACCCGTACTCCCCATCACCGGGCCGACCGCGGTGCGGCCGGCCCCAGCCGGCTAGGAGGCCGCCATGGCTCAGGACACCGCACAGCGCTGGAACCGCACCGAAGGCGTGCTCATCGCTCCGGGCACCCAGCCGGAGGCGGTCGCCGGCCGCCTCTCCGCGGATCGGGTCGTCGCCCGTCTCGAGTGGTACCCCTCCAGCCCCCATCTGCTGTCGATGACGCTCATGGCCGACGCGGACGGCCGCGTCGCCGTCACCCCGCCCGCGCGCGGGGGAGTCGTCGCCGGACTCGGCGTCAGCGAACTCGCCGAGTCCCTGGCCCGCGAGTTCGGGGCGGACGTGACCATCGGCCCCGCCGCCTTCAACGCGCTGCCGGACGACGTCGTCCTTCCCGAGGTCCCGGGCGGCCCCGGGGCGACCACCTGCACGCTCGTGGTCTCCCCGCTGAGCGCCTACACGGTGCCCCTGCAGGCTACGCTGCTGGAGCGCCCGCTCGTCGTGGCCTCCCTGCCCGGCCTGGACCGCCGGATCGTCATGTACACCGGCGACGGCGCGGGGCTGGGGACCTTCGGCTGGGACGAGGAGTCCCTGCCAGTCCTCGTTCTGACTGTCGACGAGCGCGACGTCACCGCTCGTGCCATTCCCACCGGGGAGAGCGAGGACGACGCCGTCTTCTCCTGGAGCATGACCTCGCGCTACGTGTGGGGCGGGGTCGATGAACCGGGTCCGGCGCTGCGAGCGCTGGTCGATGAGCTCCTCAGCGACTCGACCGACGCCTCCGTCATCGCCTCGACCGTGCCGGGCGCCGACGTCGAGGCCGCTGCGGCCGCCTTCGAGACGCCGGGCCTGGACGGCATGATCTCCCTGACTCGCGCCCTGGGCCTGCCCGACTGGGTGGAGTCCGTCCTGGCCCGGCGTCTCGCGCCCGCGGAGGTGCCCGGCGCCGTCGTTCACGAGCCCCGCGGCCTGTCCAACGCGGTGGGGCGCAGCGTCGGCATGCTTCTGCGGGACCCCTCCACCCCGGGCTCCGCCTTCTGGCAGTCCTACGTCCGCACTGTCACCGACATGCCCTGGGCCGTGCGCGGCGCGGCGATCCTCGAGGCGGGACTGGGCGGGGCGCTGGTGGGCGTCGCGGTGCGCCGTCACCACAGGAACGGCCGTCTGCCCGGCGGCCTGCTGGGCGTGGGCATCGTGCTCATGGCGGACGCGATCGCCGAGACCTCGCTGGCCTCCTGGACGCGCCACCGCGAGTTGCGACGCCGCGCCGACGAGGAGATGGCGCTGGTCGCCGAGGAGCTCGGCGCCTGAGGCGGGCTCGCAGGGCGTCCGCGGCCGCCGAGCGGCGGGAACCGGGCGTTTGTGACGGGCGGCCGCGGCTCCGCGGGCGGCCTTCGCTCACTCCCCCTTGAACTTCATGCCGGCGGTGAAGCCCATGGGATTGAGCTCGTAGGCCATGGCCATCTCCTCGTCGCGGGCGGCGAACTCCTCGTCGTCGTTGACGACGGGCTCGTCCTCCTCCCCGTCGAAGATCGCGGCCATCTCCTGGGTGTCGCCGAGCGAGAGATAGGACTCCTCGTCCCAGTGCTGGGGCAGGACGTTGTCGATGTAGTCGGCGAGTACCTCCTCGGTGGTGACGTCGCGCTGCTGGGCCTCGGACATGTACCAGCGGTGCTCGAGCACCTCGTGGAAGATCTCCGCCGGCTCGAGCTTGCGGCGCAGCTCCATCGGCACGGCCGCGATCGTCGGCTCGAAGACGTTCGTGAGCCAGGCGTGGGCCACCTGCTCGATGGGCTCGTCCTGGCGGCCGGTGTAGGCCCGGTAGGCCTCCAGGTCGTTGAGCATGCGCTGCCCCTGCCGCTCCTGGACGTCCAATCCGGTGAGGCGCATGACCTGGCGGTGGTAGTGACCGGCATCGACGACCTTGGGCTGGATGACCATGCGTGTGCCCGAGCCGTCGGCCTGCGTCTTCATCATGAGCTCGCCGACGTCGAACCCCAGTTTGTTGAGGCGCTCGATGCGCCGGCGCACGCGCCACCGCTCGCCCATGTCGAAGGTCTCCTTGCCCGTGAGCACCTCCCACAAGTCGGTGTATCGCGTCACAATGCGATCCCCGACCTCGATGGTGTCGACACTGGGCTCCAGCAGTGCGCCGGCCTGGAGGTCCATGAGCTCGCCGATGATGTTCGTACGGGCGATGTCGATGTCGTACAGGCGCTTGCCCTCCGTCAGGCCCTCCGTGTGGAGCTCGCCGGTCTCGGCGTCGACCAGGTAGGCGGCGAAGGCGCCCGCGTCACGTCGGAAGAGCGTGTTGGACAGCGAGACGTCCCCCCAGTAGAAGCCGAGCAGATGCAGGCGCACGAGCAGGACGGCCAGGGCGTCGATCAGGCGCGTCGCCGTCTCGGGGCGCATGTACTGGCTGAACAGGGCGCGGTAGGGCAGGGAGTAGGACAGGTGCTCGGTGACGAGGACGGAGTTCAGGGCGCTCCCGGACAGGTCCGCCCGCTCCGTGATGACGGCGGTGGGCGTGACGCAGGGCGCTCCCAGGCGCACGAGGTTGCGGAGCAACTCGTACTCGCGGTAGGCGACCGACTCGCCGATCTCCTTGACGGCGATGACTCGCTCGGAGAGGTTGACGAAGCGAACGATGTGCCGGGACAGGCCGCGGGGCAGGGCCGCGAGGACCTCGGGCGGCCACGTCTCCAGCGGGATCTCCCAGGGCAGGTCGAGTAACGCGGGGTCGATCGTGGCCGCGGTGATCTGCATGGACTGGGGCATGGGGCGATTCTCTCAGGAAACGGCCTCGACGGCGCGGTGACCGCCGGAGTGGCGGTGGAGCGGGGACCGGCGGGGCCTTGCATGCGAGCGAGGGGACCGAACCGAGAGGAGAGGGGGCCGACGAGCGCGGGGTCCCGCACGCGAGCGGCGGAGGCGCCCGCGCGGCTCGGGCGACGCAGGTTCATTCGCGCGGGCCGACGAGCGCGGGCCGCCCCGGTGCGCACCGGAGCGGCCCGCGGGGCCTTGGGCGATCCGAACGCCGGGCGGTCGGGCCCTCGGCCGGACATCGTACGGTCGAGTGGTCAGGCTCTCCGCCGGACCGGGCCCCTACCGGATACTCGGATGTCCGGGCGGCCGATTCTCAGACGGGCAGGCGCTCGCCCGTCGAGGCTGAGAAGATGTGCTCCTCGCCGGGCTTGATGCGCACGTAGACCGTCTCGCCGGGCTCGGGCGCGGTGCGCGGGGGGACGCGGACGATGATCTGGCTGGAGTCCTCGCCGGAGCCCAGCTTCTCCTCCGAGTCCTCGGCGCCGACGAGCTCGCCGTAGATGTAGGCGTCGCTCCCCAGCTCCTCCACGAAGGACAGGCGCACCGGGATGGAGTGCTCGTCCTCGGCGGAGACGACCTCGAGGGACTCGGGGCGGAACCCGATGGTGACCTTGCCGCCGTCCTCGGGCTTGATGGCGTCGACGGTGGCGCTGGACAGCTGGATCTTGGCGGCGCCGAGGGTGGCGACGTCGCCCTCGACCGCGAAGCGGCCCAGGTTCATGGCGGGCGAGCCGATGAAGCCGGCGACGAAGTCGTTGGCGGGCTTGTCGTACATCTCGCGCGGGGTGCCGACCTGCTGGAGGATGCCGTCCTTGAGGACCGCGATGCGGTCGCCCATGGTCAGGGCCTCGGTCTGGTCGTGGGTGACGTAGACCGTCGTGACGCCCAGCGAGCGCTGGAGGGAGGCGATCTGCGTGCGGGTCTGAACGCGCAGCTTGGCGTCGAGGTTCGACAGCGGCTCGTCCATGAGGAAGACCTTGGGCTTGCGCACGATCGCGCGCCCCATGGCGACGCGCTGGCGCTGCCCGCCGGAGAGGGCCTTCGGCTTGCGGTCCAGGTACTCGGTCAGGCCGAGGATCTTGGCGGCCTCCTTGACTCGCTTGTCGATCTCGGCCTTGGGAGTGCCTGCGATCTTGAGAGCGAAGCCCATATTGTCGTGCACGCTCATGTGCGGGTAGAGGGCGTAGTTCTGGAAGACCATGGCGATGTCGCGGTCCTTG
>ERZ773075.1388-NODE-1388-length-12633-cov-6.36938_pt1 | contig 12633 bp, 10 predicted proteins | sample MGYA00580614_ERZ773075 | MGnify/ENA primary metagenome ERZ773075 (study PRJEB29015, sample SAMEA2738021) | human oral metagenome | biome: human oral; feature: human-associated habitat; material: dental | place: China | collected 2043 ... | reverse complement strand
TTCACAGGCGCAGCCTGGGCCAGCTACCATTTGGTCAAAAATCGGAAGACAATCAACCAAGAAGTCGTCGAAACATCCGATATCTTGGACAAAATTCAGGACAATTTAGCTAGCATCCAGCACAACATCGCCATTATCCAAGAACAGCGAGACAATATCAAAGAGATGGCGCAGGATCTGACTTACAAATACAAGGTTTTCGAAAAACAAGCTCAGGCTCAAATCGCACAAATACAGGACATCTGGCAATAGAAAACCTCTCTTATAACAACAAAAACCATGGTCACAGCCATGGTTTTCTTCATTTTCACAAGATAAGAACTTCAATCAAAACTTATCGGTTATTCTCAACTTAATCTCTTCTTAAGAATTCATCCAAGTAATAGTCAAAGTAGGTCTTGCTTCCTGTGATGACAACCGCACGACCTTCAATACCATAACGCACCTTCTTGGCTTGAGCACCCGTTAAGGTTATTTCAGCTTCCACCTTAAAGAAGTTTCCTTTTTCCGTTTTCGTTGCATTGCTGTCAATGTTTGAAATTTTAGATTTGAGAACAAATTCTTTATTATTTCCATCCATTGCAGTGAAACGCAGAGTCTCACCTTTTTTCAAACTAGCTACATCTTTCGAGGTCACATAGGTTGTGATAACGACCTTTTTTTCCTTGGCCAAAACAGGATACAACTGAGCGAGCAACTTCCCTTCGGGAACCAGATTCGCTCCTGCTGTTTCAGGATTTAGGTGGAGAACACCATCTTCAGTTGCTGTGATCATGCCTTTTTGAGTGATACCACCTTGCACCTTAAGATTATTTTCAACTTCTAAAATCTTTTGATTCAAAGCCGTCAATTCTTGGCCAACTTTAGTCAATTGTTGAGCTTTCAAGGATTCAAGCTGGCTATCCAAACTTCCAGAATAGGCTTGCTGAGCACCGGAACCTGCATACTGCACCCGATAACCCGAAAGAGCTGATTCAAACTGCGAAATCTGATTGTCAATCTGCGACAAAACTTGATTCTTTAGCTGACCTTGACTATCAGCAGCGGCTTGCGCCTCATAAGCCTGATAAATGCTATAACCAGCATTGGTCGAAGGGACACTTGTCCCATTTTGAATAGCATTTCTAAGCGTTTGATAATCCGCCAATTTAGCATTGGTTTCATTGATCAAATTCCCCAGCTCCGCCTGTGAATTACTAGCCGCTGAATTTTGAGAAGCAATGGTCGAATTCTGTTGCTCGGTGTTACTACGGATGCTAGCAGCTTGACTCTTATAGTCATTAAAGGCCTGCTCATAGCCGAAGCGATCCTCTCCTGAAAACTGGCTAGTCCCCGTCTTCAGACTTTCCTGCAGCAATTCCAACTGCCGTTTTTGCTCCTTCAAGCTTTCCACTTGAGAGGAGAAGGTTTCTTTTTGAGTATTTTCACTATCAGACTTATACTGAACTAAAAGATCCCCTTTTTTAACAACCTTGTTTTCCTTCAAATTATTAGTGACAATCGCATTGTTACTGGTTGATTGGATGCTGGCCAAAATTTTGCTAGGCTCAATAGAGGCACCTGAAGTAACGGTGATTTCTTTTTTAGCAAATAGAGAGAATAAAACTACAAAAAGCAATAAGAAGAAAGTCGGTAAAATCACGCGCACAGAAAAGCTAGAATATCTATGATTATAAAATTCGGCACTCTCTAAGTAATGTTCTTTCATCTTCTTTCTCCTTTCTAACTATTTACCAGATGAGCATAGAAGCCATCCTGAGCAACCAGCTCCTCATGCGTTCCTTGCTCTACGATTTCGCCCTTGTCCAGAACTACCACTTTTTCAGATCGCTCTGCAATGGTCAGTCGATGGGCAATAAATATAATGGTCTTGTCCAACTCTAAGAGGTTGTCAATAATCTTTTTCTCTGTCAAGATATCAAGGTTGCTGGTCGCCTCATCGAGAATCAAAACAGGAGCATCGGTCAAAAGAGCCCGAGCCAAGGCCAAACGCTGACGCTGACCACCTGAAATCCCTGAACCATCTGATGTCAATTCTGTTTGATAATTCAAAGGCATCCGTTCAATGTCTTCACGAATCTCGGCAATTTCCAGCGCCCGAATGATCTCTTTCTGAGTCGTTCCAGGCTTGGCACCTAGGAGAACATTCTCCAAGATGGTACCATTAAAAACATAAGGCTGTTGCGGCAAGTAATTGATATGACGCCGCAAGACATGTTTGTCAATCTGATTGAGGTTGATATTATTAACCAGAATCTCTCCCTCGTTCGGATCATAGAAATTCACAATCATCTTGGCAAGGGTCGTCTTTCCAGAACCAGAAATTCCGACAAAGGCCACCTTGCTACCTCTTTCAATGGTCAAGTTAATATCTGATAGAACATTTCGTCCATAGCCATACTTATAGCTGACATTCCGCAACTCAATATTGCCCTTGGTCATACTCAAATCACGAATCGCTTTTTTATCCATAAACTCAGAATCAACCAAATAAACCTCGTTCAATCGATTATTGGCAACTTGTGCTGTCTGGAGCTTGGTCTGTAAATTAATAATGTTTTCCAGCGGACTGGTGAAATAAACCAGCAAAGTGTTATAAGTAATCAGCTGCCCCAAGGTCATTTTATTGTCCATAACCAAAAGGGCTCCCATCCAAAGAATTGCAACATTCAGCAAGAGCTGAGCTGTCTTCTTCAAACCAATTTGGATATTCTCCATCCGACTATAAGCAAATGATTTCTTCAAATAATCCACAAATTCTCTATCAATCTTTTGATAGCGGAAATCCTCACTGGTCAAGGATTTGATCGTCTCAATCCCATTGATATCTTCGATAATAGAAGAAGACAGAATGGCATTGGATTCCATGGTGTCACGATTCATTTTTTCAAATGGTTTCATGAAGGCAAAAATCACAACAATATAGATCGGCAGCGAGAGCAAGCTAATAAAGAATAAATAGAAGTTTTGCGAGAACAAAACAACTGCCATGACGACAACGATGGAGACATCCAAAAAGATGGAGAGAATGGTACTAGCTAAGGCATCAATGATACTATTGGCATCATTGAAGCGCGATACGATTTCCCCTGTCCTTCTCGTAGCAAAAAAGGACATAGGTAGATGAAAGACATGCTTAATATAGGACAAAATCACATCAATCGAAAGTCGTTGCCCCAAAATCAGAAGCAAATAATTCTGAGCATAGGAGAGGATCTGTTGCAGAATATAGACAACTATTAGACCTAAAGAAATAATCCCTAAGGTATTCCTCATCTGATTGGGTACATAGGTATCAATAATCCCCTGCATATAGTAAGAGCCCACGATATTGATGATCGTAACCAGCATCGTTGCGATAACGATATTAGCAATCAAGCCTTTTTGCTTTATTAAAATTGGAACAAAAGACCAGAGACCATTTTTCTTTTCCTTATGCGGTCTATATTCCGGTGCTGGGGCAATGAAAATAGAAACACCTGTCCACTCTTGCGCAAACTGTTCCTTAGAAAGCTTGGTCATCTTAACAGCTGGATCAGGGTCAGCAATATGAACCGAATGTTTATCATGCCCAGTCACAACGTAGTAATGAAGCATCTTCTTGTCTTTGATGACATGAGCGATAAAAGGATAGATAACCCCTTTCATGTCAAATAAAGACATATCCGCTTTCAAGGCTCGTGTTTCAAAGCCTAACTCTTCCGAAACTTTCACTAGCCCAAAAGCAGTTGTTCCCCTCAAGGTCGTTTTGGCTATTTCACGCAAACTGGCCAAAGAATAATAGGAACCATAATAACCATAAATCATGGCGAGCGCTGCTACACCACAATCTCTAGCGTCAACTTGAGCTCTATAATGACGCTTTGTAAATCTCATACAATCTCCTTTATTCACAAAAGTGTAAATTTATTTTTATGAAGGATAACCCTACACAAAAACTCCTAATAGTGAACTTACTTTTTCAACCGTAGTTGCTTGCCAACTCGATGCTTATCAGTTCTCTCCAACAAAAAACAAACACAAAATTAAGGAGGGAAAATTTTCATAGCAAGCAAAAAAGTAGGTATCTATATCATACACTAATGTGGCGTATTTTTCCAATGGTATCAGTCGTTTTACTCTATATAAGCACAAAATCACTTAAAAAATAGACACAATGTAACTTTTACACTAAAAAGCCTCTTGTCCAAATCAAGACGAACAAGAGGCTTTATGTCGAAACAAAAAATATTAGTTAAAAACGTCTGGGCTTGCAGCACCACCGTTGTTAGCACCGCCACCATTGCTAGAACCACCAGATCTTGAACCAATTCTACCTCTGATGCGACCATATGCACGAATAGCAACGCCACGTACAGCACGACCAACTTCACGACCGATATCAAATACGGCACGTACAAGGTCACCGCCGACCCATCCACCTTCTACTTCAACCAATTCAGCTTCAGTAAGAGGCATAAATTTTTGATCTAATGATTTAAAATCTTTGTTCATAGAATTCACCTTCTTCTACTTGGATACTAAATTAGTGATACTAAATTAGTTGAAAAGTCCTACTAAGAAGCCTGAAACCAATGATCCGCCCAAAATAGCCAATGATACTGTGAAAATATCAACAGGGACTCCGTAGAATGACCATCCACCGTCGATCATCATCATTTCTTCTTCAGTCAACGCAGCAAATTGGTTGTCCATCATAGCAAAGTTTTCCATATGTGTTCTCCTTTTTTTACAAGGCTTTCTTAACCTTGTTAATATATTGTTTGTGGCCAGTTTTATTCAAACATCGCTTCAACACCTATATTATACAACAACCCTATCGGGTTCAACATGACATTGATGTCATGTTTGGAAGAAAAATGTGTAATTTTTTCATAATCTTTTAAATATCCTATTTTTCCCATTTTCCCTAGTTTCATTTTGTGGTACAATAGGGGCTATGGAAAGTATTACTTTGAGTCCTAAACAAGGAGAAATTCAGGCTTTTGTCCAGAAATATCAAGACAAGCTTGTGCCCAGTAAAAATCAGTATATCCAATATCTACTGAAATTGAACCAGGCAACTGTCAGTATCTATACTTCTGGCAAGGTTCTTTTCCAAGGAGAAAAAGCTGGTCACTATGCTGCTTTTTTCGGCCATCAAGCCGAGGAAACAAGCAAGACCTCTCAGAACATTTCCCTTATCGGTACTGATGAAGTCGGAAATGGCTCTTACTTTGGTGGTTTAGCAGTTGTTGCTTCCTTTGTCACTCCAGAACAGCACTCTTTCCTGCGTAATCTGGGCGTGGGCGACTCAAAGACCTTGACCGACCTTAAGATTCGGCAGTTGGCACCGATTTTGAAAAAGGAAATCCAACATCAAGCCCTGCTCTTGTCTCCAGAAAAATATAACGAAGTGATTGCCTCTGGTTACAATGCTGTATCTGTCAAGGTGGCTCTTCACAATCAAGCCATTTATCTGCTGTTACAAAAAGGTCTGACGCCAGAAAAAATTGTCATCGATGCCTTTACCAGCCAGCAGAATTATGACAAATACCTGCAAAATGAAAAGAATCATTTCCCAAATCCCGTTAACCTCATTGAAAAGGCTGAAGGGAAGTTTCTAGCTGTCGCCGTTAGCTCTATTATCGCTCGCGATCTCTTTCTGGAAAATCTGGAAAAGCTAAGTCAAGAGCTTGGCTATACCCTTCCGAGCGGGGCTGGGAGCAAGAGCGATCAAGTTGCTTGCCAGATCCTCCAAGCCTATGGAATGGCTGGCCTCCAGCATACCGCTAAACTTCATTTTAAAAATACAGAAAAAGCTAAAAAGCTCTTAGAAAGGTAGACTATGAAAAACAAGCACTTTGACTTCCGTGCCTTCCTCAAGGAGTGGGGAGTCTTTACCCTGATTGTCTCCGTCATCTTACTCACTCGCTGGCTGCTCTGGGCACCTGTCAAGGTAGACGGCCACTCTATGGATCCAACCTTAGCCAATGGTGAGTATTTGATGGTTTTGAAACACCAGTCTATTGATCGTTTCGATATTGTTGTAGCCTCCGAAAAGGATGACGATGGCAAAAAGAAAGAAGTCGTCAAGCGGGTGATTGGCCTTCCGGGTGATACCATTCAGTACGAGAACGACACCCTTTATATCAATGGTAAGAAAACTGATGAACCTTATTTAGCAGACTACATCAAGAAATTCCAAAAGGACAAGCTCCAGTCTACCTATGTGGGCAAGGATTATACGGACAACGGGACTTTCTTCCGTAAGCTCGCTTCTCAAGCCCAGGCCTTTACAGTGGACAAAGAGGGCAGCCCAGTCTTTACCATCAAGCTCCTAGATGACGAATACCTGCTTTTGGGTGACGATCGGATCGTGTCCAAGGATAGTCGTCAGGTCGGTGCCTTTAAATCCAGTCAGATTCAAGGCGAAGCTAAATTCCGCTTCTGGCCGCTGCTACCATTTAAGACTTACTAATACTTAAGAGTATAACCCCTTCAAACTCAGTTGACTTCTCAGCTGGGTTTGCTTTTTAAAAACAGATACATAAATAATGACAGAATTTTATTTTTCAGGCACTATTGAGCGCATCATTTTTGAAAATCCCAGCAACTTCTTTCGAATCCTCCTCTTGGATATCCAAGACACGAATTGTGAAGATTTTGATGATTTTGAGATTATCGTTACCGGCACTATGGCCGATGTTATCGAAGGTGAAGATTATACATTTTGGGGCAATCTAGTTCAGCATCCCAAGTACGGACAGCAGCTCAAAATTTCCCGCTATGAGAGGGCAAAACCAACTAGTAAGGGGCTGGTTAAATATTTTTCCAGTGACCACTTTAAAGGTATCGGGGTCAAGATAGCACAAAAAATTGTGGATCTTTATGGGGAGGAAACCATTGACAAGATTTTAGCTGAACCAGAAAAACTCAAAGAAATCACTGGCCTTTCCGCTAAAAATCGAGAAGCCTTTGTTGCCAAGCTGCAACTCAACTATGGAACAGAGTTGGTCTTAGCCAAACTGGCAGCCTACGGCATTCCTAACAAGCTAGCCTTTCAAATCCAAGAAACTTACAAGGAAGAAACGCTGGAAGTTGTCGAGCACTATCCCTACCAACTAGTTGAGGACATCCAAGGCATCGGCTTTAAAATTGCCGATCAGTTGGCCCAGCAGTTGGGCATTGAGAGTGATGCCCCTGAGCGTTTTCGGGCTGGCTTGATTCACACCCTCCTGACCCAATCCATGGAAAGCGGCGACACCTATTTGGAGGCCAGAGACCTATTGGCTCATACTATTGAACTTTTGGAAAGTTCGCGTCAAGTAGAACTAGATCCCAGTCTGGTAGCTAATGAATTGGCTCACCTGATTGAGGAAGACAAGGTCCAGAATGTCGAAACTAAAATTTTTGAGAACAGTCTCTTCTTTGCCGAAGAAGGCATCCGCAGTAATCTGGTCCGCCTCTTGGAAAAAGGCCATCAGGATCGCTTCGAAGAAGAGAAAATCCTCGATGCCATCAGCCAAGCTGAAGATGAACTAGGCATCTACTATGATGGTATTCAGAAACAGGCTATTTTCGACGCTATCACACAAAAAGTCTTTATCCTGACGGGTGGACCAGGAACAGGCAAAACAACCGTCATCAATGGTATCATTGCCGTCTACAGCCAGCTTCGAGGCTTGGATTTGAAAAAGAAGGCCGATTTGCCCATTCTTCTAGCTGCTCCAACTGGTCGGGCTGCTCGCCGTATGAATGAACTGACTGGACTGCCCAGCGCTACGATTCACCGCCACCTCGGTATGACTGGTGATGATGATAGCAGTCATCTGGATGATTATCTGGATGCTGACTTTATCATCGTGGACGAGTTCTCTATGGTGGACACTTGGCTAGCCAACCAGCTCCTCAGCAACATCTCTTCTAATACCAAGTTGCTTTTGGTCGGCGATGCGGAGCAGTTGCCCTCTGTCAGTCCTGGTCAGGTATTAGCTGACCTACTGCAAATACCGAGCATTCCCCAAACCAAACTGGAAAAAATTTACCGTCAGAGTCAAGATTCGACCATTGTCACTCTGGCCAGTCAGATCCAAAAAGGACTGCTGCCAGCAGATTTTACTGAGAAAAAAGCGGATCGCTCTTATTTTGAAGCTCGAAATGAGCACATCCCGCCCATGATTGAACGAATTACTAGCGCCGCTATTCGCAGCGGCATCCCAGCTCAGGATGTGCAAGTGCTGGCTCCCATGTACCGCGGACAGGCCGGCATTGACCAGATTAACAGCCTCATGCAAAATCTCATCAATCCTGTGGAAAAAGACCAGCTGACCTTTGAGGCACCTGACTGCCAATATCGACAGGGAGATCGGGTCATCCACCTCGTCAATGACGCTGAAAATAATGTCTTTAACGGTGACTTGGGCTATATCACCGACCTGCTGCCGGCTAAGTACACCGAATCCAAGCAGGACGAACTAACCATCAACTTTGACGGCAACGAGATTAGCTATCAGCGCAGCGAATGGTACAAAATCCGCCTAGCCTATGCCATGAGTATCCACAAGTCTCAAGGCAGCGAATTTCCTGTGGTTATCCTCCCTATTACTCGAAGCAGCCACCGCATGCTCCAGCGCAATCTGGTCTACACAGCTATCACCCGAGCTAAGAGCAAACTGATTCTGCTTGGGGAAAAGTCGGCCTTTGACTACGCCGTAAAAAATACTGGAACAGCCCGCAAAACCTATCTGATTGAACGTTTTGGAGATGTAGAATCCCCTCAAGAAATTATCCACATCCCTGTGGATAGAGTAGAAAAAGCTATGGAAAACCATGTCTTGACAGAAGAAAATTTCCTGAAAATCGACCCTATGATTGGGATAACAGAAGAAGATATTCACAGTATTTTTGGAGCATAAACACAAAAAGCAGTTGAGAGTTATTCTCAACTGTTCTTTACTTTACGCAACCATCAATATACCTAGCGGCCCCTCTTTAAATATGTCAAAGTCTGCTCCATCAGCTCGTCACTAAGGATATCAATGCCAATGGATTCCAGCATAAAGCGGATAAAGCAGAGACGATCAGCCTGCTTTTCAAAACTTTTCTCTGAGAATTGGCCCACTAACCAAAAATTAAGCAAGAGAAGAAAAACTTCAGCTCCCTCATCCGGAAACTGAGTCTGAAAGGAGCCATCTGCCATCCCCTTCTTGATAATCGAAGCGATAATAGAGGCGCTGATTTTCAGATTGTCCTGCAAAATGGCCAGGCCAAAACCTGCATCCTTATCGTACTCATCCATAACCGAATCCATGGCATGAATGGTCTGGCTCTCCAGATTGGCCTTAACGAGCGCCTGTAGCTGTTCCTTTCCGCTCAGCTGCTCGGTCGCTTGCAAGGTCTGGGCGATTTCTTCCACCATCAGATCCTTCCGATGCTGCATCACCTTTAGGATAATCTCATCCTTTGACTGAAAATGATGATAAATAGCTCCTTTTGATGGACTTGGTACCAGAGACAGATACTATAGAGAGCCAGTAAGCAGTAGCCAATGATATTTATCAAACCATGAAAGAAAATGCAGTAAAGGATAGACTGGCCTTTTTTATAAGGAACAATCAAGCAAAAGGCGGCAAAGGCAAAAATGAGCTGCCAAACTGCCCAGACTATCCTCACTGCCTCAGTAGCTAGTAGAAAAGGCCGCAGCTTTCTATTTCCAAACTGTTCTAGATCGCCCAATTTATCTAGGTTTTATATCTACCACTTGTTCCTTTCCCGATCTTGCAAACGCCGGATATGACAGAGATTAGAGGCAATACTCAGACCTTCTATTGCCATAATACCCAGTCCTCGCCAAGGGCTAAAGACAGAGGTCAGCAGACCACCAGCAAGGGCGACATAGCCAGCTTTGACTCCCCACTTAGAATAGCGGATGCCATTCTCACCTCGTGTCATGTTTTCTAACTGCACTTTACGTTTTTCTGCCTGCTGCTGCAAAAACTCTTTTTGGCCTTTACGTTGCCGATCCAGCTCCTGATTCAACTCGAGGACATGCTCACTTGTTTTTTATACTACAGATTTCTTCATTCTTGCTCCTTTTTAAAAACCGACTAGACGGTTTTTATTTTATAATCTCAGTATAACAGACACTGAAAAGCATGTCCAGTATTTTTAAAAAAGTTTTTTTATAGTCAATGAAATCATCAGCCAACTTAGAAACTCGTCACAAGCAACTCTCTCATACTAAAAACTATATCTAAAAAAGCTCGGTAATGAACCAAGCCTTTATATTTATTCAAACCCCGTCACTGTCAGTCCTAGCAGCCGGATACCTCGTGGTTGTTCTTCCAAGCTATCGTATATCTCATGCGCAGTTCGCTCGATTTGCTCCTTGTCTTGAGTGGCTAGAGCCAAACTTTTCCTTTTAGTCAAGGTTGAAAAATCGGCATAACGGATTTTCAGAACGATAGTTCGTCCTTTCTTATCATGCTTAGTCAGGCTATTTTCTACCTTCTGTGCCAGCAGGGACAGCTCTTTCTTGATGTCCTCCTCACCATAGAGCAGTTTGGCATAGGTCCGCTCCTTACCGATCGACTTACGGATACGATTGGACTTGACCGGACTATTGCTGATACCACGAGCTTTCCGGTAGAGATCAAAGCCAAAGCGGCCGAACTTATCAATCAAGGTCATTTCTGGTATTTTGAGCAGATCCGCACCAGTATAAACACCCATCTTATGCAGTTTCTCGACACTCTTCTTACCCACCCCATGAAATTTGGCAATGTCCATGGGTGCTAGAAAGGCCTCTGCCTCTTCAGGCAGAATGACCGTCAGACCGTGCGGCTTCTCATAATCACTGGCAATCTTGGCCAGAAACTTATTATAAGAAACGCCTGCAGAAGACGTCAGCTTCAGTTCATTCCAGATATCATGCTGGATCAGCTTGGCTACCTTGACCGCAGATTTAAGCCCTAGCTTATTTTCTGTCACGTCCAGATAGGCCTCGTCGATACTCATAGGCTCAATTTTATCCGTATAGCGCTTAAAAATCTCTCGGATCTGCAAGCCAACCGCCTGATATTTTTCGTAATTCCCCGAGATAAAAATTCCCTGCGGGCAGCGCTCATAGGCTTCCTTGGAGCTCATAGCCGAATGAACTCCAAACTTTCTAGCTTCGTAATTACAGGTCGAAACCACGCCACGTCCACCCGTCTGACGCGGATCACTACCGATAATAACTGGCTTCCCCTTAAGCTTTGGATTGTCCCGCTCTTCGACCGAAGCAAAAAAAGCATCCATATCAATATGAATGATCTTTCGCGATGTGTCATTGATTAGCGGAAAAATTAGCATGGCGTCTCCTATAAGTAGAATAGCTCTTTAAGAAATTTTATCATTTTTAAAGCAAGTTTCAAAGGATTTTTATCCAAAAGTATGACCAGAGAAAGTAAGAAACTTTGAGTCCTGGGTAAGTATGATCAAAATAAAATGGAAAACAACTATCCTGCAACTAGGTTTGTCAAAATCTTCCTACTATTTTCATTTACATTTTCAAATTTATAAGACAGTTTATGCCAAAATAACAATCTGTATTATAAAAGAAAGCCTCTTTTAGCGATAAAATTCGTTTGTGAAACCGATTACCTTGTGATATACTTTAACTATAAATGTAACAGTTTATGTTGCTAGAATAAAGAGGAAAATCTAATGGTTGTTAAAACAGTTGTTGAAGCTCAAGATATTTTCGACAAAGCTTGGGAAGGTTTCCAAGGTGAAGACTGGAAAGAAAAAGCAAGCGTTTCTCGCTTCGTTCAAGCTAACTACACACCTTATGACGGAGATGAAAGCTTCTTGGCAGGTCCTACTGAACGCTCACTCCACATCAAGAAAATCGTAGAAGAAACAAAAGCTCACTACGAAGAAACTCGTTTCCCAATGGACACTCGTCCAACATCTATTGCTGATATTCCTGCTGGATTTATTGACAAAGAAAACGAATTGATTTTTGGTATTCAAAACGATGAACTCTTCAAATTGAACTTCATGCCAAAAGGTGGTATCCGTATGGCTGAAACAACTTTGAAGGAAAATGGTTATGAACCTGATCCAGCTGTTCACGAAATTTTCACAAAATATGTGACAACTGTTAACGACGGTATTTTTCGTGCTTATACTTCTAACATCCGCCGCGCTCGTCACGCTCACACTGTAACTGGTCTTCCAGATGCTTACTCACGTGGACGTATCATCGGTGTTTACGCACGTCTTGCTCTCTATGGAGCTGACTACCTCATGGCTGAAAAAGTTCGCGACTGGAACGGTTTGACTGATATTGATGAAGAAACAATCCGTCTGCGCGAAGAAATCAACTTGCAATACCAAGCACTCGGTGAAGTTGTAAAACTTGGTGACCTTTACGGAGTTGATGTTCGCCGTCCTGCCTTTGACGTTAAAGAAGCTATCCAATGGACTAACATCGCCTTCATGGCTGTCTGCCGTGTTATCAACGGTGCTGCTACTTCTCTTGGACGTGTGCCTATCGTTCTTGACATCTACGCAGAGCGTGACTTGGCTCGCGGTACTTACACTGAATCAGAAATCCAAGAATTTGTCGATGATTTCGTTATGAAACTTCGTACAGTGAAATTTGCT
>ERZ773075.1387-NODE-1387-length-12642-cov-3.69596_pt1 | contig 12642 bp, 12 predicted proteins | sample MGYA00580614_ERZ773075 | MGnify/ENA primary metagenome ERZ773075 (study PRJEB29015, sample SAMEA2738021) | human oral metagenome | biome: human oral; feature: human-associated habitat; material: dental | place: China | collected 2043 ... | reverse complement strand
AGGACAATCTGAGACCGCCGGTACTTGCTTTATCAAGCCGTCAGGTGAAGATAAAGCTTAGTACCGCTGCGAGGCGAAGTTAGCGGGAGCGTGTCCAAGGCAAGATATGTTTGTAACGGTTTATGTGATAAACAAATCATCTTATATTTTCAGAAAATTAAATTTCGCCCCTATTGAACGCAGAGTTTGCTCTTCCCTCGTATGGCAGGTAAATATAATAATCTGAGACCTATAGCTTTTATATAGGTAATCAAGCACGGTTCTAAGTCTTGAATTATCATAGTTTACAAAACTGTCATCTAAAAATAGCGGAAGACTACCCTTACTCATCAACTTGGCGGTAGCCAGCCTAAGAGCAAGGTAAATCTGATCTATAGTTGAACTGCTCATTTGATTCATAGGTATAAGTTTGTTTTTTGTATTTAAGGCTATGTCCAAATTCTCGTCTATGGACATAGAGTCATATATGCCGCCGGTAATTCCTTTTACAAACTCGGAAGCTTCTTTATTAAGATATACACCGAAGGAATCCTTGATAGTGGAAGATAAACTATCCATAGTTTCTATGGATAGATCAAGGGCATCAACTTCAAATTGCAAGCGTTCATTTTCATCTATTACAGCCTTAAGTGCTTCATTTTCATCACTTAGATCTGCGAGTTGCTCAAGTTCTTTTTCCTGTTCCCATACGGAGCGATTGGAGCTGTCTATGCCGCTAAGAACAGACTGTTTTTTACCGTTAAGTTCGGATAATTCTTTACTTAACCTGTCAAGTTCTTGTTGTTGGGCATCCACCTCATCAAGCACCGTTAAAAGCTTATCCATTTTTGAGTTAAAGTTTGAAAGCCCCGGCTCTATGGATAACCTTGTATGTATATTAAGCAGTTCATATAAATCACCAAGATGTGTATCCAGAGCATTTCTATCTTTAGAATACGCAAGCATACATATCAAAGCGGACACAGAGGCTATAATAAAGGCTATAATAAGAAAAATCATAGTAATATTGTGTGAATATGACATGTGTGAGCTAAGCTGTGTAAGTTTATTAAATAAGTACATATACACAATAAATATTGCAAATATTGCCGAAAGTACCAAAGAAACAATACCGGCAAATTTATACATATTAGCTTTGCTGTTTGCTGCAAAATGCTGATAATTTTCAAATAATTCCTGTGCTTCTTTTTTGCGTTCTTCTATATCGGCAGCACTTGATATGGACTTATCGCTAAGTTTTTGTCTGTTTGCGGAAAGCTTTGAAATAAGCTCTTCTTTGGCAGCTCCAAGTTTATTGATCTGCATATCAAGTCGTTGCTTATCAAGGATCAAATTTTGTGCTTTTGAGCTGTCTTTTGGGATATTAAGGTTATTTTCTATGCTTCTGATAGTGCTTAGGTTGGCAGCATAATTTTTACTTGCCTCAGGTACTATTCTGGAAGCATAGGCTCTTCTTTCCTTTTTTAATATATCTAAGGCTTTTTCTATATTAATAACCGGATTTCCGGAATTATTCATATTGGCTATATAGTTTTTAAGCTCTATTGTCATATCATGATCGGTACTGCTTTTTAATTGACTTATGCTTACTGTATTGTCATAGGCAAGCATAGACATATTGTTAAGGAATTTTGTATTAATGAAATTTTGCGGAGAGTCTATTTTTTCACCGCCGGTTTCGTCAATAAGTGTCAGTGGAGCAGCGGCTTGTCTGCTAAAGTTTCTTTCTATGCGGTATACACTGTCCTTGTAGCTGACTTTCATACTACCTGAGTAATCTGCACCCAAGTCCCAAGGCAGATATCTTGACCATGCGTCATTCAGGTTGGCTCTTACTCTTGTACGATCCATGCCGAAAAGCATAGCTTTTATAAAGCTGTGTATAGTAGATTTGCCGGCTTCATTATAACCATATATAAGATTAAACCTGTCTGAAAAACGAATATGTTTGTTTTTCAGTTTACCGAAACTATTAATATGAAGTTCTAAGATTTTCATGAGTTACACCCCTTTATACATAGTTTTAAGTAGGGCTGACACACCATAATTCAAGGCTTTTTTATCAAGCTTTGATATATTTTCCCTATTTAATTCTTTTATAAAAAATCCTATCATATCATTGGAATGTTCACTAAAAAGTTTTGCAAAATCATACATAGGTTCGGAATCATCTATAATTTTAGCAATGCGGAATTTTTCATGCAAACTGTCAAGGTCAAAGTCTATATAAGGGTCTCTGACTCCAAGTATAGTAAGTTTGTATATATGCTTTGTACCACGCTTTACTATTTCATCACTGATGCAGGTAATAAGCTCTGAGTTACTTGTAGTTTTATTTACATTAATTACCAAAGGGATGTATTCAATATCTGCAATAGGAATAAAATCCAAGCGGGATACCTTTCTTGTAAATTCGGATATCTCACCGTAAAATATACCATGTGCACCGCTCTCATTGACATCTAAGGGCTCGGGAGAACCGCAATAAGCCATAATATTGGAATCGAATACTTCCGATTTATGTGAATGCCCCAGTGCTATATAACTGAAACCGCTGTTTACCAAATCCTCTTTATCAAAGGGCAGATGCAAAGAATCACCGCCATGAGCCATAAGTATATGTATGCGATTGCTTGAAGGAGCTACAATACCGTCAAGAAGTCTGTCCTTAAGCTCTTTGGAGTGGTATGAAAATCCGAATACCTCTGTATTGATATCTGCAAAATAAATACCCTGCATTTCATTGGAAGTTATGTAATAAACATTTTCAGCCCAAGGAAAGTCATATATATTCGAGTTCTCAGTGATTTTATCACGGTTGCCGGCTATTATTATAACCCTTGTATGGGGTATTGCAGCAAAAAGATAATTAATTTCTTTCAAATCTTTGTTAAGAGGCTGTTTGTGGAAAAGATCCCCGGAGATAAAAAGGCAGTCAACCTGCCTTTTCTTACATTCATCTATAATTTTACCCAGTACTTCTTTTACAGCCGTATACCTTTCCTTAGCCCAAGGTTTTGAAACATCAGGTCGCATACCATAGTGTATATCTCCCGTATGTATAAACTTCATAATAAAGTCCTTTCATAGGATACAAATTTTTAAGATCTAATAATATAAGCTTATTTCACAGCCGGATATCAATGATACACTATACCGGTATAAGCGCTTTTAAATAAATAATCTTATAAATAAGAGAACACCTGTTTTTGAAATTCATATTCTCATGCTTTAGTATTCTATAAATACTGATTAAAATTCACAACTGCCTACAGTTCTCGGGAATGGAAGTACATCACGAATATTTCCCATACCTGTAAGATACATTACACATCTTTCAAAGCCGAGACCGAAACCTGCATGTCTTGTTGAGCCGTACTTTCTAAGATCGAGGTAGAAGTCATAATCTTCTATCTTCATACCCATCTCTTCTATACGCTTAACCAACTTTTCGTAGTTATCTTCACGCTGACTTCCACCGATGATCTCGCCTATTCCGGGAACTAAGCAGTCCATAGCCGCAACGGTTTTTTGATCATCATTCAGTTTCATATAAAAGGCTTTTATATCCTTTGGATAGTCTGTTACGAAGATAGGCTTTTTAAATACCTCTTCGGTTAAGTATCTTTCATGCTCTGTTTGTAAATCACAGCCCCATGAAACCTTATACTCAAAGTTTGCATTATTCTTTTCAAGTATTTCAATAGCCTCGGTATAAGTTATTCTGCCAAAAGAAGAAGTTGATACATGCTCAAGCCTTTCTAAAAGTCCTTTGTCAACAAACTCGTTAAAGAAGGCTACTTCTTCAGGAGCATTGGCAAGTACATAGCGTATAATGTATTTTAACATCTCCTCTGCCACATCCATGTTGTCGTTAAGATCGGCAAATGCCATCTCAGGCTCTATCATCCAAAACTCTGCTGCATGCCTTGTGGTGTTGGAGTTTTCCGCACGGAAAGTAGGTCCGAAGGTATAGATATTCCTAAAAGCCTGTGCAAATACCTCTCCACACAGTTGACCGCTTACAGTAAGTGAGGTTTCTTTGCCAAAAAAGTCCTTGGAATAATCCACCTGTCCGTCTTCACCAAGGCAACTTCCTACAGGAAGAGTAGTTACCTGAAACATCTCGCCAGCACCCTCGGTATCACTTCCGGTTATGATAGGAGTATGAACATATATAAAGTCCTTTGATCTGAAAAACTCATGTATGGCAAAGGCTATAAGGGAGCGAACCCTGTATACTGCTTGGAAGGTATTGGTTCTTGGTCTTAGGTGCTGTATGCTTCTAAGATACTCAAGAGTATGCCTTTTCTTTTGCAGCGGATAGTCTGAGGATGAAGGACCCTCTATACTTATCTGTGTTGCCTGTATTTCAAAGGCTTGCTTTGCATTGGGAGTGGCTATAAGTTTTCCTGTGATAACAAGAGCAGCCCCTACATTTACCTTGGTTATGTCGGAAAAATTTGCTAAACTGTCATGATATACGATTTGTATTTGTTCAAAAAAAGTACCGTCACTTATCATAAGAAAACCGAATGCTTTAGAGTCTCGGTTGCTCCTTCCCCATCCGCCTATAGATACTTCCTTGTCTAAAAAGCTTGAAGAGTTTGTAAAAATCTCCCTAAGAGTAGTTAGTTTCATAGTAGAATCCCCTTTTATAAAATCAATCTATTATATATTGCTACAGTATAGTAGCCCTATTTATTTTATAATATTATATGTATTTATTATATCTGTAAAGGGCATTGTTAAAAAAAACAGCCCTCTTTTTTATTTCTTGTTATCATTTTATTATCAATTTTACTTAGTTGCTATGCGGCATCCAGCAGCAGTATTTTATCAAGTTCTTTTAGTGCGGCTTTATGTAATTTATGTACCCATTGGTAAGACTTATTAATAAGCTCTGCTACCTCTTCAAAAGTCTTATTTGATAAATAGTACATTGACAATATGATTTTATACCTATCATCTGAAAGTATTTCTATCTTTTCTCTGATCTCTCCTATAAGGTCTATGCACTTAGATATGTCTTTATTTATAAGTTCCTCTAATTCTACAATTCTTATAGCATTATCAGAAACTTGATCATGTAGATTACTTGTTTGTACTTTCTCTGATAAGCTTACTGTCGTATTTTCTGCCATTGCTCTTATTTGTTCCTTTATAAGGATTTTAGCTTTAATACAGCCCTCTAAATGCCTAATTTGTCCTAAATACTCCTTAGCTGTCATATGTACTTACTCCCTTTCCGCTCCTGCTGCCTAATTGCTATGCAAATTATATCACCTTTACCTTTTTTCTTCAAACGGCAGCAGCTCCGGAAATAAAAAAGCACACCCCCTTAAGGAAGTATGCTTAGTTTTTAATGCCTATTATTGCCTACACTGCTTAGCCGTATGTACATATTTTCTTAGTTTTCTTACATCTTCATCAAGCTTAGCTATGTACTGCTTAAGTATGCTATATTGTAATCCGGCTTTATTAGTATAATACCTTGACTCTTGATAGTCTTTATTATCAAAGTATTCAGGTATTAGACTATCGAAAGCCATTGTATCAATGTATCCTAATGTTAGTTCTATCTCACTTATCATATCTAAAGTCTTGTTTACCATAGTTCTTATAATTCCTTTCTGTCTTGTATAATCGATACAAATGCGGTTAGTTAGGTTTCTATTATACCGATAGGACTTGACTTAACCCTTGTATTTTGCAGCAGTACAGGGATATTTTATTCATACCAATAGGATCTTTGTTATCCCCTTGCACTTGTAAATTGGTAGGGGTGCAAGCGAATAAATCTTATATTATGTGCCTGCCTTTCTGTGCTTTTACCTCTCTTCGTGTCTTTTCTCTTTTGTTTAATTCTCTAGCAACTACAGCCCAGAAAAATCTTATCCAGTTATCATCAATTTTATCTAAATTATGTTTAATCATGCGTTCCGCTGTGTCTCTTACCATTTGTCAATCCTCCTATATAATTTCTTAACTCCATTAAAGCATCACCCATAGCTATGATCTCACCACCTAATATATAATATTGTATTCTTGCCTTATCCTTGTAAAATTCACTGTCATACTTGGAATTATCAAAATATTCTTTTATAAAGCTGTATTCAAACATACATTCAGCTGCCTTATATACATCTTCAATCCTGCCGGCTATTTCTTCAAGCTCTATACTATCCGCTTTCACTTCTTTTATGCCTACTTTCATGCTTTCACCTCTCTTAGTATATTATTTCTGTAACTGTTAATTCCGTTACCGTATACATTTGCTTTGTTATTGCATACATTTATATGGAAATGTTTAACAGCAGTCCGTAACTCTCTTTATATGAGTATCCGCCTATTACTCCTAACATATTAGCCGTTATATTCACCCCCTTATCAATTACCTTTGCTAATTCATTGCTTAAGCCCTTAGGAATGTATCCTATATGTGCTTGCTTTCTTATTGACTTGATATGAGCTATAACCTGTATTGCGTTACGATCATAAGCGTTATCAGGCTCTCTTTTAAGGCTTATGTTTAAGTCCTCAAGCTTGAATTGTGATAAAAACTTTAATATTTCCTGCCTGTTCTTAAATGTAACCCCGGCTGCTCTTACTGTCATGCTTTCTTTTACTCGTCTCCATGCCTTTACGAATGCAGCAGACAAGTTTAACCCGGTCTTTCTTAACTCATTAGCCATTATACAAACCGCTTTTCTTATATTGGTTATCTGCTGCCCTTTCATATTTCCTTGCTCCTTTCTTGTTTGTAAGGATAGTATACACCTATTACAAGTGTATGTATATAGTAATATTCACTAAAAATAAGTGTATATTTTTATGCGATTTATACACTTGTTTTGAGTTGATAAATTAATACATATATGTTATAATCCAATAAAAGGAGATAACAATAAATGCTACAATATAAAATAAATATTTTAGAAGCCCTTAAAGCTAGAGGATACACAACCTATAAAATCAGAAAAGATAAATTAATAGGGGAAGCACAAATGCAAAAACTTAGAACCTCTGAAATAATAAGCAAAGATACACTTAATACACTTTGTCGCTTACTTAATTGCCAACCCGGAGATATTTTAGAATATATCCCAGATGAACTATCATAAATACGCAAGCTGGAGTAGGTGTATTTTTATATAAAGCTGTATATATAAAGGGGGTGAGAAATTGGCAGAGGATAATAAAAGTAAGTACAGTGAAGCAAGCAAAAAAGCGACTATGAAATATATAAAAAACAACTTAGTAAAAGTTTAATTTAGAGTTAAGCCAGAGGTAAAGGAAAAATATCAGTCGGCAGCAGAAAAGGCAGATTTAAGCTTGTCTAAGTTCATGCAGACCGCAGCAGATGAAAAGATAGAACGAGATGACTTGTTATAGGTGGCAGGGGTGGCTAAATACTGCCCCTTTAGTATAACCGGATCGGAATGTAGAGTATTAGAACATAAAGAGATCAGCAGAGGAAAAAAGCTAAACTTGACCTTTTTTCTGTCAAGTAAAGTATATAGTTTAGGCTTGTAAGTAAAGTATTTTATATTTTTTCAGATTATTTATCTTTATAATGGAAGTATTCCCGGTATTTCGGATAAACTGTATTTCATAGAATAACTAATGTTTTTCCTGGAATTATCGGGGTTTTTCTCGGATAAATAATAATAAATCCTAGAAAATTGCAGTAAATTGTAGTATTTAAGGGTGCGGTGTTTTACCGCCCCCCTTGCTCTGAAATACTATGGTTTTTCTAGGATAAACAATAATAAATCCTAGCGTTACTTAAAGGGGTGTCCAAAATGGAACCCCCTACAAACGGGTGTATTTTATGTACACCCCCTTTATTTCTTTAAGGCTATTAACGGTGAACGATTCATTCAGCGTTTTATCAGTGTATTTTATGCACGCCCTATTCATTTCTTTAAGGGGGTAACAAAATGCGACACCCTTTGCAATTCTTATGTATTGTAGGGCTATAATGAAATGTGCTACCCCTATAAGTGGTAATAAAATACGACACCCTTTGCAATTCTTATGTACCGGATGCACTTCTTAACCATTACCGCTTTACTTTGTGGCAGTTTTTAGAAATTTATGTAAAAAATTGAGGGGCAGCGGTCGTAAAAAGGTACAATTAAACTTTTTTTACACCCCTCTACCCTTAGCATACTATTGAGTAAGTAATGTTTACGCTCTCGACTACCGTTATGGTATCCGAGAATGCCAGCTATTTATTAACCTTAAGGGAGTAAGTAATATTTACATCCATGGCAGCGGCTAGGCTTCATACTGAACGCATTTTTGCGTTGAGTTCCTACGGTATTAAATAGATCCCTTAAAATTGAAGACATACCGAACCCGCACATTTTTGAGCTTGTTCAATATAGCTGACCCTAACTTTTGGGTCAGCCTAAGCCTGCGGAATTTTTGGCATACCGCTAAATCATCAAATAGAAGCCGTTTAAGGTACTTTTATAATTTATCTATAGTCTTTTAGTATAAAGCCTTAATCGCTTAATTTTGCCCCTATGATGTAAGGAATAGGGGGAGCGTTACAATAATATTGCTTATCCTGCTGCCAATCAAACAACTAAGCTAAAAGTTAAGCTTAGTTACTCGGATAGGTCTTACAATCAAAATACAAGCCGTTTAAGGCGGTTTTAGTTCCAGCCTATATAAAAGCACCTAAGTACTTAACAGCTGTATTTACCCCTTATTTTTAAGGAATAAAAGCATTATAGATATAAAGTTTGTATATGCTGTTTTATGTCAAGTTTTGTCAGGTTCTTATATTGATTTTTTGACAGGTTTTGACAAGTTCTTTTTACTAAATTTTCAGCAAAAGTATACTTTCTAAGGCAGCAGCTTTTTGTTTTCTCCTTGCTTCGTCCACGCTTCAAAGCAAAATAAAAGGATACCAACTGATCAGTACCCTTTCTTGCAATTTCTCTTTGTTCGCTCTTTGTTCGTTTAATATTTCCCGGCAGTATATGCCTTATTTATCATCACGCATATACTACATAATAGGTTTTACATTCTCCGTTACTCTGTTTGTAACTGATTTCTTTAGGATAGTTATTTTCTTTTAGCCATTCATCGGCTCTATTTATAACATTTTCGTTATACTTGGTTACAGTTCCTTGCCAGTTTCCTTTCTTCTCCCATGTATCCACACAATCTTTAGCATCCACATCTATACGCCTTATTATTTCATTCACTGCCTTACTTGCCGGCTTTCCGGAACTCTTAACATATATGCCTAACTTCCTTGCTATCTGCTCGGTATCATAATAGAGATTATCCGCCTTAATGTCATAATCTATAGCAATGCCTGCCCTTTCATATGCTTGCTTAGCTGTTAATAGCTTTATTTCACTGCTGCAACCTGCATCATCCTGCAATCTGTTTAAAATACTTATAGCAGCGTTGACGCTCTCTAAATTCTCAACTTTATAACTTCCGGTTCTTCTTATGCTTGGCAGTACTTCACTTGTTACCCAACGCTTGAACTTTCTTGCACTTGCTAATGTACTGGAAAATATAAGACTAAACAAACCGCTTTCATTTATGACATACGCACCGTAATGACTTATTTTTTTAAGGTCACCATTTTGCACACCCTTAAACTTTGCATAAGGCAATAGTTTTTTATCTTCCGGGTCCACATGGTCTTTAAGTGCGTTAGTTAATGCCTTGCTGTTTTTATTTCCATCTCCATATCCCAATGCCTCGGCTACATCCTTACCAACAAACCAAGGTTCGCCCTCTATGCTTAAAGTCCTAACCGCTCCAAACTCTGTATTATTAAATACCTGTATACTATTCATTCTTGCCCCTTTCATTCAGTTTCTTTAGTTCATTCAATATATCTTGCATTACTGTTATAAGTTCGTCTATTCTCTGAACTTTCATAATCTCTATAGTACTACTTTTTCCAATCTCCGGATATTTCCAGCTCATGGGCCTTATCTCTGAAAACTCCTTAAGCATTGTTTCATATTTGCGTTCAATATCTTTTTGAGTCATTTATGTATTCCTTTCTAGTGCGTGCGTTTCAATGTCCGATTATTCTTAGTTGCTGCCTTTTTATAGTCTCTAAAATCTCCAAAACCTAATAAAACCTAATATTTAATTCGTTACGGAAAGAGCTATAGGCGTTACAGAAAAACGCTTATTACTTTCTTCCGGCAGCAGCCGCTCGGTAATACCTTGATGTGTGCTTATCATTAGTACTTAAAGCCCTATAGGAATATAATTTATATCTTCAGGCTTATAACCAAAATTCTTTTCTATCTTTGAAATGAGTTCATTTATAAACTCATTAGGTACCACTCCCGGCATAATGTCAGCATCTAAGGTTTTAACCCATCCCATATCTATTATCTTAACCATAGCAAGCAATTGTAAATTATCCCTTAAGCAAATACCCTTAGCTATTTCAAGGATTATGTTTTTATCTCTGAAATACAATTCAACACATTCTTTAGTATCTATTATGCAATCAACATGTACAATTCCGTTACTGTCTCTGTAAATTGCATAACCGTAAAAATAAGCTTCTTGCTGTTTTTTAATTTTCTTTTTTGACATAGACCGCCTCTCTAAACTTCTGCTCAATTTTGAGCCAATCTTTAAACTTGTTATTATTCGTTACAATAGAATATATGTTTGCTCTGTCCCAAGAATCCCAACTTTTTTTAACTTCCTTTTCTCTCTATATATATAATATATTTTTATATTTATTTTTTATAACTATAAATAATATGGGACTATTGGGACTAATATATAAAATGTGCCGTAAATATGGGGCTTTTGCTGTCCCAAAATCACTATTTTTTATGGGACTATTAAGGGACTTAGTCCCATTTTCTAGGACTGTTAAACTTGCTTTTTTTTCTGTAACGGTTACAGTCCCTTTTTCGCTCCTCAGTTGTCCTATTTTATAACATATGTTTTGGGACTACAGTTATATCATTAAATATACTTGCTTGTTCATTTGTAGCAGCCTTGAACCCGTCATTTTCTTCTTTTATGCCAAGTATATAATAATCTCTGCAACTGTTAACCCTTGTTCTTTGTATAGGATACCCCGTAAGTTTCGTTACCCTCTCGCCGAACTGCTGCACTCCTACCCTTGTACGCTCATTTTCAGTACAATAAGTATTATATGCTGTAAACAGTGCTTTTTTACTTAACTTATCATCAAGGTTCTTAGTGATTATGTACCCCTCATCTATAAGGAAACTGAACACTGTATCACTTGATTTTCTGTAATTTTCTATGTATTCCTTGCCTGCTGCCACTTCTGTAAAGTTGTAGCGATTAGCTATAAGCCTATGCAAGCCCTCTATAGCCCAATTGACTATAGCCGGTAACTCCTCAAGCATTTTGTTTAGTATTTCGGGATCTCGTTCTTTTTCAGGTACTTCATGAGTACAAGGCACTATATGAAATCGCCTATATACATGTTCGCCTTTATCATCTGCAATATATGGCAAATCATTACAAGCTATGATTATAAAGCCCTTGAATGTAAGTGATTTTACATCTTTTCCCTTAGCTTCGGTTTTGATATAATCGCCGCCTGTTATTGATTTAAATATTGAGCTGTCCTTTATGGTCGCCTTGCCTTGGTCTCCGTTTATGATAAGTCTTATTAGTTCGGCATTAGCAAAGACAAAACGCCCCTTATCTTCGTTCATATTCTGTAACGGAATGTTTTCTATGCTGGCAGCTCCTATTAAATTCGCTATCAATGCTACAAACTGGCTTTTACCGGTATTACCTACGGGACTGTGTAAAATAGCCGCTTTTTTGGTTCTGTATCCGTATATATTAGATATCGCAAGCCCTGCAATCTCTGCCAATGCGTTGTATCTTTCCCAGTCTACAATGCCGCTTTCATTTTTACATAAATCACATATAAATTTAGTAAATGTACTTGTTTCAGTTAACACGGCATCCGGTACATAGTCCGTATTTACTTGACGGCTGTATAATATATTGCTGTCATGCGGTTCTAATGACTTAGTGGCAATGTTATAAAGTCCGTTCCTAAAGTTTATGTAGTTTTCGTTAGTATTAAAATCCTCTTCCCTTGCTATATGTTCATCATCAGCTAGCATAAGGTTATATATGTTATTTATAAGGTTATCACTTATAAGGCTATCGGGTATGTACGCAATTATCTTAGCTTTTACGGTGTCCTTATCTGTCTTTTTATAATATCCGTTTTCATACCAGTAAAAAGAACCTTTAACGCATTTATAGTTTAAATTCCGACTTATACAGCCCTTAAGCAACCCTGCATTAACTTTCTTTTTTTGGCTCCCGTCTTTTCGCTCTATTATCTCGATCCATGGTGCAACTATTGCCGGAACTTCATTAATAAGGTTCTGTAAATCCTCTTTGCTGTGTTTCTCTGTATCTATATAGTCGGTTACATCTCCCTTATCTGATTTAGAGGTAATAACTGACTTAATGGAGTGTGCAAAGGGTCTTAAATCCTTTATTATCTTATCCTTGAGCTTAAGTCCTGCTTCATCATTATCAGGCAGTATTACAACCTTAGCCCCTGTGAAGTATTTTGCAAACTCTTTTCGCCAATCTCCTACAGCTCCGGCAGTAACAGCTGCA
>ERZ773075.1386-NODE-1386-length-12662-cov-5.24923_pt1 | contig 12662 bp, 9 predicted proteins | sample MGYA00580614_ERZ773075 | MGnify/ENA primary metagenome ERZ773075 (study PRJEB29015, sample SAMEA2738021) | human oral metagenome | biome: human oral; feature: human-associated habitat; material: dental | place: China | collected 2043 ... | reverse complement strand
GCGCTCGCGGCTCGGGCGCGCCATGCTCGCTTTCGCGGGCATCTGCTCCGACGGCGTGGTGTGCGGTGTGGAGGCCGCGGTGGCCGCGGCGTTCACGGGCGAGGTGCGGCAGGTGGCGCTGACCCTGTGCGCCTTCCAGCTCACCATGCTCGTGACCAATCTCAACCCCCTGACCCAGTCCGACGGCGTGGCCACGGTCGAGGCCCTGACCGGCTCGGTCAACCTGCGCGGCCGCTCCATGCTGATCCTGCGCAGCGTCTTCACGCGCGCACCGCTGCCCCCCGCCCTGGCCCGCATGCGGCTGACCGTGCGCGGAGCCTACTTCCTCTACGGCCTGGCGTGCGCGCTGCTGAGTGTGGTCGGCACCGTGTTCGGCGTCGCCTGGCTGGGCATGATCGTGGTGGGCATCGTGAGAGGAGTGCTCGCCTGATGCGCACTGAACCCGCTGACCCCACTGAATTCACTGGACTCGAGGCCGGTGCCGCGACTATGACTGCGCCCGATCGTGTTGCCACTACTGCCGCTGCTCCCGCACCCGCTCCCGCGCTGGACCACGCACCCGCTCCCGCGCCGGAGCACGCGCCCGCGCCGGCTCGCGCCGCTGGGCCGGTCCCGCTGCTCCCCACGCTCGTGCGCCTGGGCGGCCTTCCGGCAGCGGCCGTCCCCCGGCCCGGCAATGCCCTCGTCGAGGCCCTGGAGGGGCTGAGCCGCCTTGACGAGGAGATAGAGCTGGCCGGCGATCGGCTGCTCGACCCCCTGTACAGACTCATCCCCGACCTGGAGCGCAATGAGAGGCGAGCGGTCCTGCACGCCAAGCGCAGAGTGTTCCAGGGGCGCGTCAGCGGCCTGCCGCCGCAGGTGCGAGCGGGCCTGCCCGCCGACGTCGGCGCCATGCTCGCCGTCTGGGACGACCTGGTCTCCCAGCGGCGCGCTCAGTACGCCCGCCTGGAGGCGGCGGTGGCCTCGGACCTGGATCACAGCCGCACCCTGCTGGCGGCCGGCCTCGACGACGCCGAGTACCTGCGCGCCCTCGCCATCGCCGCCCCCGCACTGGTGGCGGCGCTGACCAGACGCGGGCGCCGGCTCGACGACTCGCGCGTGCTGCGGACCCTCTACACGATGGCGACTCGCACGGCCCTGAAGACCAGCCCCTTCTCCGGTCTGACGACTGTGGCCGAGGCCGGCAGGCCGGCTCGCGGGCGCCGCCGCTGCACGGTGGCGCTCCACCTCGCCTACGGAATCCTCGCCGCGACTGCGCGCGATCTCGATCCCGCCGGCCTCCTGCGCCTGGAGGCCGCTCCCGTCAGGCGGGCGCCGGCCATGAGCATCGCCGTCGTCGCCGGGGGGAGTGGCGACGGCGATGGGGCGGTTCCCGGCGGTACCGCGGCTGCCGAGCCCGGCGGTACCGCGGCTGCCGAGCCCGGCGGTACCGCAGCGGCACAGGCGAGCGCGCTGACCATCGTCGCCGAGCACGGGTACGCCAATGCCATGGTCTTCCGGCGCCAGGAGGTGCAGCCGGCCCGATGGCTCGCAGCCGCTCACGACCGCCTGACCGGTGGGCGCCCCGATGCGGAGCCGGTGAGCGTGCGGGAGGCCGCCCGACTCGTGGGCGGACGGGATCCGCGCCTGCGCCTGCGCCGTCTGCTGTTCTCCGGGGCCGTGCATCCCCGAGCCCCGTGGTCGCGGGGTGCGGACCCCCTTCCCGCCCTGGCCGCCACGCTCTCAGAAGCGCAGCGGCGCGCCTGGGGCGAGGACCTCGGCCGGCTCGGGCGTCTCGAGCGGCTCGTCGAGACCGAGGACGGGTCCGCGCGGGCGGAGCTGCTCACCGACGTCCAGCGCTTGGCGCAGCGCATCTTCTCCGACGGCGAGCTGGGGGCCAAGCCGGGCGGCCTGCTCTACGAGGACTGCGAGTCCAGAGGGCAGTGGCCCGATCCGATGGAGCTCGAGCCGTTGCGGCGGGATATCGAGACCCTGACCGGGCTCGTGGACCCCTGGGTGACTCGTTCTCACATCTACGACCTCATGGTGCGCCGGTTCGTCTCCCAGTACGGGCGCGGCGGAGTGTGCGAGGACCCGCTCTCCTTCCTCATGACTCTGGCGCACGCGCCCGACGGCGACACGGAGATGATGGGTGCGGTCGCGCGGGACATCTCCGCCGGCCCCGACCCCGAGCGCGCGGCCATGCCCGGTGGTGTCTCGGCCTCGCCGCGGCACATGGGCGCCTACCTGCAGCCGGTTCTCGCCGGTTCGGATGGGCCTGCCGGGGCCGCCGGGCCTGCCGGGGCAGGCGGTTCGCAGGCGCTCGGCACCGGCGGCCTGACGGTGGTCAACGCCTTCACCAATGGCAATGGGGCCCTCCAGACCCGCTTCCACCGGTTGCTGGGCGATGGCTACCGCGAGCGCTTGGCGCGAGGAGTCTGCACCGCCTGGGGCCTGGAGCGCGTGCTGGAGATCGAGGTCGCCACCGACTGCAATACGGCTCAGGCCGCGGCCTGCGGCGTCCTGCCCCCGCTCGGCCTGCCCGGCGAGCCCGCGGCGCCGGACGCCGTGCCCCTGAGCTCGCTGAGGCTCGCGCACGATCCGCCTACCGACACCCTGTTCCTGAGCGACGACCACGGGCCGGTGGGAGTGGCCTACCTCGGGCTCATCCCGCAGTACCGACTCGGCGGTTACATGTCCTGGCTGGCTCTGCTGGGCGATCCGTGGGCCCGAATGGCCCCCTTCGCGGATCACCGGACCAGTCGGAACCTTGACATGACCGGACCGCTGCCGGATGAGGTGGTCCACTCCCCGCGCGCCTCCCATGGGCGCCTGGTCACTCGTCGGGAGTCCTGGACCTTCCCGGCCTCCCGGGTGACCGAGCTCCTGGACCGCGATCTGGCGGCCACCCTGGTGAGAGTGGCGAGACTGCGCGACCAGTGGGGGATTCCCGCGGAGATCTACGTCCATCAGCACATGGATTCCCGGGCGGACCCCGGCGCCACCTTCGACGAGCACAAGCCGCGGTACGTGGACCTGCGGTCGCCGGTGTCGCTGCTGTCGCTGCACGGCTGGATCGACCCCGACGTCGAGCACCTGACCCTGGTCGAGGCCCTGCCGACCAGGGAGGAACTCGCGGGTACGACGCCCGACGGCGAGGCGACGGTGCTGGAGTATCTGATCGGCATGCAGTGGCCCAAGTGGCCTAACGGATCCAAGGGATCGCAGGGATCGCAGGGATCGCAGACCGGTGGAGGTGTCTGGTGACTACGGTGCAGAACGACGTCGGCGCGGGTTCGCGACCCCGGGCGGAGAGCGGCGGCCTCCCGACAGCCCCGGCAGGAGACCTCATGGCGACAGACCTTGCGGCGACGGGAGCCGGCCTGCTCGGCGGGACCGACCCGTCGGCGGCCAAGCGCTCGCCGGTTCAGGGCGACCCGGGCGCCGCCTCCGTTCGGGCGGACCGGGATGATCGGGACGACCGGGACGTCGATTGGCTGTATGCACGCATCTACTGCGGCGGCGGGGACGACACCGACGCCCTGCTGCCCGACATCGCACGGTGGGTGGATGAGGCCCGCGCCCGCTGGCCGATCCGCTCGGTCCACTTCCTGCGCTTCATCGACCTGCGCGGTCACCATATAAGGCTGCGACTGCAGGCCGCTGCGGATGTGCTGGACGAGGCCTTCGATCGTCTTGATGCTCTGGACGCGGCATCCTGGCGCGCGCGGGTGCGCGTGGTCGAGCGCCTGGTTCCCGATCCGATGACCGCCCCCACCGGCGGCGGCCGGGCGGGCGCGGTGTGCTCGGTGTACGGGCCCGAGTACGACAAGTACGGCGGTCCGCCGGGGGTGGAGGAGGCCGAGCGGCATTTCGACGTCTCCAGCCGCTGGTGCCTGGAGAACCGGGTGTGGACGGTGCCGCGTCCGCTGCCCAGGGTGGCCTTGACCGCTCGCTTCCTGGCGCGGGCGGCCGCCGTCGGATCATTGCCCGCGGATGAGCTGTTGGGCACGCACCTGCGCACGTGGGGGCCCCGGCTCCCCGAACGTCTGCGCGACGGCGCCGTCCTCGGCCCCGTGGTGCGCCAGGTGCTCGGGTGCCGGCTGGAGGAGGAGCCGGGATGGGAGCGAGTCGATGACCTGGTTGAGCGGCTGGCCGCCGACGCCGCCCGCACTGCGCGCAGGATCGGTGCCGGCCCCGGCGGGCGCCGGGCGCTCGACGTCATGCACATGGACGCGAATCGTTTCGGCGTCAACCCCGCCGAGGAGTGCGTCGCCGGGGTGTGCGCCCGCTACCTGCTCGGTTCCGGCTGAGGCGGCAGAGGCGACAGAGGCGGCACCGGGGCACCGGGCCTCCTGCGCTCGCATCTGCGGCGCTTCTGCCGGCTCTGGCGCTCCCACCGGCGCTTACGCGTCGAGATTGACATTGTCGAATGAGATCGACGACGCCACCGTCGATCTCATTCGACAATGTCAATCTCGTCTGCCTCGGTGGGGTGGAAGCCGGCGCCCTCCGCGTCAGCCTTCCAGGTGGTCCACTAGCTGGGCGACTGAGCGCGCCCGCACCCGCGTCCCCCTCCCTCAAGAGGGCCGTTTCCTCGGGAATGACGCGTACGTTGGTACATTCTGAGGGATCGGTCCTTTGGTCTGTTTGGTGTTATGTGGGCGGGGATGAAGGTCTGGTTTCGGGCTGCTTGTCTTGTGTGGTGGTGTTCGTCCTCTACCTCGTTTGGGGTTCGGTATCCCAGGGATGTGCGCATATGCTCGACCATGGCGACGATATCGGCCTTTCAGATCAACTCCGCAACTTCAGTAAACCGCACTAGCATGATGGAACGTATGGGAATCCCGCACTTGGAGTCCGTGGTGCAACCGATCGGCGATGATCCCAGTTCAGACCCCTTGAGCCGCCTCGACGAAAGAAGTTGGTAATTGCATGCCGCTATCGCGCCGCTCCAACGGGGAGCACGTGAATCCGCCCCGCACTGCAGCCGACCAGGATCGCGGTGATGAGCCGACCACTTACACCCGTCAGCATCTGCTGGTGGTGGGCGCGACTCTTCTCATTGTGCTGGCGGTAGTCGCCGTGGTCATCCTTCCCACATGGCGCCCATGGGAGAAGGAGACACCGCCGACCTCCCTGTGCGACGGGGTTTACGCCACCTCCGAGATCAACCGCCTCGCCCACATGCAAACGGTAGGCTATTGGGGGTCGGGACGTGATCTGTGCGGGATCCGGACAGAAAAAGGAGCGGAGGATGATTCGGACCGGCGGATATTCGTTATCAAAATCTGGCCATTGGAGAATTTTAACACGGGCTATGGCATAGAATGGGACAGGGACGCCCTGGCGTCGGACACGAGCGGCGATGTCAAACGCTTCGACGTCCCGGACCTGGAAGGCGAGTTCTACACCTGGCACTACCGCGCCGAGAACACGGCCTACGGGTTCTGGGTCACGGACCGGTTTTTCCTGGTCGTCAGTTTCTATAATCCGGACCAGCAGCCCGACGGCCCAGCCACCACCGAGCAGGCCCTGGAGCTCATGCCCGACCTCCTGTCCTACATCGCCCACCAGGCCGACCAGCACGGCGTCCTCCCCAGCACCACGCCCACAACGGAGCCACCACCCGCCGATCCCACCACACAACCCGGCACGGAACCCACCTCCTGAAGCAAACCACCTCAAAAGGACCGATTCCTCAGGAATGACCAACGTGCGCGTCATTCCCAAGGAATCGGTCCAGTTGAGCGATGGGGCGGGAGCCGGCGCCCGCTCCGTCAGTCGTCCAAGTGCTCCACCAGCTGGGCGGCCAGGCCCGTGTAGGTGGCGGGGGTGAGCGCCAGGAGGCGCGCCTCGACGTCGTCGGGCATGCCCAGGCCGGAGATGAACGCGCGCATGGCCTCCGGTGTGACCGCACGGCCGCGGGTGAGCTCCTTGAGGCGCTCATAGGGGTCGGCCATGCCGGTGGCGCCGGCTACCGAGGCGGCCCGCATCGCCTGCTGAACGGCCTCGCCGAGCACCTCCCAGGTTGCCTCCAGATCCTCCTCTAGGCGCGCCCGGTCGACGTCGAGCCCCGCCAGGCCGCGCCGGATGTTGTCGATGGCCAGCAGCGAGTGCCCCAGGGCCACGCCGATGTTGCGCTGGGTGGTGGAGTCGGTCAGGTCTCGCTGGAGGCGGGAGGTCACCAGGGTGGCGGCCAGCGTGTCCAGCAGGGAGCAGGAGATCTTCATCTTCGCCTCGCCGTTCTCGAAGCGGATCGGGTTGACCTTGTGCGGCATGGTGGAGGAGCCGGTGGAGCCCTGTGCCGAGAGCCGCTGGTGGAAGTAGCCCAACGAGATGTAGGTCCACGCGTCGGTGGCCAGGTTGTGGGCGATCCGGTTGAAGCGGGCGACGTCGGAGTACAGCTCGGCCTGCCAGTCGTGGGACTCGATCTGCGTGGTCAGCGGGTTCCAGACCAGGCCCAGGTGCTCCACGAAGGCGCGCGCCACCGCCTGCCAGTCCGCGCCGGGCACGGAGACGACGTGCGCCCCGAAGGTGCCGGTGGCCCCGTTGATCTTGCCCAGGTACTCGGTGGCCTCCACGCGGCGCACCTGGCGGCCCAGGCGGTGGGCGAGCACGGCCAGCTCCTTGCCGAGCGTCGTGGGGGTGGCGGCCTGGCCGTGCGTGCGCGAGAGCATGGCGGCATCGGCGTGCTCGCGGGCCATGGCCGTCAGGTCCGCCACGAGCCCGCGGGCGGCGGGCAGCCATACCTGTTCGATGGCGGCGCGGATGGTCAGGGCGTAGGACAGGTTGTTGATGTCCTCCGAGGTGCAGAAGATGTGGACGATCTCGCCCACGCCCGCCAGGATCGTGGGGCCGCCGTCTGCGCCGACGACGCCGGGGGCCCGGGCGGCCTCGGCCAGTCGCCGCTTGAGCAGGTACTCCACGGCCTTGACGTCGTGGCGGGTCTCGGCCTCGATGGCCGCCAGCTCGGCGATCTGCTCGGCCCCGAAGTCCTCGACGACGCCGCGCAGGTACGCCTTCTCGGAGTCGCTGAGCGCGGGGGCACCGGGCAGGACGTGGGCGTCGGTGAGGTGGATGAGCCACTCGACCTCCACCTGCAGGCGCGCCCGATTGAGAGCGGCCTCGGAGAGGTGGTTGACCAGGGGGGCGGCGACGGCCCGGTAGCGCCCGTCCAGGGGGCCCAGGGCGATGGCTGGGGATGCGGTGGAGAGATCGACCATGCGGCTCATTGTGGCAGGCCGGGGGCGGTGTCGGCGGCTGGGACAGCTTTGGCCAGTGGCCGGCGAGCCTTACCGAGCAGTGCTGCGTGCCTGAATCGTCCGCTCGGCACGCACGTTCTCTTTATCAGCGTGAGCGTCGCTCTTCTTTGACCGCATCAACGAACCCGTGCAGCTCTTCATGCTGGAGTCTTTTAAGCAGATCGTTCACTGTCCACTTAGGGCCTTTGCGTCCGGTTCTCGAGGTGATGGTGTCGAGTGCATCGAGAACGATCCCTGGGCGCAATCCGATCAGGTCGAGGAGGAAGTCATCCGGCGACTGCGAGAACAGATCGCCTGGAAGGCACTCATCTTCGAAGTCTTTGAGGTTGAAAGTGACAATGACGTCCGCGCGTCCGACCAGGGCTGCCGCGACAACGTGTCTGTCCTTGGGATCGCACATCTCGGGCACAAACAGCATCGTGCCTTCCCAGCCTTGTACTTGTGCGTCGGGAAGCGCCTTGTTCATCTGGCGTCGAAGTCGAGCGACGTAACCTTGCGATTCCTTCTGGTCGCGACCGCGCCTTGCGCGCAGATGGAGGATTGCCCGCTCCATCTCCGTTTCGATCTTCTCACTCCACAGCGGTCGGAATGCTTGTGTGGTCCCGACCTCGAGTAGTACATCGCGCAGGGCACTGGGCACCAGCACGCATGCATCGAGTAGGGCTGAGAACACTGCGAATCATTTTTCCGCGCGCACGGCGGCGAGCGCTTCGCGCACCTGGGCGGGATCGTCGTCGTAGGCGCCCATCGCCTGGGCGTCCGCCACCATGTCCGATAGAGCCTCATCCGCAGCACGCCGCTGGCGCTTCTGGAATTCAAGCACGTCGCTGAGATAGAGCCTCCGATGTCGACGGACCTTCTCGAAGGGGATCTCGCCGGCCTCCAGCATCCTGACCAGTGTTGACCGCGAGATACCGAGCATGTCGGCCGCCTCCTGTGTGGTCAGCCGGGTGTTCTGCGGCGCCACCGTGACTGCAAGCCCCTGCTGCATCGCCTGGGCGACGCGAACCAGGACATCCGCCATTCCAGGAGTCAACTCAACAGCCTTGTCCCCGACCACCAATCGTGGAGTCGCCTCCTGGGAGGATGCCGCGTTCACGATGTCGGCGAACCTGCCGGCGACCTCTTCCTCCGGCAGGTACGTCCTGCTCTCGATTGTCGTCGTCATCAGACTCTCCGCTCATCTAGCGCACGACTCATCTTGCGCACGCGCATCGTCTGAGGCTGAACGTTTTGCGCGTCCTGATCGTTTTGAACGATTCGATCGTAGCTCTGCTCTTTGTGCTCTACAAGACTTCTGTGAACAGGCTCACGGCGGCGAGCGCCTTGCGCACGGCGGCGGGATCGTCGTCGTAGGCGCCCATCGCCTGGGGGGGCGCGAATCAGGGCACCCGCCATCCGCCACTCCGGGGAGGCAGTTCAGGGGCCGGTCCGACTGCCGTCGACGAGGCCCCACGCGGGTGCCTCGTCGACGAGCGGTCACTCCTCTCCGTTGCGGACGCGATCCCACAGGTCGCGCAACGACTTGCCCAGGTCGCCGTCGTCCGAGCCGTCGCCGTCGCCGGGCTCTTCTCCGGCGCCCGGCTCGCTGGGCGTGGCCTCGTCACCGGGGTCCTGCGCCTTCTGAGTCGACAGTTCGGTCACTGCGGCGTTCGCGTCGATGATGCCGGTTCCGCAGGCGTCGCGGTCGCAGGAGGTCATGGATCTGGAGGTGTTCTGCAGAAGTGTGGTGGCCTTCTCCGTTGTGAGCGAGGGGTCGATGTACTTGAGCAGCGCGATCGTGCCGGCCACGTGCGGGGTGGCCTGGCTCGTGCCCATCTGGAAGGCGTAGGGAGGGGAACTGGGGTCTGAGGGCTGGGAGAGGGAAATGATGCCGTTGTCTACCTCGGAGTCGCCGCCGGGGGCCGACACCTCGACCTTGGTGCCGTGGTTGGAGTAGTAGGACCGGGCGCCGATCTCGTTGGACGCGCCGACAGTGATGACGTTGTCGCAGCCGCCGGGGCTCACGATGCTCACGTCCTGATCCTCGTTGCCGGCGGCGGCGACGACGATCGACCCCCGGTCCACCATGTCGTCGATGACCTTCTGGTAGTAGCTGGGGCAGATGCCGACGCCGCCCAGGCTCAGGTTGACGATCTGTGCGGGGTTCGCGTTGTCCGGGACCCCTTTGACGCTGCCGCCCGACGCCCAGGTCATGGCGTCGAGGATGTCCGTTCCGCTTCCGCCGCAGCGGCCGAGCGCGCGCACGGGCACGATCTTGGAATCTGGGGCGACCCCGGCCACACCACTGCCGTTGTCGGTCGAGGCGCCGATGATCCCCGACACGTGCGAGCCGTGCCAACTGGACTCCCTCGCCTCGGAGCCCTGACCGCAGACCTCGGCGTCGACGGCGTCGCCCGCGTCAGTAGGGTCCGCGTCGCGGCCGTCGCCGTCGCCGGCCATCCAGGAGTCGGAGATGAAGTCGTATCCGGGCAGGAGCTTGCTGCTGATGTCCGGGTGGTCGGGCAGGATGCCGGTGTCCACGACGGCGACCGTCACGTCCTGCCCAGTGGACTGGGACCAGGCGCTCGTGGCGTTGATGCTGTGCTCCTCGTTGCTCACGCCCCACTGGTAGCCGAAGTACTCGTCGTTGGGCGTGCCCGAGCTGGTGTCGAGCGCCGTCATCTTCATCTCGGGTTCCGCAGACTCGACGGAGTCGGAGGAGGTGAGTGCGTTGACGAAGGACTGCGACTTCTCGGGGGAGAGCACGTCGCTCAGCTTGACGGTGGTCAGGCCCCCCACGTGGACGGTGGCCTGCTCGACGGAGACGGAGGCCTGGTCGGCGGCTGCCTTGAGCGAGTCCTGGTCCTTCTGGGGCAGGGAGCCGATGACGTCGACGCCGTAAGCCTCGACGGAGTCGACGAACTTGGCGGCCTCGGAGCCCTCCGCCCAGGTGATGACGAAGCTGTCCGCGGCGGCGGGCGTGGCGCTTGGGGCGGCGCTCGCGGCGGCAGGGGCATTGGAATCCTCGGTACTGCTCGCCGAGGGGGCCGTGGAACTAGAAGAGGAGGAGCAGGCGCTGAAGGTGCAGGCGAGGGAGAGGGCGCAGAAGAGCGCGAGGATCGTTGAGCGTCTTCGGGAAGCGGTTCTCATCGGATGGTCCTTGATCAGTGAGGGCCCAGTGAGATCCCCTGGGCAGGGCTTGCTCCGCTGATCCGGAGCACCATGAGTGTGGCACAGGAGGGCCGGTGAGCAGGAACACTGCGGATGGGCAGCGGTCCCCGGGGACTGCTGTTCACGGGACGCCCGCTCTCCCGCCCGTGGCGGCGCGGATCGGTCCTGACAATCGCTCTGGAGTGGAAGCGTCCCAACATGTGCCTGGCCCGGCAGCTTTCCTTGGTCGAGGGGTGGTTCTGGCGGGGGCAGGACTAAACCCGCGTACGGCGAAGAAGACCTAGGCGGACCAAGAGTGGTATTCGACGTCGATGTCCCGTCGCAGTCGCGGCTAAGAGGCTTGTTTGTGGGCCTCTGCGCGTCGTTCTCGAGGGGGCGGTTGTTTTTGGTGGGCCGGCGTGCCGGTGGGGTCGGTTGTCGGGGGTTGTTGGGCCGGGTGTGTCCAAAACGGAGGGGATTAAAGCCTCGGTGGCGTGGGTGTCTCCAAGAGACCAGGCGATGACCTGGAGATTTCGGCGTGTTTCCAGTGTGCTTTCGATGTGCTTTCGGTGTCGCGCTGCATGGTGCCCGGGCTGATCTCCTCCGTTTTGGACACCTGGCGCGCTCACTGCGCCGTGCCGGCACCAGAGTCAGGGCCGCCCCGGAGCGGGCCGGGCTGGGGCGGGGCGCTCGAGGGCGCTTGGGCCTTGTCGTGGACGAGGGCTTGCGCTGCCAACGCGAGTTCAAGGCTGATCATGAGGGCCGGGGCCTCGTCATCGGGGATGAAGTCGGCGTTGAGGGAGGCAGTCACCGTCGACGGTTGGACCCCCCGCCGCTTCCGGCCTCCGCTACCGAGGCGTCCCGGGCTCGACCAACCATGCATCCCGCCCTCGACCCTTGAAGACCGCCCCCCCGCACAACAGACACAACGTGCAGAAACACAAGAGAGTCCACGAATAAGCCTCTAAAATTAAAACCGTAATGAGTGCAGGCCCTTTCTCGTCTGGTCAGGATGGTTGGCCGGTGAGTGTAGGCAGTGTCGGAGCTCCCTGCGTGTGCGGCTGGGCGGGTGGCATTGGTCGCGGCACAGGTGATGTGTAAGGGCCTCCCTGCAGAGCTGGAGAGGGGCGCATGGAAGGGACGGGTGCCCGTGCGGGCATCTGGGGAGGGTGGCTGAAGCGCCAGGGGGGTGGGTGCGTGTGAGCTGTGTGAGTTCATGAACGTGCTGTGACCGCAATACACGCAGTTCCTAAAGAATGCCGGAATGATGAGGAAGAGGCCAAAAGTGCAGACGGCCAGTAGACCGATGAGAATTGAGAATACTGCGGCCGATATTCTTCCCGCCTCCTTCGCACATGCAGCAGCCGAAACAGCCGTGGCGGGCGTAAGTCTCAACGTTGAGAGGTAAGGTCGTGATAATCCTTAGTGTGGAAAGTACTTCCCATCCTATTCATCCACAATCATGGACACAGTGCAGATGGAGTGTGCATGAAGGTCCTGCGCCATGGCCCGTACCGATTGTGCTCCGGCGGCGGCAGTTCTAGCTCTTGGGCGACAGCCCGGCCGGGAAATTGGGCGACGGCCCGGACGAGAGGCGCGACCCCGCCCGCTCTCCCGCCCGCGCCGGCGCGGGTCAGGCAATCGGGTCCCAGCTGGGCAGTATGACGGGCTCGGCCTCCAGTGCCGCGCGGACTTCGGCGGGCAGGCGTCGGGCGCGCACGACCACCTGGAAGACGTACTCGTCGAACCACGAGTCGTTCATCGTGTGGAAGCCCTTCTCGCCGAGCTTGTCGCCCCAGGAGTTCTCCACCCGCCAGCGCCGCGGGACGCCGTCGACCAGGTCCACGCCCGTCAGGCACATGGCGTGAGTGAGCATGGACTCGCGCGCCAGCAGCCGCTCCGCCTTGGTCATGGACAGCTCCACGCCGTACAGGCCCTCGTAGTCGTGCAGGGCGGCGTCCCAGATGCCCGTCTCCTTCTCCCGCTGCTTGGCCACGTCGCAGCCGAACCACACCGGCTCGCCGTCCTGGATGGCGGCGATGGCGGCGGCCTTGAGGACGTCCAGCTCAGCGGTGACGTGCTCCTGGGTGGGCTCGCCCACCATGATGTCGGTGCGGTCGATGCCGAATCGGGTGTTCACGGCGATCCCGGGGCGCGGGTCGTGGACCACGACGACGAACTCCTCCAGGCCGGTGACGTACCGCTGGGCGAACTCGCGCGGCGTCAGCGTTCCGACGCGGTGGAAGGCCTTGTCCTTGTCCCGGTACTGCCACACGAACTCGCTCG
>ERZ773075.1384-NODE-1384-length-12675-cov-2.96086_pt1 | contig 12675 bp, 10 predicted proteins | sample MGYA00580614_ERZ773075 | MGnify/ENA primary metagenome ERZ773075 (study PRJEB29015, sample SAMEA2738021) | human oral metagenome | biome: human oral; feature: human-associated habitat; material: dental | place: China | collected 2043 ... | reverse complement strand
ATGATGGGGTCGCCACCAATACCGATAGCGGTGGTGAAACCAATGTCGGACAGTTCGTACATCAGCTGGTAGGTCAGGGTACCGGACTTGGAAACCAGACCGATCTTGCCCTTGCCGGTGATGTTCGCCGGGATAATACCGACCAGGCACTCCTCGGGGGAGATGATGCCGGGGCAGTTGGGGCCGATGATGCGGGTAATCTGCTTGCCGTTCTCGTCCACGGATGCCTTAGCAGCTGCCCAGAACTCTGCGGAGTCCTGAACCGGAACGCCCTCGGTGATGACGACGACGAGGCCAATCTTAGCCTCGATAGCCTCGAGAACTGCTGCCTTGGTGAAGGCCGGGGGAACGAAGACGATGGAGACGTTCGCGCCGGTCTTCTCCATAGCCTCAGCTACAGAACCGAAGACGTCCAGCTCGATGTCGGAGCCGTCCTTCGCCTTGTGGGTGACGGTGGTGCCAGCCTTGCGAGCGTTCACGCCGCCCACAATGTTGGTGCCTGCTGCGAGCATGCGTGCGGTGTGCTTGGTACCCTCGCCACCGGTGATGCCCTGAACGATGACCTTGGAGTCCTTGTTCACAAAGATAGACATATTACTTCCTTGAAATCCTTTGCTGGCGATTACGCCTTGTGAGCGAGCTCTGCTGCCTTGTCAGCGCCGGAGTCCATGGTCTCAGCCAGAACAACCAGCGGGTGATTCGCCTCGGAGAGGATGCGGCGACCCTCAGCAACGTTGTTGCCGTCCAGGCGCACAACCAGGGGCTTGGTTGCTGCGTCGCCCAGAATCTCCAGAGCCTTCACAATGCCGTCTGCCACTGCGTCACATGCAGTGATGCCGCCGAAGACGTTCACGAAAACGCTCTTGACCTGCTCGTCGCCCAGAATGATTTCCAGGCCAGCAGCCATAACCTCAGCGGATGCGCCGCCACCAATATCAAGGAAGTTTGCGGGCTTGACGTTGCCGTGGTTCTCACCAGCGTATGCAACGACGTCCAGGGTGGACATAACCAGACCTGCACCGTTACCAACGATGCCGACCTCGCCGTCCAGCTTCACGTAGTTCAGATCGAACTGCTTTGCCTTAGCTTCCAGCGGGTTCTCAGCGGACTTGTCCACGAGAGCCTCGTGCTCGGGCTGGCGGAATTCTGCGTTGTCGTCCAGGGAGACCTTGCCGTCCAGGGCGAGGATGGTGCCCTCGGGGGTCAGAACGAGGGGGTTAACCTCAACCAGGGTTGCGTCTTCCTTGGTGTAGACTTCGCCCAGCTTGACGAGAACGGGAACAACCTTCTCCTGCAGTTCTGCGGAGAAACCTGCTGCCTTAGCAATTTCCTCAGCCTTAGCCTGGTCCAGGCCGACCAGCGGGTCAACCTCGATCTTTGCCAGTGCCTCGGGGCGCTCAGCAGCGAGCTGCTCAATTTCCATACCGCCTTCTACCGAGCACATTGCCAGGTAGGAGCGGTTTGCGCGGTCCAGCAGGAGGGAGAAGTAGTATTCTTCGGCGATGTCTGCGCCGTCAGCGACCAGCACGCGGTGAACGGTGTGGCCCTTGATGTCCATGCCGAGAATTGCCTTAGCGTGCTCGTAAGCTTCTTCGGGGGACTTTGCGAGCTTAACGCCGCCAGCCTTACCGCGGCCGCCGGTCTTAACCTGAGCCTTAATGACGGTCAGGCCGCCAATTTCCTCAGCTGCTGCCTTTGCTTCTTCAGGGGTGGTCGCAACAATGCCCTTGAGCACGGGTACACCGTGCTTTGCGAAGAGCTCGCGCGCCTGGTATTCGAAAAGGTCCACAGGTGTCCTTCTTCTTCGAAGTGGTGCCGAGTACTGGTGCACTCGGCCTGGTCATTAGAGGTGTCTTCCCCTGTGTGTCCGGTACGTGCGATAGGTATCTCTCGCACCCGGCGCACACGCATCATTGACGCGGGGAATTTCTCTCGTCTCTACTCTATCGGATTCGGCGTGAGCTCGCACTCACGGACCCCCAAATCTGAGATTTTAGCGACTCAGCTCACAAATATTTTGGGTATGTTCCACCCAAAGGGTGTGCACCGGGTAACTAACTGGAGCTGTCGCTCCCCCATCCGCCGCGAAATACCGGCGAAAAAGCAGCATTTACCGCCGTGCTCTGCCAAACCCCGAAGCCTTTCTCAGCAGGCGGACAACACGCCCGGCACAGCCCACGAAAGCGGGGCGGGCACCCCCAGGTACCCGCCCCTCCATCGGCATTGTCAGGCTCTCGCCCCTGACGCGTTAGCTCACCTTCTCCAGCGGCGCGTAACGCAGCAGCAGGCGCTTCTCTTCCGAGCCGAAGCGAACCTTCGCCACGGTCTTATCGCCGCTACCCTCAACGGCGAGCACACGGCCCTCACCGAACTTGGTGTGGCGCACGGTATCGCCGACCGCCAGGGTCGGAATTTCCTTGCTCTGGTGAACACGGGAACGGTTCGTCACCTTCGAGGTGGCCGCCGCCAGCCCGTAGCTTGCCGAGCCGTTAATATCCGCGGTGGACGGCTCAGAACGGCGTGCGGGGCGGGACTCGTAGGGGGCATAGGAGCCGCGCGAGCTACCGGAGCTGTAACCACCCGAGCCATAGCCGCCCGAGTAGCCACCGGAACCGTAGCCGGAACGAGAACCGCCCGAATAGCCGCCACCATAGGAACTACCGTAGGAGCTGCCACCGCGAGCGCCATACGCGCCCATACCGGAGGCGCCAAAGCCTGAGAAACCGGCGGTGCGCTTCCACTCGATGAGCTCCTCCGGAATCTCTTCCAGGAAGGGCGAGGGCGGGTTGAACTGGCTCTTGCCCCACATGGTGCGGGTCTCCGAGCGGGTCAGGTACAGGCGCTCCATGGCGCGGGTCAGGCCCACGTACGCCAGGCGGCGTTCCTCGCTCATTTCCTTCTCGTCGGTTAGGGCACGCTGATGCGGGAACAGGCCGTGCTCCATGCCGGTCAGGAACACCACGGGGAACTCCAGGCCCTTGGCGGTGTGCAGGGTCATGAGGGTGACCATGCCCTGCGCCTTCGCCTCAGCTGCTTCGGCGGCAATCTGGGCGGCGGAGGCGTTCTCACCCTCCGCGCTGGCGGGACGGTTCGGGATCGAGTCGGCGTCCGCGACCAGAGCCACGTGTTCGAGGAACTGCTCCAGGTCGGCGCCGGGGTTCTCGGTCTCGAACTCGACCATGGCGTCGAGCAGCTCGGAGAGGTTTTCCACGCGCGATTCGTCCTGAATGTCCTTGGAGGCGCGCAGAGCCGCCAGGTACCCGGTCTGCTCCAGGACCGCCTCCAGGCAGGTTGCGGCGGGTTCGGTGCGGGCAATCTGCGCCAGGTCGTCCATGAGGCGCACGAACTCGGCGTACTTCTTCACGGCGGCGGCGCCCAGGCCGGGGATGTCGGCGGCCTGGCGTGCGGCGGCGTAGAAGGAGATGCGGTTCGCACTCGCGTACTCCGCCACCACGGACTCAGACTTGGCGCCGATACCGCGCTTGGGCTCGTTCAGAATGCGGCGCACGTTCACGTCGTCATCGGGGTTGCTCAGGGCGCGCAGGTACGCCAGGGCGTCCTTGATTTCCTTACGCTCGTAGAAGCGGGTACCACCGACCACGCGGTAGGGCAGACCGGCACGCATGAGCATGTCCTCGAGGGTTCGGGACTGCGCGTTGGTGCGGTAGAAGATGGCGACGTCACCGGGCTGCACGCCGTGCTCATCGGCAAGGCGATCAATTTCGCGGGTGATGTAGCGTGCCTCAGCGTGCTCGGACTCGGCGACGTAACCAATAATCTTTGCGCCCGCACCGGAGGCGGTCCACAGCTTCTTGGGGCGACGGTCGGGGTTGCGTTCAATGACCGCGTTCGCCGCGGAGAGGATATTCTGCGTGGAACGGTAGTTCTGTTCCAGCAGAATCGTGTGGGCGTTCGGGTAGTCCTTCTCGAAGTCCGTGATATTGCGAATATCCGCGCCGCGGAAGGCGTAAATGGACTGGTCGGAGTCACCCACCACGGTCAGCTCGGCGGGGGGCACGGCGTCCGGGTAGGGGCCGCGATCAGCCGGTGCCTTTGCGTGGGCGCCGACCAGTTCACGCACCAGCTGGTACTGGGCGTGGTTGGTGTCCTGGTACTCGTCCACGAGGATGTGGCGGAACTTGCGGCGGTAGTAGTTCGCGATTTCAGGGAACTTCTTGAGCAAAAAGACGGTGCGGCCAATCAGGTCGTCAAAGTCGAGGGAGTTGGCGGCGCGCAGACGCTGCGTGTAGACGGTGTAGATCTGCGCGATGGTCTTCTCGTACGGGTTATCGCTCGCCACGCGGGATGCGTACGCCTCGGCGCTGACCAGCTCGTTTTTCAGCGCGGAGATGCGGTTGCCCACGGCCTTGGCGGTGAACTTCTTGGTGTCCAGGTTGAGCTCTTTAATAATGAGGCTCAGCAGGCGCTGCGAGTCAGTCGAATCGTAGATAGTGAAGGTGGACTTCAGACCCAGCGCGGCGGCCTCACGGCGCAGCACGCGCACGCAGAAGCTGTGGAAAGTAGAAATCCACATGTGCTTGGCGCGCGGGCCGACCAGCGCCTCAATACGTTCACGCATTTCGGCGGCAGCCTTGTTGGTGAAGGTGATGGCGAGAATCTGGCCGGGGGTCGCGCGGTGGGTTGCGAGCAGGTACGCGATGCGGTGGGTGAGCACGCGGGTCTTGCCGGAGCCGGCGCCCGCGACGATGAGCAGGGGCGATCCGGAGTGCAGCACGGCCTCTTCCTGGCGTTCATTGAGCCCGGCGGTGAGGGATGCGGGGTCCACAGCGTTGAGGCTGTGGGTGCGTTCGCCGTAGGGGTCGGCGGGGTCGAAGTCCTCGCCGTAGCCACCGACGCGGTAGGCGGGCGGCATGAAGTCGCCGAGCGGGTCTGCGGCGGTGAAAGCTGCGGGTGCGCCGGATTCAGGAACGGGCGCGCTGGTGGCAGGCGCGCTGGTGGCAGAGGCACTGGAGGCGGGCATGCCGGTGGGCAGGGCGGCGGATGCCTCCTGTGCGGGTGCCTCCGTCATCGGGGTATCCATGGGAGGGGCGTAGTAGTCATCCTCGGCAGGGGGTACGTCGTAGTAGGGATCGAAGGGCGGCTCGTCCACCGGTGCTGCGGGGGTGACGAGTTCGGCGGCGAACAGGCCGTCCTGTTCGGTGAAGGGCTGCTTCTGCTGTTCGGGCTTGTCGCTCATCATCTACCTCGCTGCCTAGAATACACGTTCGATATTCCATGCTACCGCATTTGCTGCGCGGCTCCCACCCGTTCGGTCATCCGCCGCACGTCCTAAATCGGCAACGGCATACCGGTGGTACAGAATAGTCATGTTAGGATGACCGCATGACCCAGACCTTACCTCCGAGCCTCTCAATAGCCCTATGGTGCGATGGCTCAGCCGACGAAGCCGCGCAGTTCTATACCAGGGTTTTTCGCGATGCTTCCATCATGGAACAGGTGCCCGGACTCACGACGACTCTAAGCATCCACGGCTTCCAGCTCTCACTCATTAACGGTGATAACCAATACGTCCCGAACCAGTCCATCAGTTGCATCCTAAACTTTGACCCGCTCCTCTTCGACGGTGAGGCGCAGGCGCGAGCATACCTCGATGAACTCTACAACGAGCTAAGTACCGGCGGTGTGCTGATGGAACTGGGTGAGTATCCTTTCTCCCCGCGCTACGCCTGGGTGCGTGATCGTTTCGGTATGACCTGGCAGCTGATGCTTACCAACCCCGCAGGCGACCCGCGGCCCTTCGTCGTGCCCTCTTTCATGTTTGGCGGTACAAACCACGGCAATGCAGAGGAAGCCACCAACCGCTGGATTTCCCTTTTTGATGATGCTCGCCGCGGCACCCTGTACTACTATCCAGAAAATAGCCCCTTTGAAGCAGATGCAGTGATGTTCACCGACTTCAACCTGCACGGCACCTGGATGGCGGCAGCAGATTCCGGCGCTTTTCATAATTTCACGTTCACGCCCGGAGTTTCAGTAGTTCTTTCGTGCCACACTCAGGAAGAGATTGATTACTATTGGGAGCAACTCTCGGCTATACCTGAGGCGGAGCGTTGCGGCTGGTGTGTAGATTGCTGGGGTGTTTCTTGGCAGGTTGTTCCGCACAATATTGCTGAGCTTATGGCTGATGAGGCAACTCGCCAAAAAATTCTGCAGCTGGGCAAGATAGACCTTGCCAAGCTTTAATATGTGCCCCATACGATTGCTAGATAGCATATTCACGCTACGCTAGGACAGCGAAACCGCCCGCGCCTGCTAACGCAAGCGACGGGCGGTTTTCTCGCACCGGCGTGATTGCCGGTTCTGTGTGCCCCCGAGACGATTCGAACGTCCGACACCTTCTTTAGGAGAGAAGTGCTCTATCCCCTGAGCTACGAGGGCGTACCTAACCTAGTATAAAGCACCCCGCACCGCAGGTCGGTACAGCCCACGACGAGCCGTCGGTATCCACTGGCAGTCACCCCACGCTCATACCGCGTCCAAGCCCTGTTCACCACCCGGTGTTCACCACCCCGTGTTCACCACCCGAAGACACCCGCGCCCGGCGGCAGAACCACTCCTACAATGTACGAATGAGCATCTACATTGACCCGCCCACCTGGCCCGCACACGGCACCGTCTTCTCACACCTCATCTCCGATGTGTCCCTGGCGGAACTGCACGAGTTCGCCGCAGCGGCGGGCATCAGTGAGCGCGCCTTCGATCGCGACCACTACGATGTTCCAGCGCACCTCTACGAGGACCTGGTACGGGCGGGCGCGAAGGAGCTCAGCGGCGCGCAGCTGACTCGCACGCTCATTGCGAGCGGTCTGCGCATTCCGCTCAAGGAGCGCCCCGAGAAGATTCGCCCGCGTCTGCTTCGCGCCTGGGAGGCGGCGTTTACGCCCCGTCTCAATACGCCCCGCCTCAAGCGCGTGGAGGCTCCTGCCGCGCTGCGAGCTCAACTCACAGCGCAGGTGGCTGAACTGGGTGAAAGCCTGCTGCAGGCGTGGGAGCAGCCGCACCGCGCCTACCACCACAGCGGGCACCTTTCGCAGATGCTCTCCGACCTGGACCGCCTCTATGCACATCGCGCGCAGGGTTCTACTCCCCTGGCGTTGGTTCTGGCGGCGTGGTTCCACGACGCGGTCTATGAGGGCGCACCGGGTGAGGATGAGCGCCGTAGCGAGCAGCTGGCGAGCACCTCCCTAAAGCCACTGGTTACCGTGGGTCTACTCACCGATCAGGAGCTGCAGATGGTGAGTCTTCTGGTGCGCGCCACGGCAACCCACAAACTGCCCGAGTCTGCCGACCTACCGGCGGGCTATGAACCGGCGGATATTCAGCTGTTCCTCGACGCCGATATGGCTATTCTGGCAGCTGATTCGGCGCGCTATCGCCGCTACCTGCGCGGGGTGCGCAGTGAATACTCCCACTTTGACAATGAGGCTTTCCGTACCGGTCGTACGACCTTCTTGCGTTCTATCCTGGGTCGTGAGCGTATCTTCCTTTCCGAAGAGGCTTTCAAGCTCTGGGAGGAGCCCGCGCGGGCTAATCTGCGTGCTGAGCTCAGCGAGTGGGGGTGTGACCCGCAGAGGCTTCTGCAGGCTCTCGCACCCTAACCGCCTACACCTCAAACACACACCGCCAAGAATGCACCCACGCCAAGGTGCACTCTCGGCGGTTTTTCGTGGAATCTCCCAGGTACACACATCTCGGATACACAAATCTCGGGCACGCAAAAGACGCCCACCCCGTGCGGGATAGGCGCCTTTTTGAAGTATGTTGGGCTAGAGCCAGCTTCTATGCGCTAAGGCTTAGAGAGCGGTGTAGTAGCCGTCAACGGACATCCAGGAGGTGGGGTGCACCAGGGTACCGTTGGTGGGGTTCAGAGCGGAGATCATCTTGCCGTCGCCCAGGTAGATACCAACGTGGCTGTAGCCGTTCTGGAAGACGATGTCGCCGGGCTGGGGGTTAGAGGTCGGGCGCAGCTCGTTCTTCATTGCGTAGGTGAAAGCGGTCAGCTTGATGCCGTGCTGAGCGAAAACCCAAGAGGTGAAGCCGGAGCAGTCCCATGCACCGAAGGTCTTGCCGCCCCAAACGTATGCGCCACCCAGGCCGCTCATTGCGGTTGCAACGATTGCGTCGCGGGATGCGTTACCGGAGGAAGCTGCGGGTGCAGCGGGTGCCGGAGCTGCAACGGGTGCAACGTAAGCCTGCTGGGTCTCAGCCTGGGGTGCAACGTAGGTGGTCTCAACTGCGGGTGCAGCGGGAGCCTCGGCTGCTGCGGGAGCAACGTAGGTCTGCTGTGCCTGAGCCTGGGGTGCAACGTAGGTGGTTGCGGGGGTGTTGTAGCTGGTGTAGTCGAACTCGTAGTTGGTGTAGTCGTAGGACAGATCAGCAGCAGCGGGGATCTGTGCAAATGCGTTCGCGGGAACGGTCGAGCCGAGCAGGATTGCGCCTGCTGCGAGGGTTGCACCTGCGGTACGTACGATCTTCTTAGCCATTGGTAATTCCTCCATTGCCTGACGAGGTGAGCTGTCGGGCTCGAGCATGGATTCGCTCGGCCACCGAAGTGACTTAGCCCCGAGGCTCCTCAATTGAGAAGCCGTATCCCAGCTTGGGGATTGGGTCCCCCGCTTCTGCCATATTGGGTAGACGTTCATCGAAGCGTTGGCAGAACTCAGCGGAACCGCTTCGACGGTGCCCTCTTACGATTAGGATTTGGGCACAGAAATGAGAATACACAGAAAACTCCCAGTTGTCACTTCATTCGGGCTTAAATTTTGAGCTTTCACCCCCGGCGGAACGGAGCGAGCCTGAACGGCTAGAGCATCGTTTAGTTGTGGGAGATTAATCAATTTAAGGCGTTTGACTAGGCATTTCACAAGGATGCACATTCGCTTTTAATGCACCAGCACCCCTTAAGGACATGGTTCAAAACTCTTAAGAATGAGCCTCGTCTCTTAAGGTTTTGCTCCCATAATTCACTCAGAATCCGGCGTTTCGCTCAATTTCAACCTCAGATTTAAGCGAAAAACACGAAAAATGCACTCTAGCGCAGTTGCCAAAAAGTTGAGGGAGGAGTATATGCTCGCTCACGTGAGGGCAGCCTGCACCACTGATACACACCGCTTAATCCACCTTGTGCAGCCCGAATACGCCTCATTCCTCCGCTTTTGCCCGATTCTTCCCTTATATATGGCGTTTTCCACCGATTATTGATCAAAATCGTCCACTATCTAAGACAGTGCCGGTTCTCGGGGAGTCCACGATACAAAAACGGTGGCACCGCCTCCTCAAGTAAGAAGGCGATGCCACCGTTTAAAGCGTGAAGCGGGTTAGTAGACTCTCAAAACTGGAGCTTAGAGGCTGCCACCGCGCTTGACCACAATTGCGTTTGCCACGTCCATATCCAGGGAGAGGGTGTCCTCTTCGCCATCGGCGTGAACAATCACGTCATCGTTCTGGCCAGCAATCACGGACACCGAAGCGCCGTAGACAATACCTGCGTCAGCCAGCAGCTTCAGCAGCTCAACGTCAGTCTGAATGGACTCGGGGAAGCGAGAAATGGTGAAACGATCCTCGGGGCCAGAGTCGCGCGCAGCCAGGGACATGGGCACGGTACGCTCGTCGTTCGTCTCGCTCACGTGGCCCAGGTCCTCCAGGCCGGGGATAGCGTTACCGTACGGGGAGAACTTGGGGTCCTTGAGCATCTCCAGGATGCGCTTCTCCACCTTGTCACTCATGACGTGCTCCCAGCGGCATGCCTCTTCGTGCACGTACTCAAGTTCCAGGCCAATAATATCGGAGAGCAGGCGCTCAGCCAGGCGGTGCTTACGCATGACCTCGACCGCCTTGTGGCGGCCTTCCTCAGTCAGTTCGAGGTGGCGGTCCGGCTCAACGGTGAGCAGGCCGTGCTTCTCCATGCGTGCCACGGTCTGGGAAACGGTCGGGCCGGAGTGCTCGAGTCGTTCAGCGATGCGCGCACGCATGGGGATGATGCCCTCTTCCTCCAGTTCGAGGATGGTGCGCAAATACATCTCTGTGGTATCGATGAGGTCTGTCATATATCTCTCCCAGCTATCACCGCAACAGTGCTTAGATAGCACTGCCTAAGTCGTTACTTAATTCAATATTCTATTATGTACTTTTTCAGCGGCTTTTGCCACGGCTTAAGTCATTGAGTCGCCCAACAATAACCGTTGGACGACTCAATACAACACCTTATATATGCATTTTGCTAACCCGCCCCTTATTAAGAGGAGTGAATAGTAGGCTCTACTCTGCGGACTCAGCCTCTGCAATTTCTTCCACAGCAGATTCGTTCTCTGCGGTTTTGTTCTCTGCAGGCTCACCGGACTCAGCAGATTCCTCTGCCTCAATGGCTTCAGCAGACTCTGCGTTCTCCTGCAGGTCCTCCGGGCGAACGCGGTCAGCCCACGGCACCCAATCCGGCGCGATCAGCGCGTCGTCACCGGGCAGCAGACCAACCTCGCAAATCGTTGCCACGCGGGAGCGAGGCGCACGCGAGAGGGTCGCGAACCAGAACCAGCCGCGGGAACCGGGCAGGGTGCACTCAAAGAGGTGAGTGTTCAGGCGCTCTTCCTCTGCGCGCACGTGGTGCACCAGGCCGATAGCGTGTGCCGGGGCGATTTCCTGAACGCCCTGCAGTGCCACGTCCTTAGCGGCGGCAAGAATCTCATCCACCTTGGAGGTGCGGCGCAGCTTGTGCGGAACGCCCAGGGAGGGGGTACCTACCTCTTCGTCCAGCGGGGTGAAGGGGTCGGGGGTGGAGTCTTCGTTCTGTTCAGCTTCTTCGGCTGCGGATTCCTCAGAGGTAGATTCCGCGGAAGTAGATTCCTCGGAGGCAGGTTCCTCAGCAGGCGCATCAGCCGCTACAGTCTCTTCAGCGTTCACGGAGGGCTGAGTCTCAGCAGGTACAGCGCTACCCTCATCGGTGCTCTCAGGCGCGGCAGAAGGCACAACGGACTCTGCGGGCGCGTCAGCAGCGGGCGTAGTTTCGGGGAGCAGTTCAATAACCTGTTCAGACATACCCCTATTAAAGCATCTCGCGTGCGCAAACATTGCGGCGCCCACCCCAAGCTTCACATACGCTGTGAATTTGAGTCTCAAACCGCTAAATCTGGGGCTTCGCTCATTAACAGCTGTGTGTGAGCTGATACCGTTAAATTCATGAGTAATAAACCCGTACAGGACACGCGCAGCACCGCAGACCGGGCACCCGCGCCCCTTCCCTACGCCGGAGCCATCCGCTGGCTCGGTGCAGGCGGCGCGATTCTCGCCCTGCTCTGTCTGCTCACCGGAGTTGCCATGCTCGTGATGAAGTGGGTTGGGGCAACGCCGCCCGCCCTCATGAGCCAGATTCCGCTGGTCCTCCTACCCGTCGCCTTTATTGCACTCATGGCCGCACTGATTCTGTCGGTCATGCGCCGCAACAAGGCCTAAAGATTTGAGCCGCAAGCTCACACACATCATTCACTTATCAAGTACAGCCTGCCATTCAGAGAGAAAGATAGAGTATGTCTACTGAAGCAAAACTCCTAGTCGTCGATGACGAGTTCAACATTCTTGAACTGCTCGCCACCTCCCTGCGTTTTGCCGGTTTTGAAGTAGTGACCGCCGGCAACGGCCGCGAAGCCCTCGAAAAGGCACACGCCGAAAACCCCGACCTCATTGTCCTGGACGTCATGATGCCCGGCATGGACGGCTTCGAGGTGACCCGCCGCCTGCGCGAAAACGGCACCACCACCCCCGTGCTCTTCCTGACCGCAAAGGACGCCACCGAGGACAAGGTGACCGGCCTGGGCGCCGGTGGCGACGACTACGTCACCAAGCCCTTCTCCCTCGACGAGGTAATTGCCCGCATCCGCGCCATTCTGCGCCGTAGCCGCAGCGTCCAGGACGATGACGACGCCGTACTGCGCGTTGACGCCCTCACCCTGAACGTGGACACCCACGAAGTGTTCCTCGGTGACGAAGAGATTGACCTCTCCCCCACCGAGTTCAACCTGCTGCACTACCTGATGCTCAACGCCAACCGCGTGCTGTCCAAGGCGCAGATTCTCGACCACGTGTGGGAGTACGACTTCAACGGTGACTCCTCCATCGTTGAGTCCTATATTTCGTACCTGCGCCGCAAGATCGACAACAACCGTGAAAACCACGAGCCGCTCATCCACACCAAGCGCGGTGTGGGCTACATGATTCGCGGTTCTCGAGGCTAACGTGGCGCTCAAACCCCTCGACCGGATTCCCCAGTCTCTCTCCCTTCGCACCCAGCTGGTGCTCATCACCTCCATGCTCATCGCCCTCTCCATTGCGGTGACGAGCCTGGTGGCGATTTCCGCTCTGCGCGCCCAGATGGTGCACCAGCTGGACGAAGAGATGAAGAACAGCGCCCCCTCACTCGTGCAGCTGGCGACCGTGCGCCCCTCCGGCAATCAGGAACAATCCCTGAGCACCTACCGCCTGTACCTGCTCGACAAGGACGGCAACGTACTGTACTCGCTCAAGTCCGAGGACAGCGAACAGTTCAGCGAGCCGGCACTGCAAGGCTGGACCGAAGAGAAGGTTCGCAAGCAAAACGAGGAGGCGGTCACCGTCAACGCGGTGGGCAGCTCCTCCGATTGGCGAGTGCTCGCCGTACCCATTGCG
>ERZ773075.1378-NODE-1378-length-12733-cov-10.7297_pt1 | contig 12733 bp, 9 predicted proteins | sample MGYA00580614_ERZ773075 | MGnify/ENA primary metagenome ERZ773075 (study PRJEB29015, sample SAMEA2738021) | human oral metagenome | biome: human oral; feature: human-associated habitat; material: dental | place: China | collected 2043 ... | reverse complement strand
GAGAGTCGGTCAGCTCGATGCCGAGCTTGGAGATCGGTCCGCCGAGCGGGCCCATGGAGAAGGGAACGACGTACATCGTGCGGCCGCGCATGGCGCCGTCGAACTTCTCATTGAGGATCTTCTTCATCTCGACCGGGTCGTACCAGTGGTTGGTCGGGCCGGCGTCTTCTTCCTTCTCGGAGCAGATGAACGTCCGGGACTCCACGCGGGCGACGTCGGAGGGAAGCGAACGCGCAAGGAACGAGTTGGGGCGCTTCTCGGGATTGAGGCGCGTGAAAACTCCAGCCTCGACCATCTCGGTGGTGAGCCGATCCCACTCTTCCTCCGAGCCGTCGGCCCAGTAAATGGAGTCGGGCTTGGCGAGATTGGCCGTCTTCGCAACGAACTCAATCAACTCTTCAGGGGCCTCGGCGGGCGCTCCGGCCCGAACCTCTTCGACGGTGTAGGTCTTATCCGTCATCGCGTTTCCTTCCTGAGTCTGCGATGTGCTGCCGCAGCCTTGTCGCCACGGCGCGAACGACATCTATTGTTGCGGAAAAGGCTGGGGATTTCCCGTGCGTTTCGTCCCAGAACAGCTTGGGCTCAGCGGGTGCGATCTTTCACACACCGACGTCGTCGAAGCCGTCCAATAGAACCGGACGCGGGAGCTTTCGCCGCGCCTCGGCAAACCGCCGGCGAAGCACGAGTCCGACGAGCGACTGAGGGGCTTTTCCCGCGCCCGCCGAAGCCTCGAAAGGGCCCGAAAAGCAATGCGCGGGCCGGAACAGAGGACAGGAGGACCCAAGCAAGAGCAACAGCGGGCGGGAAGAAAGGGATGCGTCGGCCCAAAGGCAAGAAACGGGCAGGTCAAGGAACGAGAAGTCCCCACCTGACGACGTGTGCCGTTTTCTCCCACCAACTATGCTGTTCCGTGTACGGCGCGACAAGCGCGCTTCAAACTAAGGATTCAACAATGAGCGTTCTTCCACGCACAACCATGAGGAAGCGGTCTCGGTTGCTCGCGGCAGCCTTGCTTCCCTTCACGCTTCTGATCGCCGCGTGCAAAATGGACACGACCATAGAGTTCAAAGACGACGGCACGTCCGTATCGAGCGTCGTAGTCGAAGACGACGAGGGCAAGCTGACCGGCAAGAACGTGACGTGCGCGTCGGCAATGGCGCGGATAAAACAAGCCATGCAGGGAAGGAGCAGCGCCGGCATCGATCTGAACAAGGCCAAGATGGAGGACCTCTCCAACGGAGGAAACCTCAAGTGCAAGCTGACTCAGAACCAGAGCAACTACGAGTCTGGGCTCACTAAGACTTCTAGCGGCTACGTTCTCAAGGTGCCTGGCACTCCGAGCCTTAACACTTCAAGCTTGAAAAACGAACTCAAAGTCACGTTCAAGATCGTTATGCCCGGGAAGGTCACCCAAGCGTCCGGAAACGGAAAGATCAGCGGCAACACGGTGAACTACGAGGGATTTGACATCCTCGCCCAAGGAGCGGAAATCAAGGCCACGAAGGACGGCGGCTCCGACGAGGAACCCTCTGACGAAGAAACCACAACAGCGAAGAACAACGAAGAAGCCACGGGGAAGAAGGCCGACGGAACTTTGGACCATCCCGCAGCTTCTAAGAAAGACTCCGACGGCGGATTCCCAATGTGGGCGTGGTTCGCCATCGGAGGCGGCGCCGTGGTTCTCTTGGGCGTCATCATCTTCCTCGCGACCCGAAAAGGGAAGGGGTCTAACTCCGGGCAAGCCTACGCAGCCCCATTCGGCCAGCCTCAGGCCCCGCAACAGTTCGGAGGGCCCCAGACCCCGCAGCAGTTCGGAGGGGCCCAGGCCCCGCAGCAGTTCGGAGGGGCCCAGGCCCCGCAGCAGTTCGGAGGACCCCAGGCCCCGCAACAGTTCGGAGGACCGCAGAACCAGCAGGGCTACTCCCAGTACCCGCCCCAGCAAGGCGGCTACTGACAGACAGCTTCTCAAGCGCCGCACAAACCTTCGGCCCGCTCCGAGCAAGACGCATGTCTCGGGCGGGCCGAAGAGGCCTTAGAACACAACCGAACACAAGGCTCGCACTTAAACGACCTCGACCGGTTTAAGTTCAGCCGTCATATGCGCGAGGCCCTTCGTTCATCCGAACACATCCAACGCGCAGTCCCGTCGATTGCTCAAAACACACGAGGCCTTTCGACTTGCCGTGCCGCTCCCGTTCGCAAAAGAGCGCAGGCCTGCGCGGAATTCCCAACTTGCCAAAGAACTCGCGACACGCCTGCGGGCAAAAGCCGGGAACTATAGGTAAAGGTAGGTAAAGGGAGGAGAAAAGGCCGCCGCTTTCGCTCCAACCGATTGTGCGCCGAGCGTCCCAGTCGCTACCTTTGTTCTTGAACATGACGGACACGCTTATCAGATAGGGACAAGCACATGACTACCATCGCCAAGAAGGGACGTCGCCGGCCCCTTCTTCTCTTTCTGCCATTCCTGCTGATCCTTTCGGCGTGTCGAGTCGATACAAACATCACAGTCGGCGAAGACGGAAGCACCGCCTTGAGCATAGCGTTCGACACCGAGGACCCCTCGACAAAGGTCGGAGACTGCCAGGCTCTGGCCTCGCAAATGGAGACCCTGAAATCGACCTATGGCACCCCTGTCATCGAATCGGTTCCCGGTGCGAAGGGCATGGGCTGCAAGCTCACGTTCAAAGACGGCCCCTTCCTGAAGACCCTGGCCGATAAGGACGACGAAGGGCACGTAACCGTCACCGTTCCCCGAGCATTCTGGGAGGCAATGGACGGTCAGCTCAAGAGCCCGGTGCGTTCGAGAATGAGCGACCTCAAATTCAAGATCGGCATCACCCTCCCCTCCGAGATCACGGATGTGAGCAAAGAAGGAAAAGTCAATGGAAACACGGCGGAGTGGGAAAGCTACGACACCGTGAAGAAAGGCATAAGCGCCACTGCCGGAGGCAAGTTGGGAGACATAGGCGCCACGGACGACGAGTCGGAAAGCCCCTCCGAATCGCCGACAACCGCCAAGTCAACCTCGCCTGAAACAACCCCGGACGATACGCCGACGCCATGGGCGTCGCCCAAGAAAGACGAAGGCATGCCGATGTGGGCGTGGTTCGCCATTGGGGGCGGCGCTCTTGTGGCCGTCGTCGCAATCGTCCTCCTCGCCACCCGCAGGAAGTCCGACGGCGGCTTCCCCGGTCCAGACGGCTACCCCGGCCCCGGGGGCTTCCCCGGCCCCAGCGGCGGCTTCCCGGGTTCAGGCGGCTTCCCCGGCCCCAGCGGCGGAAACTACCCCGGCGCTGGCGGAGGATACCCGAGCCCCGGCGGATATTCCGGCCCGGGCGAGGGATTCCCGGGCGGCGGAAACTACTCCGGCCCCGGCGGCGGATACCCCGGCCCCGGCGGGCACGCCGGGTTGGACAGCGGCCAGCAGTACCAAGGCCACTATTCAGGCGAATCTTTCTCAGGGCCGCTGTCGGCGCAATCGGCAGGCCAAGCGGAAGCGGGGAACGCCTTGCAAGCTTCGGCTGCCGCGAGCCGGACGCCCTCGGTCGCCGGAAGCCCGGCGCCCTCGCTTCCCCCGAGTGAAAGTGCGCCGGCCACGGCGACTCCAAGCACTCAGACCCCGCCCCTGCCGAGCACTCACAGCGCTGAAACGACGCCACTGTCGCTCTCTCCCTCAGATTCCCCCTCGCCAGACGCGCGGGATGGACTTACAGTCCCCCTGAGCGTCCCGCCGACCAAGATTCTCTAGGCCCGGCTCTCTCTAGACCCCGACTCGAAGGGGCGTTCACCTGATCGGGTGAACGCCCCTTTCGTCGTCATGCCTCCTTGACGGCCCTCCCAGCGGCCCCTTGAAGCCCTCCAAAAGCCCTCTACGAAAGCAGGCTTCGGCGAACGATCGTCTGGTCGCGGCCGGGACCCACTCCGATGAGTGAGATCGGGCAGCCCGACAGACCCTCGAGGGCCGAAACATAGTCTTGGGCTTCGGCAGGCAGGTCTCGAAAACCGCGGCAGGAGGAGACGTCCTCGTCCCATCCGGGAAACATCTCGTAGACCGGCTTGGCTCGCGCAAATTCGGCTTGAGTGACGGGGACGTCCTCGACGCGCACGCCGTCGATCTCGTAGGCCACGCATACGGGGATCTCCGCGAAACCGCCCAAAACGTCGAGCTTTGTCAAGACCAGATCCGTCAGCCCGTTGACTCTGGTCGCGTAACGGGCCACCGGAACGTCGAACCATCCGCAACGGCGCGGGCGCCCCGTCGTCGTCCCGAATTCGCCGCCGCCAAGCCGAAGCCGCTCCCCCGCCTCGTCGAGGAGCTCCGTCGGGAAAGGGCCCTCGCCCACGCGGGTGACATACGCCTTGGCGATCCCCACAACACGGTCGATGCGCGCGGGCCCCACGCCCGTCCCCGTGCAGGCCCCGCCGGCCGTCGCGTTCGACGACGTCACGAACGGGTAGGTGCCGTGGTCGATGTCGAGCATCGTCGATTGCCCGCCCTCGAAGACCACCGTCTCTCCGGCGTCGAGGGCGGCATTGACCTCGCGTCCGACGTCGCCGACCATCGGGCGCAGCCGTTCGGCGTAGCCGGAAAGCTCGGCGACGACGGCTTCGACGTCGATCTCCTCACCCGCGCTTTCCAGCAGGGCCCGCTTCTGTTCGACGGCGGCGCCCACGCGCTCGCGCAAAAGCTCGCGGTCGAAAACGTCTTGGATGCGAATGCCCAAACGCGACGCCTTGTCTGCATAAGCCGGGCCGATCCCCCTCCCCGTCGTGCCTATCTTGCGCGGCCCCAGACTTCGCTCGCTGAGCGCGTCGAGGACCTTGCAAAAAGGGGTGATGACGTGCGCATTGGCTGAAATCCGCAGCTTGGCGACGTCGATTCCCCGCGATTCAAGCTCCGCGATCTCCTGGAAGAGAACGCCGAGGTCCACAACCACCCCGTTGCCGATGACGGGAACGCATCCGGGCGAAAGAATCCCCGAGGGAAGCAGATGCAGCGCGAACTTCTCCCCATCGACCACCACCGTGTGGCCGGCGTTGTTGCCCCCGTTGAACTTGACGACGCACCGCGCCGCCGTTCCGAGCTGATCGGTTGCCTTCCCTTTGCCCTCGTCGCCCCATTGCGCTCCGAGAATGACGATTGCGGGCATACTTCCTCCGTTTGCCTCAAACCATGTAAAGGGATACCCGCTTTACGTCCCAAGCATAGGCAATGACCGCCCGCCGTGCACGGTCCGCCCCGGCGCGATCGTCGCATTTGCCACAAAAGTGGGCGAGCATTTTCCGTCCGGCACCCTGTAGTCTTGATGTGACGTGCATGACGCGACGACGCCTGCCCGGTGTCACCGCCATTGCCCGGCGCCAGCCATCGGCCGGAGTTCACAGCGTCCTTTAAGTTCGCAAGGAGAATCATGTCGACCGATCTGACGCAGCCATTGGCCGCATTCGTCCGCGCCGCCTCCGGCAAAACCACCCGAAACTCGACCGAGATGGAGTTCTGGACGGGCCTTTCGAGCCTCGTCGTCGAACGCATCGCCGACGCCTGGCACGCAACTTACCGCGCCTACGAGCCCGGCCGGCAAGCAGCCTACTTTTCCGCGGAGTTCCTCGAAGGCCGCGCACTGCTCAACAACCTCGTCAATTTGGGCATGCTCGACGACGCCCGCGCCGCCCTTGAAGCCCACGGCCAGAGCCTCAGCGACATCCTCGAGGCCGAATCCGACGCAGCCCTGGGCAACGGAGGCCTGGGCCGCCTGGCCGCATGTTTCCTGGATTCCTGCGCGACGATGGACCTCCCGGTGACGGGCTACGGAATCCTCTACCGCTACGGGCTCTTCAAGCAGACGATCGACGGCGGCTTCCAGAACGAGCATCCCGACCCCTGGATGGAGGAGGGCTACCCCTTCGTCATCCGCCACGAAGAAGCCTCCAAATACGTCCATTTCGCTGACATGCATGTGCGCGCGGTGCCCTACGACATGCCGATCACCGGCTACGGGACGAAGAACGTCAACACGCTTCGCCTGTGGAAGTCCGAGCCCATCGAGGAATTCGACTACGACGCCTTCAACTCCCAGCGTTTCACCGACGCGATCATCGAGCGCGAGCGCGTGGCCGACCTGTGCCGCGTCCTTTACCCGAACGACACGACCTACGAGGGCAAGGTCCTGCGCGTGCGCCAGCAGTACTTCTTCGTTTCGGCGTCGTTGCAGACGATGATCGACACCTACATCCGAAACCACGGAGAGGACCTGCGCGACTTCGGCAAGTACAACTCGATCCAGCTCAACGACACGCATCCGGTGCTGGCCATTCCCGAACTCATGCGCCTGCTGCTGGACGAGCACGGCATGTCGTGGGAAGACGCGTGGAAAGTCGTGCAAAGCACCTTCGCCTACACCAACCACACGGTTCTCGCCGAGGCCCTGGAGACGTGGGAGACCTCGATTTTCCAGCAAATCTTCCCGCGCATCATGGAGATCGTCGCCGAAATCGACCGCCGGTTCCGCATCGAGCTCGCCGACAAGGGCTGCGACCAGGGGAAGATCGACTACATGGCGCCGCTCTCCGGAGGGCGCGTGCACATGGCGTGGATCGCCTGTTATGCGTCGTATTCGATCAACGGCGTCGCGGCAATCCACACCGACATCCTCAAGCGCGACACCCTCCACGACTGGCACGACATCTGGCCCGAGAAGTTCAACAACAAGACGAATGGCGTGACGCAACGCCGCTGGCTCAACGCCTGCAACCCGGGCTTGGCCGCGCTGCTGACCGAGAAGCTCGGATCCGACGCCTGGGTTCGCGACCTCTCAAAGCTTCTCGACCTCGAGGCCAAGGGCGACGACGCGCTATATGAGCGCCTCAACGAGATCAAGCGCAAGAACAAGGTGCGTTTCGCCGAATGGCTGGAAAAGCGACAGGGCGACTCGATTCCGATCGACGCCGTCTACGACGTGCAGATCAAGCGCCTGCACGAGTACAAGCGCCAGCTTCTCAACGCCATGTACATCCTCGATCTGTACTACCGGATCAAGGCCGACCCCGGCATGGACGTCGTCCCGCGCGTCTTCATCTTCGGCGCCAAGGCCGCCCCCGGATACAAGCGGGCGAAGGCCATTATCAAGTTCATCAACGAAGTCGGCCGCGTCGTCAACAACGACCCCGACACGAAGGACCTCATCCGCGTCGTTTTCGTCGAGAACTACAACGTGACGCCCGCCGAGTACATCATCCCCGCCGCCGACGTCTCCGAGCAGATCTCGATGGCAGGAAAAGAGGCCTCGGGAACGTCGAACATGAAGTTCATGATGAACGGCGCCCTCACGCTCGGCACGCTCGACGGCGCCAACGTGGAAATCGCCGATGCCGTCGGCGAGGACAACGCCTACATCTTCGGGGCTCGCGAGGAGGAGCTCCCCGAGCTTCGCCGCAACTACGACCCCCGCCACCACTACGAGACGATCCCGGGGCTCAAGCGCGTCATGGACGCCTTCGTCGACGGCACCCTTGACGACGGCGGGTCAGGCGACTTCCACGATCTGCGGGCCTCGCTGATCGACGGCTCGTCGTGGGACAAACCCGACACCTACTATCTGCTGGGCGACTTTGCGTCCTATCGCGAAGCCCGCGACCGCATGGCCGAGGATTACCGCGACCGCAAGGAATGGGCGCGCAAGTGCTGGGTCAACATCTGCCGTTCGGGCATTTTCAGCTCCGACAGGACGATCGGCGACTACGCCCGCGACGTCTGGAAGATCGAACCGAAGTCCATCTGAGCGTTCTCGAACCGGAGTCCGTCTGACCCTTCCGGAATCGAGCAGCCTGCTGCCCAGAACGTCTCGGATTAGCCGGACGACGCCGGCGGTGCCTTTTCTGAGGCGTACGTGATCTCATGATGAGCACTGGAAGCGACTCATGAGATCACGTACTTTTCGCCGTCTCTGCTGCGTCTTGCGCGATCTTGCGAATCTTTTTCGCACCTTTTCCCCCAAAAGGAGACCCCCGTTTCTGTAACGTTTGTGCAAAAATTTTCATAACCGCCTCCACTTGTGATAGAAAATGGGTACGCTCGGCTCTCACCGAGCAACGCACACCACCCCGACGGCGGGACTGTCTCGCCGGTTTGTCCAAAGGAGGGCATTCATGCGTCGCACCACAAGCATCGTGGCCGCCGTGGCGGCGGCTGCGGTTTCTCTTGGAGGCCTCGCGGCCTGCTCGAGCAGCTCCGACAAAAAGACGACGGCAAGGCATCCGTCTACTACCTCAACTTCAAGCCCGAAGCCGAGAAGGCTTGGAAGAAAGTCGCGGCAGAATACAAGAAGAAGACGGGCGTCGAGGTCAAGATCCGCACCGCGGCGGCCGGAAACTACGAGCAGACGCTCAAGACGGAAATCAACAAGTCTGACGCACCGACCCTCTTCAACGTCAACGGCCCCATTGGCCTGAAGAACTGGGAGAAGTACGCCTCGGATCTGAGCGACGAGAAATTCACCAAGGATCTGACAAAGAAAGATTTGGCGCTCAAGGGCGAAGACGGCAAGATCTACGGCGTCCCCTTCACCACCGAGGGCTATGGAATCGTTTACAACGACGCCATCATGAAGAAGTACTTCGCCCTGCCGGACGCCAAGGCGAAGTCGGTCGACGAGATCAAGGGCTTCGACAAGCTCAAGGAAGTCGCCGAGGACATGCAGGCCAAGAAGGACCAGCTCGGCATCAAGGGCGCATTCGCTTCGACGTCGCTCGCCTCCGGGGAGGACTGGCGCTGGCACACCCACCTGGCCAACTACCCCCTCCATTACGAGTTGAAGGACGCCGAAGCCAAGGACGCCGACACCCTCAAGGGGACCTATCTCGACAACTACAAGAAGATCTTCGACCTGTACCTGAAGAACTCGACGGTTTCGCCTTCGGAGGCGAGCAACAAGTCCGTTTCCGACTCGATGTCCGAGTTCGCCCGCGGCCAGGCCGCCATGGTCCAGAACGGCAACTGGGCCTGGGAGCAGATCAAGGGCGACAAGGGCAACGTCGTCAAGCCTGAGGACGTTCATTTCCTTCCGATCTACACGGGAGTCAAAGGCGAGGAGAAGAACGGCATCGCGATCGGAACGGAGAATTACCTCGCCCTCAACAACAAGGCCTCCGAATCCGACAAGAAGGCTTCGATCGACTTCGTCAATTGGCTCTACACCTCCAAGGAAGGCGCCAAGCTGGTCTCCGAGGACCTCGGCTTCATCGCGCCTTTTAAGGCATTCTCCTCCCAGAGCCCGTCCGATCCGCTCGGTAAGGAAGTGGTCAAGTACATCAACAACAAGGACCTGGATCCCGTGACCTGGGACTTCACGGTCTTCCCCTCGGAAGACTACAAGAAGCAGCTCGGCTCGCACCTCCAGCAGTACGCAGCCGGCAAGGAAGAGTGGTCCGACGTCGCCAAGTACTTCACTTCCGAGTGGAAGAAGGGCAAGGAACAGAACAAGGACAGCTAACGCACAGGCGGGCCGACGCCGCCCCGGCTCGGCCCGCCTTCCCGCAGCGCAAGTCCGGCACCGGGGCGAACCCGCGCAAAGAGAAACGCGGCGGCATCGGCCCTCCGGCGCTTCGGCGCAGCGACGGAGCCGCAGGCGCCCGCGTGGCCGTCTTACCGCACTCGCCTGCGGAGCGGCAGTCCCGCAATCTCTGTAAAGTGACAACGCCCAGTCCTCGCAGGGCAAGGGCACACCGCCGGCTCGTCGCCGCACTTCTTTTTGGAGACCGATCATGACCAGATCCTTGAAGAAATACTTCCCGGTCTTCACCGGGCCCACACTCATCGCTTTCACCATCGCCTTCCTCATTCCCTTCGTGGTGGGCGTCTACCTTTCCTTCAACAAGTTCACGGCCATCGACGACACCGAATGGGTGGGTCTGAAGAACTACGCAGCCGCGTTCTCCGAAAGGTCGCACTTCGTCGAGGCCTTGACTTTCACGGCCATGGTCACGGCGGTGGCCATCGTCACCGTCAACATCGGCGCATTCACACTCGCCTACATGCTCACCCGCAAGCTCCGCGGAACCAACGTCTTTCGAACCGTCTTCTTCCTGCCGAACCTCATCGGCGGCTTGGTGCTCGGCTATACGTGGCAGACAATGCTCAACGCCATCATCAACCGTTTCGCCGAAGGGTCGATCCAAGACGATTGGAGGTACGGGTTCGCAGGACTCGTCTTGCTGACCAGCTGGCAGATGATGGGCTACATGATGATCATCTACATCGCGGGCCTGCAGAACGTTCCGCCCGAGCTCATTGAGGCCGCGCAGATCGACGGCGCTTCCAAATGGCAGGCGATGAGGTCCGTGACCCTGCCGATCATGATGCCTTCCATCACCATCTGCACATTCTTGACGCTTGCCAACACGTTCAAGATGTACGACCAAAACCTTGCCCTGACGGACGGCTAGCCCTACAAGGAGACCCAGATGGCGGCCCTCAACATTTTCAAGAGGATGTTCGACATTCGCAACGGCGAGGGCACAGCGCAAGCCATGGCCGTCGTCTTCTTCATCGTCGTCGCCGTCATCGCCTTCATTCAGCTGCGCGTCACCCGTTCGAAGGAGGTCGACCAGTGAGCGCCACCAACAGCAACGCCGCGCGTTCGACGTCGGGCACCGCAAACACCCAGTCCGACGCCGCTTCCGGCACCGTCGCAGCCGAAGCGGCGCATACAGCCTCCGGCGCGGCGAGCACCCCGTCCGACTCCGAACGTCCCGACTCCAAGGCGTCGGCGGCCGCGAAAGCGCCTATGCCCGCTGTCTCGCGTCCGCGTTTCTCCCCGGGCAGGGCGGTTCTCACGCTTTTTCTGACGCTGCTTTCGCTTCTGTGGCTCATTCCGCTCGCGTTCATTCTGATCAACTCGTTCAAGGGCAAGCTGTTCATCTCGGAAAGCCCTTTCGCGCTGCCGGACGGGGAGTCGAGCGTGGGTCTGAACAACTACACGAAGACCCTCGGGGACGAGAATTTCGGCCAGGCGATCTTGTGGTCGCTGTTCATCACGGTGGCGTCCGTGGCTGTGATCGTCTTCTTCTGCGCGATGACGGCCTACTACATCACCCGCGTGAAGACGTGGTGGACGTCGGTGATCTACTACCTTTTCGCCTTCTCGATGATCGTGCCGTTCCAGATGGTCATGTTTCCGACGTCGAGCATCGCCGACAGGCTAGGGCTGGCAACTCCCTGGGGAATGGTGCTGCTTTACCTCGGATTCGGCGGGGGCCTTTCGGTGTTCCTTTTCTCCGGCTTCGTCAAGTCGATCCCGCTGGAGATCGAGGAGGCCAGCTACATCGACGGCTGTTCGCCGCTGCAGAACTACTTCCGCGTGGTCATGCCGCTGCTCAAGCCGACGGCGGTCACCGTGGCCATTCTCAACACGATGTGGGTGTGGAACGACTTCCTCCTCCCCTACCTCGTCATAGGCAGCGACGAGCGCTACAAGACGATCCCGATCGTCATCCAAGGAATGATCGGAACGAACGGGAACAAGGACCTCGGGGCGCAGATGGCGGTGCTGGTCATGGCAGTCATCCCGATCGTCGTCTTCTACCTGGCCTGCGAGAAGTACATCGTCGAGGGCGCGGTCAAGGGCTGAGCCGGGCGGTCGCATGGGCGTCCTGTCTCCCGACTCGAAGTTCTATCGGGGCCTGTCGACGGCGACCGATCTGGTCATAGTCAATCTGCTGACGCTCGCCGCCTCCATTCCCGTGGCGACGGCGGGCGCGGCGCTCACGGCCTGCGCCCGGGTCTGCGGCGAGACGGTCCGCGAGGAGGACGGCTACCTCGTGCGCACGTGGTGGGCGGCCTTCCGCAAGAATCTGGTTCAATCAATGGGCTGGTGGATTCCCTGTGCAATCCTCCTCGGCGCGGGCGTGGCCGAGAGCTGGCTCCTTTCGGGCATCGACGATTCTCGCTTGGCCGGCGGCCTGAACGGCCTGCTCATCGTGGGGCTCGCCGCCGTGCTGGGCGTGCTCAGCTGGACGGCGCCGCTCCAGGCATTCTTCGAGAACACGGCAATCGGCCACGTGGGAAACGCCGCGGTGCTTGCCGGGGGCTACCTGTGGCGCACGCTGGCCAATGTCGCAGTGGCTCTCGCTCCGCTGGCCGTCTTCGTCGCGGTTCCCAAGGCGCGCATGGCCGCAGTCTGGTTCGTTGCGCTCATCGGCGTCGCGTTCACGGCATACATGCAAGCCATCATCGAGAAGGCCGCGCTGGACAAGCTGCTTGACGCGTCCCGCCACTAGGAGTTTCCGTCTCCGAGGCCGGAACAGTCTCCGGCCGCCGAGGGCGGGGAAGCATCGTCAGCGAGCGAATCGGCACCGACCGTCAATTTAGCCGGCCGCCGAGAGCGGGGAACCATCGGCCCGCCGAGGCAAGCCGCAAGCGAGCTGGCGGGAACAGAACGATGCGCAGCAGCGGCAGAACCACGTAGCGGCATCAGAACAACGTGGCGGAAACAGGACGACGAGTGGCCGCTGAACAACGCGGCGGAAGCAGGGCGACGCAGCAGCGGCAGAACAACGTAGCGGCGGCAAAGCGACGTCAAAGCGCAACGGCAAGGTCAGCCCGCGCAGGAGAGAGGCGCCCGGAGCATAAAGCGTCGGCACGGCATCGGCACGGTGCCATGACATAGGCTCGGTGTCATGACATAGGAGTGCGGCGAGGCATGAAAAGTGCCTTCGTGCATGACAACGGCCGTTCAAC
>ERZ773075.1377-NODE-1377-length-12737-cov-36.7148_pt1 | contig 12737 bp, 14 predicted proteins | sample MGYA00580614_ERZ773075 | MGnify/ENA primary metagenome ERZ773075 (study PRJEB29015, sample SAMEA2738021) | human oral metagenome | biome: human oral; feature: human-associated habitat; material: dental | place: China | collected 2043 ... | reverse complement strand
CCCCCAAGGTGCGCCAGTGGGTCGGCGAGGTCAACCAGGCCATGAAGAACCTGCGGATGGACCCCGCCTTCTCCCAGCGTGACGTCAACGCCGGCTTCTCCGGCGGTGAGAAGAAGCGCTTCGAGATCCTCCAGATGGAGCTGCTGCGCCCCCGCTTCGCCGTGCTGGACGAGACCGACTCCGGCCTGGACGTCGACGCCCTGCGCATCGTCTCCGAGGGCGTCAACCGCCTTCACAGCGAGTCGGACGCCGGCTTCCTGCTCATCACCCACTACACGCGCATCCTGCGCTACATCAAGCCCGACTACGTCCACGTCTTCGTCGACGGGCGCGTGGCCGAGGCCGGTGGCCCCGACCTGGCCGACCGTCTGGAGGAGGAGGGCTACGACCGCTTCCTCGCCTAAGTGATGCCGCTGTTGTGAAAGACCGATGACGACGCACGGCTCGGGACAAGGCGTCGTCATCGGCTCCGGCACCAGGGGCACTAAGGCTCCTCGTGACCTCGGCGTTCGGCTGTCCCCGAGTGCATCGCGCACCGCTCGCATCGAATCGGAAAGGCACGTCATGACCCAGTCCGCTGCTCCGCCCACCGGGGCGTCTTCCGCCATCGCGCTCAGTGCTGAGGAGATCGCCGCGATCCGCTCCGGCTTCCCCTACCTGGAGAGACCCGCTCGCAACGGTGAGGCCCTGGCCTACCTGGACTGGGCCGCAACGAGTCAGAAGCCGGCCAGTGTCATCACCACGGAGGCCGACTTCTACCGCACCTCCAACGGTGCGGCGGGGCGCTCGACCTACCAGCTCGCCGACGAGGCCACCGCCACCTTCGAGGACGCCCGCGACGCCGTCGCCGCCTTCGTCGGTGCGCGCGGCAGTGAGCTCGTCTTCACCAAGAACGCCACCGAGGCCATCAACCTCGTGGCCCTGGCCATCGGGCACGCCAGCCTGGGCCGGTCTGCCTCCCGCGGTGGCGGGGCCGCCGCGGCTGATGACCCGGCTCGGCGCCTCATCATCGGGGAGGGCGACGAGGTCGTCGTCACCCGTGCCGAGCACCATGCCAACCTCGTGCCCTGGCAGGAGCTGTGCGCCCGCACGGGTGCCACCCTGCGCTGGTTGGACCTGACCGAGGACGGACGCATCGACACCGGTACGCTGGACGTCATCACCGAGCGCACCCGTGTCCTGGCCCTGACCCACGCCTCCAATGTCACCGGCGCGATCAGCCCGCTCGACCTCATCGTGCCGCGGGCCCAGCAGGTAGGTGCGCTGGTCGTCCTGGACACCTGCCAGTCCGCCGCGCACCTCCCGTTGGACTTCGGTGCCCTCAAGACCGTGGGCGTGGACGCCATGGTGCTCTCCAGCCACAAAATGCTTGGCCCCACCGGGATCGGCGCGCTCGTGGCCACCGAGGAGCTGCTCGCGGCCATGCCGCCGGTGTTGACCGGAGGCTCCATGATCGAGGTCGTCACCATGGAGTCGTCGACCTTCATGAGCGGCCCGCCCCGTTTCGAGGCCGGCAGCCAGCCGCTGGCGCAGGCCGCGGGATGGCGCACAGCGGTGGAGTACCTGGCAGGAATCGGCCTGGACCGGCTCCACGCCACCGAGCAGGTCCTGACCCGGCAGGTGCTCGAGGGCCTCACCCAGGTCCCCGGACTGCGGCTGGTCGGCCCGACCGACACCACCGACCGCCTGGGCGTGGTCGCCTTCTCCATCGAGGGAGTCCATCCCCACGACGTCGGTCAGGTCCTCGACGCCGCCGGCGTCGCCGTGCGCACCGGTCACCACTGCGCCCAGCCTATCCACCAGCACTTCGGCATCCACGCCTCCTCGCGCCTGTCCTTCGGGGCCTGCTCCACGCCCGAGGAGGTGGACCGTTTCCTGTCCGCCATCGCCGACGTCCGACGCTACTTCCAGAGGTGAGCATGAACGAACTCGACCAGCTCTACCAACAAGTCATCCTCGACCACTCCCGTGAGCGTCACGGTTGCGGCGCCCTCGACGCCCCGGATGCCACCAGTCACCAAGTGAACCCCACCTGCGGTGATGATGTGACTCTGGGAGTGCGCGTCAAGGACGGGAAGATCGAGGCCATCGGCTGGGAGGGGGACGGCTGCTCAATCTCCCAGGCCTCCATCTCCGTCATGCACGACCTCGTTGACGGCGCCGACCTGGCCACCGTCGCCCGGCTCGAGACCGACTTCGACACCCTCATGCACTCGCGCGGCAGGGGTGTCGACGACGCCGTCCTGGACGACCTCGAGGACGGTGCCGCCTTCGAGGGCGTCTCGAAGTACCCCAACCGCGTCAAGTGCGCCCTGCTGGGCTGGATGGCTCTCAAGGACGCCCTGGCCAAGTCCGGTGTCGCCCTGCCCGCGGCCGAGCCTACCGATCCCAAGCAGCCCGACCGTCCCACTGCCTGATCACCGTCTGACCTCCGAGGAAGAAGGAGAAGCCATGAGCGAGAACCCCACCGGGGTGCCGGCCGGCGCCGACAACCCCATGGCCGCCCAGCACGCACTGGCCGCCGTTGCCAGCACCGAGGGCGTCGATGTCGCCGCCGTCGAAGAGGCCCTGCGCGACGTCATTGACCCCGAGCTCGGCATCAACGTCGTTGACCTCGGCCTGCTCTACGGGGTGTCGATCGAGCCCGATGGGACTGTTGTGCTCGACATGACCCTGACCACCGCCGCCTGTCCGCTCACCGACGTCATCGAGGAGCAGGCCCAGCAGGCCCTGTCCCTCATCGCCGACAAGGTCCGCATCCAGTGGGTGTGGCTGCCGCCGTGGGGGCCGGACAAGATCACCCCTGAGGGCCGCGAGCAGCTGCGCGCCCTGGGCTTCAACGTCTGAGCCTCTGTCGAGGCCGCCGTCAGGTCAGGTCCTCCTCGACACCGAGGACCGCCTCGCGCAGGACACGCGCGTGGCAGTGGACGTGGTCGTGGCCGGCGAACAGGAGCGTCACGCGCCCCGTAAGGGCCTCGTGACGCAGGTGCTCGACGGCGGCGACCGCCTCGGGCCTCTCGGTGAGCTCGGCCCGGTAGGCCTCGACGAACTGGGGCCAGGGCATCTCTCCGCTGTGAAAGACGCGGCGCAGATCGGTGGTCGGGGTGGCGTCCTTGGCCCACTCATCGAGGTCGGCACGTTCCTTGGACACGCCTCGGGGCCAGAGTCGGTCCACCAGGACCCGTGTTCCGTCCTCGGGGTTGGGCTCCTCGCGGATGCCTTTGAGGACCACGTTGTCAGAAGAAGGAAGTTGCGCGCTCATGCCTTCGACGCTACTCGCTTCTGCTGACGGTGCGATCCCATCGGCTCGCAGTGAACCGAGCATGCACTGCAATGCACCCATGGTGTCTTTCAGCGCCGTTGGCGAGTCGGTCTCAGCCAGCCACAACGCGGCCTCGTTCATCGCCCCGGACAGCAGATGAACCATGGGTTCCACTGGTCGGGAAACGAGGGTGCCATTCTCCATGAGGCTGGTCAGCACCTCCGTCAGGAGCCTCTCGGAGCATGCCCCGTCCATCTCCTTCCACTCGCGCCACCCCAGCACCGTCGGTGCGTCAATGAGCATGATCTGCCGGGTCTCGGGACTGCTGTAGGAGGCAAGGAACGCCTCGCAGCCTGCGATGAGCTCTTCCCATGGACCCGCGCCCGGCCGGGCCGCGGCCTGAACCCGGTCGGCGACCTCCTGCTGCACCTGCTGAACGACGGCCCGAAATAGATCGTGCTTGCTGGTGAAGTGGTGGTAGAGCGCGCCCTTGGTCATTCCGAGAGCGTCGACGACGTCGCTTAGCCGCACAGCGGTGTATCCCTCGGTAGCGAAGCGCTGCCGAGCCTCCGTGATGAGCGCCGCCTCGGTCGCTTCGCGCTGAGCCCGACGAGTTCCGGGCATGCATCCTCCGATCATTGACATACTGAGAGTATGTGAAATGCTTGGGCATACCCATAGTATGTGGATCATTCGCTGACGCCCAGGAGGTCAGATATGCGTTTGCGAGACCATTACCCGATCATTGTCACCGCGCAGAAGGAGGAGTCGCGAGACTTCTGGCAGCGTTACCTAGGTTTTCGCGCCGTCTTCGACAGCTCCTGGTTCACCCTGATGGCGCACGACGGCGCGTCGATCGCTTTCATGACGCCGGACCACCCGTCCGCCCCGCCCGGATCGGAGACCTTCTCGGGGCGCGGTGTGTGCTTCGAGCTGGAGGTCGACGACGTCGACGAGGCCCACGCGGAGCTGACTGGCAAAGGGGTATCGGTGACGTATCCGCTGAGTGATGAGCCCTTCGGCCAGCGCCGGTTCGGGTTCGCCGACCCCAGTGGGTTGTGGATCGACGTCGTTGAGCAGATCGAGCCGGAGGCCGGCTACTGGGAGCGGTACATGCGGTGAGTTGGGAGCTTGTTGGGAGCCTTTTTCCGGTAGTGCGCCCAGTTCCTCGACGTGGGGCGCTAGAAGGAGGCGAACCGGGCGATGCCATGACGAGATGAGGCAACCAGGTCCATGTCCCGGCGAGTCACGCAGAAAGCCGCCGTGATCAGGCAGACCGTGCCGATAACGACCAGCCACAGGCTCCCCGTCTCACCCGCCTGGGCGAAAGGACCGGCGTCTCGAACCCACCTCGGAAGATCGAGGACACCGCCGAGCTGCGCGACTCCCAGCCCCACCAGCACTGGAACCCAAGCGAGCCCGCGTCCCCTGGGCCACGCCCCGCACAGCGCCGTGGCGATCGCCGCCGACGCCAGAGCGGCGGGCCACTGACCTGCCACGAGGCGCACGGCGTCAACCATGTCCGTGTCCAGCTCGGAACGACCGACGTATCCGGCCGCCACCGTCGCGCAGCTCAGAGTCAGGCCGGATCCAATGGCGGCGACTAGCCACGAGGAGACCAGGATCCGCAGGGGCCGGTTTCCGGTGGCGACCGCCGTCTCCAGGCATCCGGAGCGCTCATCCCCGCTGTAGCGCGACGCCAGGGACACGCCCTGGGCCGCGGCCAGTGCTCCCGCGAGCTGTCCGATGTACCTCAGGAAGGCCTCGCCGGGATCGCCTCCGGCCAGAAGAGACCCCAGAGACCCTCCGCTGATGCCGCCCCGCCGGGCCAGGTCGACGACGTCGCCGCCCATCGACACCAGCACCCCGGCCACGAGCGAGACCAGGAGCGCCCACGCCAGGCACTGGCGCCCGCTGAGCCCGACGGCGAAGGTCAGGGGCCCGCTCGCCCTCAAGGACCGCGGACGTCTTGCGGGCAGCCGCACCAGCCCTTGACCCAGATCCCTGCGAGAGGCCAGCGCCCCGGCCAGTGCCAGCACGACGATGCCAGCCGCTACCGCGATGAGGATGGGGGGCCAGGAATTGTCCCCGCCGGGATCCGCCTCCGTCCTCAGACGGAAGGGGGAGACCCATCCCGCCCAGTTCCAGTCCTTGGAGGCACTCATCCCGTTGCCCGAGTACATGAGCCCCACAACTCCCAGCGCGACGGTGCGGCCCGCGGCGGCATCGGGAACCAGCTGCGCCACGACGAGCGTCGCGAAGGACACCGCTAGACAGCTGGCGGCGAGCACCGCGCCGTAGGCAGCGGCATCGGCGCCGTCGGCCTCCTCCAGAGCGAGCAGCCCTGCACCCGCCCCCACTCCCAGGAGCAGGCACTGGAGGGCCAGGACGAGTCCCTGCCCCACCAGGCTCGCGATCGAGCCGGCTCCCGCAGAGCGGAGCAGCTCGGCGCGCCCCAGGTCCTCCTCAGCGCGTGTCAACGCCACCGAGCGCAGGGCCACGACGACGCTCAGCACCAGGCCGGTTAGCCCTCCGAGCTCCCACGTCGCCACCTGGACAATGCCCGCGGTTTCGGAGAGCCTGCCGTAGAGAAAGCTCAAGGTGTCGGAGACCTGGGCTGAGGCCACTGCCCTGGCCAGGTCCTGCGGTGAGGTGTAGGTGTCGCCGTAGCCGGGTGCCAGTAGCGCGGTCGTCAGCCCCGTCACCGCAGGTAGCGCCACGAGCCAGACCCGCTCGTGGGAGAGCGCCAGACGGGCCGACTGCCGGACCGCATTGAGACTCTGCGGAAAGGATGTCATCGCGCCGCCGCCTCATAGTGCTGGAGGAAGACCTCGTCCAGGGATGCCGGGGTGCAGGTGACCTCCTGCGCGCCGGCGGCCAGCAGTTGTTGCAGCGTGGCCGGGACGCGGTCCGTGGGAACCGAGACGCTCAGGCAGCCGTCGGCGTCGGGCTGGGGCAGGGCGACCCGGGTGGGATCCTTGGACGGGCTCCGTTGGAGGTCGCGCTCGCGGTGCGGCCACCACGACCACCGATGACGCCCGGGAGGTGGGCTCTGCTCGGGAGGCAGCACGCAGGTGATCCGGGAGGCCCGCAGGTGCCTCAGCTCCTCGAGCCGCCCCGACTCCACGGTTCGTCCGTCCTTGATGATCGTCACCGAGTCGCACAGGCGGTCGACCTCGGCCATGATGTGGCTCGACATGAGGACCGTGCGCCCCTGGCCGGCCGCGTACCGCACGGCCTCGACGAACACCTCCGCCTGAAGAGGGTCGAGGCCGGAGGTCGGCTCATCGAGGATGACCAGGTCGCATGGCGCCGCCAACGCTGCCACGAGCATGACCTTCTGCCGGTTGCCCTTGGAGTAGGAACGGACCGGCTTATGGGGATCCAGGCGGAAGGCCTCGATGAGGTCGGCCTCACGTGCCCGGTCCCGCCCGCCGCGCAGGGCGGCGAGGGCATCGAGGGTCTGTGCTCCCGTGAGCGTGGGCCACAGCGCCACATCACCGGGGACGTAGGCGCACTGACGCGTGATCCGCTCCGCGTCATGGCGTGGATCCAGGCCCAGAACCCGCACCACACCGCTGTCTCGGCGGTACATGCCCAGAAGGACGCGGATCGTCGTCGACTTCCCCGCACCGTTGGGGCCCAGGAAACCGTGGATCCGCCCCGTCTCCACCTCCAGGTCGAGACCGTCGAGCGCGCGGAGGGAGCCGAAGGTCTTGACCAGCCCTGAGGCGTCAATGGCAGGGGAGTGACGCCGTGCGGGCAGTACGGACACTGAAGGGGAGGCTGCGATCGTTGGCATGACCCCAGGGTGAGGTGTGACGCTGCGTCGTACGCAAAGCCGACGCGGCAGCATCTGGGCAAGTGCCGCTTACTCGCTCGGGCGCCATCGATCGATCGCGGTGAGAAACTCCCGTTCCAAGGTCCGGGTGAGTCGTGCGTCGGGGTAGCCGGTAGTGGCGATGAGGCGGAAGAGCGCCTGTACCGTCTCGGTGTCGACGCTGTTCGCCAGGTCCGTAAGGTGCTCAGGTGTCAGCCGAGCCTCCAATCGGGACACCATGTCCCGTGCGCGCTGCTCAATCTGCGCGTCTGACAGCTCGGCCGGATCCTGGGAATAGAGGGCCAGTGACTCGGCGTCGTAGCGAGGATCCGGGTCGACGAAGAGGAACTCTGCCTCCGGCGGCATCTGACCACGGTAGCAGGCCAGGTCGGTCAGGTCCCGCTCCTTGCGCACAGCGCAACGGGTGACCTCATCGGGAGCGGCCTGTTCCAGCCGGTCGAAGAATGCCGCCATACGCGGGGACATCGGTGAGACAGTCGAACCAGTTCTGGCTCGCTCCAGCAGGCCGGCGAGCATGTCTCTCTGCCTGGTCACCTCGGTCAGGTGCTTCTCCACGGTGGTCAAGGCCCCGGCGAGGTCCTCGACGACACAGCTCGCCTCCGGCTGTGCCTGAGAAGACGTCCCTTTGGTGGGTGTGTCTTCGACATGTTTGCCGGCTGCGGCCTCGGACTCGTCGAGGATGCTCCTGATCGTCTCCAGGGACACACCGGCCTGCACCAGCCAGCGGATTCGCGAGAGCCGGGCCACGTGGGCGAGCTCGTAGCTGCGCCACCCGCCGTGCTCTGCCGGCACGGGCAGGAGGCCCAGGGAGTGGTAGTAACGCACGGCACGGACCGTCGTCCCGGTCAGTCTGGCGATCTCTGCAACGCGCACGAGGACAGTCTCGCACGGGCTCAGGGACGTCGAGCCCTGCACCCAGCACGGACCGGGCCCCGATCTGCTCGACGGAACGAGGCAAACGAGGCGATGGGGAGCTCGCCCCGTTTGCCGAGCTCTGCCCGTGTTGCTACTGTGCCCGCGTGAGTGCGGACAGGTATGGCTTTGACGCTGGCAGGAGGAGCATCGTGTCGTCCTCCTGTTGCGCGTCACGGGCGGGAGCAGTCAGGTGAGCGGAACGAAGGCCAACCTTCAAGTCGGCGAGATGCTCCAGGGGAGCGGGGGCACCCTCTCGGTCAGAGGCTGCCTGCTCTTCAAGGAGTGGGACACCCAGGACAACTGTTTCTACTACTGGGAGGAGTGGCAACTCATCGGCGCCAACGACGCCGATACGTGGGTCGAGTTCGATCATGACCCCGGTGAGTTCCTGCTTTACGAGCCCGTTCGTCTTCAGGAGAAGATCGAGCCGTGGGCTCTGGCCGTCGGCCAGGGGCTGCAGTTGACGATCAACGGCACACCGCACCAGGCCGTCGTCAAGGAGGTCACCACCGGCACACTCGAGGAGGTGATCGGCTCTCCGGTGTGTCCGCTGAACATCGGCGAGACGATGACCTACGTCGAGTTGGCGCTGACCGACCCGGCCGGTGTCACCAGCAAGCTGACGATCGACAGTCATCGATTCCTTGATCTCCTGGCTTACCGCAAGACCACCCTTTCCAAGGGCCGGCAGAAGCAGCTCTTCGGACGTGTGCTCTACAACAGCCGGAATGTGTCCGGTCTAGTGGCCCGGAACAGCAGACGCGCTCTCCTCAGCGGCGCCGCCGTCATCGGCCTGGCCGTCGGCGTGTTCTCCTCGTGCACCCGCAGCGGCACCAGTCGCACAGGCACCTCGGGGGGGTACCGCAACCGCACCGTCTATGGAGGCGGTGGAGGTGGTGTCGGCAAGTAGCCCACGCCCCAGCAGCTGAGGACATCACATGCTGATCACCGATGTCGTTCGGTGGGCGCAGATGGGGACCACGACCCGTTTGCCGGGTACCGGCCCCGTTGCTACCGTGCTCGCGTGAGTGTGGTGAGCCTGTGTTCTGTCAGCTACAAGATCAGTGGTGCCGAGCCGCATGCGCTCAACGACCTCCCCACTGTCGAGGCGATTCTCCGCGACGCTGCCCAGGAGGCAGGGCTGACAGCCGTTTCCAGTGCTCACCACCGGTTCGAGCCTCAAGGCCTGAGTGCCGTTGTCATCCTGGCGGAGTCGCATATCGCCGCTCACACTTGGCCCGAGTCGGGCGCCGGCTATGTGACCCTCACCAGTTGCCGTGCACTGACTCTCGCGCAGATCGAAGCCGTGGGAGAGATCGTGCGTCAGCGCCTGCGAGCCCGGCAGATGACGCGCTCCGAGATCACACTGTGATCATCAGGTCGGCTCCGCGAGTAGGAATCTGAAGTACTTCATCCATGGTCGGACACATGAAGGAGAAGAAATGTCGCTCATGACCATCGCCCACAACTCATCGGTTGACCTCAACTGGCAGTCCCTGCTCAGCACCGTCGTCTACGCGCTGCTCGGCGTCATCCTGCTCATGGTGTTCGCGCTGCTTGTCAACCGCATCTTCCGCCTTGATCTCAGGCGCGAGCTCATCGAGGACCAGAACATCGGACTGGGGGCGGCATTCGCCGGCACGGCGCTCGCCATCGCCATCATCATCGCGGCGACTATCCTGAGCTGAGCGGCTCACCATGCCCCATGGCCGAATCGGACGGCGGGAGAACGTCGCCCTGTTCACTGCGGCTCTGCTGGCCGCGATCGGCGGGCTCATCTATGAGCTCATCCTGGGCACGGCGGCCTCCTATCTCCTGGGCGACTCCGTCCTGAGCTTCAGCCTGGCCACCGGCATCACCCTGTTCGGTATGGGCATCGGCTCGTTGCTGGTCAATCGCTTCCGGTCGGATCCAGCAGTCGTCTTCGGAGTCAGCGAGGTCCTCCTCGGCCTCATCGGTGGCAACTCCGTCCTCCTGCTGTACCTGGCCTTCGGGAGTACCCGCCTGCACTGGGTCGTCTTCGGCGGCATCAGCCTGACCATCGGCATTCTCATTGGACTGGAGATCCCGCTGCTGGTGAGGACCTTCGCCGCCTTCGGGCGCCGCTCGACCAGTGAGCTGCTCGGCAAGGTCATGGCCATCGACTACTTCGGCTCACTGGTGGCCTCCCTGGTCTTCCCGCTGGTGCTCCTCCCACAGCTGGGCCTCATGCGCGGGGCCTACCTGGTCGGGGCGCTCAACGTCCTGGTCGCGGTGCTCGTCCTGCTCCAGGTGCGCACACCTCGCAAGATCCTGTGGGCGGCCACCGCCGCCGTCGTGGCACTGGTCGGCATGTTCGCAGCCGCCAACCGCATCGAGCGCAGCGTGGAGGCGCTGACCTACAACGACCCGATCGTCTACTACCAGCAGACCGCCTACCAGAAGGTCGTCCTCACCCAGTATCAGGATGACCTGCGCCTGTACCTCAACGGCCAGCTCCAGTTCTCCAGCCTGGACGAGGCCAGGTACCACGAGACCCTGTCCGCCAGTGCCATGACCTCGGTGAAGGAACCTGCCCACGTGCTCGTGCTCGGCGGCGGCGACGGCCTGCTGGCCCGGGAGATCCTGCGCTACCCCAGCGTCACGGACATCACCATCGTGGACATCGACCCCGACGTCACCGAGCTGGCTCGGAATAACCGCCTGCTCAAGGACCTCAACCACGCCTCCCTGTCCGACCCCAGGGTGAAGGTCGTCAACGACGACGCCTTCACCTACGTCCAGAACTCCAAAGCGACCTACGACGTCGCTCTCATCGACCTGGTCGACCCCTCCAACGAGAAACTCGCCAAGCTCTACTCCACCGAGTTCTATCGGAACATCGAGGCACGGCTGGCACCCGAGGGCGTCATGGTCACCCAGGCCACCTCCACCTTCTTCTCACCCCATGCCTTCTCCACGGTGGCCAGCACTGTTGCCGCTGCCCAACCGGATCGGCAGATCGTGCCCTTCTCGACCAACATCCCCTCCTTCGGGGAGTGGGGTTTCGTACTGTCCATCAAGACGCCGCAGGACCTCATCAGCCAGTCGTTGCCCGAAGGACTGAGCTACCAGGATCGGGCGACTCTGGAATTCATCATGCGGACCAAACCTCCCCGCACCGAGCCCATGGAGCCCTCCACGCTCCTGCATCCTCGGATCGTCGAGGTCTACAATCGTGATATGAGGCAGTGGCGCTACTACTGAGCAGGAAGCGACGAAGTCGCCTCGGTCTGAATTATTCCGAAGCGACTTCGCCTTTACCCTAGTTGCCCCACCGAGCCGGCTGCCCTTCTCATCTCAGGATTCTGATGGTCAGCCAGGTGGCGATCCCGGCGATCACCACGCAGCTCATCAGGGAGGCGATGACGTCCATGCCGATGATGAACAGAAAGAGCATCGACGTCAGCGTTGCCAGCCAGATGAGTGTGGCGCGAGCAGCAGGAGGAGGCGCCGTCGCCAGGCATGCCCCGGAGGCGATGACCACCAGCCCGCTGACGGCGAAGCTCATGAAGTCGGGGTCAGTGACGTTGATGGACTCAACCGTCCCGCCCCAGATGATGGTGATGAGGCCGCAGACGGTCAGGCAGGCTCCGGCGATGTTTCGTCCATTCAGTTGTAGCCGGGTCGACCCGTCATGGTTCGTTGTTGTCATGTTGTTGTTTTCCTTTCGATGATGTGATGCACAGCTGTTGCGAAGAGGCACGCAGTTATCCGTCGCTTGCCGAAACCGCGAGCTCGCGTCCCCAGCTGCGGGCGTCGGTCTCCTCTCCGCCGGCCAGTGGTCCCTTGCTCGCTGAGACCACAAAGCTCCTGATCGACGACGTCTCCCGACTCCGGTGCCGCCGCAGTACCTTGGCGATCGCCTTGGCCGCTGAGCCGCTGAGCCAGCCCCTGGAGACGACTGTGTCGAAGGCGGAGACGTTGAGGGCGGCCGGAATCGCCGTGCTCGCCAGCCACTCGCCGATACCGTGGGACGACCCTCTCGTCCCCTCCTGCTCACGGGCCTTGGCTCGTGTGGCCGCAGTCGGCAGCCCTCGGTTGTGGGTTGGGGCTCCCAGCACAAGCAGATCCAGGTCTGCGGGTAGGGTGCTCGGAGCCTGATCGACGTCAACGACCTGAGCCTCGGCCCCGCCGTCAAGCAATCCTGCGGCGACTGCCTCGGCGATGGCTCGGGTGTTGCCGTAATAGGACTCAACGATGATGAGTGCCGTGGTCATGGTGTCCTCTCCAGTGTCGATTGCCGGTCACGTCACCGGTAGTGCGTGCCCGTTGATCGCAGTATTGGGTGTGACGCCGCGTCGCACACAAACCGGGCCCGCCGACCAGGAGGCTGCGGGCCCGGTTGAATCAATAGATCCAGTGGGGGAGGAGACGGGTGGAAGCGACAACGGTGAACGTTCTCGCCGCGGAATTCTTAGAGCCGGGAGGCGTCAACCGCGAAGGTGTCGCAGGCCTGCACCGAGCCGGTGTCCATCCCAGTGGTGAACCAGCGCACACGTTGCTCGGAGGAGCCGTGGGTCCAGGTGTCGGAGTCGACGTGTCCCTTCGCCCGCTCCTGGATGTGGTCGTCACCGACGGCCTCGGCCGCCCCCAGGGCACCGCTGATCTCCTCGCTGCTGGGACGGCTGAGGAAGGGCTTGCCGGTCTCCGGGTCGGGGGTGGAGGAGGCGTGGTTGACCCAGATTCCCGCGTAGCAGT
>ERZ773075.1375-NODE-1375-length-12741-cov-4.94238_pt1 | contig 12741 bp, 14 predicted proteins | sample MGYA00580614_ERZ773075 | MGnify/ENA primary metagenome ERZ773075 (study PRJEB29015, sample SAMEA2738021) | human oral metagenome | biome: human oral; feature: human-associated habitat; material: dental | place: China | collected 2043 ... | reverse complement strand
ATCTCGATCATCGCCGCGGGCATGGCGCACTACCAGTTCGAGACGCTGAGAATCACGGCGGGCTACTACGGCGTGCGCCGGGCCGATGCCTGGATTGATGAGGTGCTGGAAGGGCTGGGGCTGACTGACAAGGCAGGGTCCAACATGCGGGCGCTGTCGGGCGGCATGAAGCGGCGGGTGATGGTGGCGCAGGCGCTGATCCACCGTCCGCCGGTGATCGTGCTGGACGAGCCCACGGCCGGGGTGGACATCGAGCTGCGCCAGTCGCTGTGGCGCTTCGTGCGCAAGCTCAACCACGACGGCCACACCATCGTGCTGACCACACACTATCTGGAAGAGGCGCAGGCGCTGTGCAACCGGGTGGCGGTGATGAAGACCGGGCGCATTGTGGCGCTGGATGAGACTGACGCGCTGCTCAAGCGCTTTTCGGCCGGGGCGCTGCTGCTGCGGATCTCGGGCGGAACGCTGCCGGCGTCCCTGCAGGCACGTCGGCTGCCGCCCCTGCCGGAGGATGATCGCTACCGGCTGTCGCTGGACGATTACGCCGAGATCGGGCCGATCATGGCGGCCATCCAGGCCGAAGGGGGCACCATCCAGGACATGGAAGTCACCCAGCCCGACCTGGAAGACGTGTTCCTGCGGCTGATGCAGGAGAACTGATGCAAGGCTTCCTGACGCTTTTTCGCAAGGAGCTGATGCGCTTCTGCAAGGTGGGTCTGCAGACCATTGCGGCGCCGATGCTGTCGGCGCTGCTGTATCTGCTGATCTTTTCGCATGCGCTCAGCGGCCATGTGGCCATCTATCCGGGTGTGGCCTACACCAGCTTCCTGGTGCCGGGGCTGGTGATGATGGCGCTGATGCAGAACGCTTTCGGCAATTCGTCGTCCTCGTTCATCCAGAGCAAGGTGAGCGGCAATCTGGTGTTCGTGCTGCTGGCGCCGCTCACGCCGCTGGCGATGTATGGCGGCTACGTGCTGTCGGCCATGGTGCGCGGCATCGTGGTGGGCGCCGGCGTGCTGCTGGTGGCGTGCTGCTTCGTGGATGTGCCGATGCGGCATCCGCTGTGGATGCTGGTCTTTGCGCTGGGGGCCAGCGGCATTCTGGGCACGCTGGGCCTGGCGGCGGCCATCTGGGCCGAGAAGTTCGACCAGATCGCGTCGTTCCAGAACTTCCTGGTGGTGCCGCTCACCTTCCTGTCGGGCGTGTTCTATTCGGTGCATTCGCTGCCGCCGTTCTGGCAGGCGGCCTCGCACGCCAATCCGTTCTTCTACATGGTGGACGGCTTCCGCTATGCCTTCTTCGGGCAGGCCGACATCGATCCGTGGCTGTCGCTGGGCATCGTGGCGATGGCGTGGCTGCTGCTGGCGCTGCTGGCCATGCGGCTGCTGCATCGCGGATATCACCTGCGTTACTGAACACTCGGTGAACGGGGCAGGGGATTTCGTCGCCCCGGTACAATACGATGTCCTGCAGGCGTCCGGCCTGCGGCATGCGCAGACGGGCTCCCTCGTGAGGGGCGGCGTTTCTGTCCGGCTCATCCGGCGTGCCGTCAACATCCTTTCCTGGTGTGTGCAGACCCCTGACGGGCACCTGGCCGGACGTCCCGCCTGTCCTCATTCCCCTCTGGAGAACCATCCGTGCAATCACCCGAAGTCGTTCAGTCCTACATTGCCGCAGGCATTGCGTGCAGCTTCCTGCAGGTGGAGGGCGATGGCCGCCATTTCGACGCCATCATCGTTTCGGACGCCTTCGAGGGCAAACGCCCGGTGCAGCGTCACCAGCTGGTGTATGGCGTGCTGGGCGACCGCATGAAGGAAGAGATCCACGCGCTGTCCATCAAGGCACTGACGCCGGCCGAATGGCAGGCCCTGCAGGAACTGTGAGCGGCCTGTCGTCATGGACAAGCTGAAAATCCTGGGTGGTCTGCCCCTGGTGGGCGAGGTTCAGGCCGCCGGCGCCAAGAATGCGGCGCTGCCCATCCTGTGCGCCAGCCTGCTGACGGCGGATCCGCTGGACCTGTCCAACGTGCCGCAGCTGCAGGACATCGCCACCACCATTCGGCTGCTGAAGCTGCTGGGGGTGAAGACCGAGCGTGACGAGGAGCGTCTGACGCTGCAGGCCGACAGCCTGGTCAGCACCGAGGCGCCCTATGAGCTGGTCAAGACGATGCGCGCGTCCATCCTGGTGCTGGGGCCGCTCTTGGCGCGCTTCGGTGAGGCCCGCGTGTCGCTGCCCGGGGGCTGTGCCATTGGCCAGCGGCCGGTCGATCAGCACATCAAGGGCCTGCAGGCGATGGGCGCGCAGATCGAGATCGAGCAGGGTTTCGTGGTGGCGCGTGCCGCACGGCTGAAGGGCGCTCGCATCGTGACCGACATGGTGACGGTGACGGGCACCGAGAACCTGATGATGGCGGCCTGCCTGGCCGAGGGCGAGACCATCCTGGAGAACGCCGCGCGCGAGCCCGAGGTGGTGGACCTGGCCAAGGTGCTGGTGGCCATGGGCGCGCAGATCGAGGGGGCGGGTACCGACCGTCTGGTGATCCGGGGTGTGGAGCGCCTGCACGGCGCCAGCCACCGCATCATGGCCGATCGCATCGAGACCGGCACCTTCCTGTGCGCGGCAGCCGCCTGCGGCGGCGACGTGACGGTGCGCACCACCGACCCCTGGTCGATGGACGTGACCATCGACCGGTTGCGTGAGACGGGCGCCACGCTGACGTCCGGACCGGACTGGGTGCGGCTGCAGGCAAACGGCCGGCCGCGTGCGGTCAGCGTGCGCACGGCGCCGTATCCGGGCTTTGCCACCGACATGCAGGCGCAGTTCATGGCGCTGGACGCGGTGGCCGAAGGCACGGCCACGGTGGTGGAAACCATCTTCGAGAACCGCTTCATGCACGTGCAGGAGCTGCGACGGCTGGGCGCGAACATCCGCATCGAGGGCAACACCGCCATCGTGCAGGGCGTGCCGGCACTGTCGGGGGCCACGGTCATGGCAACCGACCTGCGGGCCTCGGCCAGCCTGGTGATTGCCGGTCTGGCCGCACGGGGTGAAACCACGGTCGAACGCATCTACCACCTGGACCGGGGCTATGCGCGGATGGAAGCGCGGCTGCAGGCCCTGGGGGCGCGGATCGAGCGCGTGAGTTCGCGGCCGGCAGGCCAGTAGGACGGGCGCGGGGCGTGGGCGGCATGGCGATCCTCTTGTCCTGTCGCTGCCGTTGGTCGTTCCATGCGCTTCGTGCCCTCTGCCTGCTCCTTCCCGGGTATGTCCCGATGGCCAGGAGGCGGGCGGCTTGCCACACTACGACGTTGATCAAACAGGAAGGAAGAAGATGTTGACGCTGGCCCTGTCCAAGGGACGGATCCTGGAAGACACGGCCGGACTGCTGGCGCAGTGCGGCATTCGCTTGGATTCTTCGGCGGTGGACAGCCGCCAGCTCATCCTGCCCACTGACGATCCGGGCCTGCGCCTGCTGATCGTGCGGGCCAGCGACGTGCCCACCTACGTGCAGCATGGCGCGGCCGACCTGGGCATTGCAGGGCGTGACGTGATGCTGGAGCACGGCGGCGAGGGTGTCTTCCAGCCGGTGGACCTGGGCATCGCCTGCTGCCGGCTGGCCGTGGCCACGCGCCAGGGCTTCGACTATCCCCGGGCAGCGGTGCCCGGCAAGCGCCTGCGGGTGGCCACCAAGTACGTCAACACCACCCGCCGCCACTTTGCCCGCAAGGGGGTGCACGTCGACATCATCAAGCTCTACGGCTCGATGGAGCTGGCCCCGCTGGTGGGGCTGGCTGATGCCATCGTGGACGTGGTGTCCACCGGCAACACGCTGCGCGCCAATGGCCTTGTCGAGGTCGAGAGCATCATGCCCATCTCGGCGCGGCTGATCGTCAACCAGGCGGCGCTGAAGACACAGCAGCGGACGCTGGCCCCGCTGGTGGCGGCGCTGGAGCGCGCGGCACGGGCGACATCGGGAGGACAGGCATGAGCTCGCAGAACCTGATCAACCGGCTGGATACGGCCGAGGCGGATTTCGAGGCGCGTTTCACGCGGCTGCTGCATTGGAGCCCGGAACAGGATCAGGGCATCGAGCAGGCGGTCTCGGCCATTCTGGCGGACGTGCAGGCACGCGGCGACGAGGCGCTGATGGACTACACCCGGCGCTTCGACCGGCTGGATGTCCATGAGGCGGCGGGGCTGCGGCTGTTGCAGGCCGATCTGCAGGCGGCGCTCGACGGGCTGCCGGTTGCCGAGCGTCAGGCGCTGGAGCGGGCGGCCGAGCGCATCCGCCGTTATCACGAGCATCAGCGGACGTCGTCCTGGATGTACACCGAGGCCGATGGCACCCGGCTGGGGCAGCGCGTGCTGCCGCTGGATCGGGTGGGGCTCTACGTGCCCGGCGGCAAGGCGGCCTATCCGTCGTCGGTGCTGATGAATGCCATTCCCGCCCAGGTGGCGGGCGTGAAGGAACTGGTGATGGTGGTGCCCACGCCCGACGGCGTGCGCAACCCGGCCGTGCTGGCCGCAGCGTGTCTGGCCGGCATCCAGGAGGTCTACACCATCGGCGGTGCGCAGGCGGTGGCGGCACTGGCCTATGGCACCCGTTCCATCCGTCCGGTGGACAAGATCGTCGGCCCCGGCAATGCCTATGTGGCCGAGGCCAAGCGCCGGGTGTTCGGGACCGTCGGCATCGACATGATTGCCGGCCCGTCCGAGATTCTGGTGGTGTCGGATGGTTCGGTGCCGGCCGACTGGGTGGCGGTGGATCTGTTCTCGCAGGCCGAACACGACGAGATGGCACAGGCCATCCTCATTTCTCCGGACGCCGCCTTCCTGGACGCGGTGGCCGAGGCCATTGCCCGTCTGCTGCCCGGCCAGCCGCGTCGTGCGGTCATCGGCAAGTCGCTGGCGGACCGGGGCGCGCTCATCCATGTGCGTTCGATGCAGGAGGCGGCCGAGCTGGTGAACCGCGTGGCGCCCGAGCACCTGGAGCTGGCGGTGCGCGATGTGGATGGGCTGCTGGCCGACATCCGCCATGCGGGGGCGATCTTCATGGGCCGCTGGGGCTGCGAGGCGCTGGGCGACTACTGCGCCGGTCCCAGCCATGTGCTGCCCACCATGCGCACGCCACGCTTCTCGTCGCCGCTGGGGGTCTATGACTTCCAGAAGCGCAGCAGTTTGATAGAGCCGTCGGCCACGGGTGCCGATCATCTGGCGAAGGTGGCGGCCACGCTGGCGCGCGCCGAAGGGCTGGAGGCCCATGCGCAGAGTGCGGAGTATCGCTTGGCCACGCCGGGTGGGAAGGTGCCCGGGACGCAGCCGGCGCAGGGTGCCGCTGGTGCCGAGGGCGGGGCCTCAACGGCGGCGCAGGTGGCTTCGGGCAGAGGTGTGGCCCCGGCAGCGGCCGGTACAATCTCGCCTGCCCAGATCGCGGCCCGGGTTGAACGTCACGTGCGCCCGGACGTGCAGCGCATGGCTGCCTACCACGTGGCTGATGCCACCGACGCCATCAAGCTGGATGCGATGGAGAACCCCTGGCGGCTGCCCGGGGCGCTGCAGGCCGAACTGGCGCAGCGTCTGGCGGCACTGGCCATCAACCGCTATCCGTCCGGCAATACCTATACGGCGCTGAAGCAGGCCATTGCCCGGCATGACGGGCTGGACGGCATTGACGGGCTGGTGTTGGGCAACGGTTCGGATGAGCTGATCAGCCTGCTGTGCCAGCTGGTGGCCCAGCCCGGGGCCACGATCATGGCGCCTGCCCCCTCGTTCGTGATGTACGAGATGGGGGCGCGGCTGGCTGGCGTTGGTTTCGTGCCGGTGCCGCTGCGGCCTGACTTCAGTCTGGACCGCGAGGCGATGTTGCAGGCGATCGAGACCCACCGTCCGGCGCTGGTCTTCCTGGCCTATCCGAACAACCCCACGGGCAACCTGTTCGATGCGGACGACGTGCGCGCCATTCTGCAAGCCACCGACGGTCTGGTGGTGCTGGACGAGGCCTATGCGCCCTTTGCTGGCGGTGCCAGCTGGCTGTCCCAGCTGCCAGCCTGGCCGAACCTGGCGGTGATGCGCACCTGCTCCAAGTGGGGGCTGGCGGGCGCCCGCATCGGCTATCTGGCCAGTGCGCCGGCCTGGGCCGCGCAGCTCGACAAGATCCGCCCGCCCTACAACATCAGCGTGCTGGATGCCGAGACGGCGTGCTTTGCGTTCCAGCATCACGCGGATTTCGACCAGCAAACCCGGGCGCTCTGCGCCGAGCGCCAGACGCTGGTGCAGCGGCTGCAGGCCATGCAGGGGCCACAGGGGCCACAGGGGCTGTCGCATGTGTACCCGACCGCGGCCAACTTCGTGCTGGTGCGGCTGGCCGGGGGGCAGGGCGACGCGGCCGGGCCTTCGCGCGCCACTCGTGTGGCCGCTGCCATGCGGGCTGCCGGGGTGCTGATCAAGGACGCCAGCCGGATGCACCCGGCGCTGGCCGAGTGCCTGCGGCTGACTGTGGGCGCCCCTGAAGAGAACGAAGCAATGCTGCAGGCGCTGGCGGCGGCTCTGGATGCCGTGCCGGCTGCGGCGCCGGCAGCCTCGGCTGGGCAGGTCGACGGGGCGAGCCGGACGGCTGATGCGAACGGTCGGGCCAACGGAGAACGGACATCATCATGAGCGACGCATCTTCCATCCCCGCCGCGGGTGCGGCCCGCACGGCCGAAGTCACCCGCAACACGCTGGAGACCCGCATCCGCGTCCGGGTGGACCTGGACGGCACCGGCAAGGCGCGACTGAAGACGGGGGTGCCCTTCTTCGAGCACATGCTGGACCAGATCGCCCGCCACGGGCTGGTGGATCTGGACATCGAGGCTGAGGGCGACACCCACATCGACGACCACCACACGGTGGAGGACGTGGGCATCGCGCTGGGCCAGGCGCTGGCGCAGGCACTGGGCGACAAGCGCGGCATCCGCCGCTACGGCCATGCCTATGTGCCGCTGGACGAGGCGCTGTCGCGCGTGGTGATCGATTTTTCGGGCCGCCCCGGGCTGGTCTGGGAAGTGCCGTTCACCCGGGCGCTGATCGGGCGCTTTGACGTGGACCTGGCCCGCGAGTTCTTCCAGGGGTTGGTCAACCACGCCCAGATGACGCTGCATGTCGACAACCTGCGCGGCATCAACGCCCATCACCAGTGCGAGACGGTCTTCAAGGCCTTCGGTCGGGCGCTGCGCATGGCGGCGGAGCCCGATCCGCGCACGGCGGGTCAGGTGCCTTCCACCAAGGGGAGCCTGGTCGGCTGATGAACACGCAGTCCACGGCGAGCATCGCCATCGTCGATTTCGGCATGGGCAACCTGCATTCGGTGGCGCGGGCGCTGGCCCATGTCAGTCCGAAGACCCGCATCGAGATCACCGCGGATCCGGCCGTCATCCATCGCGCGGCCCGGGTGGTCTTTCCGGGGCAGGGCGCCATGCCCGATGCCATGCGCAGCCTGGCGGCCCGTCCGGGTCTGGCCGAGGCCGTACGCGAGGCCTGTGGCACCAAGCCCACGCTGGGCATCTGCCTGGGCGAGCAGATGCTGCTGGACGAAAGTGACGAGGGCGCCGATGTGCATGGCGCGCCCACGCCCGGGCTGGGGCTGGTGCCCGGTCGGGTGGTGCGCTTTGATCCTGCACGGATGAAGGCGGCCGGCAACCTGAAGGTGCCGCACATGGGCTGGAACCGGGTGCATCCCACCCGGCCGCATCCGCTCTGGGAAGGCATCGAGCCGGGGGCCTTCTTCTACTTCGTGCACAGCTTCCATGCCGAGCCGACCAACCCGGCAAACGTGGCGGCCACGAGTGTCTACGGCGAGGTCTTTACCTGTGCCGTGACACAAAATAATATGTTCGCCACCCAGTTTCACCCCGAAAAGAGTGCGGCAAGCGGCCTGCGTCTCTTTCGGAATTTCATCCACTGGCGGCCCTGAGCCGCTCTGCTGTTGCTGCCATGCTGCTGATTCCCGCGATCGATCTGAAGGACGGCCGTTGTGTCCGTCTCAAACAAGGCAAACTCGACGAGGAGACAATCTTTTCCGAAGACCCGGCCGAAGTGGCCCGACGCTGGCGCGACGAGGGCGCCGAGCGCATCCACCTGGTGGATCTGAACGGCGCCTTTGCCGGCAAGCCTCAGAATGCCAGCGTGGTGCGGGCCATCATCGAGGCCGTGGGTGCCGAGGTGCCTGTGCAGCTGGGTGGTGGCATCCGCTCGCTGGACACCATCGAGCGCTACCTGGACGTGGGCGTGAGCTACGTGGTGGTGGGGACCGCCGCCGTGAAGAACCCGGGCTTCCTGCATGATGCCTGCACCGCCTTCCCCGGTCAGGTGCTGGTGGGGCTGGATGCGCGTGACGGCAAGGTGGCCACCGACGGCTGGAGCAAGCTCACCCGTCACGACGTGGTGGATCTGGCCCGCAAGTTCGTCGGCTACGGCGTCGAGGGCATCATCTACACCGACATCGGCCGTGACGGCATGTTGAGCGGCGTCAACATCGAGGCCACCCAGCGACTGGCGCAGGCCGTCAGCGTGCCGGTCTTTGCCTCCGGCGGCGTGACCGACCTGTCCGACATCGACCGACTGCTGGAGATCGAGGACGACGGTGTGGGTGGCGTCATCCTGGGTCGCTCCATCTACGAGGGCACGCTGGACTTCGGCGCGGCCCTGGAACGGGCCAATGGCAACTGAGTACCGCAGCGAGCTGACCCGACGCGTCATTCCCTGCCTGGACGTGACCGACGGCCGGGTGGTGAAGGGCGTCAACTTCGTGGACCTGCGCGACGCAGGCGACCCGGTGGAGGTGGCGCGCCGCTATGACGCCGAGGGGGCTGACGAGCTGACCTTTCTCGACATCACCGCCTCGTCCGACCAGCGCGACACCATCCTGCACGTCATCGAGGCGGTGGCGCAGCAGGTCTTCATTCCGCTGACGGTGGGCGGCGGCATCCGCAGCGTGGACGACATTCGCCGGCTGCTGAACGTCGGCGCCGACAAGGTGTCGGTCAACACGGCCGCCATCCACAACCCGCAGCTGGTGGCCGATGCCGCCCGCTACTACGGCTCGCAGTGCCTGGTGGTGGCCATCGATGCCAAGCGTCAGCCCGAGGGCGGCTGGCACGTCTATACCCATGGCGGTCGCAACGACACCGGGCTGGATGCGTTGGAATGGGCGCGCCGCGTGGCCGACCTGGGGGCGGGCGAGATCCTGCTCACCAGCATGGACCGGGATGGCACCCGCATCGGCTTCGATTTGGAGCTGACCCGTGCCGTCTGCGATGCGGTGCCCATTCCCGTCATCGCATCCGGCGGCGTGGGCAACCTGCAGCATCTGGTCGATGGCGTCACCCTGGGGGGCGCCGACGCCGTGCTGGCGGCCAGCATCTTCCACTTTGGCGAGCACACCATCGCCCAGGCCAAGGCCCTGATGGCCAGCCAGGGCGTGCCGGTGCGGCTGGATGCCACCCTGGCGGAGGGCTGACGGATGAGCTATGACGCTGGCCATGTCCATGGCCCGACCTGCGAGGGCACGGCGGAGGGCAGTTGGCTCGACCGCATCCGCTGGGACGAGCATGGCCTGGTGCCCGCCATTGCGCAGGACGCGGCCAGCCACCGCGTGCTGATGATGGCCTGGATGAACCGCGAAGCGCTGGCCGAGACGCTGCGCACCGGTCATGCCGTCTACTGGTCGCGCTCGCGTCAGCGGCTCTGGCGCAAGGGCGAAGAGTCCGGCAACCGGCAGCGAGTCCACGAGATCCGGACCGACTGCGACGCCGATGTGATCCTGCTCTTCATTGATCAGGTGGGCGGCGTGGCCTGCCATACCGGGCGTGAGTCCTGCTTCTTCCGGCGGCTGGAAGGCGGCCGGCTGGGGCAGGGTACAGCGGCTGCCGAGGCCGGAGCGCGTTCGTCACCTGCAGGTGACGCGGGCGAGGTCATGGCCCCGTCGCCAGCACAGCCAGTGTCCGAGCCGGTCTGGCGCGACGTGGATCCGGTGAAGGTCGATCCCGAAAAGCTGTACGGCGCGTCTGGGGCGGGGCATTCGCATTCCTGATGCCTGTTGTTCCCGCGCGATGGCATGGCGGGTTCCAGGGGGGCCACCTGCACAGGCCTTCCGCCATGTGTCACCGGCCAGGGTCACCTTCTGCCAGTAGCCAGGCCACGGTCCGGTTCGGCCGATAGTGGGGCAGGCAGGTTTCCGCGCATCAGGTATCCGCTGGAACGACTGAATTCATGATTCATGATGACACCTCGGGCTGTCATCAGCAGATTGCAAGGAGTTTCCCTTGGCCGAGAGAGATCAAGCAGGCATGGCAGTACAGGCATCCGCCGCCCCCACGTCGGGCAGCACCGACATTCTGGCCCGGCTTGCCGAGGTCATCGAATCCCGTCGGGGCGCTGATCCCAGCCGCAGCTACGTGGCCAAGCTGCTGGCCGGCGGTGACGATCGCATCCTGAAGAAGGTGGGCGAGGAAGCCACCGAGGTCGTCATCGCCGCCATGCAGGGCGAGAAGGCGCGCATCGTGTCCGAGACGGCCGACCTGTGGTTCCATACGCTGGTGATGCTCGCGCATCATGAATTACGGCCGCAGGATGTGCTGGCCGAGCTGATGCGTCGCGAGGGCCTGTCCGGCATCGACGAGAAGGCCAGCCGCACGGCAGGCTGAAAGCGTCTGCATCCTGCCAAGACCATGGCGCCCGGCAGATCGTGCATCCTGTCGGGCCATGTGTCCTGTCGGATCGCATGCCCGGTTGTCCTGGAGGCGGCCCCCGGCACCGGTCAGGATGCCTGTCGCCGCTGTTACACTCGGCGTCGTTGCATGCCGTGTCCGGCTGCCCCTTGAACGTGGCGGATGCGCCGCCATGTCAACAGGGTTGACCCGGGGATGGACGCATCCAGGGCATCCCGCCTTTCGTCATTCTGAATCATGGAGCCCCTCATGAACGACCAAGCCACCGCGCCGACCAAGGCCGATCACGCCGACTGCATCTTCTGCAAGATCGCCGATGGCCAGATCCCGGCCCGCAAGATCCATGAAGATGACAAGGCCGTGGTCTTCCATGACATCAACCCGTCGGCTCCGGTGCACTTCCTCATCATTCCGAAGCAGCACGTCGTCAATCTTTACGATGGAGCCGAGAACCCCGAGCTGTTGGGGCACCTGATGTCGCTGTGCGGCCCCCTGGCGCGTGAGCAAGGTCTGCAGGACGGCTTCAAGGTGCAGATCAACAACGGGCGGAAGGGTGGACAGGAGGTGTATCATCTGCACATTCATGTCCTGGGCAGCAAGTAAAAGTCACTGAACGGCTGCCCTGGCGGCCTGCCCCTTGGCAGGGGCCGGATGCCCACGGCACGCCTCATCCTCCCGGCGTCGCAGCATCGGGCCTCCGTCCTGCCGCCTCCTTTCCCTCTTCAGGAGTCAAAACCCATGGGTACCATGAGTATCTGGCACTGGCTGATCGTGCTGATCATCGTCATGCTGCTGTTCGGCACCAAGAAGATCAAGAACATCGGCACCGACCTGGGCGCCGCCATCAAGGGTTTCAAGGAAGGCGTGCGTGAAGGCACGGCCGAGACCCCGGCCGCAGGCAACCCGCCGGCCGCCAATCCGCCGGGCGTCACCAACAGCACGGCACAGGCCGATCCCAACACCATCGATGTCGAGGCCAGGACCAAGGGCTGAGCCGATCGTGCGCATGGCCCTTGTCCGTTCCAAACGTTCCTTCCACCGGCTGCCTGATCCGCTGACGACCTCCGATGTTTGACATCAGCTTCATGGAAATGCTGATCGTGGCCATCGCCGCCCTGGTGGTCCTCGGTCCGGAGCGCCTGCCCACGGTGGCCCGTCAGGCCGGGCAGTGGATGTCGCGCATGCGTCGCTACATCGAGGACGTGAAGTCCGACTTCAGCCACCAGATCGATCTGGCCGAGCTGAAGGGCATCAAGAACGAGGTCGAGGACTCGGCCCGCAGTCTGGAGCGCGGTCTGAACGATGCGCGCTCCTCCTTCGACACCCTGCAGTCGTCGTTCGACACCAGCACGGCCGAAAGTCTGCCAGGTGCCGAGGGGCACGGCACGGCCGATGGACACGTCGGATCGCTGGAGCACGGTGGTACCGGCACGGCTGGGCAGGGCGCCACGCAGGCGGCCCTGGATCATGACACGGCCGACAGCGAGAGCTGGGCCTACGAGAGCGTGCCCGACGACGCCGTGGCCCCTGCGCCCGAGCGCCTGCCACCCACCGACTGGGACAAGGTGTACGAAGACCGTCGCACACGCCAGCGACTGAAGGATCGCCGCATCGAGCGTGAGCTGGAGCGCGGCTTCAAACGTCCCCGTTTCCGCGTGGAGCGCTGATGGCCTGGTTTGGCAAGAAGAAGGCGCAGACGCCGCCCGAAGAAGAAAACTTCATCTCCCACCTCACCGAGCTGCGCGACCGCGTCATCCGCTCGCTGCTGGTCATCCTCATCCTGTTCGGGGCCTGCTTCTATGTGGCGCCCGAGCTGATGAAGTTCCTGGCCCAGCCGTTGCAGCATGCGCTGCCGCCGGGCTCGCATGCGGTCTTCATCGCGGGTGAGGGCGCCTTCTTCACCCTCACCAAGATGTCGCTGCTGGCAGCCGTGCTGCTGTCGCTGCCGTGGGTGTTGTATCAGGCCTGGGCCTTCGTGGCGCCCGGGCTTTACGCGCATGAGCGCCGCTTCGTCGGCCTGCGTGGCGTGCGGCCA
>ERZ773075.1374-NODE-1374-length-12754-cov-106.002_pt1 | contig 12754 bp, 6 predicted proteins | sample MGYA00580614_ERZ773075 | MGnify/ENA primary metagenome ERZ773075 (study PRJEB29015, sample SAMEA2738021) | human oral metagenome | biome: human oral; feature: human-associated habitat; material: dental | place: China | collected 2043 ... | reverse complement strand
TCTCCCGCAACAACCTGGCCGACAAGCACCAGCTGTGCGACCCGGCCCTGGCCGCTCGCCTTCTCGGATACGGTCCCTCCGAGGTGCTCGGAGTCGGCCACCCGATCCTCACCAGCCCCCGGGGCACTCCGCGCCGTCCCCGAGTACTCGGCTCCCTGTTCGAGTCCCTGGTGATTCAGAGTCTTCAGGTCTACGCCGAGTTCCACAACGCCAGGGTCTTTCACCTGCGAACCAAAGGCGGGCTCCAGGAGATCGACATCATCCTCGAAGGAGCCGACCGTCGGGTCGTCGCCTTCGAGATCAAGGCGAGAGCCACCCCCAAGCCGGACGACACCAAGCACCTGCGCTGGCTGCGCAAGAAGATCGGGCCGAGGCTCGCGGAAGCGGTCCTGGTGACCACCGGCCACCTGGCGTACCGGGACGAGGACGGGATCGCCGTCGTGCCCGCCGCCCTGTTGGGACCGTAGGACCTCGGCCGGCTCCCAACCCCCGGCGCAAGCTCAGCCCGTCTCACAGCGGGTAGGCCGACGACGCCCCCTCGACGGCCCTGGTGAGGTCGATCTCGCGCTCGCCCAGGCTGAAGCGGTAGCGGTCCAGGATCTCCAGGGGCTCGTCCTCGGCGGAGAGGTAGGCGCGCACGGCCTCCTTCTCCTCGTCGTCGAGCCAGGTCATCTGGTCCGACAGGCACCGGTAGCGGCTGGCCTCGGCGACGTCGCGCAGCCACTGCATCTGGGTGTCGTCCAGGAGGTTGCGGCGGTGGCGGAAGAAGACGACGTCGGGGTCGACCCCGATGACCCGCCCCAGCCAGAGCCGGTTGATGCCGGCGTGCAGGGCGTTGTAGGCCTTGGCGTCGGATAAGTCGTCGGAGGCGTAGTTCTCCCACATGGGGGCTACGTCCGGCCCCACCCGCACCGCGTCGAGCAGCCCGATGGAGGGCATGATGAGCGCCCCGGAGCCCAGGAGGAAGGTCTCGTCGCCGGCGGTGTCGCGCACGAGGCGCAGCCCGGTGCGGTAGGCCTCCTCCCGGTCGATCTGGCGGTGCCGGTAGCCGGGGATGGCGGCGGCGTTGATGAAGTCGAGCTTGAGGTAGCTGAAGCCCCACCGGTGGACGATCTTGGCGATGAGCTTGCGCACGTAGGTCTGGGCGGTGGGGTGGGTCGTGTCCAGCGCGTAGTAGTCGCCGCCCCAGTTGGAGCCGGCCACGGCCAGTCCGCCGTCGGCGTTGTGGACGAACATCTCCGGGTAGTCGCGCACCGCCCGGGAGCCGGGCAGGGCGATGAAGGGCGCCACCCACAGGCCCGGCTGCATGCCGGCCTCGCGGATCCGGGTCGCGGCGGCCTCCATGCCGTCGCCGAAGCTCTCACCGGCCTCCCAGTCGCCGACCGCGACCTCCCAGCCGTCGTCGATCTGAAGCGTGGAGAAGCCCAGCTCGGCGACCTGCGGGATCTCGCGCTCGAGGGCCTCCTGCGAGATGCCCTCGTAGTAGGAGTACCAGGAGCACCACACGCTCTGCGGCTCAATGGCCCGGCTGCCTAGGCTCTCGCCGAGCTCGCGCGCGTAGCGGGCCATGACGGCGGTGGCCGGGCCGGGCAGGATCACCCAGCGCGCCGAGTCACCGGACTCGGTGAAGGCCTCCAGGACCGCGGTGTCGGCGCGCAGCCGCGGCGTGCGCCCGTCCAGGCAGCCCACGAGCAGCGCCCCGGCGGAGTCCTCCAGGACCGCCATCCAGGCCGAGTGGTGGCGGGCCGGGTCGTCCCAGGGGGCGTCGTCGGCGGTCCGACGGCGCTGCTCGTTGGCGATGCGCATGGGCGCCTCGCTCAGGCGGCGCCAGCCCGACGGCGACCAGGAGTTCTGGCCGGTGCGGTAGAACTCGCCGTCGCGCATGTCGTGCAAGAGGGTCAGGTGCGAGGCCTCCACGTAGACCGCACCGGTGGCGCCGCCGGCCCCGTGCTGGGTGGTCACCGTGCCGTCGCAGGCCAGGGCGATACTGCGCCCGGTCAGGGTGATGTGGTGAATCATGCGCTCTCCTCAGCTCCTGCCTGTCCCGCCTGCGGGTCGGGTCCCTGTCGAGACACCAGCACCGCCCGGCTCGCACTGTACGTGGTACCGATCGTCCAGACCGACATTTTCTTCAAAGATGACGCGGAGCCGCGTCGTTTATGAAGAAACCGTCGGTGAGTCCGAACTCCGCTGGCCGCGATGGAAGTAGGCCGCCAGGTCCGCGTCGAGCTCGGGCACGTCGTAGGGGACGGATCCCGAGCGCAGAGACCGGGTGGCCAGCACCCCGGCGGCGACCGCCTCGCGCGCGGAGACCGGTGAAGCATCGGTGACCCCGCCGTCGCGCACGAAGCGCAGGAACTCGTCGATGGCGAGCTGGTCGGCGCTGTCGTGCCCGGTGCCCTCCTCGGCGATGACGTACTCCTGCGTGGCGCACTCGCTGTAGTGCTCCGTGCGCTCGGTCCACACCTTGACGACGTCGCCGGCGCCGTCGCCGAGGTTCTCGGCCCGGCCGCGGGTGCCGATGACCGTGTAGCTGCGCCAGTAGTCGGGGGTGAAGTGGCACTGCTGGTAGGAGGTCATGACCCCGTTGCGCATGGTCATCATGAGCATGGAGTGGTCCTCGACGTCGATGACGGGGTTGAGGTCACTGACCTCGTCCGCCGGCCAGTGGTCGAGGTTGAACCAGTCCTGCATGACGGTGCCGGCGCTCGTCCCGGCGGGGCGCCGCTCGGCCTCCCCGTAGACCATGAGCCCGCCCATGCCGACGACGCGGGCCGGCTCGGAGCCGGCCAGCCAGCTCATGACGTCGATGTCGTGGGCGGCCTTTTGCAGCAGCAGGCCGGTGACGTGGCGGCGCTCGGCGTGCCAGTCCCGGAAGTAGTAGTCCCCGCCGTTGCCCACGAAGTGGCGGCACCAGATCGCCTTGAGCTCGCCGATGCGCCCGGAGTCGATGATCGACCTCAGCAGCCGCACGACCTCCATGTGGCGCATGTTGTGGCCCACGTAGAGGCGGGTACCGGTGCGCCGGGCCGTGGCCAGGATGCGGTCGGCGCCCTCGATGGTGATGGCCAGGGGCTTCTCCAGGTAGACCGGGATACCGGCCTGCAGGAAGAAGCAGGCCAGCTCCTCGTGCGTGTCGTCGGGCGTGGTCAGGATGACGGCGTCGATCCCGAGCTCCAGCAGGCCGCGGTGGTCGCCCACGACCGCCACGCCCTCGGGCAGGAGGCGCTCGGCGCGCTCAGCGGCGTCGGGAGCGGTGTCGGCAGCGGCGACGAGTCGGGCCGAGACCGGCGAGGAGTCCGCGAGCGCTGCCAGGTAGCAGCGGGCCCCGATGCCGACGACGCCAACCCGCAGCTCCCTTGATGATTCAAGCACTTTCTCGGGCTCCTCTCGCCCGCCTCCCGGGCCCGGGGTCGGGCCCTGCGTCTGCATCGGTGTCATCGACTCACCGCCTTCAGCTCTTCTGACGGGCCGCCCACCAGGAGTGCAGTGCCTGGCGGGCCAAATCCTCGCCGATCGGTCCCCTCTCCATGCGCAGGTCCACGAGGAAACGGTAGGCCTCGCCGACGATCGGCCCGGGGGGCACGCCGAGCTCGGCCATGATCTGGCCGCCGTCGAGGTCCGGGCGGATGGCGGCCAGCTCCTCGGCGGCGCGCAGGGCCTCGATGCGCTCCTCGAGGTCGTCGTAGGCGCGGTCCAGCATGGCGGCCTTGCGGCGGTTGCGGGTGGTGACGTCGGCACGGGTGAGCCGGTGGAGGCGTTCCAGGAGTTGGCCGGCGTCGGTGGCGTAGCGGCGCACGGCCGAGTCCGACCAGGCGGAGTCCGCATACCCGTGGAAGCGCAGGTGGAGCTCGACCAGGCGCGAGACGTCCTTGATGGTCTGCTTGTCGAAGCGCAGCGCCCGCAGGCGCTTGGCCGTCATCCGGGCGCCGACGTGGTCGTGGCCGTGGAAGGTGACGGTGCCGTCGGGCAGGAAGCGGCGGGTGGCGGGCTTGCCGATGTCGTGGAGGATCGCGGCCAGGCGCAGGACCAGGTCGGGTCCGGGGACGGGCCCGTCGGGACCGGTCTCCAGGTCGATGGCCTGATCCAGAACGGTCAGGGTGTGCTCGTAGACGTCCTTGTGGCGCTTGTGCTCGTCGACGGTCTCGCGCAGGGCGCTCAGCTCGGGCAGGACGACGTCGGCCACGCCGGTGTGGACCAGCAGCTCCAGTCCACGTCGGGGCTGGGGGCTGACCAGCAGGCGCTCGAGCTCGGCGCGCACGCGCTCGGCGGAGACGATCTCCAGGCGGGGGGCCATCTCCTCCATGGCGGTCATGACGTCCATCTCGACGTCGAAGCCGAGCTGGGCGGCGAAGCGGGCGGCCCGCATGATGCGCAGGGGGTCGTCGTCGAAGGACTGCTCGGCGCTGACGGGGGTGCGCAGCACGCCGGCGGTCAGGTCGGCCAGGCCGCCGCAGGGGTCGACAAGCTCGAGGTCGGGCAGGCGCAGTGCCATGGCGTTGACGGTGAAGTCGCGGCGGGTGAGGTCCCCGGTGAGGGTGTCGCCGTAGGTGACCTGGGGCTTGCGCGAACCCACCTCGTAGTCCTCGGTGCGGTAGGTGGTCACCTCCACGATGGTGGAGCCCTTGCGCGCGCCGATAGTGCCGAAGGCTCGGCCCACGTCCCAAGTGGTCTCACCCCACGCCTTGAGGATCTCCTCGGTCTGCTCGGGGCGCGCCGAGGTGGTCAGGTCCAGGTCGTGGGGGGCGACGCCGAGGAAGGCGTCCCGCACAGGCCCACCGACGAGCGCGATCTCATGGCCGGCGCGCACGAAGGCGTGCCCCAGGGCCGCCAGGGCGGGCGGCAGCCCCTCGAGGGCCGCGCGGGCCCGCGCGGTCAGGCCGCGGTTGTCGGCGGAGGCGTCCGCGAGGTCGATGGGATCGGCGGACTCGACGGGATCGGTGGGAGCGGGGTGCGCAGTCATCGGCACAAGCCTGCCATGAACCCCGGTGGACGCGCCGTCGTCGGAGACACCCTCGACACCGCCGTGAGAACCGTCTCGCGCGTCCCCCGGGACGGCCGCCCGCAGGCGGCGCAGTTGTGTGCGACGACGTACTCGGCCAGAGGCATGCAGCGGCCCGGACGCCCTAGAGTGTCCCTATGCCCTCGCCACGCACTCGCACGCCCCGCGCCGGAAACCCGGCTCATCGGGCGAGTGCACGCGCACTGCCGATCGTCAACGAGACCAGCGCCGGCGGCCTGGTCGTCGACGTTCAGAACGGTCAGGCCTTCACAGCGGTCATCGCCCGACGCAACCGCGGAGGCCGGCTGGAGTGGTGCCTGCCCAAGGGGCACCTGGAGGGTGCCGAGACCCCCGAGCAGGCCGCGGTCCGCGAGATCATGGAGGAGACCGGGATCACCGGCCGTGTTCTTCGGCACCTGGCGACCATCGACTACTGGTTCGCCGGTCACGAGCACCGCGTCCACAAGGTGGTGCACCACTTTCTGCTGGAAGCGGTCAGCGGCACCCTGACCACGGAGAACGACCCGGACCACGAGGCCGAGGACGTCGAGTGGGTCGCCCTCGACGACGTCTCCCACCGCCTGGCCTACCCCAACGAGCGCCGTATCGTGGCCGCGGCCTGGAACATCCTGGTGGGGGATGGATGACCGGCGCCACCGACCTGTGCACGACGGTGGTCACCACGCTTGGCTCCCGGCTGCGGAGCAGGGCGATGGTGACCATTGCCGCCCTGCTGGGCGTGGCGAGCCTGGCGGCTCTGCCGCTGACCGTCCTGCCGACGGCCCGCGCGGACCAGGCCCCCGGCACGCCCCTCACCGCGCGAGCCGATGGGATCTCGGCCGATATCTCACCAGTGGCCTCGACGAAGCCGTCGGCACCGACGACGCCGTCCGGGTCGTCATCGGCCTCACCGTCGGCCTCGGCGGGGAAGTCGGGTCAGGACACCGAGGGCTCACAGGCACCGCGAGCCGAGGCGGCCGCCAACCAGGTGACGATGAGTATCGACGCCATGGCCCCCGAGGTGCTGCACAGCGACCAGGACCTGGTCCTGACCGGAACCATCACCAACGGCACCGGCCAGGTCATCACCGGAGCGGATCTGGTGACCAGGGTGCAGCGATCCACGGAGGTCACGAGCCAGAGCCTGAAGAAGTGGCTGACCGGAACCGACGAGTTGGGCCTGTCGGACCCCGTCACGGTGCCGCTGGGCCGCGATCTCCAACCGGGCGAGGCCACCCAGTTCTCCATCACCGTTCCGGCCGACGAGCTGCCGCTGAGCAGCGCCGACCAGTGGGGACCGCGCGGCGTCGCCGTCAGGCTGGAGTCCCAGGGCGGCTCCCTGGCCCAGGACCGCAGCGTCCTCGTGTGGGACAGCGGCGCCTCCGTCACGCCGGTACACCTGACCGCCTTCATCCCGGTCACCGCCTCCGCGCAGGAGATGGCGGTTCTGGCCGGTCCGCGCACCCAGGAGCGCGAGGAGGCCGTGACCGGCATCCGCAGCCGGGTCCTCGGCCTGCTGGGCATGGCCGGCGACGATGTCGTCATGGCGGTCGATCCGGCGCTGGTCGAGGCCCTGGGCGTCACACCGACCAGTCTGGAGGAGGCCGCCCGCAACAGCGGCTCCCAGCCCGCGTCACCGGACGGGGCCACTCAGGCGCCTCAAGGCGCCGACTCGTCCGCGTCAGCAGCGTCCACGGCACCCACGTCGGAACCCTCGGCGAGCGCCGGCCCGTCCTCATCAGCATCATCGACGCCGCCCTCATCCTCGGCATCCGCGACGCCGTCGGCGAGCGCCGGTCCATCCTCATCGGCACCATCGACGAAGACCCCCGACGACGTCACCCAGCTTTCCGCCGCCCTCATGCGGGCCATCGGCACCGGCGGCCTGGTCGCCCTGCCATGGGGTGACTCCGATACCGCGGCGCTGGCGCACCTGCAGCAGACGAGCCTCATCGAGACGGCCGCGCAGCGCACCCAGGAGTCGGCCATCGTCAAGGCGGGGGCGCCGACGTCGCTGGCCTGGCTGGCCTCCAGCGTCCTGGACTCCACGACGGTCGGTACGCTGCCGCAGTCGACCTCGACCGTCATCGCCTCGCCCACCTCCCTACCGGCCGCCGACGAGCTCACCTACACCCCTTCCGGGCTCGGCGCGCTCGGGGACCGCGCGGTCCTGCTTCCGGAGCAGTCCCTGTCGGAGACGCTCACCGGCGAGGCCTCCCAGACCGGCGCCTCCGACCAGAACGGCGCAGCCACTCAGGCCACCCATGACACTCGGTCCCCTCAGACTGCTCAGACCGATCAGGCCGCGGAGCTCGATACCCGCCAGCTGCTGCGCGGCGACAGCGCGATCCTGGTCCGTCAGGCCCCGGCGCTGGAGCGCGACGTCGTCGTGGCGATGCCCCGCCGGGCAGCCTCCACCGCCGATCCTTCAGCCGTGCACGAGCGCGTGGCCGCCCTGCGCTCGGCCTCCTGGATCCGGCCCCAGTCCCTGGGCGATCTTCAGGAGCACACCCGGGCGGAGGTCGAGGCCACCGATGAGGGCACGTCCCACGTTGAGCGCTCCGAGCCGCCGGAGAAGGTGATCGACGACGACGAGCTGCCCGCAGATCTCCTCACCGCCGCCAGTGGGACGGCCGCTACCTTGCAGTCGGTCTCCTCGGTCCTCTCCGACCCGCCCGCGCTGCTGGGCGACTACACGGGCCTGGAGAGCGTCGTCGCCTCGGCGTCCTGGCGGGCCGACCCCGCGACCCGCAGCGCACAGGTCCCGGCCGCCGAGGCAGCCGGGACCGGGGTCACCTCCTCGCTGGCAGCGGTGCCGTCGTCGACCATCAACCTCATCAGCTCCGAGGCGCAGCTGCCGGTACGGATCACCTCCTCACTGGACCAGGACGTCACCGTCCAGGTCTACCTGGTCTCGGACAACAAGCGCCTCCAGGTCCCGCGCACCACCACCGTGAAGGTCCCGGCCAACCAGCAGGCCAAGGTCACGGTACCGATCCGGGCCGTCGGCTCGGGCGACGTCGGCCTGACGGTGCAGGTGCTCGCCGCGGACGGCACCACCGTGGGCAGGCCCACCACCGTCGACATGAGAGTCCGCGCCGACTGGGAGAGCCGGGGCACCGGCATCATCGTCGGCCTGCTGGTCTCCATCGTGGTGATCGGTACTGTGAGGACCGTACGACGAGGTCGCCGCACCGCGGTGGCCCCGGCTGCACAGGAGACGGCATGAGCATGATCAAGAACTCACGAGCCACGCGCTCCTCCTCCCAGGGACGCAGTCAGGCGTCCCTGGCGCGGTCCTCGGCCATCATGGCCTCGGGAACCCTGGTCTCCCGCGTCCTGGGCATGGTGCGCAACGCCCTCATCGTCATGGCGCTCGGCGCCACCGGCTCGGGCGCGGCCGACGCCTTCAACACGGCCAACAACCTGCCCACCTACCTGTACAACATGATGATCGGCGGCATCCTCAACGCCATTCTGGTGCCGCAGATCGTCCAGGCACTGCGACGGCGCAACGGCGAGGAGGTCGTCAACCGGCTCCTGACCGCCGCAGCCACACTCATGCTGGTGGTCACCTGCATCGCGACCGCGGCCGCCCCCCTCATCTTCACCCTCAACGCCAACTCCCTGGCCCAGGGGCAGTGGCGCACGCTGTCCTTCGCCTTCGCGTTCTGGTTCATGCCTCAGGTCTTCTTCTACGGCCTGTACGCCCTGTGGGGGCAGGTGCTCAACGCCCGCTCGAGCTTCGGGCCCTACATGTGGTCCCCGGTGCTCAACAACATCATCTCGATCGCCTCGATCCTGTTCTACCTCCGTGTCTACGGTCGCTACACCTCCGGTCAGGGACCAGAACTCTGGGACTGGGGCCGGATCACGCTCATCGGGGCGACGACGACCCTGGGCATCGCGGTTCAGGCCCTCATTCTCTACATCCCGCTGGTGCGCTCCGGCTTCAGGCCCCGCATCATCTTCGGGGTGCGGGGCCTGGGACTGGGCAAGACCGTCAAGGTGGCCCTGTGGGCACTGGCCGGAGTGGGAGTGGCCAGCCTGAGTAACTGGATCACCTCCAACCTGGGCTCCTACGCGGTGACGGCCTCCGAGCAGCCCGAGTACGCGGACGTCATCGTGCCCTCGACGACCATGTGGCTCAACGCCTACCTGGTGTACATGCTGCCCCAGTCGCTGGTGGTCACCTCCATCATCACCGCCCTGTTCACCCGTATGAGTGAGAAGGCCGCGGCCGGCGACAGCGCCGGCGTGCGCGAGGACCTCTCCCTGGGGCTGCGCTCGGCGGGCGTCTTCACCGTCCTGGCCACTGCCGGCGTCTGCGTCCTGGCCGTCCCGGCCCTTCAACTCTTCACGCCGTCGATCACACTGCCCGAGGCCCAGGCCAGTGCCCCCATGCTCATCGCCCTGGCACTGGGCATCGTCCCGCAGGGCATCTGGTTCGGGGCCCAGCGAGTCATGCTGGCCTACTCCGACACCAAGCGGCTGCTCCTGGCCGACGTCGTCGTCGGCGTCATCCCCGTGGTCCTGTGCGTCATGGCCTACTTCGTGGCCCCGGCCAACCACTGGATGACCTGGGCCGGCGCGGCCAACACGATCAGCCAGATCGGGGGCACCGTGGTGGTCATCCCCATGATGCGCTCCCACCTGCCCAGCCTCGACGGCCGCAAGATCATCGCCACCCACCTACGTCTGGTCATGGCGGTGGCGCCCGCGGTCGTCGTCGGGATCGTCCTCAACCTGGTCATGGGCAACGTCGACGCCGACTCCTCCCTGGCCAAGATGCTCGCGGCCTTCGGGCACATCTGCGTCGTCGCCGCCATCATGTCGCTGGTCTACCTGCTCATGGGGCGCGTCGTGGGGATCGAGGAGATCACCGTCGCCTTCCGGCCCTTCTCACGGATCCTGTCCACCGTCGGTCGTCGCCTGCCCGGTACGCCCGGGAGAGTGGTCCTGGCGATCGCGGCCTGGCTGTCACCGCCGGAGCCGACGACGCAGACAACCACTCAGATGCCGGCCGTCCAGACCCCGGCTCCACCGCCGCCGGCTCAACCCGCTTCCGACCCGTCAGGTATTTCAACGGACCCGGCCGCACATGGTGCTGTTGGCTACACCCCCGGTACCGCCCAGACGGCCCCGCCCGCACCACCACCGCCCTCGCAGGTGCAGACGCACCCCTGGGGACAGCCGGGTCAAATGGAGCAGCGGTCCGCCGGCGGCTGGTCCTCCCAGGCCCCTGCGGGCTACACCCAGGACGGACAGCCGGTCTACCCGCTCGCCCCGCCGCCTCCGGCACCCTCGCAGGCAACAGCTCCACCGCCACCCACGAGCGCCGACTACGCCGCCGACGCCTCCCACCGCGCCCAGGCTCCGGATCACGTCCCGGCCAACACTCCCGGGAGTATCCCGCCCTCGCTTCCCCCGAGCATCCCGCCTTCCCCGGTGGCCACAGGGCAGTCCGCCCCCTACCCGCCCCACGCCTCTGCCCACACGAGCCACATCACCCCGGTTTGGAGCCCTCAGACAGTTACGATGGGGTCAACTGGTGTAGATGGACAACCATCTCAAGGAAGGAGACGCATGTCGGAGGCGACGCCCATCGGCAGTGGTCGCTACGGACTCCTGGGAACGCTGTCCACCACGCTGCCGCGCATCGTCAGGCACCGTGGCGTTGACACGATCCTGGACCGGGACGTCACGATCCTGGTCCTCACCGACGCGACGCTCCACCGAGACAACGTCCTGGAGTCCGCCAGCAGGGCGGTGCTGGTCGAGGACCAGCGTCTCCAACAGGTCTATGACGTCGAGCGCGCAGAGCCCTCCGTCATCGTCACCGAGCCGCTGACCGGACGCACCTTCTCCTCCCTGGTCTCCCGGGGCATGCCTCCGACGCAGGCGCGCGCGATCATCGGTGAGACCGCTCAGGCGCTCGACGCCGGCGCTCGCAAGGGCCTGCACCACCTCAACCTGTCTCCCGAGTCCATCCGCGTCCTTCCCGACGGCACGGTCAAGGTCAGCGGCCTGGGGATCGAGGCCGCCGCCCTGGACCTGGAGAGCCGGGTGGCCGGCCACGACCCGTCGGCCGCCGACCGCGCCGACGCCCGCGCGCTGGTGGAGATCCTCTACTACGGTCTGACCGGCCGGTGGCCGGGCAAGCGCCCCGGCATCCCCTCGGCCCCGCGTCTGGGCGGTGCCCCGGTCAAGCCCTCCACGCTCGTGCCGGGGATCGACCCGATCCTGGATGAGCTGTGCGAACGCACCTGGAGCAGTCAGCCCCCCACCTCCTCGGCGGAGGTGGCCCGCTCATTGGGCACCTGGGACACGGTGGTCGGCTACCACGAGTCCGGCTCGACGCCGATTCCGCCGGCTCAGCGTCCGGCGTCGTCTGCTGGTGTCACCGGCGGGGGCTCCGCGAACGCGGGTGCAACGGCCGCGGCCGGTGCCGCCGGAGCCGGCGTCGCCAGTGCGGCTCGCGGGGTCCTGGACCGTCTGCGGCGCAGTGGTGTCGGCAAGAGCGCCACGGTCGCCCCGTCGGCAGGTCAGTCGGCCCCCACGTCGGCTCAGCCCGGCCAGGTTCCGGCCGCGCCGGCCGGTACCGACGTACCGGCGGAGCAGACCTCCGTCATGCCGGCCTCCTCCGTTGCCGAGGAGGCCGTGGCCCCGACCTCCGACCCGCAGCAGGTCGGGTCCCAGGCCGTGCCGGAGCAACCGGCGAGCGACACCTACATCCAGGTCACCGGGCCGACGAACCCCATCCCGAACGTCCTGGCGACCGCCTCCGAGACCGTCCCCGGGCCCGCACCGGTCCCGGCAGAGCCCTTCACCGGCAGCTTCGCGGTCTTCGAGGATGACGAGGAGGAGATCGACCCCGAGGTCGCTCGCCGGGAGCAGCGCACCACCAACAGCGTTCTGGCCACTTTGGCCGTCATCGTCGTCGTCTTACTGGTGGCCGCCAGCTACATCATTTACCGGACGATCGGCATCCCCTTCGCGGACGAGGACCGCGCGGCCGCTGACACCGTTCCCTCGGCCAGCGCCCAGGAGGCCGGCGGCGGGGGCGGCCAGACGCAGCAGCCGGCTCCTACGACACCGGCTCAGACACCGACCCAGGACACCAAGCCTGAGATCGTCAACGTGAGCGTCGTTGACGAAGCCAGCAGTGGCTTTGCCTCCTCTCAGGCTGGAACCCTCACCGATGGTGACACGAGTAAGGAATGGTCCTCTCACTACTCCGCGAGCCCCGAGACCGCGCCAATCGATATCACGCTCAACCTCAAGAGCCCTGCCAAGGTCTCGCAGATCGAGATCCAGGGCACCCACGAGGGTGGTCAGATCGAGGTCCACGCCTCCAACGCCAACGGTCCGCTGCTCACCCATGGGCCCTTCGCCTCAGGAACGACGACCCTCCCCATCGACAAGCCCCAAGACGTGGATACCATCGTCGTGCGGATCACTAAACTTCCCATGAGCCCGGGAGCCGATCGCCCCTACAGAGCAACTGCGACCGAGATCACATTCAAATAAGTCCCTCCCTGGGAACAGGCTGCATTGATCACCAGTTGCACTAGGCGACCGCCCACCGCGGCTACCGTCCGCTCATCAGGAGAGTCATGATTCACGACGTCGTCATTGTCGGCTCCGGCCCCGCCGGCTACACAGCTGCCATCTACGCGGCCCGCGCCCAGCTCAACCCGGTCATCCTGGCCGGTTCGGTGACTGCCGGCGGTGCCCTGATGAACACCACCG
>ERZ773075.1373-NODE-1373-length-12766-cov-9.05326_pt1 | contig 12766 bp, 9 predicted proteins | sample MGYA00580614_ERZ773075 | MGnify/ENA primary metagenome ERZ773075 (study PRJEB29015, sample SAMEA2738021) | human oral metagenome | biome: human oral; feature: human-associated habitat; material: dental | place: China | collected 2043 ... | reverse complement strand
GCAGCTTTCTCGGCAGCAGCTTTCTCGGCAGCAGCTTTCTCGGCAGCAGCTTTCTCAGCGGCGGCTTTTTCAGCGGCGGCTTTTTCAGCAGCAGCTTTCTCGGCGGCGGTTTTCTCGGCAGTATTTTTTTCGGCAGGCTTTTCTTCACCTTTGCCGCCTCCACCGCCGCCGCCTGCGGCAGCCAAACCGCCCAGCAGGCCGGTTCCGGCAAGTCCGCCCAGCAGTTTGGGGGCGAATGAAGAGGATTGGGATGTGCGGGAGATGATTTCCGATGCGCGTACAGGTTCTAATCCTGCGGATTCCTGATCGGTGTCGATTGCAAATTCGTCTTCGGAATATTCGGATAAGGGGGTAAAGCCGTTGGCGGCAATGGGACGGTATTGGCCTGCGGAGGCGGCAAGGCCCGCGTAATCCGGAGTCAGGCCGATGTCTAATGCATCGTCGGCGGACAGGAATACTGCGTTTTCAGGCAGTTTTTCCGCTTCGCCGTTTTGAGGCTGCAAGGCGGCGTCGACAGCTTGCGCGGCAAGCTGTTCGCGGCCTTGGTCAGAGTGGTGATGGCGGTTTTGAGAAACCGATGGCGACAGTAACCCGCTGTCCGACTCGCGGACAGATAACGTAATGTGTTTAGACATGATTTTCTTTCTAATGTTGTTATAGTGCTGTCCGCTTGCGCAGACAGTCGGCAAATCAAGGCCGCAAGCCGGTAAGATTTGCTTTGCCGGTCGGAAAGGGGTGAGTAGCCCTTTTCAGACGGCCTTGAATTTAAAAACGAAGCCGGACGTTTAAAACGGCTGCGCTTTAAATTTCTATATGCAACCCTGCCGCCGTGTTTTATTTATCGGTCGGCAGCCGTTTCCGTCGGTCATGGTTTTCCCGGCCATGCTGCGGAGAACGTGCGGGCAAAAAGGAGTGAGTGCCTTTCGGTTTGCCCTGCAAAATGCACCGGACGTTTAAAACGGCGCATTCTGTTTTGTCTGCGGTTGTTTTCGCCGCCGCCTCTTTGTGCGGTCGGCCTTTCGGTTGGTGGAAGTGAGTGTGTCCGCCTTCCGGATGGTATCGCATCGGAAATTCCGCTGCGGTGTAATATTTTATTGCTTTATCCGGTTCATTTTCCGCCTGTTTGATTTTGAACGATAGGCGGCAGGCCAAGAGGTGAGCGTCTCTTTCAGACGGCCTGTTGTCGGTGTACTGCGGACGTTTTCCTATTTTTCGCCATACATGCGACTGTTTTTCTGTGTGATAATCGAATCGGATATGCAATATTATTGATATTGCCAGATGAGCGGTCAATATGATTTACGAACGGTATGTCGTATGCGTGGAGAAATGATTTATGTATGGTTGGCATAAAAAACTAAAAATACTCATAATAGATAATTTTTTTGTGTAATTATGAGTATTTATACTAAAGATGCAAATGTCAGAAAAATTAAGGGGTTGTTTGGTTTGCTCGGATATTTTAAAGACATAAAATCCGCATCGGGATAAATGTTAAAATTGCCGTTGCCATAAAATGGAAATTTACCAACGGATACTGTGGTAAAACGGAAAATGTTGTAAAAAAGTATAAAGGCCGTCTGAAAAATGTTTGTTTATCTTTTCAGACGGCCTTCGAATATTATGCGATAGCCGGTGCGGTTCGGATGTCGGGCGGCCAATAAAAAACGCATGTGCGGATTATTTCGGCACATGCGTTTGGGTTGATGGTGCAAGCTACATCGGGCTTTACACCACGATGTTCACCAGTCTGCCCGGTACGACGATGATTTTCTTGGCGGGCTTGCCTTCCATGAATTTCACCGCGCCTTCGGTGGCGAGTGCGGCGGCTTCGAGGTCGGCTTTGGAGGCGTCGGCGGCGACGGTAATTTTGCCGCGCAGTTTGCCGTTGACTTGAACCATCACTTCGATTTCGGATTTGACCAAGGCGGCTTCGTCGACTGTCGGCCAGCCTGCTTCCCACAGTTTCGCGCCGTTCAATTCGCTCCACAGGGTTTCGCAGATGTGCGGCACGATGGGCCACAACAGGCGTACGGCGGTTTCCAATACTTCTTGGGCGACGGCGCGGCCTTGTTCGCTGTCGGTGTCGGTTTTGTCGTATTGGTTGAGCAGTTCCATCACGGCGGCGATGGCGGTGTTGAACTGCTGGCGGCGGCCGTAGTCGTCGCTGACTTTGGCGGTGGTGGCGTGCAGTTTGTGGCGCAGGTCTTTGAGTTCTTTAGATAAACCGTCTTGGTTGCCTGCAAACGCTTTGACCGCGCCGCCTTGTTTCAGGTATTCGTAAACGGTGCGCCACAGACGACGCAGGAAGCGGTGTGCGCCTTCGACGCCGCTGTCGCTCCATTCGAGGGACTGTTCGGGCGGTGCGGCGAACATCATGAACAGGCGGGCGGTGTCCGCGCCGTAGGCGTTAATCAGTTCTTGCGGATCGACGCCGTTGTTTTTGGATTTGGACATTTTTTCCGTGCCGCTGATGACGACGGGCAGTCCGTCGGCTTTGAGGACGGCGGAAACGGGGCGGCCTTTGTCGTCAAAAGTCAGCTCGACATCGGCGGGGTTAATCCAGTCTTTGCCGCCTTTGTCGTTTTCGCGGTAGTAGGTTTCGCAGACGACCATGCCTTGCGTGAGCAGGCGTTCGAACGGTTCGTCCACGCTGACCAAGCCTTCGTCGCGCATCAGTTTGGTGAAGAAGCGCGCGTATAAGAGGTGCAGAATCGCGTGTTCGATACCGCCGATGTATTGGTCGACCGAGCCCCAGTATTTCGCGGCTTCAGCCGATACCATGCCTTCTGCGAACTTGGGCGACATGTAGCGGAAGAAATACCAGCTTGATTCCATGAAGGTGTCCATGGTGTCGGTTTCGCGTTTCGCTGCGCTGCCGCAGCATGGGCAGGTGGTTTCGTAAAACTCGGGCATTTTCGCCAGCGGCGAACCCATGCCGTCGGGTACGACGTTTTCAGGCAAAACGACCGGCAGTTGGTCGGCTGGGACAGGTACGTCGCCGCATTTTTCGCAATGGACAATGGGAATCGGGCAGCCCCAGTAGCGCTGGCGCGAAATACCCCAGTCGCGCAGGCGGTATTGGGTTTTCGGTTCGCCTGCGTCTTGGCTTTGCAGCTTGGCGGCGATAGCGTCGAATGCCGTCTGAAAATTCATGCCGTCCAAGTCGCCGCTGTTGGTCAGGTAGTTGTCATCGGAAGTTTGAAATTGATGATTCCAGCCTAATCGAATTACGTCCAAGTATTCATGAATGGCATATTTAGTTTGCTCATTTTCAGTTTTGTCCCAAAATGCAAGCAATTCCGCATTAAATTGCTTTAAAACTCTGTCAACAAAGCCTTGGGCATGATTTTGGGAATAATCAAAAATATAATCGACATCAAATGCAAGCTTATTTTGATCTGCAATCTGTTTTAGAGAAGCAATCGCTTTGTCTATTTCATGATTTCGTACCACGACTTTAATAGGCAAATTATATTTTTGTGCGAACTCGAAATCGCGTTCGTCGTGCGCCGGAACCGCCATCACTGCGCCGTCGCCGTAGCCCCACAATACATAGTTGGCAATCCACACTTCCAGCTTGTCGCCGTTGAGCGGGTTGACGACGTAGCGGCCGGTCGGCACGCCTTTTTTCTCCATCGTCGCCATGTCGGCTTCGGCAACGGAACCCGCTTTGCATTCGGCGATAAATGCCTGCAATTCGGGTTTGTCGGCGGCTGCGGCGGTTGCCAGCGGATGCTCGGCGGCAACGGCAACATAAGTCGCGCCCATCAGCGTGTCGGGGCGGGTGGTATAAACTTGCAGGAATTTCGCGTAATCACCTTCCAAGCCTTGTTTGCTGTCGTCTGAAACGGCGAAGCGCACGGTCATACCGCGAGATTTGCCGATCCAGTTGCGCTGCATGGTTTTAACTTGTTCCGGCCAGTGTTCCAGCTTGTCCAAGTCGTTGAGCAGCTCTTCGGCGTAATCGGTGATTTTGAAGTAATACATCGGGATTTCGCGTTTTTCGATCAACGCGCCGGAACGCCAGCCGCGCCCGTCGATGACTTGCTCGTTGGCAAGGACGGTTTGGTCGACAGGGTCCCAGTTTACCGTGCCGTTTTTGCGATAGACGATGCCTTTTTCAAACAGCTTGGTAAACAGCCATTGTTCCCAGCGGTAGTATTCGGGTTTGCAGGTGGCGACTTCGCGCTCCCAGTCAATCGCAAAACCCAGGCTTTTGAGCTGGGTTTTCATGTATTCGATGTTGTCGTAGGTCCAAGCGGCGGGGGCGACGTTGTTTTTCATCGCCGCGTTTTCCGCCGGCATGCCGAACGCGTCCCAACCCATAGGCTGCATGACATTGAAGCCGTTTAAGCGTTTGAAGCGGCTCAATACGTCGCCGATGGTGTAGTTGCGCACATGCCCCATGTGCAGCTTGCCGCTGGGGTAAGGGAACATGGAGAGGCAGTAGTATTTGGGTTTGGAAGCGTCTTCGGAGACGTTGAAAATACGGGCGTCGTCCCATTTTTTCTGCGCCGCAGGCTCGATGGCGGCGGGCTGGTAATGTTCTTGCATGGTCATTCTGTTTTTCGCTTGAAAACGTTAGGAAAAATAAAGGATGGATTATAGCAGGTTGTCGGTGTGATTGTTGACGGCAGGAAAATACGTTAAGAGGCCGTCTGAAAACGGATTTTCAGACGGCCTGAAACATAAAACCGCCCTATGCCCTTGAGTTTTTCCATAGCCGCCCATATTTGCAGGGCAGTTTTCACAAAACCCAATTTTATCGATAACACTATGAGCAATAAAGATTTTTACGAAACACTCGGCGTGGCGCGCGGTGCGAGCGACGACGAAATCAAAAAAGCCTACCGCAAGCTGGCGATGAAATACCATCCCGACCGTAATCCGGGCGACAAAGAAGCGGAAGATAAATTCAAAGAAGTGCAGAAAGCCTACGACACGCTGTCCGACAAAGAAAAACGCGCCATGTACGACCAATACGGCCATGCCGCGTTCGAACAGGGCATGGGCGGCGGCGCGGGCGGATTCGGCGGTTTTGGCGGGTTCGGCGGCGCGCAAGGCTTCGACTTTTCCGACATCTTCAGCCAAATGTTCGGCGGTGGCGGAGGAGGCGGCCGCCAGCAAAACTATCAGGGCGCGGATTTGCAGGTCGGCGTGGAAATTACGCTGGAAGATGCCGCCAAAGGCATCAAAAAACGCATCAACATCCCGACCTACGAAGAATGCAGCGTCTGCCACGGTTCGGGCGCGAAACCGGGTACGTCCGCGTCGACCTGTTCGACCTGCCACGGTTCAGGTACGGTGCACATCCGCCAAGCCATTTTCCAAATGCAGCAGACCTGCCCGACCTGCCACGGTACAGGCAAGGAAATCAAAGACCCGTGCGTCAAATGTCGTGGCGAAGGCCGCACCAAAACCAGCAAAACCGTTGAGGTCAACATTCCCGCCGGCATCGACGACGGTCAACGCATCCGCTTGAGCGGCGAAGGCGAACCGGGTACGCACGGCGCGCCCGCAGGCGATTTGTACGTCAACGTCCGCGTCAAAGAACACAAAATCTTCGAGCGCAACGGCTTGGATTTGCATTGCGAACTGCCAATCAGTTTCGCCGTTGCAGCCTTGGGCGGCGAAGTCGAAGTTCCGACCTTGGACGGCAAAGTCAAACTGAACATCCCGAAAGAAACGCAAACCGGCCGCCGTATGCGCGTCAAAGGCAAAGGCATCAAATCCCTGCGTTCCAACTCGATGGGCGATTTGTACTGCCACGTTTTGGTGGAAACGCCGGTCAACCTGACCGACCGCCAGAAAGAATTGCTGGAAGAGTTTGAAAAAATCTCCACCGGCCTCGACCGCAGCCAAACCCCGCGCAAAAAATCGTTTTGGGACAAAGTAGGTGATTTGTTCGACTGATTCGGACTTAAATAAAAACAGGGAAAGGCCGTCTGAAAGCTGCTTTCAGACGGCCTTTCCTTGTTTGTTTATTTAAACGGCCGAACTTCGAAACCGAACATTCTGCGGGCGGTGTTGAGCATTTGGCAGCTGAAGCCCCACTCGTTGTCGTACCAAGCGAATACTTTGACCATGTTGCCGTCTACGACTTTGGTCAGGGTGGCGTCAAAGGTGCTGGCTTGGCTAGTGTGGTTGAAGTCCATGGAGACCAGCGGCAGGGTGTTGCAGCACAAAATGCCTTTCAGACGGCCTTCCTCGGAAGCGGCCTGCATCAGGGCGTTGATTTCTTCGACGGTGGTGTCGCGCGCGGCTTGGAAGCTCAAATCGACCACAGAAACATTGACGGTCGGCACGCGGATGGCGAGGCCGTCGAGTTTGCCTTTCAATTCGGGCAGCACCAGACCGACGGCTTTTGCCGCGCCGGTTTTGGTCGGAATCATGTTTTCCACGCCGCTGCGCGCGCGGCGCAGGTCTGTGTGGCGCACGTCGGTAACGGTCTGGTCGTTGGTCAGGGCGTGGATGGTGGTCATCGCGCCTTTGACGATGCCGACGTTTTCGTGCAGGACTTTGGCGATGGGGGCAAGGCAGTTGGTGGTGCAGGAGGCGTTGGAAATGACGGTCATGTCGTCGGTGATGATGTCGTCGTTCACGCCGTAAACGATGGTGGCGTCAACGTCTGCCTCGCACGGGGCGGAAATCAGGACTTTTTTCGCGCCGCTTTCGAGGTGGGCGTTGGCTTTTGATTTGCTGGTGAATGAGCCGGTACATTCCATCACCAAATCCACGTCCAAATCACGCCACGGCAGTTCGGCGGGATTGCGGGTGGAGAAGAACGGGATTTTGCGGCCGTTGATGATGAGGTGGGTGGCATCATGGCTAATGTCGGCATCGAAGCGGCCGTGGACGGTGTCGAATTTGGTCAGGTGGGCATTGGTTTCGAGGCTGCCGCTGGCGTTGACGGCGACGACTTCGAACTGGTCTTGCAGCTTGTAATCATAAATGGCGCGTAATACTTGGCGGCCGATGCGGCCGTAGCCGTTGATGGCGACTTTGATACCCATGGTCAGTTTGTCCTCGTTTGGTTGCGGAATGTTGGGGCGGATTATAGCAAAAATGTAGTTTTATGTAATTAATATTTTATTGAATTTGTTTAAGCTGCCGGTTTTGAATCGCGTATTATCGGATTAAATTTTAAGATGTTAAATTTCACATAAAAACCATGTTTGGTATAATATTCCTTAAAATTTCGTTGTTTGCATTTTTAATGCGTTATTGTGGAAGGAGAGTGTACGGGGAGAAAATTTTATCATTGGTTTTATTAATCTCTCGGTTATACGCTAGGTGGAATCTCTGTTACATGGAACAACATAATAAAGAAATAATAAGGCCGTCTGAAAATCGTTTTTTCAGACGGCCTTCCAACTTTAGTGAGGTGCTTTATTTTGCAGCGGCGGCCTCTTTGGTCTCCTGTTCTGCCTTGTGGCGGCGCAAAAATTCCAATGCCTCGGCCTTTTCCGCCGCACTGCCGTATTTCATGTCGCGTTGGGCGCGGCGGTAGGCGGCACGTTGCTTGGCTTCCTCGAGTTGTCTGGCTTTGAAGTCGTCGCGGTTTTGCGGCGTAATCAACTGGGTTTGTTGCGCCTGGGCTTTGGCCATTGCTTTGGCAATCAGGTCGGCCGGATTGAACGCGGGCTTGGCTGCGGTAGAGGCGGTTTGGGCTTGGATTCTGGCTTTGGCGGCGGCTTCACGTCCGGCCAGCATGGCGTCGCGTTCGGCGGCGTCGCGCTGTTTTCTGGCCTGATGGCGTTCGTAACGGGTTTTCGCGTGTTCGGCGGCGGCAAAACGTGCCGCGCCGTTATTGGAAAGATGGCGTGCCTGCGGCAGGTAGTCGGCTTTGGCCGGTTGCATGTGGATGCAGTCAACAGGGCAGGGGGCAACGCATAATCCGCAGCCGGTACATTCGTCGGCAATCACGGTGTGCATCAGTTTGCGCGCCCCCATGATGGCGTCGACAGGGCAGGCGCGGATGCAGGCGGTGCAGCCGATACAGGCCGTTTCGTCAATCCATGCCAGTGCGTGATGCTGGATTTTGGCCGGAGCGATACGCGCTTTGCCGAGCAGTCCGGCAATGTCCGCCATAACGGCCTCCCCTCCCGGCGCGCACAGGTTGACGGGTGCGCTGCCTTCGGCGAGAGCCTGGGCGTAGGGCAGACAGCCGTCGTAGCCGCATTCCCGGCATTGGGTTTGCGGCAGCAGGCGGTTGAGGCGTTGAACGGTGGCGGTCATGGCGGATGGCGGTCAAAATCGAAAATTATATTTTAACATATTGTTTGAACGAAGAAACTTTGGTATGCCAAAGGCGGAAGTTCCGATTAGGCCGCATTGAGGCCGTCTGAAAATCCGGCATACGGTTTCAGACGGCCTTATAATCCGATTTTTGCTTGGCTTTTAAAAAAGATGACGGATACTGAACTTTGCCCGTGCCAATCGGGCAAGCCCTACGCGGCTTGTTGCGCGCTTTTTCATGACGGAACCAATCCCGCCACCGCCGAGGAACTGATGCGCTCGCGTTACAGCGCATATGTTTTGCAGAAAACGGCTTATCTTGTGGAAACGACGGTACCTGGCCAGCGGCATTTGCTGGATGTGGAAGGGATGGCGGAATGGGGGCGTTCGGCGCAGTGGCTGGGGTTGGATGTGTCGGCGCACATTCCCAAAATCGGCAAACACTATGCGCAAGTGGAATTTGCGGCACATTTCCGGCAAAACGGCGAGACATACTGCCACCGCGAACGGTCGGTTTTCGTCAACATCGGCGGCCGCTGGTATTTTATCGACCCTACCGTGCCGCTGCCTGCCATGAAGCAGGCGTGTCTCTGCGGGTCGGGTAAAAAGTTCAAGGCTTGCTGCGGACGGTTTTTCCGATAAGTAAGCCGTTTTTCAGATAAAAAAAACCATTCATACTAAGGGAGAAGTATGAATGGCCAATACATTGCGGGAAAACGTCTTACTTGCTGCACCGCCCTAAAAGGGATGAAAAGAGCGGTGTGTGTCAGCAATGACTATTCTACCTATCTTAGTATTAAATGCCGTTAAGATGTGAAATGATTTTAGTAAATTGCGCGTATGAGCGATTGAAAGACAAGATAAACGGTATATTGCGTAAATATGCCTATGTATTATTGATTTTCGCGTATCCATTTCAACCATTTTTCGAATAAATCCGGTTGCAAAGCCGCAACAACCGAACGCTTGAAAACGTGTTCGCCGCTCCAAAAATCATCGCCTTCCAAGGTGCTCAGGCAGCCGCCGGCTTCTTCGAAAATCAGCGCGCCTGCGGCATAGTCCCACAGTTTTTGTCCGCCGTGCACATAAACGTCGTAGCGGCCGCAGGCAAGGTAGCACCAGTCCAAAGTGCTGCTGCCCATGCTGCGTATCGTGCCGAAGGGGGCGAGCGTGTTGAGGCGGCTGGAGAGTTTGCCCGAACGCAGGTATTTGATTTCGACGCCGGCGATGGCTTCGTTCAGTTTTTTGCCGACGAGGCGCAAAGGAAGCGGTGTGCCGTTGAGGAAGGCGCCGCGGCCGCGTTCGGCGTAAAAACATTCGCCGCTGACGGGGTTGTAGATAACGCCCAGCTGCGCACGCCCGTGCCGGACATAGGCTACGGATACGGCGAAATGCGGCAGGCCGTTGATAAAGTTATTCGTGCCGTCAATCGGATCGACAATCCACAGGCCGTCTGAATGGTTGTGCCACAAATCCGCCTGCTGTTGCGCCGTCATTTCTTCGCCCAGCATCGGACAGCCGATAAGCAGCGGCAGGGCGGCGGCGAAAGCCGTTTGCGCCGCCAAATCCGCTTCGCTGAGCATCGAGCCGTCTTCTTTGCGGAACGAGGGCGTATTTAAAAAGCGCGGCATCACTTCCGTTTGGGCGATGTGCCGTATCACGTTTTGCAGTTTGTGTAGCACTTTTTGTCCTTGAGTCTTGCTATTTCGGCGTGCAGCCGCCAATATTCAGGATTTCCGCATTATACGCCGATAAGTTTGAACCTATGCCCCGTTTTTACCTGTCCGAAGTTTTGTCTGCCGGAAGGGCGGTATCGCTGCCCGACAATGTCGTCCGTCATTTGCATGTGTTGCGTTTGAAGCCGGACGAGGAAATCGTTTTGTTCAACGGCGACGGCAAGGCATATCCGGCCCGCTTGGGCGTTTTGGAAAAGCGCCGTGCCACGGCCGAAATCCTGCGTGAAGAAGAGGCGGACAACGAGTCTCCGTTGAACATTACGCTGGTACAGGCTGTTTCCAGCGGCGAACGGATGGATTTTACCCTGCAAAAAAGCGTCGAACTGGGCGTCGGTAAAATCCGCCCCGTACTCAGCGAGCGCTGCGTAGTCAGGTTGGACGGCGAGCGGGCGGCGAAGCGGGTGGCGCGTTGGCAGGAAATCGTTGTTTCCGCCTGCGAGCAGAGCGGCCGCAATACCGTGCCGCAGGTGTTGCCGCTGGTTTCTTATCAGGAAGCACTGCGGCAGATGCCGTCTGAAAAAACCAAATTGCTGATGAGTGTGCGGAACGCGCAGAAACTGAACCGGATCACTCCGTCTTCAGACGGCCTGATTTTTATGGTCGGACCGGAAGGAGGCTGGACGGAAAGTGAGGAGCAGCAGGCGTTCGGTGCGGGCTTTCAGGCGGTAACGCTGGGGCCGCGCGTATTGCGGACGGAAACGGCATCATTGGCGGCGATTGCGGCGATGCAGACTTTGTGGGGCGATTTTGTTTGAAAGATGCGGAACGGATAGCGGTTATCGCGGTTTGCCGATACGGAATAAGTAGGATAAAAGGAAAAAGGCCGTCTGAAATTGTTTCAGACGGCCTTTTCTATTCGGCGGGACGTTTCAGAGGCCGTCTGAAAGTCATGCAGCCTGAGCCTTGTCTTTAATCAACGGGAAGCCCAGCTTCTCGCGGCTTTCGACGTATTTCTGCGCCACGGTGCGGCTGAGGGCGCGGATGCGGCCGATGTAGGTGGCGCGTTCGGTAACGGAAATGGCGCCGCGTGCGTCTAAGAGGTTGAAAGTGTGTCCGGCTTTGAGGACAAGCTCGTAGGCGGGCAGGGCGAGGCTGGCGTTTTCTTCGGCGAGCAAGCGTTTGGCTTGCGCTTCGTAGTCGTTGAACTGGCGCAGCAGCCAGTCGGCATCGCTGTATTCGAAGTTGTAGGTGGATTGTTCGACTTCGTTTTGATGGTACACGTCGCCGTAGGTGACGGTATTGCCGTCCAATGTTTTTGCCCAAACGAGGTCGTAGACGTTTTCCACGCCTTGCAGGTACATCGCCAAGCGTTCGATGCCGTAGGTAATTTCGCCGAGTACGGGGGTGCAGTCGATGCCGCCGACTTGTTGGAAGTAGGTGAACTGGGTTACTTCCATGCCGTTGAGCCAGACTTCCCAGCCCAAGCCCCATGCGCCGAGGGTGGGGTTTTCCCAGTCGTCTTCAACGAAGCGGATGTCGTGGACTTTTGGGTCGATGCCCAATTCGCGCAGGGAGTCGAGATAGAGGTCTTGGATATTGGCGGGAGCGGGCTTGAGGGCGACTTGGAACTGGTAATAGTGTTGCAGGCGGTTGGGGTTGTCGCCGTAGCGGCCGTCTTTGGGGCGGCGGCTGGGTTGGACGTAGGCGGCAAACCAAGGTTCGGGGCCGAGCGCGCGCAGGCAGGTGGCGGGATGGGAAGTGCCGGCGCCGACTTCCATGTCGAAGGGTTGGATGACGATGCAGCCTTTGTCTGCCCAGAATGTTTGCAGTTTGAAGATGATTTGTTGGAAGGTGAGCATGGTACAGTTGTGTCGGTTGGGGAGAAGGTAGGCATTTTACTGTTTTGATATCGGTTTGGATAGTTTTGTCGGTTTGTTTCGGCTTTTTATGTATAATTGGAGCATGACGATTTTTCAATTCAACGAGGAGGCTGGAAATGGCTAACGACGAACACAAAGAACAACGTTTGGGACTTTGGATGGCCGGCGGCGCAGCAGGTTTGGCGGCGGCAGCAACCCTGTTTTTTACCGTCTGGGGCTGGGAAACCGGCCGGATAGAAGGTTCGCCGAATAATGCCAATGCCTCTGCTGTGGTGATGGAGGAAGCATCCGCCGCCGAAGAGGGAAAAGAAGAGGCCGCGGTCGAACAGGCCGTAGTGAACGGAATGGCCGAAAATTCGGCGTCGGAAACCGTGGCGCCGGCCGATGTCGCGCCGGCCGAAGCGTCTGCCTCTATGCCGTCTGAAAACGAAGCAGCGGTAGTGGTGGAAAACGGTATTGTGAAATTCTACTTTGCCAGCGGCAAATCGGATTTGGCTGCCGGTGCGGAAGATGCGTTGAAAGATGTTTTGGCCGGTGTGAAAGCAGGCAAGAAGGCAGTGGTTTCCGGTTTTCACGATAAAACGGGCAATCAGGCGCTGAATGAGGAATTGTCCAAACAGCGTGCATTTGCCGTGAAAAACGCTTTGATGGGTCTTGGCGTGGCGGAAAACCAAATCGAACTGCGTAAACCGTCCGACAGCGAAGGCAGCGGCAGCAAAGCCGAAGCCCGCCGTGTGGAGGTGGTTCTGGAGTAGCGGTTACCAATATGATGGAAAGAAGCCCGAATGGAAAGATTCGGGCTTTTTGTTGCCGTTTTTCAGACGGCCTACATTGTGGCGGTAGAATTTGAGGCCGTCTGAAAACGGCTGCGGCCTTATCTTCTCGATAAGGCCGTTTGGTTCGGATGGTGGGTAATGACGGAGTCGAACCGCCGACATTCTGCTTGTAAGGCAGACGCTCTACCAACTG
>ERZ773075.1370-NODE-1370-length-12778-cov-127.652_pt1 | contig 12778 bp, 9 predicted proteins | sample MGYA00580614_ERZ773075 | MGnify/ENA primary metagenome ERZ773075 (study PRJEB29015, sample SAMEA2738021) | human oral metagenome | biome: human oral; feature: human-associated habitat; material: dental | place: China | collected 2043 ... | reverse complement strand
GCATGGCCTGGACCCAGCTCGAGCTGCTCGAGACCATCCTCATCGCCGACCTGGGCGTGGACGCCTACAACGGGCTCTTCGACGGCAAGACCGACTGGGGCGGCGCCGAGGTCACCAAGGCGCTCGAACACTACAAGACGATCGTGGGCTACACCGACTCCTCTCTCTACACCGAGGACTGGGAGCCCGCCATGAAACCCATCATGGACGGCAAGGCCGCCTTCAACGTCATGGGCGACTGGGCAGTGGCCGGCTTCGACGCCGCCGGAAAGAAGGCCGGAGAGGATTACGTCTACTTCCCGGTCCCGGGCACCGACGGCATCTTCGACTTCCTGGCCGACTCCTTCACCCTGCCCGACGGCGCCAAGCACCCCGGCGGAGCCAAGAACTGGCTCAACGCGATCTCCTCCAAGGACGGCCAGATCGCCTTCAACACCGTCAAGGGCTCTATCCCCGCCCGCACGGACCTCACCGACGAGGAGAAGGGCAAGTTCTCCGAGTACCAGCGCTCGGCCATGGAGTCCTTCGCCAAGGACAAGATCGTCTCCTCCATCGCCCACGGCGCGGCCCTGCCGGCCAAGGCCACCAACGCGATGAACGATGCCCTGACCAAGTTCGCCCAGGGCGCCTCCGACGTCACCGCGCTCCAGGCGGATCTCAAGGCCGCTGCCGCCTCCTGATCGGCTCTCCGGGGGAGGGAACGGGCCGCGCGTCCGCACCGGTTCGTTCCCTTCCTCGGGCCGCTCGCCCACCGGATGACCGGTGGCCACGACCATCGGGCCGATCCGCCCGCCACAACGCATCAGGAGAAATACGTGAGCACCAAGAGCGTCCCAGTGCGGCGCCGTCGGGCGAGCTGGAGGCAGTGGGGACCCGGCCTCCTGCTCATCTCGCCCTCGATCCTCCTCGTCGGCGTCTTCGTCTACGGGATGATCGGGATCAACATCAATACCTCCCTGCTGGACATGCACACCGCGGGCCAGGTCTCCGGGCGCAGGGGGACCACCGTCGTCGGGCTGAGCAACTTCACGGCTCTGTTCGGCAACCCCGACTTCCGGCACTCCTTCGTCAACCTCATCCTGTTCACCATCACCTTCCTGGCCGGCACCCTCGTGGTCGGCTTCCTATGGGCCTGGCTCCTGGACCGCCCCATCAAGGGGGAGGGGATCTTCCGTTCCATCTTCCTGTTCCCCATGGCCGTGTCCTTCGTGGCCTCCGGCGTGGTGTGGAGGTGGCTGCTCAACTCTGCCCAGGGCGAGCAGGCCTCGGGACTCAACCGCCTCTTCGAGATGACGGGACTGAGATTCCTGGAAAACTCATGGACCCAGAACACCACCTGGGGGATCCTGGCCATCGCGCTGCCGGCCGTGTGGCAGCTGGCCGGATACGTCATGGCCCTCTTCCTGGCGGGCTTCCGCGGCATCCCCGACGACCTGCGCGAGGCCGCCCGGGTCGACGGCGCCAGCGAGTGGCAACTCTACAAGTCGATCATCTTCCCTCAGCTGACGCCGATCGCCTTGAGTGCCGTCATCATCATCGGGCACATGTCCTTGAAGTCCTTCGACCTCATTATGTCGATCACCGACCAGCGGACCTACTCCACCAAGGTCCCGGCCATCGGCATGTTCAACTTCATGACGGACAACGACTACTCCAACGCCGCCGCCGTCGGCACGATCCTGCTGGTCCTGGTTGCGATCGCCGTCATCCCCTATCTCATCCATGACGCCAAGGGCAGGAGGTGAACGGCCATGGCAAAGACCCTTCCAATGCGAGCGCCGCGCCGTCCCGGCTGGGGCCAGAGCGTTCGATTCATCCTGCTGCTGGCCTCGGTGATCCTTGTCCTCATCCCCGTCTATGTCCTGCTGGTTACCTCCTTCAAGGGATCCGCCGACGCCGACCCCTCCCGCACCTGGTACCTACCCGAGGTCTGGGTCGCCAAGAACTGGGGTAACGCCTGGAACCAGCTCAGTGGCGGGCTGCTGCGCTCCCTGGCCCTGGTCATCCCCTCCTCGATCATCTCGGCGATGCTGGGCAGTGCCAACGGCTTCGTCCTGTCCAAGTGGCGCTTCCCCGGGGCCAATGTGGTCTTCACCCTCATCCTGTTCGGCATGTTCATCCCCTACCAGGCCGTCATGATCCCGCTCATGAGGCTGGTGACCAGCGCCGACCTGGGCTTCGGGATCCCTACGCTGATCCTCATGCACGTGGTCTACGGCATCCCGATCACGACACTCATCTTCCGCAACTACTACGAGACCATCCCGAACGAGCTCATCGAGGCCGCTCGGGTCGACGGGGCCGGCATGCTGCGCACCTACGCCTCGGTGGTCCTGCCGATCTCGGTGCCCAGCTTCGTCGTCGTCCTCATCTGGCAGTTCACCTCCGCCTGGAACGACTTCCTGTTCGCCCTGTTCTTCGGTGGTGGGGCTCAGTCCGGGCCGGTGACGCTGGCACTCAACAACCTGGCTCACGGATCGATCCTGGCCGACTACGGGGCCTCCATGTCCGGAGCCCTCATCGCCTCTGTGCCCACCCTGGCGGTCTACATCCTGCTGGGCAAGTACTTCGTCGGAGGACTCATGGCCGGCTCGGTCAAGGGCTGAGGCCGGACGGTCTCCCGCCCCAGCTCCTGCGGGGCTCGCAGACACCCGCTATCGCTTCTGGCTCCCGTCCCCGGCTTGGGGGCGAGAGCCGGATGTGATGAGATCGGGGCATGGCACGTCGCAGATCCAAGCGCCCCTACGGGCGGGGGCACATCCCCTTGAGCATGGACCGTCTCGCCTCCGTGCCGCGCACCCAGACCGGTCCCGGCGGGGCCGATTTCACCGTGCGCTACCTGCGGGGCGGGGACAAGCCCTACACCTGCCCCGGCTGCCACCGCGTCATCCCCGCGGGCACCGCGCACGTGGTGGCCTGGACCAACGAGTCGCTCTTCGGGGCGGACCGGGGCCTGGAGGAGCGACGGCACTGGCACACCTCCTGCTGGGAGCGCCGCCTCTGGTAGTCGGGCCGGGGACGCGGCATGCGGGCCGGTCACACGAGTGGCTCGGGAGAGCGCTCCTCCCAATCCGGCAGGAGGCGGTTCAGCGCGAAGCGCAGCGGCACGATGTCGCCATCGCGTCCGCCCTCGCCGATGGTCATCGGCACCGGCTGACTCTCGGGCCTGACCCCGCGCAGGCGTTGGCTCAGGCTCAGCGGCATCGATAGGATGTAGAAGCGCCCCTGCGTGTCGATGCCGACGGTTTCGTCGGCCCTCAGGTACCAGCCGTGCAGCGGAGTGCGGGCGCTGCCACCGGAGTAGCCGCGCACTCGCAGCGCAACGGGCTCAAGGCCCTCGTCACGGGCGACCCGGAGGAAGAGGCCGATGATACGGGCGGCTCGGGCGTGCTCGGCGTCCTGGCGCTCCTGGAGCATGCGGGCCCGCTGGGCGGCCGCTCGACGACGCGACGCCGTCCAGTCGGAGTCCCCGCAGCCCCCGGTGTCTGAGACGCTGGATGACTCGTCCCCGAACCGGGCGGCGTCGTCGGCTGTCACGATTGCGCCTCAGCGGCGCCCCTTGCCCTGACGGGGGTGACGGTTGCCGGCGTTGCCGGAGCCGCCCTGGTTCCTCCCGGGAGCCGGAACGCTCTCGATGCGGCCGGAACCCCCCTTGGGCGCGTTCTTCTGAGCCGCCTGCGTGGATGCCTTCTTCTGGCCGCCACCCGAGGCCCCGGCTGTGTTCCCGGCCGGAGCGGGAGCCGAGGCGGCCGAGGGCGCAGAGGTGGCGCTGCTCGAGCTGGCGGCGTTGGCGCTACTGGCGGCGTTAGCGCTGCTGGCGGCCGCTGCCGGTTCCGCCGACGCGGCGGAGGACTGCTCCCGCGCCGACTCCTGAGCCTCCTGGGGCAGAGCGACGACGTGGTCGCTGAAGGTGGGCGCCTGGGGCAGGGCACCGCCCAGGACGCCGCGCATCTCAGTGAGGTAGGCGGAGACCGAGTCGCGCTGGCGTTCGAGCTCCTGGAGCTGGCGGGCTGCGACCTGGGCGGTGACGTCCGCGTCGGCCCGGGCGTCGCCGACGATCTGCTCAGCCTCGATCCGAGCCTGCGCCAAGGTCTCCTCGGCCTGGGCGACGGCCTCCTCCTGACGCTTGCGGGCCTCGGCGTCGGTGCGTGCCCGGACCTCCTCGGCGCGGGACAGCGCCTCCTGCAGGCGCTCCTCAGCCTCCTGGGCCTGCATCTGGGCCTGCTCCTGCATCTCGCGGATGCGCTCGCGGGTGGCCTCGTGGGCGTCGGAGTCCTCCTGAGCGGCCTGCTCGTGCGCCGCGGCGATCTCCAAGGTGGCCTGCTGACGAAGCTCGGTGGCCTCGGCTCGGGCGGCGGCGGCCTCATCGGTGGCCGAGCGGCGCAGCGTCTCGGACTCGTTGCGCGCAGAGGTGAGGATCTCCTCGGCCTCGCGCTGCGCCTTGCCGACGGTCAGCTCCGCCTCCTGCTTGGCGGCGGAGAGGATTTCCTCGGCCTTCGCCGTGGAGGTCTTGCGCAGCTCGTCGGCCTCGGCCGCGGCCGCCTCGCGGTTGGCGGTGGCGTCGCGCTCGGAGGTGATGGCGATCTCGGCCGCCTGCTTGCGGGCCTGGGACAGGACCAGTGCGGCCTCGCGCTCGGCGGAGGCCCGCATCTCGGTGACAGCCGCCTCGGAGTCGGCGGAGAGCTGGGCCGCCTTGCGCGAGGCGGAGGAGACAAGCTCTTGGGCGCGGGCCTCGGCGTTGGCCAAGGCGGTGGAGGCCTCCCCCTGGGAGCGGGAGCGCAGCTCGCTGGCCTCGCGTCGGGCGTCGGCGAGCAGGGTCGCCGCTTCCGAGGCGCTGCGCTCGGAGAGGTTCTTGGCGTTGGTGCGAGTGCGGGTCAGCAGGGCGTCGGCCTCGGCGTTGGCCTTGGACAGGACGGACGCGCTCTGCTCCTCGGCGCTGCGCAGCAGCTGCTCGATCCGTGAACCCAGACCGGCGTAGGTCGGCTTGTCGGACTCTCGCAGCCGGCGCTGAGCGTCGGCCAGTTCGCCGGCCAGCGTCATGGCGCGCTGGTCAAGGCTGGCGACCTCACGACGCGCGTCGGCCAGCTGTCGCGAGAGCTGCTCCAGCTTCCGGTCGACCTGGGCGCGGTCGTAGCCGCGCATCGTGATGGCAAACTCGCTGTATTCCTCAGCCACGTCGGGTTCCTCCTCCTGGCGAGCCGGGGACGCTCACCGCAGCCCAAGAGTAACGATTGGGTGTGATCGGGACGGTGGTCACGAAAGCGTGACGATACGCACAATCTAGCAGGTAGAGGTCCGGTTCTGAGCGCGATTGCCGGGGTTGCTGAGGATGCGCACGGCAGCCGGACGGGCGCGGGTGGACCGCGCCGCCTTGTTTTTCCGAGCGTTCCTCCGGCTCCCGTCTGAGAACTGGTCAGGGCTTGGTGCCTGGTGGTGGTCTTTTCTGCCGACAGGTTTTCGGGAGAGATCGCTTCGCTCAGCGCGTGCTCCGTTGTGATTTTGCGCCGAGGTCAGTGCGTTCGTGGGGTCCGCCATGCGATTCTGGTGCCCGTCGGGCGCACGGTGAGCGCTCGTAACGATGTCCGACACTTGTAGTCGGCCCTCGTCAACCGTGTCCGCGAGCATAGGAGATCCGCGTCGTGAGTCGACGTATCTTGAGCGTGGTGGTGACCGTCCTCGGACTGATCGTCGTCGCCCTGGCCGTCTGTTCGGCCACCATCTGGAAACCCAGCTCCAAGGTCGAGGCGACGCTCGCCTCCGGTCCTTCCCAGCCCTACGTCGTTACCGCTCCCGGAGTTCTCAGCAGTGCCGAGTCCGATGTCGCAGTGACCGCGAAGTCCTCCGACGGCAAGGACGTCCACCTTTTCGTCGCACGTGCGGCCGACGTCGAGGCCTGGCTGAGCCCCGACGCCGACAACGCTCTTCCCTATACGGTGGTCACCAGCATTGACGCCGACGCTGGCACCCTGGCCTCCAAGGACGAGACCCAGTACTGCCCCGATCCCTCCGCTACCCCGACAGCCCCCGCTTCCCCGGCGGCCTCCGCCACTCCGGCGGCCTCCGCGGCGACCGCTTCTCAATCCTCCGCCTCCGCCCAGGCCGGGGCGACGTCGTCGGCCTCCGGGTCGCAGTGCTCGGAGCGCAAGGCCGGCGCCGTGAGCGCCTCGGGCTCCGACCTCTGGTTGGGGGAGAAGACCGGCGGCTCCTCAGTCACCTTCAACACCGCCGAGTCCGCCGATCGCGCGCTGCTGCCGCGCAAGAACCTCGACGAGCAGATCGTCGTCATGGCGTTGACCGACGGCAAGGCCAAGGCCCCTGCCCTGACCATCAGCTGGTCGCGGCAGGTCGAGACGCCCTGGTACTTCTACGGCGGTCTGGCCCTGGGCGGCCTGTTCGTGCTCGCGGGAGCCTTCCTGTTCTTCATCGATCTCCAGCTGCGTCGGGCCGATGTCGAGCGGCGGACCCTTTCGGCCGAGCGCGCGGCCCGCATCGCCAATGCCGACTCCGTCTCCACGGAGGGCATTCCCCAGGTGGACGATCCCGACCGGCAGCTGACCCGCCGAGAGCTGAGGGACAAGGAACGGGCTGAGGCCTCCGGCGAGGCCTGGACCGACCCTCGCACCGGCCGCGTCTACCTCGACGGCATCGAGGCTCCCGCCGTTCCCCAAGCGCCCGAGATGCCCACGGCTGACGGCGGTGGCGATGGTTATGGATTCGGCGGCTACGGAGAGAGCAGCATCGGGCAGGAGGAACAGTCGGTCGCGGGGGTCGCCCGGGGCTCGTCGGTCGTCCCCGGCCTTGATGAGGAGGCCACTCAGCAGTACCGGGCCGCCCGTGGACTGGAGGGCCTCCAAGACGGTGAGGCGCTGGCGATCGCCTCGGATGACGCTGGCGCGTCGAGTGCGCCCGGATTCTCCGAGGCTCCCGCTCACACCAGTCACGTGAACCACCACAGCCACGCGGCTCCGAGTGACGATCCGGCCCCTGAGCAGCGTGAGGACCTCCCGGACTACTCTCGTTTCGCCCCGCAGGAGCATCACACCAGTCACGTGGCCGGTGACCCGCACGAGGAGCAGATTCTCGTCGAGAGCGACACAGCCGAGATCGAGGATGTGACGACGTCGGCCCAGCCCCAGGAGCCCGGTCTCCAGATACCCGACGGCCTCGCCCAGCCCGAGGCGCAGTCCTGGCCGGCCGCCGATCAACCCCAGCCCGAGGCGCAGTCCTGGCCGGCCGCCGATCAACCCCAGCCCGAGGTCCAGTCCTGGCCGGCCGCCGATCAACCCCAGCCCGAGGTCCAGTCCTGGCCGGCCGCCGACCGGTCGGAGGCGACCAGTGTGCCGCAGGACCTGGTGGAGGTTGAGGAGGAGATGCAGGAGCCCGCTTTTCCCGCGACCAGTCCTGCCGACTCGTCCGCGACGTCGACCACCGTGTCATGGCCCTCCTACTCTGACGGCGTTGAGCTGCCCCCTGCTGCTGACCCCGCCGCCATCCAGGCCGCCGCCGCCGAGCCCCTCGGCGAGCCCGATCCCACCGAGGACCCCCACAACCAGGAGCACGCATGAAGTCCACCCGTCGAGCCTTCCTGAGCGCGGGCGGTGCCTCCGCCCTCGCCCTGAGCCTGGCCGCCTGCTCGAAGTCGCAGAAAACCAAGACCGCCGCGACCCAGGCCTCCGGAACGCCCATCGCCGAGCCTGTCCTCAACGACAAGCAGCTTTCCGAGATTCTCCAGCGTGTCCAGGTCGGTCTGGAGACAGCGGATAAGGAGAAGAACGCAGAAAAGCTCAAGGAGGTCATGTCCGGTCCGGCTGCACGGATCCGTGCGGCCGAGTACGCCACGGCCTCCGCCAGCGGGAACAACGAGTTCATCCACCCTGTGACCACCAAGATCCAGGGCGGGGGAGTGGGCCAAACCGTTGGCTTCCCCCGCAACGCCGCGGCGGCCTCGGAGGGCGCCAGCCCCTCGATCCTGTCTCTGGAGCAGAACTCGGCGCGTGACCAGTTTAAGGTATGGGCCTGGGTACAGGGATTCTCGGAGCAGAAGAACATCCCCGTTCTGACCAAGCAGTCAGCTCAACACGCCAAGCAGGTGACGGCGGACTCCGCAGGTCTGGTCGCAACCCCCAAGGCGGTGCTCGACGCCTATGTCGATGCGCTCAACAACCCCGAGGGCGAGAACGGCAAGGCCTTCCCCGATGACCTGCTGCGCCAGAAGATCCAGGCGACCCGCGCCACCAACCTCAGCTCTTTGGGCGAAGTCTCCGTGACGGCGACTGCCGGGGCGGACGGGTTCCAGGGACTCCAGATGGAGGAGGGCGACGGTGGGGCGCTGGTCTTCACGACCCTGACCTATACGGTCGTCTACAAGCGCACGGTCGACGGATCCGACCTGACCCTGCAGGGTGACGTCGCCGCCCTCATGGGCGGCAACCAGAAGATCATCGGCACGGTCACCGCCACCTACGACTCCATGGTCGCCTTCGCCATCCCCAAGGAGGGCAGCAGCGAGAAGGCGACGATCCTGGGAGCGGAGACCGCACTGATCAAGGTGGACCGGGACGACTCCCAGACACCTGCCCCCACGGCCTCGGCATCGGCCAGGCCGTCCTGAAACACCACCGCTGCTCGGCCCGACTCCGCGACGATCCTCGGAGTCGGGCCGCCGGCGCGCTCGGGCCTCTGACCGCAGGGCGAGGCCTGCCGGCCGCGTCGGCGCTGAAAGACAACAAAAGACCCTGATCAATACCCTGATCAATGAAGCAACCGGGCTGCGGCCCGAGGAAGGCAACCTGTCAATGAGCATGTTCGGCGCCGTCGACCTATCCAGTTTCGCCCCCGCCTCCAAGCCCGCCGGTCCCAGCTCCGGGGCCTCGGCGCAGGCCTCCAGCGACTCCGGTGGCGCCGGAGGCTCGGCGGCTGCGCTTGTGGTCGACGTCGACGCCTCCAGCCTGCGCGATGTGGCCGAGCTCTCCGCCCGGGTCCCCGTCATCGTCGTCCTGCACAGCCCACGCAGCCAGGTCAGCACCGATCTCGCCGCCGTCCTGGAGCGGCTCGCGGGGCAGTACGCCGGCCGCTTCCAGGTGGCTCGCGTAAACGTCGACGCCGCCCCGGAAGTCGCTCAGGCGCTTCAGGCGCAGGCCGTTCCCACGGTCGTTGCCCTCATCGCCGGGCAGCCGGTGCCGATGTTCCAGGGCACGGTTCCCGAGGATCAGCTGCGCTCGATCCTCGATCAGCTGCTGGAGGTGGCGGCAGCCAACGGTGTCAGCGGCACCATCGCCGTCGACGCGGCGGCCGGTGCAGACGCCCGATCCAGGGAACCCGAGGAGACCGAGGTCGAGCGCGCAGCCCGTGAGGCCCTCGAGGCCGGCGACTTCGCCGCCGCCGAGGAGGTCTACACCCACGCCATCGCTCAGAATCCGGGCGATGAGGAGCTCAAGGTCGCCCGCAACCAGGTGCGCCTCGCGGCCCGCCTGGACGGCAAGGACCCCCATGAACTACTCGTGGCTGCCGACGCTGAGCCCGCCGACCTCGAGGCATTCCTGGCCGGGGCCGACGCCGCCCTGTCCCTCGGCGACGTCAACGCTGCCCTCGGCCGGGCCCTGGAAGCCGTGCGCACCCACCAGGGGGAGGAGCGCGAGACGGCTCGCCTGCGTCTGCTCGAGTTCTTTGAGATCATCGGCCCCACAGCCCCGGAGGTCGCCCAGGCCCGCCGCCGCCTGGCCACCATGCTTTACTGAGCGCCTGTCGCGCGCCCGCCCAACAGACGCGAGTGCCCCCTCACCGCGGTGGTGAGGGGGCACTCGCGTCTGTGGCTTGAGAATCAGGCGATCGGCTCGGGGTCGATCTTCCAGACCTCGCGGGCGTAGTCACTGATGGTGCGGTCGGAGGAGAATCGGCCCGAGCGGGTGATGTTCACCCAGGCCCTGCGCTGCCAGGCACGGGTGTCGGCGTAATCGGCCGCCATGGCGTCCTTGGTCTCGCGGTAGGAGGCGAAGTCGCCCAGGACGTAGTAGACGTCGGCCGGCTCGTAGGAGGGCTCCAGGAGGCTGCGGCGCAGGTCTGCGAACCAGCCCGAGCTGTTGTCGTCGAGGGTGCCGTCGGTGAAGGCGTCCAGGACGCGCTTGAGGCCGGGGACGTTCTCGTAGTGCCACACCGGGTCGTAGCTCTCGCGCAGGCCGGGCAGCTCGTCCTCGGTGGCGCCGAAGATGTAGGCGTTGTCGTCGCCCACTGCCTCAAGGATCTCCACGTTGGCGCCATCGAGCGTGCCCAGGGTCAGGGCTCCGTTCATCATGAACTTCATGTTGGAGGTTCCCGAGGCCTCCTTACCGGCCATCGAGATCTGCTCGGAGACGTCGGCGGCCGGGATGATGTGCTCGGCCGGGGAGACGTTGTAGTTGTGGACGAAGACGACCTTGATGGTCTGGGAGACCACGGGGTCGTTGTTGACCAGGTCGGCGATGGCGTTGATGAGCTTGATGACGCCCTTGGCCCGGATGTACCCGGGAGCGGCCTTGGCCCCGAAGATGAAGACCCGCTTGGGGACCTGCAGGCTCGGGTCCTGCTTCATGCGGAAGTAGAGGTCCAGGATGTAGATGGCGTTGAGCAGCTGGCGCTTGTACTCGTGGAGGCGCTTGATCTGGACGTCGAAGATGGCCTCCGGGTCGATCTCGATCCCCTCGCGCTGGGCGATCCAGGCGGCGAAGTCCACCTTGTTGGCGTGCTTGATCTCCGCCAGGCGGTCGTAGACGGACTCGTCGACGGAGTCGGTGAAGTCGCCCAGGACGGTGAGGTCCTTGACCCAGGTGTCCGAGCCGGTGACCTCGTCCAGGAGCGCCGACAGGCGCGGGTTGCACTGGCGCAGCCAGCGGCGCGGGGTGACGCCGTTGGTCTTGTTGTTGAAGCGCTCGGGCCAGATGGCGTGCCACTCGCCCAGGGTCTCGCGCTTGATGATCTCGGTGTGCAGCGCGGCGACGCCGTTGATGGAGTAGGAGGCGTAGCAGGCGATCCAGGCCATGCGCACCTTGTCCCCGGAGATGGGGGCCATGTAGTCGATGGTGCCCTGCTCCAGGCCTCGCTCGGCCATCTCCATGCGGAAGCGGCGGTCGATCTCGCGGACGATCTCGGTGATGCGCGGGAAGAGACGGTCGAAGATGGAGATCTCCCAGGTCTCCAGAGCCTCGGCCAGCACCGTGTGGTTGGTGTAGGCGAAGGTCTTGGTGACCACGTCCCAGGCCGCCTCCCAGCCCAGGTGGTGCTCGTCCATGAGGATGCGCATGAGCTCGGGGATGGCGAGCACCGGGTGGGTGTCGTTGAGCTGGATGGCGTTGTAGTCGGCGAAGCCGGACAGGTCCTCGCCGTGGTGCTTCACGTAGTTCTCAACGATCTGCTGGAGGGAGGCCGAGCAGAAGAAGTACTGCTGGCGCACCCGCAGGACCTTGCCCTCGTAGGTGGTGTCGTTGGGGTAGAGGACACGGGAGATGTCCGAGGTGCGCTCGCGCTCGACGATGGCCTCGGTGAAGCGCTGGGAGTTGAAGGCGTCGTAGTCGAACTCCTCGAGCGGCTCGGCCTTCCACAGGCGCAGGGTCCCCACGTTCTTGGTGCCGTAGCCGGTGATGGGCATGTCGTAGGGGATGGCGCGCACGGTCATGTCCCGGTAGCGCACCAGGCGCTGGGCCTCCTCGTGGCGGATGACGAAGGGGTAGCCCTCCTCCATCCAGGGGTCGGGGTGCTCGGTCTGGAAGCCGTCCTCGAAGAGCTGCTTGAACAGCCCGTAGCGGTAGAGGATGCCGAAGCCGTTGACCGGCAGGTCGAGGGTGGCGCAGGAGTCGAGGAAGCAGGCGGCCAGGCGGCCCAGACCGCCGTTGCCCAGGGCGGCGTCGGGCTCCTGCTCCAGGACGTCGCTGAGGCTGTCGCCGAAGGAACCGACGGCCTCGCGTGCCTCATCGACCATCCCCAGGTTGGAGAGGTTGTTGAGCAGGGCGCGACCCATGAGGAACTCGGCGGAGAAGTAGTGCTCCTGGCGCCCGGCGCTGTACTTCTGCTCGGTGGCGTACCAGTCGTCCGCGATGGTGTCGACGACGGCGGCGGACAGGCCCTGCCAGACCTCCATGAGGGTGGCTGCGGTCTCGGGTCGACCGGATACGGCGCGCACCTGCGCGGGGGCGCTCGTGACCAGCTTCTGTGTCATTCTTCTTCCCTTGTCAGGCATCGTGGTCGCCGACTGCAAGAGTTTTGCAGCGGACTGAAACATCGTACATCGACGGGGCCGGGCCGACCGGAGCGCGCAAGGGAACATGGCACCGGAGGCCGCACACCTGTGCGAGACAGGGCCCAGACTACCCGCTCATAGGCGATAGTGGTGGGCCGAGTTCACAGTTCTGATGACGTGGCAAGCAACAGGCCGCGGTGGGGTGAGAGGTCCATGCCCCTCACCCCACCGCGGTGCGTGGTGTTAGCCCGGGTCAGTCCTGCGCCGGACGCAGGAAGACCGCTCCCATCGGGGGGACCCGCAGGCGCACCGAGGCCGGGCGCCCGTTCCAGGGCAGGTCCTCGGCCTCGACCCGGCCCAGGTTGCCCACGCCGGAGCCGCCGTACTCCTCGGAGTCGGTGTTGAGGACCTCCTCCCAGTCCCCGGCGAAGGGCAGGCCCACCCGGTAGCCCTCATGGGGAGTGCCGGCGAAGTTGATGATGCAGACCATGAGGTCGGCCTTGCCGTCGGCGTCGGTTCCCTTGCGCAGGTAGGACAGGACGTTGTGGTCGCCGTCGCCGGCCTCGATCC
>ERZ773075.1368-NODE-1368-length-12814-cov-95.2725_pt1 | contig 12814 bp, 6 predicted proteins | sample MGYA00580614_ERZ773075 | MGnify/ENA primary metagenome ERZ773075 (study PRJEB29015, sample SAMEA2738021) | human oral metagenome | biome: human oral; feature: human-associated habitat; material: dental | place: China | collected 2043 ... | reverse complement strand
GACTTCTCCGACGACTTCCGCACCGGCTTCTCCAGCAGCGAGGACGTCGAGTTCTAGCCGATCTCCTCGGGAACGTCTGCGACGAGTGGCTTCCAGGGCGTCCGGCCCGCTCCCCATCGGGGGAGCGGGCCGGACGCCTTATGAGGTCGGGAGGGTCTGGGACGACTCAGTCGATGAGCATGGTCTCGCGCACGCGTCGCACCCAGGCCAGCTTGTCCTCCAGGGAGGCACTGGCCGGGGTATTGATCTTGAGGCCCTCATAGGTCTGAGACCCCGAGGCCGCACACATCGTGGCGGCCACCCGTTCGGGCGTGAGCCAGCTGGTCGGCTCATGCTCGGCCAGCGGCAGATGCGCATCGGCCCACGCCCAGGCCCACTGGGTCCTCTCGGGACCGGCGCCCGAGATCATGACACCGCCCAGGCGCCCGGCCTCCACCAGCTCGCGCACATGGTGCTCCGGGGTCACCGGGTCGTGGCTCTCGATGACCGAGCGCCCCCAGTTGACGGTGATGAGCGCCGGGGTGTCCCGGCAGGCGGCGATCTCCTGGGACAGTGGCAGGAAGGCCTTCTCCGAGGGGCCCACGCCACCCTCGGCGTCGCAGTGCTCCACGATCATGCCCAGGTCCCGGGAGGCGAAGTCCTCGGCCAGCTCGCTCAAGGAGGCGTGGAAGGCCTCGGCGCCGGCTTGATGATGGGGCGCCGAGTGCAGCTCCACCCGGGTGACGACCTGCTGCCCCGCGGCCTCATGGAGGCGGTCGACCGCCTCGAGCAGGGTGCGGGTGTAGGCCAGGGCCTGAGTGCGTCCGTCGTCGTCGGGGGAGGCCAGGCCGAAGGCGGGGTCGGCTCCGGCGCGTCCCATGGTTCCCGGGATCGCCGTGATGACGCACTGCGTGAAGCGCCCCGCCAGCTGCTCGGCCAGCCACGGCTCGGGCGCGTCAAGCGCCTCCCGGAAGGGCAGCTCGATGCCGTCGACCCAGCCGAGGTCGGCCAGCGCGGCGTACAGGGCAGCGGCGCCCTGACGGTCCTCATCGTCAGGGGGAAGCATGGGGTAGGCGCCGACGACGAACGGTACGGTGCGGTGAGCAGCGGGCTTCTCAGCCTGGTTCTCGGCTCGGTTCTCAGTCCGATTCTCTGAGGTGGCGGACATCTGGTCTCCTTGAGGTTCTGGAATCGTGCTACAGTGCGCGATACATCAGACATCATATGACTGGATGGCGTTGCGGCGCACCGTCGCGCACAGGTTTCGTCTCACCGCATCGATCCGCCAGAAAGTCGATACCCTCCTGGGAGACCCGGCTCATGCTCTTTGAACTCATCGCATCCGATGCCTCCTCGCCCCTGAGCGTCAGTGAGCGCGACGTCGCCGCCCTGGCCGCATGCGAGCGCGGCACGATCCTCCTTGATGTCTCCGTCAGGGCCGACGTCACCCTCATGGAGCTCACCGGCTCCAATGGCCGGATCACGCTGTCTCTGCGCGGAGGCCGCCTCTACGGCGAGCAGGTGCTCGGATCCGACGGCTCGCCGGAGATCGGGACGGAGGAGCAGGACGGCGTCGAACGACGCCTCCTCGATGCCGAGGACACCCTGGGGCTGGACGACGGTCGCCCCCACACGATCGCCTTGACCGTCAACGAGACCGGCACCCACCTCTATGCCGACGGCTACGAGTGCTTCTCCACGACCCTGACCGCCTTCCTCGTCCAGATCGGTCTGACCGGCGTCGAGGTCGACCCCGATGGGATCGCGGCGGTCACGCGCCTGGCCGCCTGGGCCGAGCCCCTCAGCGACCGCGCCGTCATGGCCCAGTCCCTGACTGTCACCCCGATGGTGCAGTTCGCGGCCAGTGAGCTCTCCGCCCGCGACGCCCGCCGCGTCGGGGCCCTGGCCACCGGCGCCATCCGCGCTCTGTTCCGCACTCGCGGCCGTGGTCAGGCCGGCAGGGTCATCGCCGCCAGTGGCCAGGGCGGCACCCTGCACCTCGACATCGACGCGGGAGGCCTGACCTACCGGGTCCTGCCCGGAGCGGACTCGCCTGAGACCGAGCCCCTCGTCGAGGTGCGGGCCCCGGGCCACTGGGACGACGGCGCCTGGTACGACGTCGTCGTCACCTCGGCGCGCGGCGCGGTGGAGATCCACGTCGACGGCTACCAGGTCGCCCACGCCCCCGGCAGCGCCTTCCTGGCCGACATCGCGCCGGTGGCCCGCGTGGTCGTGGGCGCGGACCTGAACGGCAAGCGCCTCTTCGGTGAGGTCCAGACCGCCATGATCTACGACGCCGCCCTCACCGACGCCCAGATCAAGCGTCTGGCGGGTGCTGTCCCGCTGCCCACGCGCGCACTGTTCGACACCGGCTACCACGGTGCCCTGTCCTACCGGATCCCCTCCCTGCTCACCCTGGACAGCGGCGTCATCCTGGCAGGTGCCGACCAGCGCGTCTCCATCCCCAATGACGCCCCCAACGACATCAACCTCGTCATGCGTCGCAGTCTCGACGGCGGGCAGACCTGGGAGGAGATGCGCACTCTGCTCTCGCTGCCGGGAACCGGCGCGCTGGGGGCCTCCCTCATCGACTCGGTCCTGGTCCAGGACCATTCCACCGGCCGTGTCATCTGCCTGGTCGACCAGTTCCCCGGTGGCATCGGCCAGCCCAACGCCGTCGTGGGGACCGGCTTCGACGCCCAGGGGCGCCGTGTGCTGCACAACCGTGCCGGCGAGCTGTTCGCCATCGAACCCGACGGCACGGTGGTCACCGCCGCGGGCGAGCCCACCGACTACCGAGTCGTCCTGAGCAACGACGCCGCCACCGGCGCCCGCACCGGCGACGTCCTCCTGGGAGGCGAGGCGGCCGGCAGCATCTACCTCGCCTACGAGCAGGCCCCCGAGGACTGCCTCTTCCAGCACCGCAGCTCCCACCTGCTCATGATCACCTCTGACGACGACGGCGCCACCTGGTCCGAGCCGATTGACATCACCGCCCAGGTCAAGGCCGACTGGATGTGCTTCCTGGGCACCGGACCCGGCAACGCCATCCAGCTGACCGGGCCGGAGCACGCCGGGCGCATCCTGGTCCCCGTCTACTACAGCCACGAGGCCGGCGGCACCAGCTTCCTGTCCTGCGCCGCCATCCACTCCGACGACGGCGGAGCCACCTGGACCCTGGGCGCCTCTCCCAACGACGGGCGCGAGGTCCTGGGCGCCGTCGTCTCCTCGCGCGACCTGGCCGACGAGCGGGCCAGCCTGTACGAGTCCGTCCTGGTCGAGGGCGCGGACGGCGCCGTGCACGTCTGGGCCCGCAACCAGCACCCCACAGGGCGGGTCGCCCACGCCGTCTCCCACGACGGCGGCGTCACCTGGGGCGAGGTCGACTACAGCGACCAGCTCACCGAGATCTTCTCCCAGCCCAACGCCATCGCCGTCACCGGCGCCAGTGACATCGCCGGAGCCGCTGAGCCCAGCAGCAGGAGCATCGTCTTCGCCAACGCCTCCCAGATGCTGCCCTTCCGCGGCTGCGGCGTCATGCGCCTGAGCCACGACGACGGCGCCACCTGGCCCCACAACCGGGTCATCAACCCGCGCCACTACGTCTACCAGTGCATGGCCCAGCTGCCCAGCGGTGACATCGCCCTGCTGTGGGAGCGCGAGTGGCAGGGGCTCTTCCTCACCACGGTGCCGCTGACCTGGCTGGTGAGCTCGCGCTCAACGATCAGCTGAATCCGCATATGGCCACCCGATCCTGGCGCCCGCGGTGTGGGCCGTGGGGGAGAATCACCCCATGACGAGCCCCGCGCCCTCAGCCTCCGCCGCCTCCACGCCCCAGCCCGAGCACACGCCTGTCTTCGACACTGCTGCGCGTCGCTCAGCGCCCCACGAGCTGCTGGGACTGACCAGCCCCGCCTACGGCGGCGACTACAACCCCGAGCAGTGGGACGAGGCCACCTTCGCCGAGGACCTCGAACTCATGGCCGAGGCCGGCGTTAACCTGGTCTCCTTAGGGATCTTCTCCTGGGCGCGCCTCGAGCCGCGCGAGGGCTCCTACGAGCTCGACTGGTTGGTGGAGATCGTGGGCCGCCTCCACGACGCCGGCATCGCCGTCGACCTGGCCACCGCCACCGCCTCCCCGCCCGCCTGGATGGCGACCGACCACCCCGAGTCCCTGCCGATGAGCGCCGACGGCGTGCGCCTGGGCCTGGGCTCGCGCCAGCAGTACTGCCCCAGCTCGACCGTCTACCGGGAGCGCTCCGCCGCCCTGGCCGAAGTGCTGGCCGAGCGTCTGGGCGACCACCCCGGCGTCGTCATGTGGCACATCGGCAACGAGTACGGCTGTCACACCGCCGAATGCTTCTGCCCCGCCTGCGCCCGGGCCTTCCGGGCCTGGCTGACGGACCGCTACGGCGACGTCGAGCGCCTCAACGCCGCCTGGGGCACCGACTTCTGGTCCCAGCGCTACACGAGCCTGGAGCAGGTCTGCCCGCCCGCAGCCATGCCCACCTTCCACAATCCTGCTCAGCTCTTGGACTGGAGGCGCTTCAGCGACCACCAGCTGCGCAGCCTCATGGAGGCCGAGGCCCGCATCCTGCGCGCGCACTCGAGCCTGCCGGTGACCACCAACTTCATGGGCGACTTCCCGGCCACCGACTACTGGCGCTGGGCCGACTCTCTGGACATCGTCTCCGACGACTCCTACCCCGATCCCGCCGACCCGGCCGCCGCCCATGAGGTCGCCTGGGCCGGTGATCTCATGCGGGGCCTGGCGGGTGGACGCCCCTGGATCCTCATGGAGCAGGCGCCCAGCGCCGTCCAGTGGCGCGGACGCAACTCGCCCAAGCGACCCGGCCAGCTCCTCCTGTGGTCCCTGGCACGCGTGGCCCACGGCGCCGACGGCATCCTGCAGTTCCAGTGGCGCCAGTCCCGCCAGGGCGCCGAGACCTTCCACTCCGGCATGGTTCCACACGCCGGGCGCGCCAGCCGCACCTGGGACGAGGTGGTGGCCACTGGCCGAGCCCTCAAGCGGCTCGGCCCGGTGCTGGGGGAGCCGGTGCGCGCTGAGGCGGCCGTCGTCCTGGACTGGGAGAGCCAGTGGGCCATGAACTCGGCCATCGGACCGGTTGAGGTCGGCGAGCGCTTCGAGGCGGCTCGTGCCTGGCACCGCAGCCTGTGGGAGGCGGGGATCGCCACGGACGTCGTCCCCGTCGGGGCGGAGCTGACCGGCTACCGGCTCATCATCGTGCCCGCGGTCTTCATCGACCACCCAGAACTCGCCCGCCATCTGGAGCAGGCCGCTGCCGTGGACGCCCAGGTCGTCGTGGCCGGTCCCACCGGGGTCGTCGACGCCGGCGCCGAGGCGGTCCTGGGCGGCTACCTCGGGTCGTTGCGGCCCCTGCTCGGGGTGCGGGTCACCGACCACTCCGCCCTGAGCGGCCCAGTGGGACCAGAGGGCTTTGACGACTCCCGCGGGGTGCTCGTCAACCGTCTCAGTCGCGCCGTCGGAACGCCCGCCGCCGAGACCTGGACGGGCCTGGAGCCGATCGGTGAGCCGCTGCGCCGCGTCCTGGACCGGATGGGCTCACCCGCCCCTGAGCTGCGCGCCGGCGGGTGGGCTGAGGAGATCCGTGTCGACGAAGCGCCCGGCGGCGCCGAAGCCGCTCAGGGCCGGGAACCGGCTGAGGCAGTGGCTGTCTTCGACGGTCGCGGCGGGGGAGCGGATCTGGCCGGACGGCCCGCCATCACTCGGCGCGCACTGGGGAGTGCAGGAGCGGCCTGGTACGTGGCCGCCGACCTCGACGCCGTCAGCCGGGCCGCTCTGCTGAGACTGGTGTGCGCGCACGCCCGGGTGCGGCCGGTCGTCGCCGACCTGCCCGACGGCGTCGAGGCCCAGCGGCGCGGTGAGATCCTCTTCCTGCTCAACCACGGCGACCGGGCCGCCGAGGTGACCGGGATCGTGGGCACCGACCTGCTGACCGGCCAGACCTGCACGGGCCACGTCGTCCTGGCCCCGCGCTCGGCGCTCGTGGTGCGCGAGAACACTCGGTGAGTTCTCGTCCGAGAGGCTGAGGTGCCTCGTGCCGGCGGCGTCGGTGGCGTAGCCTCGTGGTCGTAGAGACCCAATCGATACCCCTGGCAAGGAGCCTCATCGTGTCCCGTCCTCTCTCCCGTGGGCCGCAGTTCGACGACGACGCAGAGGTGGATGCGACCGTCGATCACGTCGACCGCGGACGGCCGACCGAGCGGATCGATCTCTCCGAGGCCGAGGCCCGGGCGGGCGCCACCGAGGCGATCGCCATGCCGCCGGGTGGTGAGGGCTGGGGCTATCTGCCGCCGTCGACGTCGACCCCGCAGCTGGCAGCCTCACCGGACCAGCGCAGCCAGTACACCCAGGTCCTCCAACCCATGCAGGCGGCCCCGCGGACGATGGCCATGCCGGCCCATGCCACCTACCCGGCCGAGCCGGTCCAGCAGGTGCAGCCGGTCTACGTCAATCCCGAGCCCACCCGCCCCACGGCCTTGCAGGTGCCGGCCCAGCAGGCCTGGAGCGAGCCTGAGCCCGAGCAGCCGGTGGAGCTGCCTCGCCCGCCCAAGCGCCGTCGCACAGCTGCGCTGCCACTGGGGACGATCATGGTGCTGGTGGCCTCCGGGCTCCTGGGATGGGGGACGTACACGCTGCTGACCACGCTCCACATCTTCGAGATCATCTCGAGCCAGACCTGGACGCCGAACTGGACTGCGATCGGCGCAGCCGGCGGCGGCGCGGTGCTGGCCTTCATCGCCTTCTTCGTGGCGTGCGCAGCGCTGGCACGCGCCAAGCCGAAGGCTCCGGCAGCGTTACTGGTCCTGGCCTCGTTATTCCTGCCCCTGGCCGCAACGGCCGCAGGCGTCTACTACGGGGCGGGCGTGCTCAAGGAGCAGACCGTCGCCGAGGCGCAGAACTTCGCCGGTCAGATCAAGGTCGGCAACATCGACCAGGTCCTCAGCTCCCTGCAGTCCGGCGTCTCCTTCCCCGGCCGTGAGGACATCATCAGTGTCCTCAACACGGTCAAGGACAAGGCCGCCGAGCAGGGAATCGACCCGCAGGGCGGCGCCGACCAGTCCGGTGATCAGCAGGGGGACTCCCAGGACGGTGCCGGTCAGGATGACGGTGGCGGCCAGCAGGACGGCGCGCAGGACCAGGGTGGATCGGAGCAATAGCCGTCTCCTTCGACCCGGATGCGGTCCTGCCCCGGATGCAGTTCGGCCTGCTGAGGCCCGGGCCTCTCATGCGGTTACCTTCAGGGTGGATCCGCCCGAGGCGATGCGCCGTACCGCGATGCGCTCGGCGATCTGATCACGCAGCTCGGCCACGTGGGAGACGATGCCGACTGTGCGTCCGCCGTCGTGCAGGTGGTCGATCTCGGCCATGACCATCTGGAGGGTGTCGGCGTCCAGGGTTCCGAAGCCCTCGTCGATGAAGAGGGTCTCCAGGCTCACGCCCCCGGACTCGGCCGAGACGACGTCGGCCAGGGCGAGGGCCAGTGACAGGGAGACGTAGAAGGTCTCCCCGCCCGAGAGGGTCCGGGGGTCGCGGGTGCGCTCGTCACCGAGGTGGTCGACGACGGCCAGGCCCAGCCCTTTGCGGCGCCGGCGCTGGCTGGTCTCCTCGGCGACCCGGATGAGCTCGTAGCGTCCGGAGGACATCTGGGACAGGCGCTCGTTGGCGAAGACGAGGACCTCCTCGAAGCGGGCCTGAAGCACCCAGGTGGCCAGGGGCGTGCCGGCCTCGTTCTCCCCGCGGGCCAGGTTCGCCACCCGGATGAGGTCGGCACTGGAGCCGGCCGCCTCCTCATAGGCGGTGGCCGCCTGCTCAACGCCGTCAACGGCCCGGCGCAGATGCTCGTGGGACTCGGCGGTGCGCGCCTGGAGGGAGGCGGCCTCCTTCGCGGCGGCGTCCGCCCGGGCGAGCTTGGCGGAGGCGTCCTCGAGGCGGTCCTCCTCCTGGCCGCTCAAGGCGGCGATCTCAGGGTCCTCCAGACCCAGCCGGACCCGCTCGCGGGCGGTGGCGGCGGTGCTCACGGTGGCGGTGAGGTCCTCGATAGCACCGCGGTCCAGGGAGGCGGCCCGCGCCTGGGCGGTGCTGGTGAAGTCCTCCTCGTTCAAGGCCTCAGTCAGGTCTGTCAGGGCGCTGCGGGCCTGAGCCAGTGCGGTGCGCGCCGCCTCGACGTCCTCGGAGGCGTCCTCGGCCTCACCTGCCCGCACGAGCAGCGCGGCGGCGCGGGCAGTGACGCTCGGCCAGGACCCGCGTGCCTCCAGGCAGCGCCTCTGGTCCTGGGCCAGGGCGTCGCGGTCGGCCTCCAGGCGAGCTCGGGCCGACCCCTGAGCGGAGCGGGCAGCGTCGAGCTCGGCGCGCTCCTGCTCGGTGCGGGCATCGAAGGCCTCGAGCTTGCCGGCCAGCTCGTCGACGCCGTCGGCTGCTGACTGAGCCGCGGTCAAGGCGGTGGTGGCCTCGTCCAGCGCGGCCTTGGCAGCAGTGGCGTCCAGACCGTCACTGCTGCGCTGGGCCTCCTCACGCTGCGCGGCACAGGCGTCTCGCTCCCGGACGACTCCGCTGAGCGCCTCATCGGCCTGTTTCTGGCGCTCCTCAGCCGCCTCGACCTGCTGGCGGGTGGCACCTTCGGCGTCACCGGAGGCGGGGGAGGGGTGCGTGGGCGAGCCGCACACGGGGCAGGGCTCGCCCTCGGTGAGCTCGCCGGCCAGCGCTCCGGCGGTCCCGGAGATCCAGGCCAGGCGGGTGGCACGAACCCGTTCGGTCGCCTCCTGAGCGAGCGCGGCCGCCTGAGTGCAGGCAGCGTCCTGCTGGGTCAATTGGGTGCTGAGCTGCTCGACGGCGAGGGCGGCGCGATGGCGCTCCTCGGCTTGGGCGCGGCGGTCCTGAAGGCCGTCCAGGCGCTCGCGGGCCGCCCTCGCCGCCTCCAGCTTCTCCACCAGGGCGGTGCGCTGCGCGGGGCGCTCGGCGAGCTTCTCCGCGCGCTGCTCCAGCTGGGTTGCGGCGCGCTGCAGCTCCGCCTCCCGCTGCTGCAAGGCGCTTTCGCGAGAAGGGAGGCCTGCCTCGAGGTCCACGAGGGCCTCGAGCTGCCCGTGCTCGCGACGGCACCGGTGCGCCAGCGCGTCGAGATCGCGGGTGCTCAGTGCCTCGGTCCCAGCCGGTTCGGTGGGATCCGGCCCGACCGCTCCGGGTTCGGTGTCGCTCGGTCCATCATCGAGTGCGGCGAGTCGTCGCTGTGCCTCACGAACCAGAGGCTCGACCAGCGCGGCGGGCATCGCCTCCGCATCACGGATCTGACGGTCGGCACAGGCACTGGCCTGCTCGGCCAGCTGGGCCAGCCCGCTCTGGTCCGCTCGGGCCGACAGAGCAGCCACTGCTTGCTGGGCTCGGCCGCGGGCTGCCTGCTCGGCGGTCAGGTACGGCCGCACCCGGGCGGCGCGCTCGGCGTCCCGGAGGCGCTCGGCGTCGGCGGCGTCCTGCTCGGCGCGCTCGGCCAACCGCTGAGTCTCCTCGACCAGCGCCTGGCGTCGCGCCAGGAGGTCGTGGAGCTTCTGGGCCTCCTCACGGGCGGCCTGAGCCCGGGCGAGCACCTTCCCAGCGGCCTCGGCACGAGCATTGGCCTGCTGGGCACGGTTACGTGAGACGTCCAACACCTCGGCCCGGACTCGGCGAAGAGCCACCAGATCCGGGGTGGCGCCTGCCATCGCCGCCTCTAGCGCCTGGGCCGGCGTCGGAACAGGACCGGCGTCGGCCTCCTTCGGCTCCTCGCGGTCGGCGTCTTCCATGAGCAGCGGCAGTGCCTCCCGGGTCCTTCCGGACGGGGCCTCCTGCGACGAGTCGTCCTGGAGAGTCGCATGGTCAGCGTCGTCGGTCTCTTCGCCGGTATCTGTGGTCTCGGCGGGGGAGGGGGCCTCGGTGAGGAGGGGGTGCCGTCCCAGGGAGGCGACCTGCCCGCGCAGGTCGGCTGCGGCCTGCTCGACCCGCCGGGCCCCGTCCCGGGAGGCCTGGATGAGGGCGTCCTGGATGGCGTCGTAGATGCCGGTGCCGAAGACGTCCTTGAGGAGGTGCTGGCGCTCGGAGGAGTCGGCGCGCAGGAACCGGGCGAACTTGCCCTGCGGCAGGACGACCGTCTGCGTGAACTGCTCCCGGCTTAAGCCCACGGCGCGCGCGATCTCCGCGTCGGCGTCGCCCACGCGGGTGACGGGTTCGTCGAGCGGTTCCCCGCCGACCTCGGCCAGGTGCCAGAGCTTGACGGTGGCGTTCTGGGTGGTGGTGCCCTGGCCGCTCCGCTTGGCCCGTTCGTAGGTGGGGGTGCGGCGCACCCGGTAGACGCCGGCGCCGGTGGAGAAGACGAGCTCGATGACGCTCTCGGTGTGCGGGCCCACGAGGGTGGAGCGGATGCGCTCCTTGGAGGAGTCGGCCGAGTCGGCCACGTTCCCGTAGAGGGCGAAGACGATCGCGTCGATGATGGTGGTCTTGCCCGACCCGGTGGGTCCGGTGAGCAGGAAGCGGCCCGAGGCCCCCACGGCGTCGAAGTCGATGCGCTCCTGACCGGCGTAGGGGCCGATGCCGGTCATGGTCAGGGAGTGGATCCTCATCGCTCGCTCCTCGCGCTCGCCAGGGCGGACTCGTACGCGCTGCGCAGGACACCGCGCTCGGAGGGCTCGGGGGCGCGCCCGCAGACGTCGTCGAAGAAGTCCTCGGTGATGCGCAGCGGGTCGGCCGCGGCGGTGACGGCGATGCGCTCGCGGGCGGTGCGCGTGGGGGCCTCGTGCTGGAAGGCCAGGAGGCTGGGGAAGCGCTCCTTGAGGGTGGCCAGGGCGCCGGGTGGCCGCTCGCCCTGGAGGATGACGCGCACCCAGGCGCCGGTGGCGTCGTCGAAGGCGGGGGAGAGGAGCTCGGGCATGGTGCCGGTCAGGGTGCGTACCTGGTGCAGGACCGGGGTGGGGATGCGCTCCAGCCCGGTGACGCCGTCGGCGTCCAGGTCCAGTAGGACGGAGGACTTGGCGGCGGCGTTGCGGGCGCCTTCGGCCTCGTCGAAGGAGAAGGGCAGGGGTGAGCCGGAGTAGACCAGGCGCGGGCCGGTGGGGCGGGTGAGCTCCTGGGGCCGGTGGAGGTGGCCGAGGGCCACATAGTCCAGGCTACCGCTGCGCTCGGTCAGGGGCGATCCGCCCAGGGTGGTGAAGACGTCGGAGGGCACGGAGTCGACGCCGCCGACGCGGATGTCCCGCTCGGATTTGCTCGCCTCACCGCCGACGACGAAGGCGTGGGCCATGAGCAGGCTCGGCAGGCGCCGAGTGCGGCCGGAGCGTAGGCGGTCCAGGTCCGCGGCCACGAGGCGCAGGGCGGCGGAGACGACGGCCTCGTGGGAGCGGGGCAGGTGCGGGCGCTCCGGTTGAACGGGCTGGGAGGCGGCGTCCCGGTTCTCGTCCTGGTCCTCTCCGGCTGTGTGTCTCGTGGGGGTCTCCTCGCCGAGGCGTTCGGCGAGGAGGGGCGGGAGGATCTCGCGGGCGGCGTCGGGGTCGAGGTAGGGCAGGGCGTGGACGATGGCGGCCTCGTTGCCGTCGGCGTCGGGCAGGATGATGCCGCGGTCGAGGCCGGCGGTGCGTGTGCGGATGATGAGGCCCTCGCGCATGAGGTCGGCGGCGAAGCCGAGGCGGCGGGCGGAGTCGTGGTTGCCGGGGGTCAGGACCACCCGGGTGCGCTCGGTCAGGCGGCGCAGCGTCTCATCGAGGAGGGCGACGGCGTCATTGGGCGGGATGGCGCGGTCGTAGACGTCCCCGGCGACGAGGACGGCGTCGACTGACTCGGCGCTGACGAGCTCGACGAGGTGGTCGGCGAAGGCGGCGTGCGCGTCATCGAGCACGCGCCCGTGGAAGGTGCGCCCCAGGTGCCAGTCGGAGGTGTGGAGGATCCGCATGCCGACACTGTCTCACAGCCCACCGACATCTATTTCCTATGCCTCATGATCGTCGAGGACGACAGAATTCGTGTGGGGCAACGGAAAAACCGTTGCCCCACACGAGAAATGTCGATGCCGGTGAAAAGGATTCCGTCAGGCGGCGATGGTGCCGGCGGAGACCAGGGCGATGATGACCAGGCCCAGCAGCACGCGGTAGACGAGGAAGGAGGTGAACTTGTTGGAGGACACGAAGCGCAGCAGCCAGGCGATGGTCGCGTAGGCGACGATGCCGGAGACGACGGTCGCGATAATGGTGGGCGTCCAGCCCACGGTGTTGCTGATGGTGCCGGCCTCGGTCACGGCCTCCAGCAGTCCGGCCGCGACCAGGGACGGGATGCCCATGTAGAAGGACAGGCGCGTGGCCGTCACCCGGTCGAATTTGAGGAAGAGACCGGCGGAGATCGTCGCTCCCGAGCGGGAGATGCCGGGGAACACCGGGGAGAGCGCCTGGAAGGCGCCGATGATGAGGGCGTCCTTGACAGTGACGTCCTTCATGCCCTTGGTGAGGTTCTGCTGGCGGTCGGCCATCCACATGGCCGCCGACCACACGATGAGGGCACCGGCGATCACCCACAGGGAGCGGACGTACTCCTGAATGAAGTCCTTGAGGACCAGACCAACGACGGCCACCGGGATGGACCCCAGGACGATGCCCCAGCCGAGCGTGTAGTCAGGATCCTGGCGGGCCTGCTGGTTACTCAGTCCCTTGAACCAGGCAGTGATGATGCGGACGATATCGGCCCAGAAGTAGATGATGGCGGCGATGATCGCACCCACCTGGATAACGGCGGTGAAGGCGGTCATGCCCGCGGAGTTGATCTCGTAGCCGAGCAGCTTCT